>Ga0316207_10000111_pt1 | contig 173899 bp, 147 predicted proteins | sample 6weekpyrite_MG_FD_204943 | JGI IMG/M metagenome (GOLD analysis project Ga0316207, IMG submission 204943) | Microbial mat bacterial communities from mineral coupon in-situ incubated in ocean water Damariscotta River, Maine, United States -... | ecosystem: Environmental > Aquatic > Marine >... | reverse complement strand
GGTATTCCTCTTGTTGATGTTATGGGGATAACCCAACAAGAAATATCATGCGTAGATGCTTATGACAACGGCATAGCCATTGTCCAAGCCACCGCCTTAGGCGGTGGATATACAAGATTGATTATATGAGGAGTTTCTGATGTTTATTCATATCAAGACATACTTTTTAATATTTCCACTACTTATATTTTTATTGGCTATTTCAATTTCCAATCCTGCCATAGCACTAACCATAGATACTTTTCATTTTTTAGGCACCGGAGTTTGTCAAGATTGTAATTCAATTCGAGGAAAAGAAGCAGGATCTATTGAATGGGAAGTTAATGCGGGAAAAGCGTTTTTCTCTATTACTCCCGAATCCACAAATCATCATGTGGTTGGATTTGCTTTTAATACGGCAAACCAAAATACCACGCCAAAACTTGGTCCTATTCCTCCTAAGTTACCATATGATATTGAAGATGCTCAATTAACACTATCAATTGAAAATGCTCCTTCAGCAATTATCCGGCTAGATGGAGTAGATGATTACGACTGGGATATGTACAACTTTTCAATTCCGGAATTAAATATTACTATTGACAATGTACCAAATTTTGCAACGGAAAGTGACTTTGCAATCTCAAATTGGCTCATGCAAAAAACATTTGGAATAGCGGCCGAATTTGGAGTAGCACTGGCATCAAAATCAGGAGCTTTTATAGGGTGGGCTTACACCGGTGGTATTTTTACTCCAAAAACAAATCCCATTCCAGCCACAATTTCAGAACCCGGTAGTGCTTTAATTTTGTGTTTAGGCTTACTTGGAATTGGCTTAACTCGGCTGAAGCATCCAGGTTAAAGATACAGATCTTACCCGCAGAGGTACCTCAACCGATAACTCAGCTACATCAAGAGCATCATAATCAACTACAACGACAACTAATCGATGCAATTCGGTCTCAGGTGTAATGATGTTGCCACACTGAAACAGATTGGAAATGTGATATTGGAGTGACCCGGGAGCGTGTACGGCAGATTCAGGTTGAGGCGTTGGAAACAATTATATTTGTTATTCTGGGGCAATAGTCCAGCCATTATTAGTTGCCTGGCGCGCTAGAGATATACGTAGTAATTTAAAAGCTCTATTTTTTTTATTGTTACTACCAAAATATTCCGGAGTAACTTCTATTTGAGCATGCGACTCATTACAAGGTTCCGGTCTTGGAATAACATCAACAGCGTGATTTACTTTTAAACCAGCATCATCATTACTATACACATCACCTATGCACCTTACATCATAAGTAACAAGTGTGACGATGCCATCAGTTTCACCACGCTTCGATTTTACTGGATTGTTTTTCAATAATACAGCTCTATCAACCGACGGTTCTTTATTTCTATCTACAAATGCCTGACTAGAGAATATTAATTTCCCTTCGTCATACCGATATTCATCAGAGTTTACTCTAATACTTCTATACAATTCTTCTGCATCAGCAACTTTATCAAATTCAGCCATGAATCAACCAGTTCCATAGCAGTAAGAAACTACTTTGACTAAACTTGCCAACATACATTTCGTGCTCAATATTAGTGCCCCATACTTTTATGTATTCTGCACTATTTTCTGACACATCAATATGAAGCTCGTATTCTCCTTTATGCCACTCAAACGTTACGTCGCCATCTTCATCACTAGATATGAAAGGATTTTTCCAAACATAACCTCCATCAACAATGGTCTTGAGAAAGCTTTCAATTAGATTATGAGCTCTGCTCAAACTATGTTGATTAGGCATAGCTGAACCTTTTCCATCCCAATCTTCCTTACGCAACCCTATTTGTAAAAGTCTGTCTTTAATTTCAGATATTATGTAAGGATATCTTTCGTGGTAATAATCAGCAAGATATGCTTTTGCAATATCCGTGTCGGTCATATGTCGAATACTGCTGGAAGTTGTATTTGACTTACCCGAATCTAGAATTAAAAACTGATTATCAATTATTGCCGCATTTGTGCATCGTGCACCAGCCGAGCTAATAACATTAACTTTATGCACAGGAGTATAAGTAGACGCATTTGTTATTGCTTCTAATGTATTTGTAATTCGCTCACCGAGAAATTCTATGTTCTCTGGATACTCTACCACTATGGCACGTTCCGTAAGTAACGCGTCACACCAATCTGGTGAAACTTCAACGTTACATCGATTAAGCGAAAGTGAACTAGGCTGACTTTGGCTCCATTGCCTGGTGGAGTTCATCGGTAATACTCCATCTGAAGATATTTCTAATGTTTTCATTAAAGCTGTCTGATCTTGCAAGGGCATCTTCAACCTCATATATTTTGTTTTCAGAAAATCCGTCTATATCCACTATGTAAGACTTTTCTTCATTTATTTCGTGCTTACCAAATTTACCTGAAATTACCACCAAAGCGGTTGCTACATTTGCCTTAATATCTCCATCATCGAATAGAATGAATTTATCAAAAGTAGAAACATTTTCTTTAACTTCTCCCATTAACTCTGGAGCAATATGCTTCGGAATACAATCTTCTATTTTAATATCGGTGTCACCTAAAACAACTTTATTAATGATATTTCGATATCTAAGGCCAACACGAGTATAGTAGGATGGAGCATAAACCTTGCTAAACGCATCTAACACTTTTTCTAAACGTGATCGAAAATCCATATAGCTGCTGTAATGATTCAAGCATGTAAGCGCAATTGAGTTTGCAGATAACGTGACTTGCCAATCCTTTTCTTCAGATAAGAAATTATAAGATGAGTCTTTAACTACAATTTTTCGAACCTCTTCGGGTAAATCAGATGGCATACTGGGTCGGGATTTCCGGGATTCTGGGTAACCATTTTTTCTGATTAACTCTTGAAACTCTACCGGATTTTCTTTTCCGATTATATATAACTCAGGGAAGCGCGCTTGAAACACAACCTCGAACAGTGTGTTTTTGCCGTATTCTACTCTATCAATTTTTCCGAAATTCATTAATTGCCTTCAATCCAATGAAAAGCCAACATCTTAAACCAAAGAAGCCTCTTGTCCACGAATAATACTAGATGTTAGACATACCAATTATATAAAGTATCCGTTACCAAACTATTATAGGGGCAATTTCCAATCCAACAATGAATTGAAATTAACAGTTTAAATATTAATTAAAGGAAAATGTTATCAATTCTAAAGAGCGATTTGGTACTTATTTATTAATGGGTATTATGTTGGGTACGCCACAAATAAGCTAATAACATATTGATTATACTAACTGAATGGCGGAGAGAGAGGGATTCGAACCCTCGATAGAGCTATAAACCCTATACTCCCTTAGCAGGGGAGCGCCTTCAGCCACTCGGCCATCTCTCCGCAGAATTGCGGCGAGTATTCTCCCAAAATCATAACCAATAGGGAAGTTATTTTTATCTTTTATTCATGATTTACTTAAGAAAAATAATTTACCAAAAGAAAAATATGCTCCCATTAAGGAAGCACTCATGCTCAGTTAGTGTTGAATTAATGCGCGATAAATAGAGGATATACAACCGGCTGAATAAATCCGGCTGTATTCTTACGAAAAGGAAATGCTAAATTTTAAATGGAATTATTGGGTAAATAAGATATATATTTAGCCGACGACATCCTGTTGAGGAGGAGGTGTATCATCGTTACCGTCTTTTTCTTGTTGAATACGGTTGTATATTTCTTCGCGATGCACACTAACTTCTTTAGGTGCATTTACCCCGATCCGCACTTGGTTTCCTTTTACACCAAGTACAGTGACTGTGACATCATCCCCGATAATCAAAGTCTCTCCCACACGTCTTGTGAGTATTAACATTACTACATTCTCCTTGCTAGCCGGTCCGTGCGCTGTCCACTTCCTAACGACACTCCGTTATTAACCGTCATAGTCGTGTATCGACCATGCATGGTCGAACTTTAAGTATACCCGTTGAAAACCGTGTGACGTGGTTGTTCTTTCAGCTAATTAATTGCTGACAACAAATTTTAACTTATTGTTTTTTATGAAATATTAATATTACCATCAATTTTGTGATCTAACTTCCTCTGCAAGATCAAATTTCTCGTGCAAGGCGCGAACACCCAATTCAAGGTATTTTTCATCAATTACAACAGATACCTTTATTTCAGACGTCGAAATCATCCGAATGTTTATTCCCTCGGTGGCTAAAGTTTCAAACATGGTGCTAGCAATACCGGCGTGAGATCGCATACCGACACCAACTAATGACAACTTAACGATGGCATCATCACCTGTTACTTCTCTTGCGCCCAACTCCTCAGCGATACTCGCAAGTACATCTTTTGCTTTCTGAAAATCATTGCGATGAACAGTAAACGTGAAATCTGTGGCGTTATCTTCGCCCACATTTTGGATGATCATATCTACTTCAATATTTGCGTCGCCAATGGGACCCAAAATTCGATGGGCTACACCCGGTTGGTCTGGAACACCTACCACGGTTAACTTGGCCTCATCTCTATTAAAGGCAATACCTGATATGACGGCTTGCTCCATTTCATCTTCCTCACTGGTTATTAGTGTACCTTCGCCTTCTTCAAAAGAAGACAATACGCGCAATGGAACATTGTATTTACTTGCGAACTCAACGGACCTGATTTGTAAGACCTTTGCGCCAAGGCTTGCCATTTCTAACATTTCTTCAAAAGTAACACGTTCGAGCTTTCTCGCATTCGGTACCACACGGGGATCCGTGGTGTAAACACCATCTACATCTGTATAAATTTGGCACTCGTCCGCGTTTAACGCTGCTGCTAACGCAACTGCGGTGGTATCTGAACCACCTCGGCCTAGCGTTGTAATATTTCCGTTTTCGTCCGAGCCTTGAAATCCAGCAACCACAACAACATTACCACTCTTCAAGTCCGTGCGTATTTTTTTGTCATCTATGGTTTTAATTCGTGCCTTACAATGGACCTCATCCGTTAGAATTTTAACCTGTGAACCCGTATATGACATAGCTGCTACACCTAAATTGTGTAACGCCATACTTAACAAAGCGATCGTTACTTGTTCGCCTGTTGAAAGAAGAACGTCTAATTCTCGTGGTTTAGGGTTTTTATGCAGTTCGCTAGCTAAAGCTGTTAGTCGATTTGTTTCTCCACTCATAGCAGAAACTACAACCACAACTTGATGACCATCTTGTTGAAATTTAGATACTTTTTTGGCGACCGCTGCTATCCGATCTGTTGATCCAACGGAAGTGCCACCATATTTTTGTACAATTAAGGCCATAGTATTCGATACTGAAAAAGGAGGGGATTAAACCTGAAATTGGATTATAGTTAAACTTAGATTTTAATTATATCAGCATTAGCTCGTTTGATCAGCAACCCAAGTGCTTACTGATGCCAATGCAGCAGGTAAATTTGACGGATCGGTACCACCTGCCTGCGCCATATCTGGCCTGCCACCGCCCTTGCCGCCCACTTGTTGTGCAACTAAATTGACCATTTCCCCAGCTTTTACCTTACTCGTTGCATCTTTGGTGACACCTGCAACCAATCTAACTTTTCCATCTTCTACAGCAGCCAGCACAATTGCAGCCGTGCCCAATTTATTTTTGAGTTGATCTACGGTATCACGCAAGGTTTTTACATCTGCATTTTCCAATTGCGCCGCAATAACATTGATACCTGCAACTAATGTGGCCTGACTACTTAAATCACTACCAGCACTACTTGCCATTTTACTTTTTAGTTGATCGAGTTCTTTTTCGAGTTTGCGCTGTTTTTCCATTAATTGATTAATTTTTTCAACAGTCGACTCACGTTTTGATTTTAATATATTAGCAATTTGACTTAATTGCTCTTCATTACTTTGTACCCAAGCTAACGCTCTATCTGCAGTAACTGCTTCAATCCGCCTTACACCGGCGGCGACTCCCGCTTCCGATGTTATTTTTAATAGTCCAATGTCACCGGTTCTTTGCACATGGGTTCCACCGCATAATTCAATGGAAAATTCACCCATGCGAAGCACTCTTACTTCATCACCGTATTTTTCGCCAAACAATGCCATAGCACCACTTTCTTTGGCCTTTTCAATTGCCATGACATTTGCTTCAACCGGATTATTTTTTCTGATTTGCGCATTCACAATAGATTCGATAGCTAGCAATTCGTCCTGGCTAACAGGCTGAGAATGTGAAAAATCAAACCGTAATTTTTCCGCATCCACTAATGAACCCTTTTGCTGAACATGATCACCCAGGATTTGTCTTAGGGCCGCATGCAACAAATGTGTTGCGGAATGATTACATTCAATCTCAACACGATCAGAAGCATCAACTTTTGCATCCAGTTGATCTCCAACCTTTACTTCACCTTCCACCACTTTAACACTATGTAAAAATACATTCGCACCTTGCTTTTGGGTATCACCTACAATCAGTTTTGTACCATTATTAAATAACTCTCCCGTATCCCCAACTTGTCCACCGGACTCCGCATAAAAAGGTGTTTTTTCAAGAACCACAATACCTTCGTTATTAGCAGGTATTCTGTCGACGGACTTTCCATCCAATATTAATTGAACCACATTCGACGAATCACTCAATTCAGTGTAACCGGTGAATATTGTGTCTTTGTCAATTGTCACGGCATCGCTATAATCCACCGCAAAAGAACTTGCCGCTCTCGCTCGTGTACGCTGCGCTTCCATTGCCGACTCAAAACCTTCATGATCCAGGGTAAGACCTTTGTTATGGGCGATGTCTTCAGTTAAATCCACCGGGAAACCATATGTATCATAAAGTTTAAAGACTGTTTCGCCAGGAATAACTTTTTCAGACAAAGTGGCAATCACATCATCTAAAATTTTCATGCCGTGCTCTAATGTTTCAGCAAACCTTTCTTCTTCCTGTTTTAACGCCTTTTTTACTTGCTCTTTTGCATTTACTAGTTCGGGATACGCATCGCCCATTTCCATACAAAGCGGCTCCACTAAGTTATAGAAAAAGGCTTCTTTTTTACCAAGCTCAAAACCATGTCGTGCCGCTCTTCGAATAATTCGTCGAAGCACATAACCTCGACCTTCGTTTGCGGGCAGCACGCCATCAACGATCAAAAATGCACAAGAGCGAATATGATCTGCAATCACGCGAAGCGAGACATGATCCATATCATTGGTACCCGTTTCTTGGGCCGCTGCTTTAATTAAATTTTGAAATAAGTCGATTTCATAGTTACTGTGAACGTTTTGCATAACAGCTACCAAACGCTCTAGCCCCATTCCTGTATCAACCGAAGGTTTAGGTAGCGGAGTCAGATCCCCATTTGCCTTACGGTCATATTGCATGAACACCAGATTCCAGATTTCCACATACCGATCACCATCTTCTTCTGGCGATCCAGGCGGACCACCTTCAACATCAGGCCCATGATCATAAAAAATTTCTGAGCATGGTCCGCAGGGTCCGGTATCACCCATAGACCAAAAATTGTCTTTCGCGCCAATACGTAATATCCGATCATCATCAACACCAATATTATTCCGCCAGATATTTGCAGCTTCTTCGTCTTCGTTGTAGACGGTCACCCAGAGTTTTTCCTTTGGTAACTTCATTTCATTAATGAGAAAATCCCAAGCATATTCAATCGCTTCTTTTTTGAAATAGTCGCCAAAACTGAAGTTACCCAACATTTCGAAAAACGTATGATGCCTTGCGGTGTAACCCACATTTTCTAAATCATTATGTTTACCACCTGCTCGTACGCAACGCTGAGAACTTGTCGCTCGAACATAAGACCGTTTTTCCCTACCTAAAAACACATCTTTGAAAGGCACCATACCGGCATTGGTAAATAACAAAGTAGGATCGTTTCCAGGTACCAACGAGCTACTTGCAACATTTTCGTGGTTTTGTGCACAAAAATAATCAATAAACTTTTTTCGAATTTCCGTGGTTTTCATGTATTTCCTGAATCTGTCATTTACCGTCGTTTAAATCACTCAAGGATCGTTTATAAATCCAGCAATTTTTTGCGTTATTGTAACACCAGTCGAATGCGGATGTTCTACCAATTCAGCACGGAAAACAAATTTTATAGCGCTATTTTACGCTGCTGTATAAAGCGGAGAATAATGTGGAAAAAATCAATAAATGGGCGGGGACTTTCTAATGTTTGAGCAATTCACCTGCGGCGAACCTGTTAAACCACTTTTTTTAAAACCCTTTTGATCATATCTGTCGGAAATCCACGATATTGCAGAAACCGCCATTGACGGGCTATTTCCTCTAAGTCTTTACTCACTGCTGAACGGTATTTTTTCGACCAAACTTTTTGAATTTCGGCATGCCAGTCAACACCACATTTGAAAAACGCCTTGTCTACAAGCGTCATTGCAATGCCTTTTTGCATTAATTCCATTCGAATCCGCTCGGGCCCATATCCTTTATTTACCCTCGATTGAATATAGCTTTGCACATAACGGTTTTCGTTTAATAAATCCTCGTTCTGCAATACTTCTAAAGTTTGATCAATTTGCAATCTGGAATCAAATTTATTCAGTAACTTTATCCTAAGCTCTGTGATACCGTATTCACGCCGCGAAAGATAACTCAACGCCTGTTTCTTGATATCTTGAACCGAATAACTTTCTCTATCGAGTGCTTGCATTTAATCCCCAATCATAATCCAGATATATGAGAGATAAGCGATCTCGATGTTCGGCAATAAATTTTCTGGCTTTAGTAGGTGCAAATTCTTCAACAAAGGAAAGCAGCGTATACCCACTGAACTCTATACCCACTTTTTCCCAACGAAATAAATCGGAAAGATAAATAGTTGGCTTATCCCTGCCAATAAAAACTTTTCTCATACCCCAATCCAAGGCTTTCTTTTGAGACAGATAGGTTTTGGTTGCGTCAATGAGTTGCTTTTTTATGCGCGAACTTGTGTATATACCCGCTCTCAGATCTGGACAGGATTTAGTGGCACATACCAGCGCCATGTAAGCCGTTGGCTCCTGCAAAGGATCGATGTAGTTCCGCTCAACATCATTGAGACTCACTACATTACCACCCAAACGCCATCGCTTATCTTTAAACCGTCGTGGTAATGGATATTCGGGAATATTTTTTATGCTTTTAATGTATGGCCAGTAATCGAGAATTAAGCGAATGACAAAAACATTATACGCATTAATATAAAGCGCTAGCTTTTCATTTTTTCTCAGATTATCTAGCTGGGCGACACTAATAGCATAAAGATAAAGTTCGATGACATTTTGATTTTTAGCCAGTTTATTGTAGTCCACGCCATCTGCGGTAACCGTTTCTTGTAACAGCAAATCATAATGTCTTGCGGCTTTGTCATACAAATCCCGATCTTCCGCAAAAGCAGTAAGCGCTGAAAACAGTAAACAACAATAAATCGTTGTGCGAATTATTTTTTTAAATAAATGAGTCATATGCAAATTCATACGCGACTTCAATGCACAAACAACACCGGCTTAATTAAACCCATAAAAACAAAAAAGGCATGAACTGCCCTTTTTGTTTCTTATTTAACGATCCATTAGGTGGTGATTATTCATGCCTCTGCCAGCTCTTTTTCTGGCTGCAATTTGGCTTCTAAGTCAGATGGTTTTGGCAACAAGGTTGAACGAATTTTTGCTTCAATTTCTTCTGCCATCGCAGTATTTTCTTTTAAATACTTACGCACATTATCTTTACCCTGACCAATACGATTTCCATCATAACTGTACCAGGCTCCCGCCTTATCAACAATTCCTTGTGCGACACCCACTTCAATTAACTCGCCTTCCAACGAGATTCCTTCTCCATACAAAATATCAAATTCTGCCTTTTTAAAGGGAGGAGCAACCTTATTTTTAACCACTTTAACGCGTGTTTCACTGCCAACAATTTCATCACCTTTTTTAATCGCGCCAATTCGACGAATATCCAAGCGAACAGATGAATAGAACTTGAGGGCATTACCGCCAGTTGTTGTTTCAGGATTACCAAACATGACACCGATTTTCATTCGAATTTGATTAATAAATATCACTAACACATTAGCGCGCTGTATATTGGCCGTTAATTTTCGCAACGCTTGTGATAATAGTCGCGCCTGCAAACCCATATGGCTATCGCCCATATCGCCTTCGATTTCAGCCTTAGGCGTCAAAGCCGCAACCGAGTCTACAACGATCACATCAACAGCACTCGATCGAACTAACATATCAGTGATTTCTAATGCTTGCTCGCCCGTGTCTGGCTGAGAAACCAGCAAGTCGTCAACATTAACTCCAAGCTTTTCTGCATAAGTTGGATCCAGAGCGTGCTCTGCATCAATAAATGCGGCTGTACCACCATTTTTTTGTGCTTCTGCAATCACAGATAAGGTTAAGGTGGTTTTGCCCGATGATTCAGGCCCGTAAATTTCGACAACGCGACCTTTTGGTAATCCACCAATGCCGAGAGCCACATCCAATCCCAAGGAACCCGTGGAAATTGCTTCGATGTCCCTAATAGCATCAGGGTCTCCCATGCGCATCACCGATCCCTTACCAAATTGCTTTTCAATTTGGCCAAGTGCAGCACTTAACGCTTTTTGCTTTGCGGAATCTTTTGACATGTTGGTACCCCTATAAATGCATGAATGGTAGACTGTTTTCCACGTGCCGCTATATTTTCACAGCAAAACACTGAAGTTGATGAAGGCAAATATACTGTATTTATTTACAGTGTTCAACAGTATTTTAGTCTGCTTTTTTAAAAGCGCAAGAAATCAATTAGAATAAAACTCGACCAAGTATTTTCGAAAGCTACTCGAAATCGAGAAAATGACGTATGACACCTTCCATAGCATAAATAGCCGCTTGCTCTCGAACAGAATTGCGATCACCCGAAAATAGCTTAGCTTCACAATACTGATTACCGTTGTGATCCAGCCAGCCAAAACAGACCGTACCCACAGGTTTTTCCGCAGAACCACCACCTGGTCCCGCAACTCCACTTATTGCGATACTAATTTGCGATTGACTCGAGGCAAGTACGCCAGATGCCATAGCTTCCACAGTAGCCAAGCTCACTGCACCATGATTATTTAAAATGGAAGAAGGCACATTCAATAAATCGATTTTTGCTTGATTGGTATAAGTTATGAAACCTCGATCAAACCATTGTGAGCTACCAGCCACATCTGTAATTAGCTTACAAACCAATCCACCCGTACACGATTCAGCGACACTAATTAGTAATTTCCGTGCAAGCAATTTTTCCCCTAAAACTCGAGAAATATTATTCATCTACACCTCTAATTTTGCATGGTATGATTAAGCCTATCATTAATGCCACTATATAGAACCAAGAACGAATATGAAACTAATCGATAGTATTAAAATTTATCCACAACATTTACTACCACAGCATAAACTGTCTGCTGTTATGCACGCCATCACACGCAGCAAAAGTACCTACATTAAAAATTTAATCATTCAACAGCTCATTAGGCACTTTCGAGTTGATATGACTGATACGCTAGTAGAGGACTACCGTGATTACGCCACAGTTAATCATTTTTTTACACGAGCGTTAAAACCGGAATCACGACCCATCTGCAAAGACAATAACGCAATCGCCAGCCCGGTTGACGGAACCGTCAGTCAAATTGGAAAAATTGACAGTAATCAAATTTTTCAAGCCAAAGGCCATCAATATTCGTTACAAGATTTATTAGGAAATGACAATTATTTCGAACAATTTATTAATGGTCACTTTGCCACTTTATACTTATCGCCAAAAGATTACCACCGGATACACTGCCCGCTGACCGGCAACTTAAAAAAGATGATTCATGTACCTGGAAAATTATTTAGTGTAAATCCGGTAACAGTAAATAACGTTCCAAACTTATTCGCCCGAAATGAACGCGTCATTTCAATTTTCGAAACAGACGCAGGTTACATGGCTGTGATATTGGTTGGAGCAATCTTTGTATCCAGCATTGAAACAACTTGGGCCGGAAAAATTACGCCGCCGAACGGAAAAATGATTCGAAGTTGGGAATATGATAATGCAAATATTAATCTAAGCAAAGGTGTCGAGCTGGGGCGTTTTAATATGGGATCAACAGCAATTTTACTGTTTCAACAAGATAAAATAAATTGGCTTGCGGATTTAGCAGCCGAATCAAATGTTAGAATGGGACAAGAAATAGGACGTATACACGATTAAGTTATCTCAACAAAGAGAAACTTTCATGGTTGTTGCAGAAATAGCAAAGAGACTAAACTGCTGTAACCGAGTGGCGCATAATTTCCTGCAGTGAACGAAACGAGCTTGTATCAAAATCTTTGAAAACAAAACCAGCTCCTTGATCAAACACACGAACAACTTTTGCTTTTAGTTTGTGCTTGGTCGAGCCATCCTCACCCAAGGAAAAAAATAGCTCCACATCTTGATCGTGTTTGAATTGCCCACCTTCAGCTTCCAAAAACACGCCGCCTAAACCAACATCGCGGCTACGACATGAAACTAATAAGGAACCATGATCAAAAACGTCGACGCCAAGCACTACTGCTCGTCGTTGACTCCAACGTTGTTCTATAATACTTGCTGCACCCATAGTCAAAATTCCCCACCTCACTGTTTAGTTTTGCGCTATCAATCAATCATTAATCAAGACTGATTTTTTAGTTGACACATCCCTTAAACTGCTTGGAATACCACCTAGACAACTGTTACAAAATAAAAAATACTCAATATTGAGAAATGCAAATTACAAACCACACTTTAAAACTTTTTTATTAAAACAAGGGTTTACACTCAATCTAAAATATTACGACCACATAATCAAGCAATTAGCGATGGACTGTAAAGACTGTCGACTTGTAAAAGTTTGTTAAAGTTTTTTTCCATAAAAAATTCATAAAAAATGAATTTTTTAACAACCCGTTTCCGCGGAATAAAACTCCAAAATCGCCAAAAAGGCTTGTGGAAAATAATAATTTGAGCATTTTATTATTTTTTTAAACATGCATCGTCCTATTTAAATTGTAGAACAATTTTTTACCTCAGGCGTCATTAAAGGGAAATATTAAAACATCGCCAATGCTTGTCGCCTTAAGACGACACATCAGCAATCTGTCTAAACCAATAGCAACACCAGCGCATTTGCCTAAACCTGCTTGCATGGCAGATAACATTTTTTTATCTACGGGTATCTCCTCCAGACCTTGTTTCAAACGCTGATGATTTTCACGATTGAATCGATCCAGGTATTCATTGCTATCAGTTAATTCTTGGTATCCATTAGCGATTTCAATTCCATTGAGATACAACTCGAATCGTTCAGCAACACCCGGTTTTCCCGGCCTTATTGTTGCTAATGCTGCCTGAGAAACTGGGTAATCATAGACAAATAAAGCCTTGTATTGTTTCAATTCCGGCTCAATCAAATGACTTAACAGAAGATTACACCAGGTGTTGTAATCATCTGCCAAACCAACGACATCCAATTTCTTTTGTTTCGCCAATTGCTTAAGTTCATCCATACTCGCGTTTAAAATATCTACCCCCAAATAGCGCATAAATAAATCTGCGAAACTAATTCGAGTACACGTATCTGCAATAGCTAATTCGCTTAACAGCGACTCAATTTCATCCATTAACTCACTATAAGAAAATTCTAGGCGATACCATTCGAGCATAGAAAATTCAGGATTATGTAATCTTCCCAGCTCTCCTCGTCGAAATACTTTACAAATTTGAAACATTGACCCAACACCTTGAGCAAGAAGACGTTTCATCGCAAACTCAGGAGAGGTATGTGCGTAACGAATCATCGGATAATTCGAATTACCCGCACTAAAATTAGCCGTTAGATTATCAATACACGGGTCAGGATTACCCGCGTGAGAAAAAATTGGTGTTTCTACTTCTAAAACATCATTTTCAAAAAAGAAAGATCGAATTTGCTGGTACATTAATGCGCGCGCTCGCAATAATTGCGCGCAGTTTAGCGATACACTGTCGTTATTCACCAGAAAGTTTTTTTTATGAAGAAGCGATTAATTTTTATAGACGCTGTAAATTGGAAATAATTTCGACAAAATCACTTACTCCTCTTTCGCACGTCCCACATATTCACCCGAGCGAGTATCAACTTTCACAATTTCCCCAGTTTCAATAAACAAGGGAACCCGTACAACCGCACCGGTTTCAAGAGTAGCCGGTTTTCCACCACCACTTGCCGTATCACCACGCAATCCTGGGTCTGTTTCTGTTATCTGTAAAATGACAAAATTTGGAGGGTCAACGGCAATCGGCGCACCATTCCACAATGTGACCGTACACATATCTTGTTCTTTTAACCATTTATGGGTGTCACCCACTGCTTTCTCATCAGCTGCGATTTGTTCATAGGAATTAGGATCCATGAAATGCCAAAATTCACCGTCTGCATAAAGGTATTGCATTTCAGTATCCATCACATCCGCTGCTTCGACAGTTTCTCCACTCTTAAACGTACGCTCAACAACGCGCCCTGTTTTTAAGTTTCGTACTTTTACCCGGCTAAAAGCCTGTCCTTTGCCAGGTTTTACAAACTCATTCTCAACAATGGAGCAAGGATCACCATCTTGCATAATTTTCAAACCTGACTTAAATTCATTCGTGCTATACGTAGCCATAATTACCTCATTAGGTAGTATCAGTTGTTAATCACCCATGGGCAAAATCCCGGATGAGAAAAATCGCGTTATGATACATGTAAAACCAGCAACTTTGCAGATGCCAAGCTGGCAAATTCAGCTCGCTAACGCCATAAAAGACCCAAAACAATTATTAATCGCACTAAATTTATCCGAGGCGTATTTACCAAGAATTGAACAAGCACACCAGCTATTTCCTCTCCGTGTCACCCAAAGTTATTTGGATCGCATAGAAAAAAACAACATTGATGATCCGCTATTGCGTCAAATCTTGCCATCCGAATATGAAACGTTGGATAGCAATGATTACCAAATTGATCCAGTGGGTGATAAAGCAGCAGAAAAGACACCTGGGTTAATTCATAAATACAAACATCGCGTATTACTAACACTTACTTCCGCCTGCGCGATTCATTGCCGATATTGTTTTCGCCGGCATTTTGATTATAGCGTTTCAAATCCTGTAAAAAACTGGAAGAACTGTTTGAGTTATATTCAAAACCATTCAGATATCAGTGAAGTGATTCTAAGCGGGGGTGATCCACTCTCTCTCAACGATCGACGCCTAAAAAATATGATTCAAGATCTTGAAAGCATCGAACACGTAGACACCTGCAGAATCCACACTCGCCAAGTTATTGTGCTGCCAGACAGGGTGGATGAAGCATTGCTAGACTGGATGAACAGTACCCGACTTAAACTAGTTGTTGTTTTACACATTAATCACGCAAATGAAATCGACCAATCAGTTTGTGATGCCATTGCCAAATTGAAAAATACGGGAACCACGCTACTTAATCAAAGCGTCTTGCTGAGGGGGATAAATGACAAAACCCCTGTTCTCAAAGAATTGAGCCACAAATTATTCAGTATTGGAATTCTCCCTTATTACCTTCATATGTTAGATAAAGTACAAGGTGCAGCACACTACGAGGTGGCAACAGAAAATGCCCTGGCACTAATGAAATCCTTAAAAGCAGAACTCCCGGGTTATTTGATACCAAAACTGGTACAAGAAATACCCGGCGAATCCAGCAAAACCATCATCGCCTAATTTATCCACATATTTCCTGTTTGCTTGCAAAAGACTTAGGCCATAGCGCGAAAATTTATTTTAATGTAACCTAAGACTGAGTCTAAATCAGAGTCCATCATGCACTTGATTGAATTTGCTGCATATTTTAGATTTTTCGTAAACTTAACACTTCACATGCTCAGTTTCATAGTACGGAAAACAACAGATTCAGCTTTCTCTACTGATTGAAAATGTTGTAGCAGCAAAGGATTTAGATTAAATATTCGTCTAATTTTCATCCGCGTATAAAGTATTGCGTTTAAAATCCGACAAATTACTTGGAAATCTGGAACATAGGGTTCTGAAACAAAATAGAAAAGTAGGATTAATAGTGTCAACGGATAGCAACCCACTCGGTTTATACATACCACAGCAGACCATCGAATTTGCTGATGCTCCTTATCTTAAACCTCGAGATGCTGAAAAGTGGATATCAAATCTACCCACAGCTCACGTTGGTGAAACAGCGCGTTTAATATATAAAGCCATGGCTGAAATTAATCGCGTGCCATTGCCTGCCTCTCAACGTTTTAAAGTATTGGAATTATTTCGCGAGCCATTCGACTACGTTACTCAGGCATTGCAAAAACACTATATAAACCAGGCATTCCCGCTTTCGCAAAAAAACCAAAAAATCGCTGAACTAACCAAAGAGCTGCAATGGGAACTAGCGATCGGTTATAAAATAATTATTGAAGCGAGTTTATCTCAAAAATCAGGTCGGGTAGACAATAAAGTCTTATTAACAGCAATTTATCGTGCTGTTAGTTACCTCGGTGAATCGCTGTTAAAATCGTATTTAACCTATTCCCCATCCAGTAGCCAAACATGGCTGGAGATACATCATCTTTATTTATTTTCAGAACACAACAGCCTAATAACCGATACGGTAAAAGACAGTCTTAACCCTGTCCAACTACCCAATACCATTGGCACACTGTACAAAAACATTGTTTTATTATCGCTTGCGAATCCCTACCGCCTGGCGCAATCAGAAATTTTGAAAGTAAGTCGAGCACTACAGGATTGGGCTCGTTACAGTCATTTACATATTTTAGATAATCCAAATAATCCCATTGGTTTATTTGCCATTGATTTGGAAAACAACGCACCGCCAAGTTATTACAATACCTCGCAAAAACAAATCAACACCAATTTTATTCGTATTCTCGATACCAGTGAATTAACGCGTATTCTTAGAGATAAATTTGATAACTCTGCAGAAGAAACAGAAAACTCAATTCAGTACACACGGAATAATCCTAACGAAATTAGTCGTGACACATTGCGACGATTAATACTTGCTTGGGGCGCGGTACCAAAACGCAACTTTTCTCGTAAGGGAAAAGAAGAGCGAATCGATGTCACCTTGGGCCTTAGTGCGACACATTGTTTTATTCAAAAGCATTATGACGAAGATCAAGTGGAAAATAATTCACAGCCCGATGAGGAATTTAGCGACAGCCAAATAGCGTTTCAAGACAAAGCACATTATGACAGCGAAATGATTCCTAGCTTGAACGAGCCCAGTGCTCAACCCGACGTTTGGGACATGGCAAATAATCCAAACCTGGTTTCAAAACAGGAATTTGAATTTCCGCCATTTAGCAATGTAGAAAATAAAACATCCAAACCTTTGCTTAAACCACATGATGAAATTTACGATTTGTATAATTGCATGTTAATGAATGAAAGTGCGGGCGGTTATTGCATTTCATGGGATAACAATCAAAACACAAAAACAATAGTTGGCGCCTTAATAGGAATTAAAAATAGCAACAATAGTAACGAAGATGAAAACGGTTGGAGTATTGGTGTCATCCGCTGGTTAAAATCATTGGAAGACCAAGGCATGTTCATAGGTATAGAATTACTGTCACCATCCGCCCAAGCCATAGCCTCGAAAAATATTTCACGAAACAATGAAAACAGCGAATACACGCGCTCATTGTTATTACCCGAATTATTGACCGTAAAACAACCTCAAACTATTATCACCCAATTTCTATATAAAGTGGGCGACAATCTCGAGCTTGATGTGCACGGCCAACCCATTAAAGTGAAACTCACAAAACTTTTGGAAAGCAGCAGCGCGTTTAATCAATTCGAATTCTCAATTATCAAAGCTGAGAAAAAAGCTGAACAAACGGATAAAAATGAAAAAATGAAAAATTTCGACTCCATTTGGTCATCCATTTAGTCAGTTGTAATTTACATCAAAATTTAATTTAAATTAGCCGAAAAAAATAATTAAAAATGTCTCTTAAAAACTTAAATAATATATTACTCATTGACAAGTCGGATTTGCACTCAGAACTAGTTGATGATGCCTTCAGCAGGATAAACAACCCAGTAAATTTAGGCATGGCAAGCACAACTGCCGACGTCTTCAAAAAACTAAAAGAACAAACATGGCAATGCATCTTACTTGCGATTGATGAAATACCGTTATCTATTCCGGACTTTATAGAACAAATCCCTCAAAACAATCAGTCCACACCCATAATTATTTTACAGTCAGAATATAATAGAAGTGATGCACTCACCTATTTAAGCCAAGGCATTTATGATGTTATCGCATTTAACGAGTTGGATTATTTAACACTCTCATTCAAAAAAGGCTTACAGACAGAAGAATTGTCGCTAACGCTTAAATCTCAGCGTGAAGCAATAAAAGATGCCCATGACCGGTTTCGTGCACTAACCACGCAATTGCCCATGGCGATCGCCTTTATTCACGAAGGTGCTTTTATTAATGTAAACCCTGAATTTCAACGTTTTTTCGCCATCAAATCCTCGGATTCTTTGGCAGAAATTTCGTTCCTTGATTTAGTGGATGCCAAAGAAGTACCAAAAATGCGGCAAGCTTTTAAAGAATTTAATCAGAGTGAAGAAGTAGACCACATTAAGCTCGAGAATGTCACGCTAAAAAACCTTGCTGAAGAAAAGTGTTGTGCTGATCTATCATTCACTAGAACCAATATCAATCAGGAATCAGGGTTACAAATTATAATTCAACCGCATGTTGAAGAACCGGAGCAGGAAATCGAACCCATTGAGGAAGATACCAGCCAATTGCTCAGCCCAGAATTTTTCATTCAAAAACTCAATCAAAACATAAGAAATAAAAATAATGAGATCAATCATGCATTATGTTTTTTAGAAGTTGATGACTACACAAAATATAAAAAACGATTAGGCATTACGCGAAATGACTTTTTGTTTCAGAAAATCTCTGAATATATTACCAACTTAAATAATTCCAATATTGAGATTTCGCAATTTAATATTGACGTCTACACCGTTCTTATCAACGCTGACTCGACAGAAAAGTGCGAAGAACTCGCTCAGCAACTCCAAGACATGATTGTAAATCATAGTTTTGTGGTAGACGATTACACCGTCCATGCTGCCGTTAATCTTGGTTTAGTACATATCAACGATCAAATCCAAAATCCTGACCAAGCTTTTTCACTGGCTGACGTCGCTTGCACCGTTTCACGCAATAAAAACCAGCATGAAATCCACGTTTATAGTCAAAAGGAAGATCGATCAACGGTTGAAACGGTTGACTTCAGCTGGAAAGGTCGAATTGAAGATGCACTTAAAAACGACAACTTTAGGTTAGTTTTTCAACCCATTTTACACATAAAAAACAACCCGACACCCATGTACGAAGTTTTATTACGCATGAAAAGCAGTCATGGTAAAGATATCCTTCCAGGACAATTCTTACATGCCGCCAAACAATCAGAGCAGGAACTGACAATAGATCAATGGGTAGTCACTCACACACTGAAACTCTTAAACGAATCTGCCGATGCTGATACGTGTTTATTCGTAAAATTATCAGCAGCATCTCTCAAAAGCATGGACTTCATTAAATGGCTAAAAGAGCAATGCGGTGTTAGAAGCTCACAACTCGTATTTGAAATCGCAGAACATGTTGCATTGGAGTTTGAGTCAGAGATACTCCACTTTATACAAGAAATCAAAAAGATCGGCTGCAAGGTATGTTTAGAACACTTTGGTAATCATCCCGATGCTTCTGATGAACTCACAGCATTGGGTTCAGACTATTATAAAATTGATGGCGCCTTTATTAATCATTTGGCAACCAATCGAAAGCACCAGGCAATCATACGTAACATTGTAAGAAACACAGCAATCAATGATGCGTACATTATCGCTTGCTTCGTTCAAGATGCAGATAGCCTAGCAATCTTGTGGCGCGAAGGCGTGGATTACATACAAGGTAACTATTTGCAAATTCCTAATTCCCAACTAAGTTACAAATTTGAAGCGCAAATTTAATCTAAATTACCTTGAGATAATTTAGTCTCATTCTTTCCAAATTCCACAAATTAACAGCTCAAAATCCTAAAGCCAGCGCCTCACTGGACGATAAACAAATTACAGAACGGATCCCTCCTCCCTCCCTCAATCCGTTCTGCGTTTCCTGGCCGGAGCGTTTGCTCCGGCTTTTTTATGCCTGAAGATATTTTAAAACTCTCACAAAAGCAATTTAATTTAAGTAAATTTGCGCCTTTCCGATATCAATACGAGACCATCAAATGTTAAAAATATGACTAATCATTCGATCAAACAACTAAAGAAAAAAGCAGCGGGATTCACCATGCTGGAAATCATGGTCGTACTAGCCATCATGGCCGTACTTGCTGGAATTGCCATGCCCTCTTATAAAAGTATGATAGAGGACAATCAATTAATTTCTGATACGGAAAAAACGCGAGGATTCTTGACATACGCTCGCAGTGAATCTGTCAGAAATAATAGCGATATCTCACTCAATTTTGATACTGGTTCAAGCTGGTGTATTGGATTGTCAGATTCCGGTGTCTGCGATTGTAATAGTGCAGATAGCTGCACAATTGCGGGGGTTGAAAAAATTTTGGAGTCCAATATTGACTCGGACATTTCTCTCTCATTAGGTGGCAATATTTCCGGCACAAATTTCGACCCACAGCGAGGCACACTTGAAAAAACGGGTGTACCCACAACTGGTTCTGTTTCTTTCACAAAAGACAGCAGGTCAACCACTATTTCTTTAAATATTTTAGGCCGTACTGACACATGCTCAGATACGATTAAACATTATGAGTCTTGCTGATTAATGCTTTTACCAAAATAAAAATATTTTATCGCAAATGCAGGAAGCTATGTAAAAATTTGGACTGAATTTAAATAGATCTACAACTTATTAAACACCATATTGTATAAGCCCAACTTATCTGAGAATTAGATCACAAAATTAAAGTCCGCTCGGCAAACGCCGATAAATTAACCGTCTGATACACATCATCAGGAAATTAGTTTTTTAACACGTGAACAAGGTTAAAGAGGACGCATGATAAAAAAGCAAAACAAATTATCACAACGCGGTTTCGGTCTAATCGATCTCATGATTTCCGTATCAATTGGCTCAGTTCTAATGGCTGGCGTCACAACTTTATATGTCGACTCCTTAAAAAACAGTAGCGTAAACATCACCTCGATTCGGGTCGAACAGGACTTGCAAGCTATAGTGCAATTAATCTCTTCCGAAATGCGACGAGCTGGATACGATGGTGATTCCGCAAGTGGCGGAGACACAGATTTCGGTATCGAAGAAATGGCATCAACATGCATTCGCTACAGCTATGATTCTGGCGATACGCCAGATGGCGCTGTAAGTGCTAATGAAAAATTTGGTTTTCGATTAAACAATAATGCCGTTCAATTTGGCTCGAGCGTTTCCAACTGCACTTCAGGTAACTGGGAAAATATAAATAATCCTGACCTGGTAAAAGTTTCAAGCTTAAATCTGAATGTCATCGAATTATGTGTCAACCTAGCAGACAATTCAAATTGCAATGTCGCTGATGTTGGTAATGATGAAAACCCCTATGTAACACCCGCCGTTGGTGACGTCATGATAAAAAAATATCGCCTGGATCTAAGCATTTCGGGCTACTCAGCTAATGATGACTCCATGACAAAAAGCATCGAAGCTGACATTAGAATATTCAATGATCTTCGAAAAACCAAATCGTAACTTGTTTTAATAGAGACTAAATAGCACATGACCATGAAAAAATTTCCCCGCATACAAAAAGGTTCAACAACAATGTTCGCTTCTGTAGCAACATTAATGTTGGTTTCCATGGTGACAGTCATGAATGCAAATGTCAGCATCATGGAAACTAAAACTAGCGCCAATGAATACCGCACCCTGCAAGCCTTATTGTCGGCACAAGCAGGTATTGATTACGTTCTTGCTAACTATGGTAAAAACGACCTCGCTGATCTCGCGGAAATGGAATTGAAGGTCCCCAATGGTGATAACTTAGTTACCGCAGGATTTTACACAATCACCGTTGACAAGACAGATATCAATAAACCGATCATTACATCAAATGGCTTATCTGCGGATCGTTCTGCAAAAAAAGAGTTAGTACAGCAATTCATATTTTCCTCAGCACTGAGAAATGATTCGAGCAATTACATTGCTGCGCCGGTGATAACCTCTAACAATGCAAATATCGATCATACCCGGTTGACTCAAGGCACTGCACCAGCGCGCGTATGGTCAGGGGGAGTAATTACCGGCGACAAAATTCCAAGCCAGTTATCCGGCAATAACGCAGATGATTATGAGTTAAGGTTATTGGGTAGTAAACTTTTCCAAAACGACCCTTTAGCAGAGAGTCCAATGAGTAAATTATTTACCGTGCAAATGCGCTCCGATGACTACCTTGGACTTAAACATCAATCCAACTATATGGAATGCACACCACGTTGCACCAATCCCAGCGAGCTCACGACTGACTCAGCCTATGCAAAACTGCATTACATCGATGGCAAGCTCACGCTCAACAATGTCACTGTTGGCAGCAGTGCATTTCCGGTGATTCTTGTTATCGACATTAACAATGATGACGATCTTGTTCTTAGAAACTCAACAATATATGGTCTCGTAATTGTAATGGACACTTGGGATAGCAATGATAATGACACGACGATTAATGGTTCAATAATTGTAGACGGAAATCTATTACAAGGTAATGATCTCACCGTAAACTACGACTTGACCGTATTTAACAATTTATCAACTGTTGGCACATATACGCGTATTCCAGGCAGCTGGACTGATGGTTAAGATTGGAGAATTGTGAAATGAAGACAAATATGACCTTTAGACATAATCAAGGCTTTTCAATGGTTGAGGTATTGGCCACCAGCCTCATCCTTGCTATTGGATTAATCGCTACAGCCAAACTCCAAGTCGACATCGTACAAAATACCACACGCTCACAACAACAAGTGGAAGCTGTTAATTTAGCAAAATCGCTAATTGAACAAAACCTTCATATTTCAACGGCAAAACAGTTTGACAATTTGGTTGCTAATGGCGGCGGACATAATACAACAGAAAAAACCTCGGCAAACTTTTTGTCAGCCTGGGCAATCAACAAAGGCGATAATGGACGGAGTGCTAATGTCACAATGAATATCAGTTGGGATCAAAGTGAAAGTATCTTTTTATCAACCATTCTCTCCAATACAACACCTGCCGCATTAACAATGACTTCACAAGCCCCCCCACGAAATCCAGCAATAGATCCGCCACTTTTACCTTTAGTGTTTCCAGCTGTCGATCCTGCTAATCCATCTAACACTGAGAACATCTGTCGTTGCAATGGTAGTACAGCAGTGGCCTTTAACGAGACATCCGTAGCACGATCCAACTTTGTGAAAGTCAGTGGCGATGGCGGTGGGAATTATGGTGACTGGTATGACCACGATAATGATGGCGCAGACGATGATTCTTCGGAACAAGTACCGGTTTCTGGTGCCACTGCCGAATGTAACTTATGTTGCGAATCAGCGAATGCTGCGGCAAAAGCAGATCTCGTGGAAAAATACTACGCTAAACTCGAAAAACAATTCATGAAAAAAGTCCGTTACGAAGGAGACCAGGTAATTGGAAACAATGGATTTGATCCACGTTATTTGTTAAAAGGATTCAAAACCAATGATCTCCAGGAAGATATTAAAAAGTTTTTGTCAAAAGCGAGCGGTGATGGGGATTACGACTGGAGTTCTTGGGGAGACGGCGACAAACATGACGACTCAGATCATGATTCATTTACATTTACTGCCTCATGTGGTTTTACTTATGACCCACCTCCGCCTCCCACAGTGGAAGAGCCTAAACCCAAACCAGTTCCCAAATCGACTCGTTGCATTTATTACCGGGGAAATAAGTCCTAACAAAAAGCAAATGAAAAACTAATGTAATCCCCGTTTGTCACTAAAGTGGCAAACGGGGATTTCCGAACGTTGTTGTTGAATGGCAATCAAGGCAAGCCGTCGTTACACCTGCCGCCACATGATCTCTCGGTGGTGCATGGCAGGTTTCGCAGGTACCCAACACTTCATTGTGATCTACTCGAGATGCTGGAACAAATCGATTCGTATTGTGACACGCTGAGCACACGTCAGTACTCAAGATATGGTTTACAGATTTTCCTAAGGCAATTGTGCCGTTATGACATAATCCACAACTACCAATCACTTCTGCATGACTCACCGATACCACTGGCGACCAAGCCGTTGAATTGTGGCAGGCTTCGCAAACATCAGTTGTTGCCACATGGTCAAGTGATTTACCCATTGCAACAGCACCATTATGACAAGTAGAACACGCGCCTAAAATTTGCGAGTGATCAGTGGCAAATACTTGGCCCCACGCAACAGTAGTATGGCAAACCTCACACAAGTTGGTTGTTTGAATATGGTCTAATGGTTTACCCGTAGCAGTAATACCATCGTGACATGTACCACAAGATCCCATGACTTGGGTATGATCCACTTTTACTACTGGAGCCCAGCGTGCGCTGGTATGGCAGGAATCACAAAACTCAGATGACAGAATATGTGACGGTGACTTTCCGGTAGCCACTATACCATTATGACAAGTAGCGCAATCGCTGTTGATTTGAGAGTGATCCATGCGTAAAACAGGAATCCACGCAGCCGTACCATGACATGAAGCACAGGCTTCTGTACTGGCTATATGATTAGCTGACTTTCCAATTGCGGTCAGACCGTCGTGACAACCTTGACACACATTGCCAATAATTTGCGTATGATCGACAGCTAATGCGGGCAACCAGGCAGTGGATGAATGACACGACTCACAAATGTCGGAACTCGCCACATGTGTCGTCGTTTTGCCTCTGGCGCTAATTCCATTGTGACAATTTATGCAACCACCAAACACTTCATTATGATCCATTACCACCACAGGTTTCCACGCTCCTGGTTGGTGACAGGCTTCACAACGAATAGTTGTCTGAATATGACTCGCGTTACGCGTGTGGCAATCCGCGCAGTTACCAATGACTGCCGTATGATCAACAAATGTCGCTGGCACCCACGCGAGTGGAACATGACAAGCATCACAATTGTTACTCGAACGGATATGAACGATGGGTTTACCCGTGGCGGACAAACCGTTGTGACATTGCTCGCATGGCCCAATAATTTGCGAGTGATCAACTAAATCAATGGTGATCCAACCGATTGTTGAATGACAATTCGCACACACGTCAGTACTTGGGATGTGCCCTGCCGGTTTACCACGGGCGATACTGTTATTATGACAGTTCTGGCAATCCGCCCCTACTTGCGTGTGGTCAACAGTAACCACAGGTGACCAAAACGTTGTTAAATGGCAAGTGTCGCAAACATCCGAACTTGGAATATGAGTTAATGATTTATTGGTTGCAACAGTTCCCACATGACACGCTGAGCAAACACCAACAACTTCTTTGTGATCCACCAAAGCGATAGGTATCCAGGCAACCGTCGTATGACAAGCGTCACAAACGCCAGACGTCACAATATGCTGAGAAGATTTACCGGGGACCGTAATGTTGTCGTGACAATCAACACAATTGCCAACAATTGCCACGTGATTTACAACAATGACTGGCGCCCATGCCGTTGTGGAATGACAAGCATTACAAAATTCACTAGTGGGCACATGGCTTATGCCTTTACCACGCACTTTTATGCCGTCGTGACAATCGACACAAGCAACAGCAACTTCGTTATGATCCATGTTGATCACCGGTTGCCATGCAGCTGTTGCATGACATGCATTGCACACATCACTGGTATTCAAATGACTTGTTGATTTACCAACGGCAACACCACCGTTGTGACATTGAAAACAATCTCCCATTACTTCAAGATGATCCACTGCCACCACAGGACGCCAGGCGACTGTTGAATGACAACCACCGCAATTATCACCAGCGGGAATGTGAAAATTCGATTTACCTGCCGCAATAACATTGTCATGACAATCACCACAAAGTCCCAAGGCCTGGTTATGATCAAACGTAATACCACCACGCCAAAGTTGAGTACTGTGACAATCACCACAGTTGTCTGATGTCGGTAAATGGGTAGCAGGTTTACCTGTGCCATCAACGTTATTATGACAATCAGTACAAATACCAATTATTTCTAAATGATCGACCTTTTGAAGGGGTAGCCAGGCCAATACAGAGTGACAGGCATCACACATATCCGACGAAGCAACATGCAATGCCGGTTTACCCGTTCGTAAAGTGCCATTGTGACAACTGATACAATCACCTACCACTTGCGTGTGATCAACATTCCTGACCGGTGTAAACGCAGCAGATGAATGACAAACATCGCATTCATTCGCTGCAGGTATGTGATCAATGGATTTACCAATCGCAATAATGCCATCATGACAACCATTACACGTCCCAACAACTTGTGTGTGATCCACCCGCGAAACCGGCGTCCATTGAACAGTAATATGACAGGTTTCACATAATGTTGACGTCACAATGTGATCCGTCGGTTTTGGTGTTGCAGAAGAACCATCATGACAATTAATACAACCGCTAGATATTGAGCCATGATCAAACAAGGTATGAATTCGCGAGCCAATGTTACTTGCTATCGCTATTCCTGAATTAATCATGGGTTGGCTAAAGGCCGTTTCCCACGTCACGGTTGCATGGCATGAATCACAACTGTCTACCACCGAGGTATGCTGTGTAGGCAATCCAATTGCCACAATGTTGTTATGGCAACCTTCGCACGTACCAATCACTTCAAAGTGATCGATGTTAATTTTTGCTAACCAGGAATTTTCTGAGTGACAGGCAGCGCATTCATCACTGCTTGTTATGTGTGTATTCGGTTTTCCAATTTGCTCGACACCGTCATGGCAGTTCAGACAAATCTGGGTGTTTTGATCTTGATTGTGCTCAAACGCAACGGTAGGCGAAACAAAACAAAATAACAGGACAAAACAACAAAAAATTGACGCGAACTTTAATCGGACGCAAGTTTTTTGCTGAAGATATAAGTGCTGAACCGGCACTTCAGAGAATTGAAGCTGAACGGACGTATTATTTATCGAACGTCCCACACGCATGATCCACCCAAAATCATCGCTTTTTCATTACCTTGAAAGCGTTTCCGCAGAGATAGAGCTAGCTATCTAGCAGAACATATTATTATCATTAGGAAATCGTTATCTTTCACAAACCACAGAATTGGCGTTCCCCACCGTTTTTTTTATTCTTCCAATTATTATTATATTTCATTGAAAAAATTGTTATTTTTTATATTGTTTTAGCCAACAGATTATAGTTGTTTTAAACCGAATAACAAAGCACAAAACGCTTTTATTCAAATGTATTTGTTATCCACTTACGATGGGAATTATTTTCTGGCTCATCTTGGTGTCAGTTAACACGGCGCCTGTTAAATCTGCGCCCAAAAGGTTGGCTCCGGTTAAATCTGCATGGCTCAAATCCGCCAATCTCAAATCCGCCCCTTCCAAATTAGCATCGCGCAAAATCACATGAGACAAATCGTATTGAACGAGATTCGCATCTTTTAAATTTGCGCCACTCAAATCGACGTTTTTAAATGAAGTCGCTTGAATTTCAATCAACTTATCAAAGCCTTTTTTGTCATAAACAATAATCATCGTCATCCTCGCAATATTTTGCCGGTATTTTACGCGATCGAATCAATATGACAATTTATAAATAACAAACCCCGCTGATCAATTAACCAGCGGGGTTTGTTAGAGCGAAAATTAATTAAATAAATTGGTCGAGTGTAATAACTTTTTTGGATTTCTTAGTGAGATCCGTTTCTTCTGAAGGCACTTTTACCTGCTTGCCTTTTCCTGAATGAAACTTGTGAAATTGCGCAATTTTTCCTTTAGAGGCACAGCCACCTTTAGCGTGAGGATGATCCGCATTACCCTTAGAAATCCCATGCCATTGACCTTCGCCGGCGGATGCCACACTGCAAAACATACCTAGTACAAACAATACACATAATCGCTTCATTCAGTATCTCCATTGGTTACACAGTACGTCACATAAGCTTAGGTGTAATCTGACCAGCTATCAAGCTATTGAGCAAAACAAGTCATGATAATTTAGCACTGTCGTGTAACCTTAACTTTTACCTGTGATAAACTAAACCGCTTTCATACTAATACTACTAAGCCCATGAAAATTCAAAAGATATTTTTAGCAGCCACCTTTCTATTCTTTGTGTTTTACGTCAACGCCTTTGCTGCAAAATTATCGGTCACCGTACTCGTCAAAGGTAGCGGCGATCCCGTTGAGGGAGCCACCGTGGTATTAGGTGAAACTGGGGAATACGATGTCACTAACGCCAAAGGCATTATCATCTTCGAGGATATTGAAGCGATAAATAAAATCAAAATCCTGAATCCCGGCTTTGAGACCTTAGAAGCAAGCATTCCAGAAAACGAGACGGAAATTAGCTTGTACCTTTTCCCAATTACCGTTGAGGGAGAGGCTCTAGAAGTCGTGGAAGAACGGCTTCCAGAAAAAGTATCTAAAATTATTTTGGTTCAAGAAGAATCGCGGCGTATACCAGGTACAGCTGGCGACCCCGTAAAAGCCCTTTCAACCTTACCAGGAATCGTTGTCGCCAGCGGACAAGGCGGCCCAGGTGCAGTTTATGTGAGAGGCAGCGGCCAAGACGACAATGCAGCAATCATCAATCGAATACCGGTTGAATATTTATATCACTTCGGCGATTTATCAGGAATCAGTCCTTCAGTGGTTAATCCAAATTTGGTAAAAGACTTTAACGCCTTTCTGGGTGGTTTTCCGGTTGAATATGATGACAAGCTGGGGGGAATTTTAGATGTGCAATTACGCAATCCGAAAAATGACCGACTGCATCAAACCTATCGCCTTGCCATTCATGAAGCCGCGTTTCTGGTAGAAGGCCCAGTACAAGAAGAAAACGATAATGACAGTTTTTATGTCGCGGGCAGAATGAGTTATTTAGATCGCATACTGACTCCAAAAATAATTAACAAATTAATCAATTCCGGCGCGGATGAAGAAGACAAAGATGATTTCACAATTGTTACCTTACCGAAATATTACGATGCTCAAGCAAACTGGCATCGTGATCTAAACAAAGGTTACTTCGATGCCTATTTTTTTACAGCCGGCGATAGCGTTTCAGTCAATATTAGTGAAAAGGCCGTGAAAAATAGGGATCCAGCAGTTGCCGGTACCTTATCCATTGATTTGAGTTATTACAGCGTGGGAGCAAACTGGTTACATCGGTTCAATAATTCATTAACAGGCATTGGCACCTGGACTTATCGTCAATCAAACGCAAAACAAATCATTGGCACAGACCCGGTCACAAAGGAAAATTTCTTCGTAAAAACTGACACCAAGTTTGCCACCTTTGATCCTCAACTTATTTGGCGGGCCCACCCAAAACATGAAATCACCGCCGGTTCCAATTTCACGCGAAACTGGACACCCATCGATTTATATATCACAGTGTTGCCAAGCGAAGACAACGTTAACTACAACTTTACAACGTCTGAAAAATATCGGTTCGACACCACTCTGCACGCTGGCATGATTACACCCTATGTTAAACACCGTTGGCAGATAACCGACAAACTCACTTCCTCTCTTGGCTTGCGTTATAGCTATATTAAAGCCAGCGGCGGAATTGAAATGTCTGGCTATTCGCCTCGAGGAACGATGGATTATCAAATCCATAAACAAGTTTTGTTAAGCGCTAGTTGGGGTAAATATTTGCAATTTCCCAACGGCGCCACCATTATCTCGGGCATCGGCAATCCCACGATGGGTTTCACCGAAGCGGAACATCGCATTCTTTCAGCGGAATACAAACCCACCTCGCTCTGGTCAATTAAGCTCGAGGGATATCACAAACCCATGGAAAAACTTGTCTTGTTTATTCCTGAGCAAAGAGCGCCTAACAATTACGATAACATAGGAGAAGGCGAAGCTTATGGCTTGGACTTATTAATAAAAAGGGAATTTAGAAACCGCACCATGGGTTGGTTAAGTTATTCGTATTCGAAAAGTTCTCGCACAACTGTAAAAGGTGACGACCGAAATTTTGCCAGCGACCAACCCCATACGTTAAATTTTGTCTGGAGCCAGCCCATGACCGGTGGTTGGAAACGTTGGACTTGGGGCGTTAAATTAACCATGCATTCCGGCGCGACGTATACACCAGTCGTTGGTCGCTTAGCCTATTGTGGAATTGGAACTGATCTTTCACCCTGCCTAAGTCAAAGTCAGGGCACTTCAAATCAAGACTTCTCACATTATGAAGCGATTAATGCCAAACAAAACAGCGAACGCTTGCCTTTTTATTACCTCATGTCGGTGCGTTTTGATCGGGAAATCCGTTTTAATACTTGGAAGATGAATCTCTTTATGGATATTCAGAACTTATCCTTTAGAAAAAACGTCATAGGATACGATTACGGCAAGCAGTATGAAAAAATTAATAATCCCACTGAAATTGCGGCTTTTTATTTCCCACTGCCGCTTTTTGGTGTTGAAGCAGAGTTTTAAACCGGAGTTAATATGGATTTAACCGCAGAATTTTTAGACCTCATGGCCCGTGGTGGGCCCGTGATGTGGGTAATTTTTGTTGTCGCCTGGCTAGCAATTATTATGTTGGTTGAACGGATATTACGAGTGAGCGCTTGGCGACGACGTGCCATTCAAGAGCAGTCCGCCTTTGAAAATAATACTGAACACCAACCGGCAGAAAATGGCAGCCCTATCGCTATTTTAGTGAATCGTATGCGCTGGGAAGATCTGGAAGATAAAAATGATGTTGCTGAACAATTAAATATTCAACTTGCCGAGTTAATGCCAAAACTTGAAGGTTCTTTACCGACCATTGCCATTATTGGTTCATTGCTACCCATGTTAGGTTTACTCGGCACCGTTACCGGTATGATTGAAGTGTTTGAAGTCATCGCGTTACAAGGCACTGGGGAACCACAAGAAATGGCGCATGGCATATCGCAAGCCTTGTTAACCACTGCCAGTGGTTTAATCATTGCGATTCCTGTGATATTTGCCCATCACTTATTGTCACGTCGTTTGCGTTATGTTTTAGCGATTACCGAACAAAGCATGCATGCGGTATATTCTCAGAATATTGAGCTGTATAAAAATGGCAAATAAACAAATCAATCCCATTACCCCGCCACAAATGGATGCGGGTAAACCAGAAATTACCATGGCGCCATTAATCGATGTGGTTTTTTTGCTATTAATTTTCTTCATGGTGACAACCGTTTTCCCAGAAAATCGGGGCCTGGTAATTGAAAAACCTGAGACCAAAGTCTCTGAACCCTTGGCCATGAAAAAAATGACCTTCACCGTTTCGAAAGAAGGAAAAATTGAATTTCAAACCCGACAAATAAATGCCAATGATATTGAACGACTGGTTCGCGAACAATTAAATGCTACGCCTGATACGGCAGTCTTATTACAGGTTGACCGACGCGCTGCCACAGAAGTTTTTATCCGGGTTTTAGATGCCTGCAAAGCTGGCGGAGCTAAGCAAGTTGGTATAGCCACTAACGCGATTGATGAAAAATCCTAACATTAGTTATTGGTCAGCTGCTGTATTATTTGGCTCACTGATCAATATGAGCCTTTTTTTGTTTTTGCCCGCCCTGGGCCGCACTGAACCACCACCACCGCCTCAAATTATTGAATTGGAATTCATGGCCTGGCAACAGCCTGTACCAAAAAAAATCAACAAACCAAAAAAGCCAGCGCAAAAACCAAAAATAAAACCCAAGCCAAAACCTAAACCTAAACCTAAGCCCAAACCAAAAAAGAAAATTAAACCGAAACCTAAACCAAAGCCGATTGCGAAACCGGTACCCAAACCTGTGTTGAGCGAAAAAGTGATTCCCGATAAAATCACGCCCAAAATCGAACCGCCGAAAGAAATTATCGAGGAGCCAGACGAACCCGTGGTACCAAACATCCCTTTTCCAAAAGATGCAGTGGAAACGGATGAACCGTTACCTATTCCAACGCCAATATTCGAACTGACAAGTTTGCCAAGAATGATTCATCGTGAAAAGCCAGTTTATCCGCCAGACATGAAACAACAAGGCAAAGAAGCCACAGTAAAATTAGAAGTGTTACTGGATTTGAAAGGAAAAGTGAGAAAAATTACCATTAAAAAATCAGGTGGTGACGCGTTTGACAAAGCCGCCATAGCAGCAATTGAAAACTCGACATTTATGCCGGCAAATGTTGGTGGCAAACCAGTTGCGGTTTTGATGAAAATACCGGTTAGGTTTAAGCTAAGGTAACACTTAACACTGTTGGGTAAACAGACGCGTACTAGCAAGCAACAGTAATATCAAAACCATCACATTGTGCAACATTGGTGCATATGCATGCTTGACTAATATATTAGATAATGCTAATATTCCGTTCACTTGACTATTCGATGGCATAACCATCATTTAAACAATGAGATCCGAATAATGAAAACCACTAACCTATTGTTTTTATTCGCTATAATTCTTAACCCCCAACTTCACGCCAGCGAATCACTCGCTTCCAGTATTGCAACAAAAAAAACCATTGACAAAGAACACATCCTAAATGGTGTTGTAGAAGCCATTAAACAGTCCACCGTATCAGCTCAAGTCAGCGGACGGGTAACACATGTTAATTTTGATGTGGATGACATGGTTAAAAAAGGTGATGTCATTTTACGCATTCGTAACACCGAGTATAAGGCGCGCTTGAAAAACGCCCAAGCTTCTTTAAAAGAAGCGCAAGCCAATCTGAAAGAGTCTCAATTGGAACTGCAACGGATCACCGGTTTATATGCCGACAAAATGGTATCTGAATCAATATTTGATAAAACCAAAGCACAAGTTAAATCAAACGAAGCCCGTGTTGCTGCAAGCGAAGCCAAAATTACCGAGGCCAAAGAACAACTGAACAATACCAAAATTAAAGCGCCCTACAGTGGTATTGTCGTTAAGCGACACATAGAAGTCGGAGAAACCACAAATGTAGGGCAAGCGGTAATGACCGGTTTTGATATGCGTAAATTACGTGTCGCGGTTGATGTCCCGCAAAGCATTATTCACGCAATCCGCGAACACAAAACCGCAACCCTAATGCCATTAAATATTCGTCACAATAAAATAAGCTCTAATGATTTGACCATCTTTCCCTTTGCCAATCCAGAAAGTCATGCATTTCACGTTCGTGTTAATTTCAAACAAGAATTAACAGACTTCTATCCCGGCATGTTAGTCAAAGTCGCATTCAAAGTGGATAACACCGAACGTCTACTGATTCCATCATCGTCGGTTGTCCATCGTAGCGAAGTTGTCGCCGTTTATGTGATTGATGAAAATCAAAAAATCAAACTTCGTCAAATTCGTACAGGTCATAAATATGATGATTCCATCGAAGTCTTAGCGGGATTAATGCCTGGGGAAAAAGTCGCAAAGAATCCAATTAAAGCTGGTGTCAAACTTAAGCAAGTTTCAGGATTAAAATAATGAACGAAAATCTGGGATTCTCTGGTTCTATAGCCAAAAAATTTCTACATTCTGAAATCACTCCCCTGCTGGCATTGGTAGGATTTCTCATGGGTGTGTTTGCCGTATTAATCACTCCCCGTGAAGAAGAACCACAAATCAATGTGACATTTGCCAATGTGTTTATTCCATTTCCGGGCGCAAGTGCGGTGGAAGTTGAAAACCTGGTTAGCACACCTGCAGAACAAGTTTTATCAGAGATTGCCGGTGTGGAACATATTTATTCTGTGTCACAACCGGGCATGTCAGTATTAACCGTTCAATTTGAAGTAGGCGAAGATCGCACACAATCTATTGTACGTTTGTACAATAAAGTTTTTTCTAATCAGGATTGGTTGCCACAAAACATGGGCGTAGGACAACCCATCATAAAGCCCAAAGGTATAGATGATGTACCCGTAGTATCCCTAACCCTTTGGACTGAAGATGAGAACCGTGCAGGTTATGACTTACTCCAGGTCGCACATGCCATTGAAGCCGAGTTAAAAAGAGTGCCGGGAACAAGAAATATTTACAGCATTGGTGGCGCACAGCGCGTTGTTCAAGTCTTGCTTGATCCTCATCGAATGGCCGGGTATGGCATTGATATTGATCAGTTAACGTCTGCATTGAATAATGCCAATGTCTCTTCGGATTCTGGCGCGATCACAAAAAATAATGAAGAGATCTTAGTAAAGGCGGGAAGTTTTCTGAGTTCACCCGAGGAAATAAAAAATCTTGTCATAGGCATATCGAATAACGCGCCTATTTTTTTACGCGACGTTGCCGATATTACCTTTGGTCCAGAACAAGTAAAAAGTTTCACCTGGTTCGGTACTGGCCCCGCATCGCAAGATAAAAACATTATAACGAAAGGAAATTTCCCCGCGGTCACCGTTGCTGTTGCTAAGAAACCCGGCTCAAATGCAATTGATGTTGCGAACCAGGTAATAGAACGTTTAGGTCAATTAAAAGGGATTTTCATTCCCGACGGGGTTGAAATGACCGTTACCCGTAACTACGGCGCAACAGCCAACGATAAAGCAATGACACTGATTAAAAAATTGTTTCTTGCCACTGCAGTGGTTGTGCTTTTGGTTCTGTTTGCTTTAGGTTGGCGCGAGGCAATCATTGTTGGCATTGCCATCTTTGTCACGCTGGCTCTAACCTTGTTTGCCTCCTGGGCTTGGGGTTTTACCTTAAATCGCGTTTCCCTGTTTGCCTTAATTTTTTCTATTGGTATTCTGGTTGATGACGCCATTGTTGTTGTTGAAAATATTCACCGACATATGCAACTGGGCAACAAATCATTGGCCGAAGCAATTCCTTTGGCTGTGGACGAAGTGGGTGGCCCCACTATTTTAGCTACCTTTGCCGTTGTAGCGGCATTATTACCTATGGCATTTGTGAGTGGCCTAATGGGACCTTATATGAGCCCCATTCCCATTAATGCCAGCATCGGCATGCTAATTTCATTGGCTGTTGCCTTCATAATCACACCCTGGTTAACACTTAAGTTTTTAAAAAATATTAAGCATAAAAACGAAAATCCTGCTGAGACCTCAAATAATGGTTTATATAAATTTTTTAGCTTTGTACTTAAACCGTTTTTAAAGGGCAAAAAAGGACGAACAAAACGATGGATTTTAACCATAGGTATCCTAACCACAATTGGCGCGTCTGTCAGCCTGGTTGCCATCAATGCTGTTGTGTTAAAAATGTTACCTTTTGATAATAAATCCGAATTTCAAATTATCGTTGACATGCCAGAAGGAACAAGCCTGGAACAAAGCGCAAGAGTCTTAAGTGAACTGGGGGATTACATCGCAACCATACCCGAAGTCACCGACTACCAAACCTACGTAGGCTCAGCAGCGCCCATTAATTTCAACGGCCTGGTACGACAATATTATTTACGCGAAGGCTCCCACGTGGCTGACATTCAAGTCAACTTACGAGACAAAAACCTTCGCGATCGCAAAAGCCACGACATTGCCGCATCAGTAAGAGCCGAACTTCAAACCATCGGGGAAAAATATCAGGCCAATGTCAAAGTTGTTGAAGTGCCACCTGGCCCACCAGTTCAAGCGCCTTTGGTTGCGGAAGTTTATGGCATCAATTACGAAGGACAAATTGAAGTTGCGAAATCCTTGAAACAAGTATTTCAAGAAACCAAAAACCTGGTAGACATTGATGATAGCGTTGAGAAGGCATCCACCAAATGGCTAATTCAAGTCGATCGTACTAAAGCCGCCAAATTAGGCTTGAATCAAAACAGCATTACACAAGCCATTTCTACCGCACTAAGTGGGCTTGATACAGGTTATATGCATGTCCCAAATGTTAAATTCCCAATTCCTATTAGACTGGAGTTTTCCACTGCCAATAAAGCCGAGATCGAAAATTTGCTGGCTATTAAATTGCAAAGCAATGCTGGCAAGCTGATAGCGCTTTCAGAAGTTGCTAAAGTCGAACAATCCCAGCGTGAGCACAGTATATTTCACAAAGACTTGCTACCCGTTGTGTTTGTCACAGGTGATTTAGCAGGAGACCTGGACAGCCCGCTATACGGAATGTTTGATATATTTTCACAGCTAACTGACAAAAAGGTCTCTCCACTACTAGACCAACCAATTGAACAATACTTGATAAACCAACCAAGCAATCCCTACCAATACAGCTTAAAGTGGGACGGCGAATGGCAAGTAACGTATGAAACGTTTAGAGACATGGGATTGGCTTACTCGGTTGGACTAATCATGATTTACTTACTTGTGGTTGCCCAATTTCGATCCTACTCAGTGCCACTCATAATCATGGCACCAATCCCCTTAACCATTATCGGCGTTATGCCCGGCCATGGTTTATTTGGTGCACAGTTTACAGCAACCTCCATGATTGGCATGATAGCCCTAGCAGGCATTATTGTTCGTAATTCGATATTGTTGGTAGATTTTATAAATGAAGAAATCGCCAAGGGTGTAGAATTTCAAGAAGCCGTCATTAACGCTGCAGCCGTACGAGCCAAGCCCATAACGCTTACCGCATTGGCTGCCATACTTGGTGCATTCTTTATTATTGATGATCCGATTTTTAACGGTTTAGCGATAGCGTTGATTTTTGGAATTCTAGTATCAACTATTTTGACTTTGTTAGTGATACCCGTGATGTTTTATGCATTTAAATACAAGCAACTGGAACGAACTTAATTCCAATTGCTAATCGTACGTTGCTTATACTCTTGACCGTAGCCTGGGTGAAGTTTACGTAACCCAAGTTTCTCAATTTTCCCCAAAAGCTGAATCCACCCCACATTACAAATACAACTTCCTATTTTCTCTTGATTTGCTAACCGACAATACACCCCAACGAATGCATGCAACCAAAATTAATCACAGAATTTTTTGAGATTTCCTTTTGCGGTTTTAATATTTGATTCGATTTCGCTTGACGTGTAAAAGTGTCGTTCACCATTTCTCATGGTGACCAGACGACCACCAGCTTGAAATAACTTCAACCTGTCTTTTTCTTTGGCACAATATTCTTCTCTTTTCTTCTGCTTTTCCTTATTTTTTTTAGCAAGCTTCTTTTTGTTTTTACGTACTCGACTCGATTTCTCCATGTCCTTACGTATACGTTTCAACTTATCTATGGACTGCTGCGCTGACGAACTGGGCTTCATTATTTTTAGTTCTTCAGATTGACTTTTCCCGGGTGGCGGACGGTCTCCGAAATGAACGTTACCATTTTCATCAGTCCATTTTTGAATACTGCCTGCATTGGCATTCAGGAACAAAATTAACAGTACCAAAGTGCTACATAATTTTTTCATCAACTTAGCATCCAGTAGTCTTCTTCATCTAAATCATATCGGAGGAAAATCCTCATACTTGAATTAACGTTCAGGGATATCGATCCCAGGTGTTAGAGGTTGATTCAAATTTTTTCTAATATTCTACTTATAGATACAGCTGAGTTTGTTACGATTCCATTTTTCTACATCAGCTTTTTACTATCACCCATCTTTTTCTACTCATTAATAAAAGCTGCGAGAGCACAAATAAAGTCCAGAGTCCTACAGTCGCCCCAGTGTCATCACGACCCGTTATTGTAATAACAAAGTTTTCAGTAGATGATGTCGAAAATGTTACACTATCCCTGACATAAAATTGAAGTATTTCTGTTTGACCGCCAGAGTTGCCATTGGGTATGTAGGAAAAATTGCCATCGCTACAGAAAAGTTGATCAGAACAATTTTGTGAATTCCATAGGAAGGTTCCATTAGCCGGTAAACCACTCGAAAGCACAAATTCGGTATTTTCGTTTGCATTTCTGGCGACAAATAAACCTGTACTCAATTTGTCCCCTACTGTGACAGTGGCAGCCCCAGGAAGAGCCGTTAATGAGCCGTCTAAATTCGACGAACTCACCATCGCAACAATCGGCATATCAAGTTCGTCTGCATTTAATGCAAAAGATAAGGGTAGTAGCGTATTTGGCAAGGTGGATGACGTAATAAGAGATAAAGATAGTACTTCTGTTTCATTGACATTTAATGAGTCAATAGAACATCGCACGACTGCTGAATCTAAAACACAACCCTCTGATAGGAAAACGGTTGTTATCCCATCTGGAAAACCATCGCTTGTAATTGTGACATTTGTTAATAACATCTCAGACTGATTAGACGCTGTTAAATTGAAAGTGAGGGAACGCCCAGCGGTGATAGTGGCATTAGGGGGATTGACCACCAACGATATGTCAGCGCTTCCGTTTGTTGCGGCTGGGAAGATTGCTGTATTGGATATTTGGGTTTTACTTTTTAGCTTCGTGTTTTTTGCGTTAATCGCAACAGGCGTTAATCCATCTGACTCAAATGAGGCAACTTCCCATAATCCATTTTGAGCGGAGATTTCCAACTTGTCCCACGTTAAACCTTCATTTAGGCTTTTATAAACAAAATATTGCGGCTGCGCATCCGCGAATAACTTTTCTATTTGAATTGAAAATAAATGCTTTGAACCGTTCCAGTTGCCAATTGCTAGCCGGTGAAATGTGGCCGAATGATTTACGATATTCCAGGATTTACCCGAATTGGTTGAAGTATATAAACCATTAGCAGTCGACTGAAACACCAAAAGATAAAGCGTACTTGGCTTTATAGGGTCAATAACTAAGTCAGAAATAACAGTTTGTAAATCCACAGGCAATCCAGAGCCTGAATCGCTAAAACTTAAGCCACTATCAATTGACATCAGTAACCGAGAGCCAGAAGCAATTATGTAAAGCTTGTTAGCGTCATTAGGATCAACAACTAACCTATCTATCGGCAGCTGAAGTGAGCCGATTTTTTCCCATAATATCTCCTGTTCTGGTGTTGATAACGTTGCTGTATACAAACCTGAGGTACTTGCTGTACCTAGCTCATAATCATTGGCATTAACAATTGCATAAACTCTGCGAGTTAAACCTTGCTGTTTTGCAACGTAAACTTGATCGATATATTGTGTTAGATAAAAACCCGGATTTGAGGTGTTTTGTATTTGTGCTTCTGTAAAAGAATTCCCCCCATCTAGTGATCGGAATATTCCCAAATTCGAAACAGCGACTAACATAAATCGAGAAGTATGTGAGTCATCCAGCGCCACAGAATTTGATCGGACAGATTCATTAAAAATGGATATACCTTGAGCCTCTACATTATTCGATGAAATATCCCTCATTTCTGACCATTGAGCATGTGCCTGAGCAACAAATATCAAGTACAAAACTAATGACTGAATAACAAAGTACAATTTAAAATTGGTCTTAAGAAAAATGAGCGAAAAATGCCACCACTTTTTCATTGGTTAATCTCCCCAAATCTCCCCAAATCTCCCCTGTTATATTGTTTGATCAACGGGGATAAATCTCTTGATCGTTAGAATATCGAAACATCATTCCAACGTAAAATAAGTATTATTTAGTCTATCGAAAATATTTGGGGAACCTCTGATTAAGTTAGATAGTGAGATGGAAACAAGGCATATTGAAACGAATACCAACCGACACAAGAAAGCACAGTTTACTCGAGTAAATGAGCATTTTGAGTTTCAATATAACGAAGTTAACACTCGCTAGATGACTTAATCAGAGGTTCCCTAGGGAAATCAGGCTTGATCGTTGATTAGACTGGTCATATGAGTAACAACATAGCCTATTTGACTTTTATTCGTTACATAATGCTGATGGATAATATAGGGTTCCTTCAGCAATTTCTGGGATAAAAGTAGACATGCTAATTTCAAATTTAGGATGCGGTATTCAGAAGCCAAGCATTCAATGCAACAAAAGATTGCTTTAGTTTTCGAGGTATTTTTTAAACGCCTCGTTAAAAGCTGCTTTGCCGTTACTTTCAACAATGCGACCATGGGATACGATTATGCGATCAAAATCATGTGACGCAACTCTTTTTAACGATTCACCAAAAGCCCTTTTATCTTTTATCAAAGCACGAATAATACGGGTTGGCCCGAATTTGTTGTGAGCACCGTATAGCGTTAGAAATAATTTTGTCCAACCTGTGACATCTTTTCCAAAATTAAAGGCAAGATCAGTCAGAATCAGCGTTTTACTTGCATGATGAATAAACGCGTATTCCTGCAAAGCAGGCATGCCATTAATTGGAATACAGCTAATTTCATCATTGAAGTATTGATCTAAATCATTTTTCTGTGCTTGCTCAAGTTTAATATCCGCATGAATTTTCTTTGCCTGAGAAGGCGCTATTACTTGGGAAGCTACATCTTGTTCTTTCCAATCCATTACGAATAGGTTGTGCATTAAACTCGGTGCAATCAAGTATTTTATTTTCCCCTTTGTCTTTATTGCTTCATGTGTTTCACGATTAAATTTTGTCGGCGAATGAAGCCAAAAGGAGTTATCTGTCATCTGAATGCACGTCATCCGATTTCCAAAGTTTATACCGATAAGGTTAAAAGGAACTTCATCTACCCATAAAGAAGAATCAAGTTGTCGCAGCATTTTATTTTGCCTCTTTGTTTTGGTGCCATTCGTAAATATGACTGATAGATTGGCGAAGTTTGTTATAGCCTTTTTTTCCTAACAACGATTGATAATTGTTTTCCATTTCAGAAACAATGTTAATGGCAAGATCAATTAGTTTTCGACCCCTATTCGTAAAACGGACATACTTGGCCCGACCATCCATTTCATCCGGTATCAGCTCGACATAACCTTTTTGCTCTAGTTCGCCAATCATTTTTCCTATCGCTTGTTTACTAATTTGCGCATCCTTGGCCAACTCCGACAAGCGCATTCCTTCAGGGTTAAGATGTCGCATGACGTTAAAATTTCCCGGCGTTACATCGGTAAAACCTTTTGAACCAAGAATTTGGGCCAATTCATTTTCAAACGCACGAAACGCATCGAGCAATAATCTTGCAGTTGGAATAAAAGATAGATTTTTCTGAGAATCCATGAGATAAAAGTAAACTAGGTTTACTATTAAGTCAACCTAGTTTACTAAATAATTTGCATGCGTGTTCAGCAAACTCTGAAATGGATTTATAATTGACCGCCCAATAAACCAACCATGGCTAGGTCACAAACCGTAATTGTGAAGACAGGCCTAACATTTATAGCGATCACATTATTTATCTATAAAAACAACTAGTACCAAGATATCTAATACCGCTTCCACATTAAGCATTGCCTCACTAACACCCATAACATTGCCAAATCATTACCAAATGGTAATCTAAGGAATCTCATAATATTGCTAAGCTTAGATTTGTCTTTGTTTGTTCAAGCATAGGAATAATGTATACAGAGATACTCAACGACAATAAATGAATTAAAGGGGAGTTTCATGAAGTTTATCAAAAGTACTGTTTTGACTGGGGTATTAACGTTTGGTATCGCAAGTAGTGTCAATGCTATGGATACTGTGCTGTATACCAAACTTGTAAATGACACCATAGAGGAAGTAACTAGCGGTGATATCTCTAATATTAATCAACTGATAGCTGTACAAAAACAATTAGTGAAACTGGGTGTGAGTGGTAGTAAAGAGTATATAAGACGACATCCAGAACATGCAGGTCTTTTGGGCGTGGTTGTGAAAAATGCCAAATCTATGATGCATATGAGTTTAGAAGAAATCGAGGATCAATGGCATCAAGGGAAATACCTGAAAAGCCAAGGATATAATATGTCAGAGCTGGATCATTTTGGTGAATTGTTCAGTTTAATGGATTCCATTATTCATCCATCAACATCTTACATCGCTTTAAAAGAATATAAACGCACGCGTAATTCTGACCTTCTCAACAGAGCTGCAGCCGAACTTATTGAAGTAGTGGAACACGTGGCTCACATTGGTAAGGGTGGCGAAGGAACTCAGGTTTCCAGCAACCATTAGAATTAGAGATTAATTTTTAAAATCTAACTCTGGTTAAGTGAAATATGGCACTTAATCAGAGTTTTTTTGATTTTTGATGTAGGCAAGAAAACCTGCACAACTTATCAATACACTACTACAAATCCGCTTGATGAAACTCCAACACAGGCCCACGAATGTCGTATCGAATTCGTGTAAGGCCGGCATTATTAACCCTGATACGATACATACTTGAAACAGGCGCATCTAATAAATATGCCATGATCGCACGTATGGTTCCAGCATGCGCCACAATCAAACAATGTTTTCCTTCATACTCTTCCAGGACTTTTTGATAAGCAGTCACTACACGATCAAAAAAAACATCGAGGTCTTCTGCATGCAAAGGACGATTGTTTACAGGATCCAAATGGAAAGCATAGAATTCCGCTTCATTTTCTGTTTTTACTTGCGCGGTAGTTCTACCTTCCCAAACACCAAAACCCACTTCTTCCAAATCATTTTCAACAAAAAATGGCTTTTTGATTTTATCTGAAAGCTGCTCAGCAAAGGCGCGACAACGTAACATGGGAGAAGAAACAATGCAGTCCCAATCAGACTTATCAGCCACCGCTTGCCACATTTGAGACCAGCCAGTTTCACTTAGTGGATCATCAACACTATAACCACGATATTTTTTACCCCCAACCGGTTCGCCATGTCGAAGTAAATCTACAAGCGTTTCACCCATGTGGCTTAATCCTTTTTAACATTCTTATCAAACGGGATTACATCAAACGAATTATCAGTATCATCTTCTGACAATTCTTCCCCTAGCATTAGCTCCATTGCTTCCAGTGTTCTATTCATAATCATGCTCGCCGCATAGTGAAAAAACCAAATTTCACATTCAATTGGCTCATGCAAAGATTCTCGATGATCCACCTCAAATTCTGTCCATGCCAAAATGGGCACATCATTTAAAACTCGATCTACTACGATCCAAGCATCTTTTTGCAAGATTAGGTCTAAATGTTTTAGTTTGGGTATTTGATATCGAATCTGTTCTGAAATTCGCTTAAGGCCCGTCTGAACATGATTATAGTGAGTAGCATTCACTGTGCCATGGCGCGTGTGTAGCTTTGGCATCTCAGTATGACGCGTATATATCAAGCTATATTTCCAATTTTGCCGTTTATTTAACTCGTTAAAGATGCAAATAAGGTAGGTAGTTTTTCGGGCAAACGGTCAACATTGTCTATGATGGTGTAATTATTTTCACCAAAAATCCGTTTCACATAGGCGTCGGCGTGCGGGTCCAAGGTTAGGCAATAGGTTAACACTCCCGTACTGTACAATTCCTCAACCGCTTTTTTGGTATCATGCCGCAAATGCTGAGGATCTCTCTCATCGATATCGGCAGGTTCGCCATCAGTTACCAAAAGAATTAGTTTTCGGCGCTCTGGCTGTTTTAATAAATGATGACCGGCGTGGCGTAATGCTGCACCCATACGGGTCGACAATCCACCCGTCATTCCTGATAAACGAGATTTGGCATCATCATCAAAATTTTGATTAAAATCTTTAAATCGATAATATTGCACATCGTGACGACCATCTGACGCAAAACCGTGGAGCGCAAACGGATCACCAATACCATTTATTGCTGTTGAAACCAGAGTGGCAGCTTCGCGAGTCAGTTGTAATATTGTTTTATCTGATCCAGCCATGGCTTCATTGGTTGATTCGGATAAATCCATCAACACCACAACTGAAAGATCACGACTCTTCAATACATTACGCATAGTAATACGCGTGTTGGGTTGCTCACCCATACGAATAGAAACCATGGCATCAATTGCAGCATTGATATCAATCTCATCACCATCTTCCATATTGCGAATGCGTTGCACACCTTCAGGCGTTAAAAGATCGATAATTTGTTTTATACGATGAGCAATAGGCCGGTATTCAGTCAATATGTCATTAATATCTTCGGGATTACCTTTTGGCTGACGGCGTTCATAAACCGTCGCCCAATCCGGTCGATGCAATTGAATTTGATAATCCCATTCCTGGTAGTGGAAAGGATCGGAAACTGGCTCCTTACCCCACATATCGTTAAAGCTAACTTGTTCATCAGTCAAGTCATCTTCATAGGGGCGCATGTTAGTGGAACAGGTCCAAATTTCTTGTGCATCATCACCGGCAAGTTCACAGTCAACTTCGTTTGCCATTTCAATGACACTAACCTGGCGACGCACTTGCCGTTGACTGGCAGCCATGTATTCAAATTCGGTGTTGAAATCAAATTCTTCAAACTCCCAAACATAACGATTATCATCCCTGTAAGGAATTCGTATTCGTTCGAGAATACGTAAACTGGGCACTTCTTTACGCGCAGAAAACAAGTTAAATAATTCAATCCCCATATGCCATGAAAACTGATTATCATCTTGGCGTGCTTCAATCTCATTATGAAATTTTTCGACAAAGGTACTGATTTCTGCATCGTCAATTTTAACGGAAGTATCCAAAAACATATGGGCAATATGTTCAAGCACTAGTAACGTTGGGTGTTCGGGTTCATCATCTTCATCAGCAATTTTAAGCAGTTTTGCCCAAAGTTTTTTTAAGCCAGGAAAATGATTACTCGCCTTGTATTCCACCCGAGCATCTTCCAGAAAACCGATAAAAAACATTTGCGCCGGGCTTAACTGCTCAGCTGAAATCGGCGCGGTGGAATAACACATATGACTACACATATGTGCAGCAGTAGCACGATATAACTCAAGACCGGGAATTTTATTATCACCTTCACCCACATCATCCACTGCATCAGGCATATGTATAATGCGATGTTCAATGTAAGGTCGAAAATCAGTGTAATCGGCGCCGGTTGGTCGCAAAAAGAAATCACGCCCCCATAAGGCCCGCAAATAAAAATTTAGCTTACGCTGGTTTTTAACAAATAATACACCGCGACGTTCTTTTTGTAACATCGCGCGCGCATCTGCTGATTCTAAATTAAAATAGGACGTTAAATTTGCATAATCCCGACGATAAGCTTGGGCGCCAAATTCTGCCCACCGACGCAAACCACTTAAGGTTAATTTTGATAGCAACTCATCGATGTGGTTTAACATGGGCCGCAAACTACGCGATGCAGTAGACGCCAACTGATGAATAAAGGTGAGATAACCACGCAGCAATTGTGCATCACCTAAATTTCGAGATGCAGAGGGTAAACTACTAAAGAGCAATGTAATGACTTCGCCTGACGTCATAGATGACAACTTCAAGGCAGCAGTAATACAATCAGGAATAATATCTTCGCCACACTCCTTTACGACCAAAGGTATTTCCTGCAAATAAGTCACAACAACGTCACTACCGCGACCTAAATTGCATAAGGCTTTGGCGCCATCCATGTATTCTTCCAAGCCAGCGGGCGACATATTACGTGCCGCTTCTTGAAATGTACCATCCAGTGTTTGAAGAACACGGGGAGAATTCTCAAAATATTCTTGATAATCGTCGAGTTTGATGCTCATAAAATGACAGCCATTATTTCCATGGTTTATTGTAACTACTCAGGTAATTCATCTTTTTCATCAGATGCGCCGTTATTTCGTACTAAGAACCCCGTTGGGCTTCATTAAGTACTTCCTGCACTCATTAATTATTTGCTCTGGTCGTACTCAATCGGTTACATATTCTTATATGCTCTCTCATTCCGTGCGCAATAACGGCGCATCTGATGAAAAATCTAAACACCCTGAGCATTTACATTTTTATTAACTAAAAAATGTCTGTACCGCTGCATCTAAAGTATCACGCATATCAGGATCATCTGTCAGTGGCGTTACCATTGTCATACTACAGGCTGCTTGAGGGTCGACTCCCTTACTAATTAACTGTCCTGCATAAACCAATAATCGTGTCGAAATGCCTTCGTCCAAACCATGACCTTTAAGGTTTCGTGCTCTATGAGCAATATGCACGAGTTTTTTAGCCGTATCTCCATCAACACCCGATTCTTTAGAAACAATGGCAATCTCAGTTTCTTCAACGGGATAATCAAAGTCCAAACCACCAAATCGTTGCTTGGTTGATTGCTTTAAATCTTTCATCAAACTTTGATAACCGGGATTGTAAGAAATCACTAATTGAAAATCGGGATGTGCTTCGATCAACTCACCCTTCTTATCCAAAGGTAGGGTGCGACGATGGTCGGTTAAGGGATGAATGACAACTGTGGTATCTTGGCGTGCCTCAACAACCTCATCTAAATAACACATTGCACCAATTCGAGCGGCTGTGGCCAATGGACCATCTTGCCATTTGGTACCGTCTGCATCTAACAAGAATCGTCCGACTAAATCAGACGCAGTCATGTCTTCATTACAAGCAACAGTTATTAATGGCCGCCCCAACTTATACGCCATGTACTCAACAAAACGTGATTTACCACATCCTGTGGGCCCTTTCAGCATCATGGGCATGCGCGCGTTATAGGCAGCTTCGTAAAGTTCAACTTCGTTGGCAACCGGCTCATAGTATGGTTCGGTCTTAACGATGTATTGTTTTGGGTCGACACTCAACTCTTGTTTAGACATAACTTACCTTTTGTCAAATATTCAGTTTTATTTACTTTCATCATCTGTTTCAGCTTCACCTGTCCAGCCAGCAGCTTTGGCTTTTTCAATGGCAGCATTATGTATTCTTTGGTGGCGCTCAAACAGTTCCTTTGGAAGTTGGCTAACCAAACAGCCATATTTATCCCACTCGGCATTGACCTTATCTAGTAAGGCGTCAATCCCGGCTAGGTTCCAGCCCTCACAAGTTTCAGTTTCTGGAATCAATTCAAATACCCAGGCATCACGAATGATTTTCCCTATGGTGGTCATTCCACCATTAATTTCGTTATTGAGCCCGATATATGTGTTTGGTTTATTAGCCATAGTTTTCTAACTTAGTTTTTAGTCATTCAACATCAAAATTTGCATCTCAAAAAAAAAGCCCCTGTTCGACTACTTCCGACCAGGGGCTTGATTTTTTACATGCTTACCCGGTTTGTCGTTAGACAGCAGTACCGCGGTAAATAACCATTGCAGTACCCGCTGATTGAGCAAAGTTATCAAAGCCCAATAGACGAACATGGTTGTTTGGATGTGCTTTATGACAAGCTTCAACTTCCGCAAGGATAGCATCAACGTCAGTTTCGCCGAACAAAGGCAATTTCCACATGTACCAGTAGTTACTAATGGCATTTTCTGGCTCAGTGTGTTCAATACCTGGGTTCCAACCTTTATCAACGATGTACTGGATTTGAGCGCGAGTAGATTCTGTGCTCAAAGCTGGTAGGTATGAAAAAGTTTCAAACTTACGACTGCCTGATGCATCGCTTAAGCTTGATTTATAATCTTGCATATCACTCATTGTATTATTTCCTCAATAAACTTTTAAAAAGATATTTTTTCGAATTAGGCTGCGAACCTTAGTTCGCAGCCCTCGATTTTATTTATGTGCGACGTCGATTTTGTCAACAGTATCGAATTCGAATTTGATTTCTTTCCAAGTTTCCATTGCAATTTTAAGCTCTGGGCTAGATTTCGCAGCGTTAACAAGAATGTCTTTACCTTCTTTCTCGATTTCGCGACCAGCATTTCGTGCTTCAACACAAGCTTCAACCGCAACACGGTTAGCTGCTGCACCAGCTGCGTTACCCCAAGGGTGACCCAAAGTACCGCCACCGAATTGTAGGCAAGAATCATCACCAAAGATGTTAACCAACGCAGGCATGTGCCATACGTGGATACCACCAGAAGCAACTGGGATAACACCAGGCATTGAGCCCCAATCTTGGTCGAAGAAAATACCACGTGAACGATCTTCTTTAACGTAAGAATCACGCATAATGTCGATCCAACCCAAAGTTGCGTCACGATCGCCTTCCAATTTACCAACAACAGTACCTGAGTGAAGGTGATCACCACCAGACAAACGAAGTACTTTAGTTAATACGCGGAAGTGAATACCGTGGTGCGGATTACGGTCAAGTACCGCATGCATTGCACGGTGAATGTGTAACAACATACCTTTATCTTGACACCATTGTGCAAGACCAGTATTAGCTGTTAAACCACCTGTTAAGTAGTCATGCATGATGATAGGTGCGCCGATCTCATGAGCATACTCAGCACGTTTCATCATTTCATCGAAAGTAGGTGCTGTAACGTTTAAGTAGTGACCTTTACGCTCGCCAGTTTCAGCTTCTGCTTTATGGATCGCTTCCATAACGAAGTCAAAACGATGCTTCCAACGCATGAATGGTTGAGAGTTTACGTTCTCGTCATCTTTTGTGAAGTCAAGACCACCACGAAGCCCTTCGTAACATGCACGACCGTAGTTTTTAGCAGAAAGACCTAATTTTGGCTTGATAGTACAACCTAATAAAGGACGTCCGTATTTGTTTAAGATGTCACGCTCAACTTGGATACCTTGTGGTGGTCCATTACACGTCATAACGTAAGCGATTGGGAAACGAATATCTTCTAAACGAAGTGCACGTAATGCTTTAAAACCAAATACGTTACCAACCAAAGAAGTTAATACGTTAACAACAGAACCTTCTTCGAATAAATCGATTGGGTAAGCAACGAAAGCATAGAAACAAGTGTCATCGCCAGGTACGTCTTCAATAGCGTATGCACGACCTTTATAGTAATCAAGGTCTGTAAGAAGGTCAGTCCAAACAGTTGTCCATGTACCTGTTGAAGATTCAGCAGCTACCGCAGCAGCAACCTCTTCACGTGGCACACCTTCTTGAGGAGTGATTTTAAAACACGCTAAAAGATCAGTATCTTTAGGTGTGTATTCGGGCATCCAATAAGTTTCGCGGTATTCTTTAACACCAGCATCGTACTTCTTAGCCATCTAGGCCTCCTAAGAGTAAGTTGTAAAATTTAAATTCTTTTACTTTGATAGAAAAAATAACGTCGTGTATTTTTGCTAATCAATTTTACGGGAATGTGACAATCGGCCCGTAAATATTGTGGAATGAAGTATAGAGAAGTCTAACTATAAGTAAATTAAATATTTCCAATCATAATCATAAATATTACCTTATCGTTTGCGCATTTCATTGAAAACACTAAGGTTTCTAGATATCCCCAAATCAACATTGATCGATTAGCAAGCTAATTATTTCAAGCTGCTCTTTATCGGCCGCACCAAATTGGACTTTAAGAGTAATATATGAGCTATGAAAATGATTAAAAGAGGGCCAAACTAAACATTAGAACGCTTCTTATTCTTTGATTATTCAACTATTTCTAACCTGCAAAGGGAAAAAATCTGGCGCACTATCCTGGGGCATATCAAAAGGCTCCTCATTTAACTCGATTTCAGCGGCCTCTTTGTCATCGGTAATCAATTCATCTTCCAGCTGCTTAAAGTCCCATAAGTCAAAATCCATTAACTGAGATTTTCGTACACTACTTAATGCATGCAACATATTAGCGGGGACTTTCGGATTTTGATCAGCCAGTTCTTTAATTAAGTTTTTTACTTTTTTGCGTGTTAGATTTTCCTGCGAACCACATAAGTTACAAGGAATGATGGGAAAATTTTTATCCTTAGCATACTCAATAATATCTTTTTCCTGGCAATACACCATGGGACGAAACACAATGTGTCGCTTATCTTGCGTTAATAGCTTGGGTGGCATAGATCTTATCTCGCCACTGTATAAAGTGGACATCATCAAGCTTTCAATTAAATCATCACGATGATGACCGAGGGCTATTTTGGTAAAACCGTGCTTTTTGGCGTATGTGTAAATGTTACCGCGACGTAAACGAGAACATAAAGAACAATAGGTTTTACCCTCAGGCACTTTTTCTTTCACCACAGAATAGGTGTCACGGTGCAATACATCATAGGGATATTGTTTTTCTTCAAGCCATGCGCGCAAACTACTATCATCCCAACCGGGCTGCGCTTGATCCAACGTTAAAGAAAACAATTCAAACTTTCTTCCACTACGTAAACGCAACTGATGCAATAAATGCAACATCGTGTAGGAATCTTTGCCACCAGACAAACACACCAATACGCGATCACCCGTTTGAATCATATTGTAATCAGATATGGCTTTTGCCATGTAATGGCGAAGTTTTTTTTCAACCCGAGACATGCTTATACTCCGTATGTCTCTTCAACATAATTCGTTACAATTTGCTGAAACTCTTCTGCTATGTCATCACCTTTCAGTGTTACGGTTTTTTCGCCATCAACATATACTGGCGCAACAGGCTTCTCCCCTGTACCAGGTAAACTAATTCCGATATTTGCATGTTTACTTTCACCTGGCCCATTAACAACACAACCCATCACAGCGACATTCATGTCTTCGACGCCGGTGTATTGTTTTTTCCATTCTGGCATTTGGTATCGCAAATAACTTTGAATGTCTTGCGCAAGTTGTTGGAAATAAGTGCTGGAGGTACGACCGCAACCAGGACAGGCAATTACTTGCGGCGTAAAAGAACGAAGCCCCATGGTTTGTAAAATTTCCTGAGCAACAACGACTTCTTTCGTCCTGTCACCATGTGGTTCTGGCGTTAACGATATTCGAATGGTATCGCCAATGCCTTGTTGTAGTAATACTGCTAAAGCCGCCGTTGACGCCACAATACCTTTAGATCCCATACCGGCTTCAGTTAAGCCTAAATGTAACGCATAATCACATCGTCTTGCTAAATCATCATAAACAGAAATTAAATCCTGAACCTTACTCATTTTGCAGGAGAGAATTATTTTGTCTCGACCCAATCCGATTTCTTCTGCCTTTTCTGCACTTTCCAACGCTGATCGAATTAATGCATCATGCATAACTGCAGTTGGTTCCTTGGGCTCGGCCAACTGACTGTTCTCATCCATCACTCGCGCCAACAAATCTTGGTCGAGGCTACCCCAGTTAACACCTATGCGAACAGGTTTATCGTATTTACACGCCATCTCTATCATCGTGGCGAATTGAGTATCACGCTTTTTACCTTTGCCCACATTTCCTGGATTAATCCGATATTTTGCCAACGCCTGTGCGCACTCAGGATATTTCTCAAGAAGTTTGTGACCATTAAAATGAAAATCGCCCACAATGGGTACATGGCAATCCATTTTGTCTAATTGTTCTTTTATTCTCGCAACTTCTTTCGCAGCATCTTCCGAATTAACCGTTATCCGTACTAATTCTGAACCCGCTTTAGCCAGCTCCGCAATTTGAATCGCCGTTTCAATGGCATTTGCCGTATCGGTGTTGGTCATAGATTGAACTACAACAGGATTATCACCACCCACCAACACATTGCCAATTTTTACAGCTATTGATTTTCTTCGATTTTTTGCTTGAATCGTCATAGGATTAATATTCACTAGTTCTAAATTTATTAGGCGCAAATAATAGCCTATTTTAGACACCGAGGATACGGTATTCCTAGCATGGAAATAAAACTTTACTACGCACCCAAAACACGCGCTGTTCGCCCACGCTGGTTAATGGAAGAACTCCAACTGGAATATGAGTTGATTACGGTTGATATTTTTACAGGTGAAACGCGCAAGCCATGGTACAAAAAATTACACCCTCATAGCCAAGTTCCAGTTCTCATCGCTGATGAACAGGTTATGTTTGAATCGGGTGCGATATGCGCCTGGCTGACAGATTTGTTTCCCGAAAAACATATGGCGCCAAAGCGAGAAAGTCTGGAACGGGCTACCTATGAACAATGGATGTATTACGTACCCGCCACTTTAGAGCCACCCTTGTTTAATTATGCCTTGCACAAATTCTTGTTACCAGAGTCCATGCGTGTGACAGAAATTTTACCGTGGAATGAAAAAACATCCCGTCGTTTATTAAAAGAATTGAACAAACACCTGAGAGAAAGACAATACCTTGTAGCTGATCAGTTCAGTACTGCAGATATCATGATGACCTCAACTTTATTGTGGATGCCTGATTTTATGAAAGGATTGTCAAACCTGGAAAATTACTGTGCTGATTTAAGTGAAAGGCCGGCATATAAACGCGCGATTTCAAATCCAACTTAACGACATTTACACAACAACTTTCCCGTGCCAGCATAAATTGGATAAGAAGCGCTAATATTCTTCTATGCTACCTCAAGCGACGGCGAGCATAAAACTCTCGTAGTAATAATAGTGCAGCTAATAAAAACAGCTCGTGATATAGCGCTAATCCACTGCTCTCGTTGCTGTCTGTTGATGTTGATGAAGTTGTTGCATCGCAAGAGCCCGCAAGGAAATTTTGTCCAATCGTATCCTTATCTGTATCATTTGAAATGTACGTTCCTCCATCATCAATATAAGATTCTCTGTCATTGATTGTTTCAACCGCTGCTAGCAAAACATTTCCACATTCCGGGTTGACCGCCAGTTGAGGAAACAAATAGGTGGACGTTATCGTATGATTACCGTTGCGTGTGGGGCTATATTCAAAGGCATTTTTAGGATCATCAGAACTAACAACGCCTGCTGAACTGACAGTTTGGTAAAAGATATCATAACCGGTTGGTGCTGTATCATAATCATCATGAGTGTAGTCAATTCTGTCATTCCAGCCGACAACATAGGATTTTATTTTTGAACTATAAACCAGGCGCTGCTCTCTATTATCACCATTATCTTTGCTAATCATGAAGTCTTCACCGACCGGCACACCCGCACTATCAACAATCCGTCCATAGATATAATTATCGTAACCAAAACTTCGAGTAGCATGACGATTATCCAGCCAGGTAACTAAAAAGTTATTGGCCTCTTTACTAAAAGCTACTTGAGGAAACTCCTGAGTCCGACCAGAATTACTCACAATAATTGGTGAGCCAGAAAGCGTACCATCAGAATTGAGTAGTTGCCCATGTAAATCGTGATTTGCACTCGTTTCACCCCAAACGATGAGAAATTGTTGGTTATTTTCATCAAAAGAGAGTGCAGGATTAAAATGATCAAACCCAGGCCCAAATGAAATTTGAACGTTCACATCTGACGCTGCATCAAGCAATTCTCCCTTGCCATTAACAAATTGCCCCACGATTCGATTATTTGCAAAACCAGAACGGTTATCATGCCAAGCAACCAGAAACTTTTTATTCACTGAGTCATACGCAATATCGGGATTATTTTGAATATCGGTATTATTGCAAATGGGGAATTCCGCTTTAACAAGATTTCCATCTGCACTAATAATTGATGCATAAATATCGCTATTTACATTGGCGCTGCTAATAGCATTTCTATCATCTGCCCACACGGCTAAATAAGTTTGCTCCTCTGGATCAAATGCAATGGCAGGTTCATACCACTTGTTTGAATCCGACGACAAAAGCAGTTCGTCAACATAGAGAGATCCATCCAAGTTTCTAATCTGTAGATAGAACGAGCTTTCTTTATAATAAACGACCGCATAGCGATTATTGATGGTATCAACAGCTACATCTGGTTTCTCGATTTCTGGATGCTCTTGGGCAAATACAGCATGAACGGCAGCAATGTTTAAAATGATGAAAATTACTGAAACAAAAAATGTCCTTGTCATATGAGCCTCTTAAACCTTAAAAGCGAAATTTGATTCTTTGATTACACATTAGTTGGATTTCATCATTAAAATCCGATGTCAAACTAAGCCATGAGTCTAGCGTCAATCTATCAAGCCCACACTTTCGATAGAGATTAAATATCAATCAAATGAAGGGATTTTTGTCATGGCATTGCATCGAGCCATCTCAATACGTTCCCATTGTTGGATCAAAGAGCGTGCCGTTAATACTCGTAATAATTAAAACTAACTCAACGAAACTCGGCATTGAGTGCACAGAAGCAATCCCAAATACTTTTGATATTAATACCCACGATGTATTTTGATATGGCATAAAGTATTAAATATGTTTGCCAACCACAACCGTTGCAGTGCCTATTTTTATTAAAGGGAATATCACCGAATTAACAATACATTCTTTTTTGTATATAATTGTCAAAAAAAACGACCTAATAACTATAATAAGGAATAACAAATGAAACGTTACTTTTTACTATTTGTAATCTGCATACTTGCTGCTTGCAACAATAACTCTGAAGATTTAAGTACTGTTTCCCCATTATATTTACCTAAGGAAATTAACCTTCAGCATTATGTCTCAGCTACTACAGCCAATAATCCTTCGAAAACTTTAAGTCGTATTTTTAGCGACGAAAACACCGATTACTCTCGAACACAATCAAGGATTATTGAAGATAGTGGTTTTGTCGAAAGTTTCCTAACGTTTCCCAATATGTTTTTGTGTGTAATGGATCAGCTACACGTTTATGATAATGTGAACAAGGGCACTTATGAAGCATCAGGTGATGATATCGATGAAGATGCTTGCGCTAAAAATCCCAATGATGCCAATGAATCTGAACCGAACGAAAATATAACCTTTAATAGACTTGTTATTCGCTCTACACGAGCAAACAACACTGCACCGCACGAAATTTATATTTTATTCAATATAACCGGAAAGCTAGAAGATATTGAAATAAACTCACAGACTGTTTTACATCTTTCCATTACTAAGGGTGTTAGTGAGGCGACTCCTTTTGGGGTGTTCACATACGATACATTTAACCAAAGACCTGAAAACGATGAATTAATTACAACTAAGCAAAGATTCGCAATCAACCAAGTTGGAACTGATATCGATTTGAGCCTAACGGCTGAATCCAATAATCTACAAAACTTACAATTCCGAATTCTTATTTCTACTTTAGAAAACAGAAACATTAATGCAAAAGTTAAACTCACTTCTTTCAACGAGGATAAAAACTCTATTTCCGCATCAACTCTCCTCGAATCCATAGATTCTCGTTTCCGCCTTGCGACAGGTTATTTTACCGAAGACAATTACAACTCAGATGATTTGACATGTAACGCTATAAACCAAGTTGTAAAAACCATTTACAGCTATTATTTATTCGATACTGAGACAGGAAGTTTAGTTAGTGTTACGCCAGACGGAAAATCATATATTGTCTTGAATTATAGCCATTCTCATGAAAATGACATAAACAATACCGGCTTATTTCACGGAGAAGAATTCACACTTCGCTTCCATCAGTTTGATACTTCCGCTCATGGTTATCTATTCGGTATGCCTGATGAAGAATTATACCTAAAGCCAGGAACACTTCTTGGTACCAATGACGAATATGTACTTAAACCTAATTTTATATGGGAAGAAGCCCAAACAGTTCAAATTGAAGAATGCCATGAACTCAATATTGAGCATGCTGATAAACTAGATCTGCTATCGCTGGATAATTTAACGCCTGAATTTACATTAACACTCGATGATGCGCCTAAGCTTCCCTAAAATTCCAGTTTACATCATTCGAAATATCTGACTCGATTTATTTATCTACTGGGCGGGGTCGACCTGATTCATCAATGGCGACGAAGGTGAGTGTTGCTTCAGTAACTTTTATGCACTCTTCAGATGAGCGACGGCGTTCAGCAAAGACTTCTACAAATATGGTGAGTGAGGTGCGGCCAACCTTGACGACTTCCGCGTAGCAACTTACAAGATCACCAACATAAACCGGGTAGTGAAATTGAAACTCATTGACAGCGACTGTCACTACACGACCTTTTGCTGCCCGATGAGCAGCGATGGAACCGGCAATATCCACTTGTGACATTATCCAGCCGCCGAAAATATCACCTGCAGCATTGGTATCCGATGGCATGGGCACTAAACGCGTAGTGGGTTCTTTGTTTTTGGGTAAACTGGTTTTTGTTTGGTTCATTGCCCTAGTGTAATTGAAAAAGATTCTGTTTGAAATTAGCCTTGTGTAATCAACCGGAAAACCAGATTAATATTGTGAATACAATCGCACGAACAATAAACATACCAGCCTGACTCTTACTAAATTTGACAGCTATAATTATAAAACCAATCCCAGCTTATACTGTCGGAACAATAATTGAATTATTTGTTGATTTTATTTACTTTTTTTGTGGGATAATCTATTTCCTTAGCCTGAAATAACGCTTCCCGATACCTGGATGTAAAAATAAGAATGCCTAAATTTATTGCTTGCTTACTCATTATTGCTGCTTCACTTTCATCGGCATTTGCAGAAACACGGGTTACCACTCAAACTTTAGAACAGATCGCTATTTATCCCGCCGTGGATATACCTGCTTCGGTTGTTAGCATGAACGACTCAAAACTCAGCGCAGAAGTGTCTGCTGTTGTTAAAAAAATTCCTGTCCTGGTAGGCGATACGGTAAAGCGTGGCGATGTATTAATAGAACTCGATAATCGTGATTACAAATTGCAGTTGTTGCGCGCCGAGGTCGGATTAAACGGGATTAAATCCCGGCTTAAATTAGCAAATTATCAATTTGACCAAGCCAAAACTTTGTTTCGTCAAAAAGCAATTACTGACGAATTGTTACAACAACGCGAAGCTGAAGTAAGCACCTTAAACGCAGAATTTGAATCGCAAAAGGTTGCGGTGTCTATTGCCAAGCGTAATCTCGAAAAATGTTTGGTTAGCGCGCCATTTAATGCCATTGTGACAGAACGACTGGCACAAGTTGGCGAACTTGCTGGCGTTGGAACGCCATTAGTCAGAATCATTGATGCCTCAAGAATCGAGGTATCTGCCAAAATACAACCACAAGATATCGCGTCACTGTCAAAGAAAAACCAATTCAGTTTTATCAGTCAAAAACAACGTTACTCTATTGCTATGCGCAAACTCACACCAGCAGTTGATCTTATTCAACGAAATCAAGAAGCGAGATTTACCTTTACAGACAAACATGCGCTACCAGGAGCCAGCGGTACGCTTAGCTGGAAACAACTATCCCCCCATGTTCCAGCTAATTTAATACTACGTCGAGATGACAAATTTGGAATTTTCATACAACGTGATAACTCAGCAGAGTTTTTTGTACTAGACGATGGCGGTAAAGGCAAACCCGGGATGGTTAACTTGCCCATGAGCACAGCAATAATCATTGATGGTCGATTTGGTCTTCAACACGGTGATGCCATTACGGTAGATCAATAAATGCTGCGCAGATTTCTTGAAAACCATGTGTTAGCCAACACAACCTTCATGGTGGTGTTAATTCTCGGTGCGTTGACTTATCTGGAGATGCCACGTGCAAAAGATCCGGAAATCAATTTCAACTGGATCAACATCATTACTGCGTTGCCAGGTGCCTCTTCGGAAGATGTTGAAAAACTGGTAACCGACCCCTTGGAAAACGCTATTCAACAAGTTGCAGACGTGAAGTTTGTTAATTCGTTGAGTCGCGAAGGCATATCCACAATCACCGCCCGTTTTGAAGATATTAGTGAACGCAACTTTGATAAACGACTGAATGATTTACGTCGTGAGATTCAAAATAAAGCAAATCAGGAATTACCAACCAGCGCTGGTGACCCGCTAATACTCGAGATCACAACCTCAAATTCATTTCCAACTGCTGTGCTTGTGGTACGAGGTGAAGCGGATGATGAAATTTTGCGTAAAGCTGCAGTAACTATTAAAGAAGATATCGAATATCTAAAAGGTGTGGACGGCATTGATACGGCCGGCCTGCAGGAACCCGAAATCCACATAGAATTTGATTTGCAAAAACTCCAGGCTTATGGTGTTACGCCCACGGTGCTGGCTCAAACTATCAATGCACATTTTCAAGATGTTGCAGCAGGTGATGCACGCATTGGTAACAATGAATGGCTGGTCCGCATGGTTGGTACAACCAGTGACCCAGGGCAAATTTCTCGATTTCCTGTATTAACCCAACAAGGCATTATTCCTGTTTCTAGCTTGGCGGAAGTGAGCCGCAGCCGTGAAAAACCACTTCAACTCGCGCGCCATGAGGGCAAACCTGCCATCATGATGTCGATCAAGAAAAAGGCGCGTTCAAACACATTAAAGTTAGTTGACAATATCACGAACTACATTGAAGAAAAAAACAAACTCATAAAACTACAAGGTCTGGAAATTATTCTAATCGACGACCAGACTTTACCAACACGTAAAGCATTAAGCATTATGCAAACCAATGCGGCACTTGGTTTATTGCTTGTCATATTTGTCACCTGGATTTTCCTCGGTGGTTATATTGCTTTTTTTATTGGTATTGGTATTCCTTTTACATTAGCGGGTGCTTTCCTTATTCTGAATGCGGTTGATCAAACCCTGAATCAATCTGTGTTGTTAGGCATTGTTATTGTTCTCGGCATGCTAGTTGATGACGCCGTCGTAGTGGTGGAAGCTATATACTATCGTATTCAACGAGGAACAGAGGCCATTACGGCCAGTATTGAATCGTTGCACGAAGTGTTTAAACCAGTCACCGCATCAGTTTTGACGACCATTGCCGCGTTTTTACCTCTTATGTTGTTACCCGGCATTTTGGGCAAATTTATGTTTGTGATTCCCTTTGTGGTAACAGTCGCGCTCGCGGTAAGTTTGTTAGAAGCCTATTGGATGCTGCCTGCACACATTGCACTTTCCAAGGCGCGATACAAAAAAACCAGCAAAATACAAGTGCTCCGAAAACGGTTCACCCATTATGTAAGAATTAAATATTCCAGATTATTAATAAAAGTTCTACGTAGACCTTTTATATCTCTAGTCTTGGTTGTTGCATTATTTGCGTCCGCTGGCGCTTTAATTGGATCCGGAAAAGTTAAAACTGAATTCTTCTCCTTCGACCCTTTACGTATGTTTTACGTCAACATTGAAATGCACCCAGGAACAGCACTAGAAGAAACGTTGGATTTTTTAACTCGACTAGAAGCTAAAGTACGGGAAAACGTTAAACCCGAAGAACTGCGAGAAATGACAACCGCCGCCGGTCAGGTGTTCACACAAACCGGTCCTTTTTTCGGCAGCCGCTATGGTCAAATCGTTGTTAGCTTGCATCCCAAAGTTAATGGGGGCAGAGGCGTGGAAGCCATTGTGGACGCCATGCGAGAAGAAATCACATCCACTCCAGGCCCTAAAAATATTGCATTTCTGATCATGTCGGGCGGGCCTCCCGCGGGCAAACCCATTAGTGTGAAAGTCCGTGGCAACAATTTTAATGAACTACGCTCAGCCGTCACAGATTTAAAAACCATTCTCAAAACCGTTGAAGGTGTTAAAGATATCACCGATGATGACAGTCCAGGCAAACCTGAGCTTTTATTAACATTGGATACTGCTGCGGTTAAACGCGCAAACTTAAATCCTGGCGATGTAGCGCGAATAATACGCCTCATGTTTGACGGTGAAATAGTTTCAAGCATGCAAGATGAAGGCGAAAAAGTGGAAGTGCGCGTACGTGCCAAACCGAAATCCATTTTAGATATTGATGAAGTATTGCGACAAGTCATCGCTTTACCTAATGGTGGCAATATCACATTGGGACAAGTAGCGTCTTTTGAAACCGGCAAAAGCAAGTCTAATATTCGTCACTACAATTTTCGAAGGGCTATTACCGTTGAAGCTGAATTAGACAAAGACATTATTGATACAGTGCAAGCGAATGCGTTACTGCTCGAAGGTTGGGACAAGATCCAAATCAACCACCCCAATGTTAACCTGGATTTTAGTGGTGAGCTGGACGATATCGAAGAAAGTTTGGGTTATATGAAGGCACTCTTTGTCTTTGGCATCGGGTTAATTTATCTGATCCTTGGTACCCAGTTTCGAAGCTACTGGCAGCCATTTATGATTCTCGCCACAGTGCCAATGGCATTTACCGGTGTTGCTTTTGGTCTTGCCGTCTCGGGTAATCCCTTAAGCCTGTTCACACTTTACGGAGTTGTTGCATTATCGGGTATCGCCGTTAATGCAGCCATTGTCATGATCGACGCTGCCAATAACCGACTGGATAGCGGCATGTCGGTTTTGCATTCTACTGTTTATGCAGCGCGTCGACGGGTAATCCCAATCATCATTACCTCTTTGACAACGATTGCCGGATTGTTTTCACTTGCAACAGGGCTTGGCGGACACTCATTAATTTGGGGGCCAGTTGCGGCATCCATAGTTTGGGGATTGGCATTTTCAACCATTTTGACCTTATTTGTGATTCCGCTGTTATACCGGACTTTCATGCGCAGAAAACATCAGACGATTGAGATTTAAAATTCAATCTACAAAACGTAGTCATTCAGAATTATTAAATTAGGCTTGGCTGGAATAAATAAATTTTGTGACCTGGGTGGAGTTTACGAAACCCAGAGGAAAACTAAATCATTTCCTGGGTTACGCAAGCTTCACCCAGGCTACAGAAGATAGGAGGTTACTTCATCAAAAATTGAAACTCAGAAAGGTTACCCGTTTTATTAAAGCTTGCTTTACCTTTTGAATCATATTTACCAATAAACCCTAAAGAACGGCCCAAAACCGATTGACGACCCGCACGAGCAGATAACAACCCTTTAACATCGTATTTACCATCGGGCGCAACTGTTACGTCACCGCTCAACTCCAAAGGTCCACCGCCATCACCCAGCTTAGCCATAATTACGCCGTCGTCACTGGTTGAGAAGTCGGAATAAATATCACCTAAAGTTAATTTTTGCGGAAAACTGGAGGCTGCCTCAGACCACAATAGTCGGCCTTGTAAATATTGCACTTTTTTGCCCGCTAGCTCGAGTTGACTCAAATTCAATGCATAATCACCTGAGAGTTTGACCGCAGGAATTTTTAACATTTTAATTAATTCCGCTGCACCCACATTTGCCTGTAAATTTTGAAAGATAACGTCACCAAAAAAAGATTTGGAGACTTTTGATTTTACAGAACTACCATTACCTTTAAACCTCACTGAAGCCGATGCTTTTGCCATTAACAGATCCAGGGGATGAAATTCCCATGAAATGGCTTCGAAACGTTTTTTATCATAGATAATAGTATTTGCTGTGCCCTGCCATACGGTACCGTTTAAACCATATATTTGCATTGGGATATCGTTATCGTCCAGCAGATCTTCGACAAAATAATAAGCATTACTGGCAGGAAATTGAATAATGACAAAAACCAAATAACATAACAGGCCGAATAAAGAATATTTTAACCAGGCTTTCATGTGCCACCTTCAATAAAAACCAAGCGCACATTCACTCGACCCACATTTTCAACTTTATCAAATACAGCTGATTCTACATCTAACTGATATCGATTGTTCAACAAGGTTAACCACTTCGCGACATCATCAAATGGTGCTTCGTCCATCCAAACCCGCACTCTTTCGGCGCCATCAGGTTCTACCCGCTTTAACGAATCTCCGAGTTTATTTTGCTTCGCAGTTTGATCGACAATAACCAATAACGACTGGCCAGGCTTTTTACCTCCACGAACCCCACTCGATGAGGCTTGCAGTTGTTTAACTTCTTTGGCTGCCTCTTTTAACCACTCAATTTCTGCTTTCTGCTTTGCCAGTTTGCCCGACAATTCTTCTGCTTTCTTTGTGAAGGGCTCTAGCAAAAACAAATACAACATCAGAATAGACATAACAATACCGCCTATACTGAGAAGCATACGCTCACTGGGTTTTAATTGAAGCCAAAAGTTTTTCATGAGGCAGCGCCTCTTATTTGTAAACGTCCCTGAACTATATTCTTACGCGATTGGGCGGATTGGATTTCTACTTTGAGTTTTTTTGCTTTTACCAACTTTTGTTTCAGCTGATCTAACACCTGCAAACTTGGCACCTCCAGCTCCACATCCAAGGCACCGTTTTTATATCGCACGCTGCGCAAAACCAGCCCAGAAGTTTGCTTAAAGGCAGTACCACTGTCCGCCAGTAAACTGAGAAAATTAACTTTTTTAACAGAACCTTTACCTTTTAATTTATCAAGTTCCTGTTTCATTTCCTTTTTAGGGTTAACGACGCGTTTTCTATTAGGGAAAGTCTCTAGAAAAATATTTTTAGATTCCGATTTTATTGCTCCATATTCAGATTCAAGTTGAGAGCTTTCCGTGATGGCTATAGCGACTTGCATAACAAAAATCACAGCAGCCAAAGAAGCCGCATAACGCCAGGGCCGCCAAATTCTTCCAATTTGTTCGCGCCGACTATAGTCGCCTTGTAACAAATTTAGGCCCTGATCAAACTCAATTTTTCGCTGCGATACTAAGCTCATTAGACCAGAAGATACTTGTTCATGAATCACTTCCATGTCTTCTGGCAACATGGGGGTAACGCCACTATTCACTTCGTCATGCCAGACTTGCACAATTTCTGGCAACTGTTCTGCGGCTTGCTTTAATAATTGCGGGAGGATGATTCCCAGGTTTTCAACTTCTGCCACAAAACCATCGTAGTTGGCACTGCGCAACATGGCGTTGTTTCCATCTAACAACAACGTCCATTGAGAATCCTCAACAGGTACTGCCATTAATTCAGATAATAAAATATCCGCTGATATCCCAGCATCACGCAGGAGTTGCTGCCAAGCATCCATGAGTGATCGTTCCACTACTGCAACACTAACCTGGCCTTCAGTATTCACATCGCTTACGGCGAAATGCAACTGTTCAACATCACTTGCCAGTTCTTCTTCCAGCGCATAAGGGATGGCTTTGAGCAAACGCTGTTTATTTTGCGTGGGCACACTGGCAACACTGAACAAAACGTCATGACCAGGCACCAAAACCACCACCAACGCGCCAGCCATTACATTAGCGGCATCACTTAAGGGGCCATGTTCAATGGCAGGATTTGGATTGCTATCTGAAAGCCTTACCCAGCTTACTTGCTCGGGTGCTTGTTCAGTTAATCGGATTATTAGTTGATCACGCATTTTTGTGTTCAGTTATGTAAAGTTTTGTCTTCAAACGATTTTTCGGCGTTAATATACCACATATAAGCTGTTTTACGGTGTTATCAAATACCATCGGTGCCGATCGCGCGGGAAATTACTTCAAGTTTGGTACCATCGGTACTCACATAGACTAAAGTATTTAAATCAACTACGGTTTTCCCCACAGCAACGTTGGTTTTGATTAAAAAGTAACTACTTTGAACATCAAGACTTCCGGTATATTCCTTAATCTCTTTTTTCAAATCTTTCCAATTGGCGCCACCATCTTTTTCACTCGACTTTATTGAATCAAACGTTTCATGACCTGTGAAATTGGTTAACTCTTCAAACGGCTGCGCGTTCATCAAGTCTTCTACCATGGTATCTTCCATGTAGGTGCCTAATGACTGGAATACTTGCGGCTTAATCACGCTATTCACATTAATTGTGGATACTCGATCAGGCAATGCATCAACATAGGCCAATAGACCGTCAATCGCTTCGATTTCCTGCTCTTCATCAGCTGGAACACCATCCAGCAATTCTTCGCTAAAGCCTTCTACTAAGCGTAATTCGGAGATACTGGTTAACATCCGATTCGCTGCTTTATAGGGCGGATCCTTGCCTTCATACACACCATCTTCAGCGCCATCAATTCTGGCTTCCTCATTCGCATCAATCCAGTCGATCAAATTTGAAATTAGCGAATCAACTTCGCCTGGATTAACATTCAAATCAGTGAGCACCGAACGCAACAATCTGCGAAAAACCTTAATTTGTTTTTCATTGGGTTTATCATCTATCTTGACCAAAGTATTTACGTTAAAACGTGACTCCGGATATAAGGCTTGCACTGACACCAATCGATTATCATCAGACATATCACCGCTGAGCTGGGTCAATGCCAAGTTAAATAACGTTAAATCGTCATATTTACTCCCACCTTCACTTCGAAAACTTGCCAACGTGTGAGCAACAAACGTTTCCGCCGCAATTGCATCAAGAAACGCCTGATCTGATTTCATCATATTGCCAGTGCGACGAATATCGATGTATTGGCGGGATGTAAGCGCCACAGCCATAATTGTGGCTAGCGCCACAACTAGCAATGCAGTAATGAGTGCAACGCCTTTATTTTTTTTCATTAGTAACATCACGATCGCTGTGGATCCGGCGGGTCTTGTACAATATTTTCACCAGGAGGTACACGAAATACACGGCGAATCTCTCCCAGTTTTTCACTTTCCAAGGTAAATATTACAGCCTTGGGCAGCACTGTTTCATCAACATCTCCAAAACCTGAGGGCCATTGATCTTGCGGCTCACCTTCCCGATCAATATAACTCACTTCCAGCTTGGTAATGTTTTTTAGCAAAACCCTGACATAAGCTTCTTCATTAAAATCTTGATCCAGCATAGGCCAGGATACACGAAGCAACTCGTCATCTTCCAAACGGTAAGCAACCCGCTGCAGATTACTGCGCGCGGCCTTCAAATAATTGGTTTGTCCCGCCCGAGTTAAGCTAATTAATTCTTTGCCAAACTCACCACCTTCCATCGCTGGTTTAATATCACCAAAACCATCACGTACACTACGCCCTACCGCTTGCTCAATATCACGGCCGATAAACATAAATGCCGTCTGCAAATCAACCAAGTCCTTTGCAATCTTCTCGGTGTGTTCCTTGGTGTCAATTACTACTTGTAAACCGGAATACGCCATAACAGAAAGTATCGAAAACACCATCATGGAAATTAACAATTCCACCAATGTAAATGCTTTTTGATATTGCCTTGGCATGACACTCATATGGGTTTTCCAACAAACGTCATTACACTGACAATGGAATTTTTATCGTTTCGATTTTTTTTCACTTCAATGATAATTTGACGACTTCGATTCGAGATTTCCTCACGCCCCGGTGTTTTGTTAACTGTTCGTTCCCAAAACCATTCGTGATTAGCCATGACCTCGCTACCCTTCTCTGTACCAAGCGAAGGAAAGTCCTGTGTTGCCTGCAGCTCTGCCACTTGGTTCATGGCAACCCAATGGGCAAATGTTTTGTCGCGTAAGTGACTGACGTTGGAAGTTGCGTTGCCAATTGTTTGAGTAATGGCGCCCAATGCCACGGCCAACACACCTAATGCGATAAGCACCTCTAACAGGGTAAAACCACGTACTGATTTTTTCATCGTGGACTTTTTACCTTGCCTGTAAATTCAATCTTACTGAAAAAGTCCCCCACCACTTCATACGCCACGCCATCATCCTGGTAAAAAGTCACGCTAAAAGGTGTCATCTCACCACTGGGTAACACATAAATATTGGCAAAAGCATCTTCTTCGAGTTCTTCAAAATCAATCGTTTCATCTTCAATAATGACATTAAGGTGAATTTGCTCAGGAACTTCTCTTGGCCGGAAAATGGGATCTTCGCTTTCCACCTCTCCAGCAATCGAAAATTGATAATTTTGTTCCGCGATTTGAACAGCGATTGGTCGAGAGTTCATAATTGACTCATCCGATGCCAATTTCATTAAGGATGCAAAACGCTTGGCTTCAGTTTCAATGGCTTTGTCGGTACTCGTGCTGATCGATATGGTTGCCATAGAAATTAACAAACCAATTATCAGAATAACAACAATTAACTCAAGGAGCGTAAATCCGCGTGATAAACGAGGGGGGAAAAAATCAGAGGAAGGAAAACCCGGTCCATGTTTAGCCAAATAACGAGCCGGGCTTTTCATCAATTCGGAAGACGGTAAAATTAGTTTTCGTCAAGGTTCCAGGTACCAACATCAGCATTCATCTCTTCACCACCCTCTTCGCCATCGGCGCCGTAGGTGAAAATATCAATGGACCCATTAACCCCGGGGTTTAAAAACTGATATTCGTTGCCCCATGGATCTTTTGGTACGCGTTTCATATAACCACCATCTTTCCAGTTTTTTGCTTCAGGAGAACCAGATGGCTGTGTCACCAATGCTTCTAATCCTTGATCGGTGCTTGGGTAATTAAAATTATCTAAGCGGTATAACTCCATGGCTGATTCCATTGCACGAATATCTTGCTTGGCTTTTGTAATTCGCGCCGTATCCGGTCGATCCATAACACGTGGCACAACCACCGCAGCCAGGATTCCAAGTATGACAATCACCACCATAACCTCGATAAGCGTAAAACCCGATGCTTTCTTTTTCGTTTGTGTTTTCAACATCAACTCCATTATATTTTGTTGCTTTGTTTGACTACCCAGTATTTCAGGCGTTCCAGTCAGCCCAAAAAGAAATACCACTAAAATGATCGCGATATTAAATCATATTCACTCGCTATATAATAGATGAGCAATCGCACCGAAAAATCCTAATAATGCAAAATGCGGACAAGAATTTCGTCATTTTGTTGTGTAATCAACCTTAACGTTGGACCCAGTTGATAAACCATGTTGAAAAAAAACCTGCTTTTAAGTGTTTTATGTTTGTTTGTTTCCATTGCTGTGCATGCAGAGTGTTTCGATCCACCCGCTAAAAAGGTCAATTGGGATGGTTGTGAGAAAAAATCCGCGCAATTAAGTGGTGCAAAATTAAACGAAGCCGTACTTAAAAGTGCGAACCTTAGCCAATCTAACCTTACAAAAGCCCAGCTATCCGATGCAGATTTAGGTTTTGCAAATCTCACCGACGCTGATATGACTAAAATAAAAGCGAAAAATGTACGCTTTGTTAGCGCCATTTTAAATAAAGCCACACTCGAGAAAGCCCGTCTAAGTAACAGCACATTTGACAGAGCCCAGCTAATCGAAACTAATTTGAAAAATGTCAGCGCTGACGGTACTCAGTTTTACAATGCCGAACTGACCTCAGCCACTTTAGATGGTGGCAACTTTTCAAAAAGTAATTTTGAGCAAGCGGATTTAACTGAGGTCAGCGCAATAGAATCAAATTTCCAGCAATCAATTTTTAGCTTTGCCAACTTGCAAAGCGGCAAATTTAAACAAGCGGATTTGTCAAAAGCCAAATTAGATAATGCCGATTTGAGTGATGCAGATTTTAGTCACGCGAATTTGGAAGGCGCTGATTTACATAATGCTGATATCAATAACGCGAATTTTGATAATGCAAAACTCGGTAACGCTACTTGGATCGACCGTCGGCGTTGTCGCCCTGGATCAATCGGAATTTGTAAATAGACATAATCCTAGGGAACCTCTGTGCAATCTTTTCGCTTACGCCTAGGGGTGTAGGCTGCCTTTATTCATCCCCAGTTAAGTTATTGAAACAAATTACTTTTATTTAATGCTTTCCATTTAATTGTCTGTTAATTGGCGATACTTAAACTAGCACTCAATTACTAACTCTGTTGGGGGAAGTGATGGCGGGGTCCGAAGGTAGGTTTCCAGCGCAATAAAAGCAATAATAGGTGGGCCTACCTTCTCTGTACTGTTACAGCAACAATTCCTATTTAACCAGCTGATTCATATCCAAGATTGGCAGCATTATCGCCATTACAATCACCAGCACTGCACCACCCATAAATATAATCATCAAAGGCTCAAATAGTCCCATCATTGCAGATAGCAGAGTCTCCATCTCGCGTTCTTGGGTATCTGCCGAGCGTTCCAGCATTTCTTCCAGGTTACCACTGGATTCACCACTCGCAATCAAATGAATCATCATCGGTGGAAAAAGACCATCAGCCCCCAATGAGGCACTGATTGCAGCGCCTTCTCGAACCCGATTTGCCGCCTCCAAGACAGAGTCTCGCATGGGTAAGTTTTGTAATACCTGAGCTGAAATTCGCATAGCATCCAAGACCGGCACACCACTGGCTGCCAGGATACTGAATGTTCGAGCAAAACGACCCGTGTTTAAACCACGAACCAATTTTCCCACCAGGGGCAAAGACAATAAAACACGATGATATTGTCGTTTAAATCCTTCTTGCCGTAGCAACAATCGAAAGACTAAGAATAAGCCTAAACCAGCCAATGCAACGTAAAATCCATAAGAAGTGATAAAATCACTGGTTGCGATCAATCCCACTGTGAGCATTGGTAGAGCCTGTCCAATGTGATCGAACATCTCCACGACTTGCGGAACCACATAGGCCAACAACAAAACAACGACCGCAACTGCCACCAAGCTAATTAAGACTGGATACAATAATGACATCATCATTTTTTGCTGTAAGGCTTGGCGATTTTCGGTGTAATCGGCCAGACGTTCCAATACGATATTGATATGACCCGAGTGCTCTCCCGCCTCAACCGTGCTCCGATACAGTTCAGAAAACACATGGGGATAATCTGCCAGGGCGGTTGCCAGGGTATGGCCTTCGAGTACCCGGGAGCGAACGCCCATGATCATACTTCTTAGGCGTGGTTTTTCTGTCTGTTGAGAAACAGCTCTCAGGGCTTCTTCGATGGGCAAACCTGAGCCCGCGAGAGTTGAGAGTTGACGAGTAATTAATGAAAGATCTGTGGCACTGACACTGCTGAATAAGGATATCTGTTTACGTTTTTTTTCTTCGCGTTCACGGACCTCATCAACCGATAAGGGCACCCAGCCTTTATCACGAATAATTTGCCGAATATGGCGAGAGGTATCCCCTTCAAAAACACCTTTGACTTCTTTACCGGCTGGATCAAGCGCTTTATATTCAAATGCACCCATGAGGGTTAGTCCTTTTCGTTAGCCTTCTTGGGTAACTCGCATCACTTCTTCCAGTGATGTATCACCACTGAGTACTCGTCGAACACCATCTTGTCTTATACCATTGGTTTTAGTACGTGCATATTGTTCCAGTTGATGCTCACCCGCACCTTCATGAATCATATTCCGCAACTCATCATCAACTTCAATAATTTCATAAATCCCCGTTCGACCACGGTAACCCAAATGGTTGCAGGTCTCACAGCCGACAGGCTGAAAAATTGTTGGTGAATCTTGCTCTGGTATGCCCATTAATTGACAGTCTCGTGGGGATGCTTTCACAGGCTTTCGGCAATCGGAGCATAAGACCCGAACCAAACGTTGGGCAGCCACGCCAACTAAACTGGATGACAACAAAAATGGCTCAACACCCATATCACGTAAACGTGTTACCGCGCCCACCGCTGTATTGGTGTGCAAGGTTGATAAAACCAAATGACCCGTCAAACTCGCTTGTACAGCGATTTCTGCGGTTTCCAAATCACGTATCTCACCAATCATGACCACATCGGGATCTTGTCGAAGTATGGCGCGAAGCCCTTTGGCAAAGGTCATATCGACCTTGGTATTAACATTGGTTTGCCCTACACCATCCAAATAATATTCGATGGGATCTTCCACTGTCATGATATTACGCTGACGATCGTTTAAACGCGTCAATACCGCATATAAACTTGTTGTTTTACCCGAACCAGTTGGACCGGTAACGAGGATAATGCCATGGGCTTTTTTTATCATTTCATTCATGATGTCAAAGCTGGTTTTATCCATACCCAGGCGTTCTAAGTCAATTCGGCCGGCTTGTTTGTCGAGTAGTCGTAACACCACGCGTTCACCATGGCCTGACGGTAGAGTCGATACCCGAACATCAACCGAGCGCCCTGCAATACGTAGCGAAATACGGCCGTCTTGGGGTAAGCGTTTTTCAGCGATATCAAGTTTCGCCATGACTTTTATACGTGACACAATCAGACTTGTGATCGCTTTTTGTTGCTCAAGTACCTGGCGTAAAACACCATCAACTCGCAAACGAACCACTAATCGGTTCTCAAAAGGTTCGATATGAATATCTGAAGCACCTTCTTTTATTGCTTCGGTAAGTAAGGCATTGATCAAACGAATGATCGGCGCATCATCTGCCGCTTCCAACAAATCCTCAGGTTCTGCAAGTTCTTGAGCGACACTGAAAAGATCCAGCTCTTCACCTAACTCATCAGCCATTTGCATGGCTTCATTGGAACCTTGTTCGTAGTTTTCCTGTAAACGGCGGTCAAATTCGTCGGTTTTGACCATATGTAACTTCAATGGCTTTTGTAAAAACCGGCGCATTTCACTCAAGCTTTGAGGCTTGACATCCGGACCGCAAGAAACATGGTAAAACCCATCTTCCATCCTGCCAATTAACACTTTGTGACGTTTCGCATAAGCAAAGCTAACGGTCTTTCGAATCTCTTGAACATCCTCCACTTCCAGCGCATCGATATCGCCAATTATGGGAGTTTCTTGTTCTTCGTTAGGATCAGGTAATTGCATGCTTGATTCAGTTGTTATCAAAATGAGTCATCGCTGAAGATACCAGTTTCCAACGACGTGTCTTCAGCGGCTTCTTCTTTAGGTTTCGGCGGTGTAATTAAATTCTCAACCCTTGGCATAATCGGGGCTAGTTCTTTAGTCACCACATCTGGCTCATCCCGACGACTGTTAATTTGCAAAGTTCGCATATTCCGGTATTTCGAACCCGAGATATTGGAAGTCACTGCGGAATCACGCAAAATTGTGGGGTGCAGAAATACCATCAAATTCTTTTTGTCTTTTACATTTCGTTTAAAACGAAACAATGAACCCAAAACGGGGATATCACCCAGGAAAGGAACTTTCTGAACGGTGTTACGTTCGTCATCTGAAATTAACCCACCCAGTACAATAATTTGGCCATCATCAACCATTACTGAAGTTTTAATCGCACGCTGACTTGTGACTAAACCCGCCGTGCCTGCATCACCCGAAGTAATGGAATCAACCGTTTGATCTATATCTAGTTTAATCGCATCACCTTCATTGATTTGAGGTTTTACTTTCAAACGAATACCCACTTGCTTAGGTTTAAATGTTGTAAAAGGATTACTGGAACTCGTGCTAGTTTGGGTAAAACTACCGGTAGGCACTGAAACTTCACTACCCACAAATATTTCTGCTTCTTCATTGTCCATCGTCACAATATTCGGTGTTGATAATAAGTTTGCAGCACTGGTACCCGCCAATGCTCGCAATATGCCACCAAAATTTAATGTGTCACTATTAAAACGACCAACGCCTAACGATAGGCCAGATCCCAACAATCCAGAGGCGTTTGGTGATATTGTGTCTGTGGCAACGGATTCAGCAACTACACTGCCTAAACCAGGATTGCCAAAACTGGTCGCGCCCACTGGTGCAACACCTGATCTTGAGCCATCAACAAACCATTGCACACCCAGTTCATTTGTTTTGTTTGCACCAACTTCAGCGATAATTGCTTCAACCAAGACTTGCGCTCGACGCACATCAAGTTTACGGATAACGGCTTGTAATGAGCGAAAAATATCGGGCGGCGCAGTTATGACGAGAGTATTAGAACTTTCGTCAGCTTGTATATTAAATTGTGAGTTGGAAGTTGATGTTCGACGTGGCGCCTTTTTGCCTTTTTTCTTACCACTCGCCTTTACCTTGCCGACACCAGTTAATACCGCCACTAAATCTTTGGCTTTGGCGTAATGTAAATAAATAACATGGGTATTACCCACCGTTTCAGAAGGTGTATCTAAGTGCACGATCAGCGCTTTTAAACCTAAACGCGTGGATTTGTCACCGCCCATTAATATTGAATTTGTTCTTTCGTCAGCAACCAGCGTAGGTGTATTGGAAAGAGACGATTTCTTTTTTTTGTTTTTTTGCTGCAAGCTAGTTAACACACGAACAACTTCACTTGCCGATGCGTGTTCAAGTTGAATAACTTCAATTTCACTACTGCTTGGTTCATCCACTTTTTCTATAATTTTCATTAACCGCTGTATGTTACTCACACGATCCGCGATGATTAACACATTGGTTTGGGCGTGCGCAGCCAGGTGACCTTGAGGCGGTACCAGTGGACGTAAAATTGGGACCAATTGAGCTGCAGCGATGTGTTTAATCTCCACCACTCGGGTTACCATTTCTTCGCCTTTACCAATTGATGGGGTGCCAGAATGTTTTGCATCCGAGTCGGGTAAGATCTTTACGACATTGTTGCCGGAAGGCACCGCAGAAAAACCATGAACATCCAGAATGGCGAGAAATACTTGGTAGAGCTGATCTTTATTCAAAGGTTTGGTTGAGATAATGGTAACTTTACCTTTTACCCTCGGATCAATAATGAAGTTCTTACCCGTTGCCTCAGCAACTGTCGATATGACAGCATTAATATCAGCACCTTTCATATTCAGGGTGACTGATTTGGCAAAGCTGATACCGCTAGTAAAAATCAACCCAAGACTAAGGCCAATGACAAAAATCGATTTACGCAAATACATTAAAAATTCCAATTGTTATTAATACTCCCAAAATTAATTCATGGGTACCAGAAAAGTCTGATTTACCCCGTTACGCAAAACATCCACACTCACTTCACCTGCATCGGTGATATTTTGCATGACTTCTAATCCTTTTAAGGGGCTGTCTAAATCAATTCCATTGACTGAAGTGACAACATCTCCTGGCTCAAGGCCCAATTGACCAAAAAGGTTTTTATCTCGGCCAGGGAAAATGCGATACCCTTTCAATCGTCCCGCCTGTCGATATGGCTCAGCCCTCACCGTGTTCATGACTGATTGAGGATCTTCTAATAATTTATCGCGATAATTTTTTAAAACCTGAGAACCTGCAGAGGAAACACGGTTAACATTACCTGAAGATGACATTGAACGCGTGGATCGTCTATTACTACGTGAGCTTGATGAACGACCTCGACTTCGAGAACTCGCTGTTTTCCTAGCCGTAGAAGCACCAGCCATATTATCCTTAGGCAGTCGCAGTGTCTCTAATCGACCATTGTGTAACAAAATTATCCGGTCTGCGTATATTTCTTTCAGTGTTGCACCACCTGGCAAAGCAGAATCCAAACCGTAACTGTCTTCGTTGCCGCTACGGTCTGCCACTATTGCCCAGGCATCCATCATGTCTGCAGATGCGACCACACCTTTTAAGGTTAATCGCAGCTGGGTATCCGGTGCTTCTTTTGGCGCCACTGGTTCCTGAACAACCGGTTTAGGAATATTTTTTTGAACAATTCCGAACAAATGCCAGTTAGGAATTTGATTATAGGTTTTGTTAGTACTGGAGGCCTGACTGACTTGGGTGGTTTTGCTGCTCTTCTGAACAATACCCGGCGCACTCACTTCGGGAGGTGACGGTAATATTTTCCAGGTGAGCGATGCAAATGTACTCGCAATGACAATAACTAAAAGGATGGTCGTCGCTGTGGGTAGGGTTGAAGTCATGAGTTGTGATAAACCCACGACCGAATAATTTTTTAGATTCAATGCTGTCATTTTTAATTATGTAGATATTTTACGTACAATCGTGGTTGTTTGACCCAACATCCCCTATTTAGTTTATCAATTAATCAGATTAAGCCATGATTTTTCGGGCATTTTTCTGACGTTGCAAGACTTTTACCGAAATTTTAAACAGCCGCTGATTATCCTTTAATTCATGCGAAAGTACCAGAGTGGTCAATTTGCACTCTTTACCCAATATACTGCAAGACAGTTCAATTAGTTTCCGAAATTGCCAACTGATAACTACCGTATGGGCCCACAGCGCCAAATTTGGAGGAGTCAGATGAATAGTGACTGACTTCCACAAAATACTGACCACTGATAGGGGCAACAAATTCCACAGTTGACGCCAATGATGAAGCATCGTTAAAAAAGCGGTAATCCAAACAGGAGGGATCATGATCAAACCGGTAAGCATGGCCAGGCTTAGCATCATCATTTTCTAAACTTCTGCCATCCAATACGACCAAACTGCCATCTTCATCTAATATTCGTACATAAGTATCTATACCATTTCTCAAGTTGGACGTGGCAACAGAATATTTTTTGTTGGCTTCTACATCAAACACAAATACATCCAGATCCTTACCCAGATTATCCTTATATAAATAATGATCTGGCAGTTCGCCGCTATTAACCTGAGTCACGGTTGCTGAATCAATGTCGTCATCAAGCTCAAAATCATCTTCCTGATAAAACACTTTTCTTTCCGCAAATATTGAATTTAATTCTGCGAGCTGAGCGCTGTCATATAAAGTACTTGTTAACAACCCCCGCCAGAAATTGGGTAGATTTGTCGGTTCCGATGATTGAGGAAAATAATTGACCAAGACATCGCGAACTTTTTCCATCTCAAAACTGCCACGTACTGACCACAATATTTTGCTGACTGCCGTTTCACTACTGGCATAAAAAAAACTTTCCTCAGGCTCAGATCCGAACACAGGATTTTGAATATCGTAACTAAGAAAAGCCACCTCCCCATCCGTATCAACATAAGATGTGGGCGGTGCTATTGAAGAGACCAGTTGCTCATCCTCAGGGATATTAGGATCTGATAACCATGACTTTACGGACGAACCAAAAAATGTTCCCCAACCTTCACTCCAGGCTAAACTCAAATCACTGTCATTGGTAGTAATAAAATGGCAACCCGCAGGAGAATCATCAATAAAATACCCCCCTAAAATGTAATGCCCAAACTCATGCAAGATAACGTCATCATCATACTCATCAGAATCTGGATCATCCACGTTAGGCAAACTTAAAACGTAGATACCTTTACCATTGATACAGTCGATGGCATCACTGCCCGAGCAATAATACGTACCGTAAACACTATTAATTTCCCAAAATACCGAAAGGTTTTTTATATCCAATTGTAATTCATCACGGGAGTATTCAGCCGCCGATACAATGACATCAAGTATGTTAAAGGCACCTGCTGCATTAATATCTTGCGTGACATCAATCTCATGAGATGTCTCCCCACTGCTTAAATCGGTCGTCACAGCGTATATACGCTTGCCCATATCTTTAACGACAAATCCTGGCGCAGGATTCACAGCAACTTCAGTTAATACACGAAGATGATATTCCACGGACATAAAGAATCCGAAATTAAATTCGCCTTGCGCATCAGTTGACGTGCTTGCCATAATATTATCATTCGCATCCAGCAGATCAATTGTCGCATATCTCACATTCTTAAAATTCACAGGTGGGCTTTCAATGAAACCGTTTGCATCATACTTTTTATCTTCGTAACGAACTTTTCCTTGAATGGATAAACCTGACTCATTAATTTCTAATTGAATGGAATCTGTAATATCACCATAGGTCGCACTTATTATGACTTTGCCTGGGGCAATTGCTGTAACAATTCCAGTGGTATCAACTGTTGCCAAGCTTTCGTCAGAACTCGACCACTGTATGCTACCGGATAATACAACCGTCTGATTTTTACTATTTAGGGCTTGTACAAGCAATTCAACGTTAGAATCAATTTTTGTAATAACAAGATTGTCGGGCGTTACGACCAAAGTCTCTACATCGGTAGAATCATCGTCATCTTTCAAGGAAGAACAGGCAGTAATTATCAGGGAAGCGAGGCACAGAAACACAACAAATCTAAATGCGTGAAACGAAAATGACATTAATCCAGAGCTTAAGGTAATTTGTATTCGCGCAATTTTACTCCATTGCGTTCGGTGTGGCGAAAACTTGAATCAGGTTCGGTGGCACGAGCACCGATTTTTTGCGGATTAATGGAATTGCCTAATGTAAGCTGACTCGATGCACGGAATAATGCTTGACCAGCTCCACCCATGCTGGATTTTGCTTTTATTTTTCCTGTCACACCTTTATCAATGATAATTGTAAAGTCCACCCGCAATGGCTCACCTTTTTTAATCTCGCGAGAAAACATAGTATCACCATTAATAATCGCGACACCAGCGGGGATTTCTAATTCGAATTTTAGATCCTTGCTACTAATTTGAGAGCTAACTTCGAGCTTTACTTTTACTGGCTGATCATAGGCAATTTCATTAACCCAATGCATTTTCATAGTGAGCGAAGGCAAGGGTTTCGCACTGACAGTATGTGCAAACAAAAGCAATACTAGACAAAAAAGGATTTGTAGTAATTTCTTCATATCAACCATTCGTAACAATTCAACCTCAATTTGGGCTGATTTGAAAGTTATAAGTTCCATACCGACCCGCAGATAAATAGGGCTCAGGATCTGTGGTGGTTCTTATTTCAGCATAATATGTGCCGTTGCTGGGTGCAGTAAAAATCACTCTCGACGCTAATGCCGTCCCATTATTCTTCACTCTAGAGCTGTTGCATAAAGAATCAAAACTGTAATAGCTATCTGGGTTCGCATCATCATTCTCGACGGGAGAGCCGTTAATCGATAGTTTATTTCCAGCACTGTCCAAGACACGTATAAAGGTATCTGCACCCCCGGTTAGATTGTTGGTTTGCAGCAGATATTGCACACCTTCTTCTGCATCAAATGCCACAGTATCAATATCTACCTCCATTGGGCCTTTGTAAAGATAATGGGTCTCAACCTCATTCAGCGCTATTTTACGTTGATTATTCACATCATCGTCAGATTCAAATTGATCCATTAAATAAAACGCACCTCGTTCAGTAAATATGGACTCCAGAATCGTTAACTGCTCAAGCGTTGGTTGATGCGTAAAAAGCCAACCATCCCAAAATGATTCAAGATTCACAACCGTATTGTTCAATGTAGGTAAATAGTCTGTTAACACCTTAACTATTGCTGGCATACCGTATTGCTGCATGAGACCCAACAATATTTTTGCCACAGCCATTTCATTTGCTGCAGAATTGTAACGTGCACGATCGAGCGAAGCGACATCAATATAAATTTGGGCATAATTCCCGTTGGTATCAACGTAGGCAGATACTGGCATGGTTGAATTAGAAGAAAGCAAATATTGACGCTCAGGAACATTCAGCCAGGTTTTCACAGCAGCAGGAAAAAAGTCTCCCCAGCCTTCGCTCCACGCCAAGCGTAAATCCAGGTCTTTACTGGAAAGAAGATGGCAACCACCGTAGGAGTCATCACGCGACAAGGCATGCGCAAAGTAATGGCCAAATTCATGATATAACACATCATCATCAAACTCGTCAGTATCGCTACCCACTGAACTGTAAACATAAACACCTTCGCCTTGATCACAATAACTTGCATCATAACCGGTGCAATAATAAGTGCCCGCGTTGTTATTGCGCTGCCAAAATGCAGAGAGACTAACAAGGGATGCGTTGCTGTTCTCCAGAGTGAATTGCGCAGAATTGATAAACACATCAAGTATATTAAACGCACCGGCAGCTGCGATGTCGGATGAAATATCCATTGAAAAAGAATCCGCATCGGTCTTACTGACGCCTTTGCTCACTGCGTAAATTGCATTTGAACGATCTTGTACACGCAGTTTTAAACCTTGTGATTCATCAGTTTGCGCATGAACAAGGATGGATTGTTTACTGCTCAAAATACCGGTAACAGAAAATTTTCCTTCATTATCAGTGAAAGTAGACTGTAGTGTTGATCCGTCTTCGCCAATGTATTCCACTTTCGCGAAGCGCACAGGTTTAAAATAGTTTGATCGATTGGTAAATCCTGATGAGCCGTATTCTTTATCTCCATATCGAATTATGCCGTTCAATGTCGTCAAATCTGGATTGACCGAGACATCAATTTCTTTTACTTCGTTTTCTCCGGTGATAGTAATTGTTGCGTCACCAAAACCAACAGCCGTAACCAAACCTGCTTGATCAACACTAACCACAGATTCAGGATTGCTCTCCCAAGTAAAGTTTGTTTCGCCGATAACTTCTGCGTTATTTGCGCCTGTCAGATCGGCCTCCAATTGATACTGACTACCTATTTCAGGCAGTAAAACCGATTCTGTATTAACGCTGATATCAATATTGCTTGTGGCAGAGTTTGGTGTGCTATCGTCGGCTGTCTCATCTGAGGAAAAAAAACAAGCACTCAGCAGAGTCACCAGAAAAAACAATGTTATTAATTTGTACGCTGGGCCAATGACGTTTTTATTAAAATCTCCGTCAGGAATCAAGGCGTTATCACGTTTATTGTTGGAAGGGCTCATTAAAGAATTTATCGGCTAGACTAGCGCGAAATTAACCATAGAAACGCATCCAAGGTCACATTTTTATGATTTAATTGCAGTTGGATGAAAAGCCATTAAACTATTGAATATTATAAATAAATACTGAAGCTCAAAGACTACCAAGTGACCAATGATGAATATAAGAACAGGTATTGACCTCGGCGGAACAAAAATAGAAATCATGGTATTGAATTCTAACGATCAGCCAGTTTTTCAAAAACGGGTAGCAACACCCCAAGGTGATTACAAAGGAACCTTATCCACCATAAAAAACCTGGTAATAGAGGCGGAAACTGAGCTAGGACAGAAATCCAGTGTTGGTATTGGAACACCCGGTGCCATTTCCCAAAAAACTGGACAGCTTAAAAACGCTAATTCTGTTTGTCTAAACCAACAAGCTATTCTGCAAGATTTAGAAAATCTGCTCGACCGCCCCATTCGAATCAGTAATGACGCAAATTGTTTCGCGCTTTCAGAAGCTTTGGATGGCGCAGCAAAAAATGCCAACTGCGTTTTTGGGGTCATCATTGGCACCGGAACGGGCGCGGGCATTGTCATAAATCAACAATTACTGCAAGGCGCCAATCATGTTGCTGGTGAGTGGGGACATAATCCCCTACCCTGGATAAAAAAATCAGAACATGCAATCACACAATGTTATTGCGGAAAACAAAACTGCATTGAAACATTTCTCTCAGGACCCGGTTTGCAGGCAGACTATTTAAAAGAAACCGGCGAAAAACTCAGTAGTGAAGAAATTGTAAAAGGTACGATTCACGGTAATAGCGAATGTGAATCCTGCCTGCAACGTTATGAAGACCGTTTAGCAAGAGCGCTCGCTCATGTGATCAATATTATTGATCCAGATATCATCGTACTCGGCGGCGGCATGTCCAACATTCAACGATTATATGTTAATGTACCCCGTCGCTGGTCGGACTATGTATTTTCAGACCAAGTAATAACAAAATTAATCCCGGCAAAATTTGGGGATGCTAGTGGGGTGCGCGGTGCAGCGCGTTTATGGCCTAAATGAATCAACAACAATTACTCGAAAAATTAGCAACGTTTCTACCCGATCACAGCATTTTGCATAAAAATGAAGACATGCAACCTTATGAATGTGATGGTTTATCGATACACAAACAGTTACCGCGTTTAGTTTTACTACCAGACAACCTGTCACAATTACAAAAAATAATGCGTTTGGCGCATGAGAATAAAATACCGGTTATTGCCCGCGGCGCAGGCACGGGTTTATCAGGCGGTGCCTTACCCCATAAAGACGCACTTTTAGTAAGCCTTGCCAAGTTTAATCAAATACTCAAAATCGATACGGAAAATTGTACTGCTACCGTGCAACCCGGCGTGAGAAATTTGGCGATTAGTGAAGCCGCCAAACCGTTTGGTTTGTATTATGCCCCTGACCCTTCGTCACAAATTGCCTGTACCATTGGTGGCAATGTTGCTGAGAATTCTGGCGGCGTGCATTGTTTAAAGTACGGCTTAACCGTTCATAACATTATGCAGTTAAAAATCCTCACCATGGATGGAACCTTTCTCACCCTGGGAAGCGAGTGTCTTGAAACACCTGGATTTGATTTACTTGCGTTAATGACGGGCTCCGAAGGTTTACTGGGTATCATTACCGAGGTGGTTGTTAAATTACTTCCCTGTCCAGAAAATGCTCGCGTATTACTTGCCGCATTTGATGATGTGGAAAAAGCTGGCAACGCAGTGGCCAATATTATTTCCGCTGGCATTGTTCCCGCTGGATTAGAAATGATGGACAAACTCGCTATCCAGGCAGCTGAGGAATTTGTTCATGCGGATTACCCCTTGGATGCAGAAGCCATACTTTTATGCGAAGTTGATGGCAGTGAAAGTGAAGTAAATTCACACATGCAAAAGATTGATGCATTAATGTTGCAATCCGGCTCCACTCACAACCGCGTTTCAAAAAATGCTGAGGAAAGAGAGCTCATCTGGAAAGGACGTAAAGCTGCTTTTCCTGCTGTAGGCCGAATTGCACCAGATTATTATTGTATGGACGGCACTATTCCCCGGCATCGCTTAGCCGAAGTACTAAAGTCGATTGACGATTTATCAAAAAAATATGCACTGCCGGTGGCAAATGTCTTTCATGCTGGTGATGGTAATTTACATCCGCTGATTTTATATGATGCAAATAGCGGTAATGAACTGGAAAAAGCCGAACAATTTGGCGCTGAAATCCTTGAACTCTGCGTTAAAGTTGGCGGTTCTATTACCGGGGAGCATGGCGTCGGCATGGAAAAAATTGACCAAATGTGTGTGCAATTTGGTAGTCCAGAACTCAATCAATTTCACGCCATTAAAAAGGCATTTGATGAACATGCCCTGTTAAATCCAGGCAAAGCAATACCCGAATTACATCGTTGTGCAGAATTAGGCGCAATGCATGTACATAACGGAAAACTGCCTTTTCCTGAGCTGGAGAGATTCTAGTGGGACAAGATATTTCCAAAAAACTCCAGGCTGAAATTAAAACGCACATCGATGAAAAAAAGCCCTTACTAATTCGTGGCGCACATTCAAAAGCATTTTTAGGCAATAACGTTAATGCGCCATTTTTAGATGTAAAATCCCACAGCGGCATTATTAACTATCACGCCAGCGAATTGGTTATTACCGCACGTGCGGGAACAACATTAAATGAAATTAATGCTGCATTACAAAAGCATAATCAATATTTGCCGTTTGAACCCCCTCAGCTAAATCATAACTCCACGCTTGGTGGAACCATCGCATGTGGTCTTGCGGGCTCAAGCCGACCATTCTTTGGCAGCACCCGCGATGCGGTGCTTGGATGTAAAATCGTGAATGGACATGGCGATATTTTAAAATTTGGCGGTGAAGTGGTAAAAAATGTTGCCGGCTACGATGCATCAAGACTCATGACAGGCGCAATGGGAACATTGGGTTTAATACTTGATGTGAGTTTAAAAGTATTACCAAAACCATTGCTCGAAACCACGTTCGTCCGTGAAATTTCAGAAGATAAGCTTCATGACCTATTGATTCAATTACGCCAAAGCACGTTACCACTGTCCGGCATCGTATATTACAATAACCAGCTCTATATACGAGTGAAAGAAAACGATACCAGCGAAAAATTATCTCACGACTTATTAGGCAAAGAAACCTTATCAAGTGCGCTGAGCTTTTGGAAAAATATTCAAAATCAGACGCATGAATTTTTCCAAACAAAAAACCGTAATCTTTGGAAAATTTTGTTACCACCCGCAAGCCAGGCTACCGAACTGCTGGACGGTGCACTGGTCGACTGGGCAGGTGGACTCTATTGGGTTTATTCTGACAAACCAGCAACCGATATCCATCAACAGGCAAGCCAATACGGAGGGCATGCCGTGTTATATCGTCGCGGTGAAAAGGAAAACCAATTGTCCGAAATGTTAAAACCCTTGCCAAAAGAATTATTGTTGCTACAAAAAAGACTAAAACACGCTTTTGATCCACACAATATTTTTAACCCTGGCAAGCTGTACTCAGACTTTTAAATCTCAATCGCCATGCAAACCAATATCAAATCTTCCCTTTTAGAAACACCAATTGGACAAGAAGCAAACCAAATATTGCGCAGCTGCGTTCATTGCGGTTTTTGCACGGCCACTTGCCCGACTTATCAACTTTTAGGTGATGAATTAGACAGCCCAAGAGGCCGGATATATTTAATCAAACGCGTTCTTGAAACAAACGATGTCAGTGAAAAAACGCAATCACATTTAGATCGCTGCCTTAGCTGTGGATCTTGTGAAACTACTTGCCCTTCAGGCGTAAAATATCGACGCCTTCTCGATATCGGTCGTGAAATTGTTGAATCACAGGTAACACGGCCGACACTGGAAAAAACAAAAAGACGCTTGTTGATTGCTTTCCTGGGTAATAAAAGGTTGTTTTCAATTGCACTTAATTTTCTGCGAATTATTAAGGGCTTATTACCCAACAATATTCAGCGGAAAATTCCCAAGAAACAATTTATAAAAGCACCACCAACGACCCAGCATCAGCGAAAAATGTTACTTTTTCGGGGCTGCGTTCACGATGCCCTATCACCGACAATTAATTCCGATACCATAGAAGTGCTGGATAAATTAAAAATCACGGTTGTTGAAGCTCATGAATTAAATTGTTGCTCTGCTGTGAGCCATCATTTACAGGAAAAAGAAAAAGCCGAAGCTACTATCAAACACAACATCGATATTCTTTTATCTCCCGCTTATTCCGATGTGGAAAACATTTTTACCACAGCGAGTGCTTGCAGTCTGATGCTTAAAGAATATCCGACTATCATGAAGGAAGACCCGGAATATCATAAAAAAGCACTGCAATTGGTAAAAAAAATAAAAGACATATCAGAAATAATTATTGAAGAACCGCTGGAAAAATTAACAAGAAATTCCGTTTCTGAAAAGGTTGCCTTTCATTCCCCTTGTACCTTGCAACACGGTTTAAAAGTTCAAGGGAAAATCGAAAATTCGTTAAGCCAGGCAGGATATCAACTGGTGGAAGTTAAGGATTCCCATATTTGTTGCGGTTCGGCAGGCACGTATTCCATATTACAAGAATCACTATCACAAAAATTACTGACAAACAAAATTCAAAACTTGACCAACCATCAACCAGATTATATTTCCACAGCAAATATCGGTTGTTTAACTCACATACAATCTGCCAGCAAAATTCCCGTTAAGCATTGGATAAGTCTTATTAATCAATCGCTTGCCTGAGATTTTCGCCACATCCCGCAAACCCTAAAGCCACTTTAGATTTTGTCGAAGTTACCGATATCTCTAGCGGATAAATCAATATTCGCTTGCGATTGATCATACCCGTGTAATCACCTAATAATTTGTTTAGCCAGAGGGAATCATGCCAAAAGATGAGACGTTGAGTGCAGCTCGCCTCTCCACTTTTTAGAAAAAAATCATTCACTATGGATACCATTAAAACATTCTTGAAAGCTCAGCCCGTGGTTAACCTGATGTTAACCAGTGTATTGATCGCTGCGATTCTCCCTATTTCATTTTTAGGCTATAAACTCTATAACGTGGCTTGGGAAAATGCCTGGCGAGAAATCAGTGAAAAACATCAACTTTTGGCGCAAAATATCGCTCCCTCGGTGAGTCTTTATGTGAACACACATAAAGAAATGTTAGAAGCCATCAGTTTTGAATTACCAAAAAATACCGACACTGATTTACCCCCTTATTTGGATAAGTTTTTTCACAGCACTTTAGCCGCCATCAAAGGGTTTCACTCTCTAACCTGGGTAGATATCAACGGTAAAATTCTGACGCGAAAATTTAAGAAGATTCACCACCAGGAATATGATGCTAATTTAAAAGACCATCCCATTTTTAGCATGGCAAAGAAAGGCAATTGGCACATTCAAAATTCGTTAAAAAGCCCTATCTCTGGTGAACCCGCATTACTCATGTCAGTCCCGATTAAAAATAAACAAGGTAACACACTCAGTGTTTTAGTGGCTGAACTCGACCGCAATGTTTTAGAAGAGCTAAGAATTAAAATAAAGTTTGGCAAAGGCGGGCATAGCGCGTTTGTCGATCAAAATGGAAAAGCCCTAGCTCACCCAAACCCTGAATGGGCCGCAACCGCTAAAGACTTATCTCACATTAATGTTGTAAAAGAAATGATGGCAGGAAGAACTGGTGTCACAGAATTTTACTCTCCCTTTATCAAAGAAAATATGGTTGTTGGTTTTACATCAGTGCCGGAGCTTGGCTGGGGTATCATGGTTCCTCAACCCAAATCCGAGGTTGAAAATCAAGTAAACGAATTACTCTTTGCTCAACTGCAGTGGGCAATAATTGGGTTGGTCATCGCACTAATGGCGGCATTTATTCTTGGTCGCTGGGTAACGAGCCCTATCAATCGACTGGTTGCCGGCACCAAACAATTATTATCCAGCGACTTCAAGGGTGATTTACCAACCTTATCCGACTATACCCCTCGCGAAATTCAAGATCTCGCTCATACCTTAACAACGTTAAATCACGGTTTTCAATCATCCCAAGATGAAATTAAAAACTTGAATAAGTCTTTGCAAGAAAAAGTTAATTTAGCAACTGAGCAACTCGTTGTCTCCAACAAAAAACTTGAGATTTCTGTGCACGAAGCACAAATGGCAAGTCGGGCAAAAAGCAGTTTTCTCGCCAACATGAGCCACGAATTACGAACCCCAATGAATGCCATTCTTGGTTACAGTGAAATTCTTGAAGAAGATGTAAAAGAAGGTTATGTGGATAGCCTTATTCCTGACATTCACAAGATTCAACATGCGGGAAAACATTTATTGGCATTAATCAGCGACATTCTCGATTTATCAAAAATTGAAGCTGGAAAAATGGAGATCTACTTAGAAAATGTGGATCTTCGAAACTTGATCGAAGACGTTGCCGTTACCATTGACCCACTTGCTGAAAAAAATGGAAATGAGTTTGAAGTTAAATACGATAGTGTATTGGGAGAAATCTGCGCTGATATTACAAAAATAAAACAGGTTTTGTTTAATCTGCTAAGTAACTCTTTCAAATTTACGCATAATGGTAAAGTTTCGTTGAATGTGTCTCGCCTTCAAATTAACAACAAAGATATGTTTAAATTTGTTGTCGCCGATACAGGCATTGGTATGACTCCAGAACAAATTAATTTGCTATTTACCGAGTTTTCTCAGGCTGATACATCAACTACCAGAAAATACGGGGGAACCGGGCTGGGTCTAACCATCAGTCGATTTTTCTGTCATATGATGAATGGAGATATCGACGTTGAAAGTACACCAGGAGAAGGTTCGCGTTTTATCGTGACAATTCCTGCCACTGTTGAACTAAATATTCCTCAGCTATCTGATGGAACAACTTTCTCTGCCAACGACTTACCTGATGCTGCACAATATCGTTTTGATTCCAAAAATCAACTCACCTGGAGTGGGCAAGAGAGACGAAAAAAAATAACGTCTGTGCTTATCATTGATAATGACCCCAACTCACGTGAAATCGTTGAAAGAATTTTACGTAAAAAAGGTTTTCACACAAAATCCGCTGCAGAAGGCCCACAAGGATTAGCCATTGCTAAAGAATTACATCCGAATATTATCTCAATGGATCTCAACCTTCCCGAAAGAGAGGGCTGGAATGTACTTGCTGAAATTAAGAATGATGCGGCGCTAAATAATGTGCCAGTGTTGGTAATAACCATGCTCGATAAACCCAAATCTGCCATGGACTCCGGGGCTTCAGCGTTTTTAACTAAACCCGTTAATAAACTTCAACTTGAAAAAGTTATTCAGAAATTGGCCAGGAAGGTATCAAGTGAAGATAAATAACTTATCTATGGCATGACACATTATGCATTACTCCGGTTAAATTTCAACCAAACACCTTATGTTTTATCGCTTTACGGCAATCCCACCTCGAAATTAGGTAAAGCTTGAAATCCAATATCCGATAAGCACTATAGCAGCGCGAAAGACAGGATCGTGTCAAATATTCGCGTTTTTTTACAGGTGGCTCGATAGAGTGCAATAAAGGTAATTGGAAATATGGAACTTACTGAAATACAACAAAATATTCTGAAACCCTTTGTAGACAAGACAATTGAAACCTTGGAACAAATGGCAGGTTTAAAAGCCACCGCTGGTGATGGATTTATTGATGATGTTGATCAATTTAGATTCAAAGGTTACGCAGTGGTCGCAGAAACCGATGGTGCGATCAAAGGCAAGATTCTAATGCATCATTATGTGGAAACCGCCTTAGAGGTCGGTAATAAAGTCCGAGCCTCATTACTCGATGACGACACAAAATACGACGAACTAAATGAAGACATGGCAGATGCTTTAGCTGAATTTGGCAATACAGCCATCGGATTAGCCATGAGTGATTTACTAAGTTCAAACTTGGGAATTACATTTAAACCGCCCTATTTTTTCAATGACACTAAACAAGTTGATTCATTACTTGATGGTGTCACTGAAATTATTTCTGTACCCATTCATGTTGAAGAGATTGGCCGCTTTTATTTTAACTATTTGGTTCATGGTGAAGCGAAAAATAACATGTTGTCCAGCGACGCAAAAATACTCATTGTTGACGACATGAAAATGATTCGAACCTCCATGAAAAACTTTTTGAAAAAAATGGGTTATACACAAATTATTGAAGCAGTTGATGGCAAAGATGCTGTCGTAAAACACGCGACGGAAGAACCAGACTTCATCTTTATGGATATCGTGATGCCAAACCTTCAGGGGAATGAGGCATTAAAATTAATTCGTGAAAATGACAAAACAGTTCCTATTGTGATGCTTACTTCAGTCAATGATGATGACATCATGCAAGATTGTGAAAAAGAAGGCATTAAGGGTTATATACTAAAACCGTTAACACGGGAAACAGCACCTGACATGCTCGCCAAGTTCTTGGCTGCCTAACTTCTTTCCGTTTTTCAACAGAAAACCCCGGCATCAATTGATACCGGGGTTTTCTTTTGTCTGTCATAATTTGTAGAATGTATTTATTGTTCTTACCAGGATCATCCTAGAATCACAACGCTTTTAGCGAATTTTTTTGCTAGGGAACCTCTGATTAAGTCATCTAGTGAGCGTTAGCTGCGCCAAAATGAAACTCAAAATGCTCATTTACTCGAGTAAACTGCGCTTTTTCATTTCATTTTTCCTGGCTTCCATCTCTCTATCTAACCTAACCAGAAGTCCCCTAGAAAAATAATTGGTATCATATCTGTTTTTTCTTCTGAGAAACGCTGCGTCGGTCTTTAATCAATTCAACAATAATATCTGTGTCTTTATGAATATCTTCCGGCTTTGAATGTTTTAATAAATATTCGTGAAGAAGATCTTGTTTAAAAAATTTCTTGTTAAGCTGATAAGACACTCGATCGAGAAATACTAGCCCAATGATAGACAACATACTGAGAATCATTAGAATCTGGATTAAGAAACCCGAAACATCTCTCGGGTAAATAACAAATACTAATGTAGAAATTAATACAATAAAAACAAAGCACAATTTACTGACTAGTCGCCATTTTTTTTGACTATTATGTAAATCACTGAGCGCATCTAAATCATCCATTTATCTACCCAGCCCTCGACATAAATTTACCATTACCTGAATTTACTTTTATGACTTCGCCCGGCGCCAAATACTCTGGCACTTGAACAATAAGTCCAGTGCTCAAGGTTGCCGGTTTTGTTCTCGCTGAGGCGGAAGCACCTTTAATGCTTGGTGCACACTCTACGATTTCCATATCCACACTAACAGGTAATTCAATACCTAAAAGTTCACCGTCTGCAATCAGTGCCAACAAGCCTTCCAGACCATCGGTCAAATACAACAATTCATCTTCCAGTAACGAATTATCAACCGTGTATTGCGAGTAATCCTCATTATCCATGAACGTGCAATTATCTGCTTCTTTATAAATCAATTGCACTGGACGACGGGTAAAATCCACGTTCTGAAAAACATCTTCACCTTTATAGGTTTGTTCCATTTTTTGTTTGGTGACAACATTATTAAAACGCACCTTATATAAAGTATTGGCGCCGCGAGATGACGGTGATTTTACTTGAATATCTTTGACTATGTATCGATTGCTATCAATACCAACAACCATAGCTTTTTTTAATTCGCTTGCTTTAATACTCATGACAAACAAAATCCCTTTAACAAACTCATTGTCATGGTGAAACCTCAAACATACGCTCTAGCGCCAATACAGCTTGTTTTGCTTCTGCAGGGTCAACTTTAATTTGATTAATCACTTTTCCCTCGACCAAACTTTCCAATGTATTGGCCAACTGATTGGCATTAATTCGAAACATGGTTGAACACATACTTATGGTAGGGGCCATAAACTTAACAAGTTTATTATCTTTCTTATGATTCATGGCTATGCGGTTAACCAGATTCAATTCAGTTCCCACTAACCATTGAGTTCCAGGCGCCGCATCTGCGATGGTTTTGATAATGTATTCTGTGGAACCGACATAATGTGATTTTTGACAAACTTCAAATGAGGCCTCCGGGTGAGAAATTATTTTGCCTTCCGGATACTGAGCCAAAAACGAATCAATGTGATCGGTTTTAAACATTTGATGCACTGAACAAAAACCTTTCCACAAAATCATTTTGGCATTTTTTATGGCATCTTCAGTTAAACCGCCCATAGGTAATTCATAATCCCAAACTACCATTTCTTCGAGTGGAATCCCCATTTTATAAGCTGTGTTTCGACCCAAATGTTGATCTGGGAAAAAGAGAATTTTCTCGGCTTGGGAAAATCCCCACTCTACCACTTGTTTCGCATTAGTAGAGGTACACACTATGCCATTGTGTCTTCCACAAAATGCTTTTAGATCTGCTGCAGAATTAATATAAGTCATGGGTGTAATGGTTTCTTCAGCATTGCCCAGCACTTGGTCGAGTTCGCGCCAGGCCTTTTCCACTTTAGCCAAATTTGCCATGTCCGCCATGGAACAGCCTGCTGCCAAGTCGGGTAAAATTGCGATTTGCTCTGGACGGGTAAGAATGTCCGCCACTTCTGCCATAAAATGCACACCACAAAATACAATGTAATCCGCATTTGAGTTTGCCGCCATTCGAGAAAGTTTGAGAGAATCTCCAGTGCAGTCAGCGTGATGAATAACATCTTCTCGTTGATAGTGATGACCCAATATCATCAGGCGCTCACCCAACGCAGCTTTAGCATCACGAATCCTGGCTTGCGCTAGCTCATCATCTACCGGTTTAAACGTCGGAAAAGCAACTGCATTAACTCCCATGACTTCCTCCCGATTCCTTACGGTTTTTTTAACTACTTACTTTAGGTGGTTTGACCACACGAATTTTAAGTTCCTTCAATTGATCATTGGAAACTGTTGAAGGTGCACCTGTCATTAAACAAGAGGCGGATTGTGTTTTTGGAAATGCCATCACATCACGAATAGAAGCAGCACCGGTCATTAACATAACCAATCGATCCAGCCCAAAAGCTAAACCGCCATGCGGTGGGCAACCGTACTTCAAAGCATCCAGCAAGAAACCAAATTTATCATTGGCTTCTTCATGACTGATACCTAATGCTTTAAACACTTGCTGTTGAACCTGAGGGCGATAAATCCGCATAGAGCCACCCCCAATTTCTGAACCATTCAAGACAATGTCATAGGCGCGCGATAAACATTTTTCTGGTTCAGATTCGAGCTTATCAATATCTTCCTCTTTGGGTGAGGTAAAAGGATGATGTAATGAGACATAACGCTGGGTTTTATCATCGTATTCGAACATGGGGAAATCAACTACCCAAAGTGGTCTCCAACCAATTTCAACCATGTCGAGATCATGACCCAATTTTACACGTAAAGCGCCTAATGATTCGTTAACCACTTTCGCTTTATCTGCACCAAAGAAAATTAAATCGCCATCTTCGGCTCCAGTACGCTGCATAATGGTTTCAACTACATCGTCGGGTAAGAATTTCAAGATAGGAGACTGTAAACCATCACGGCCTTTTGCGGTTTCATTAACTTTGATATAGGCCAAACCTCGTGCACCGTATATGCTGACGTACTTGGTATAATCATCAATTTCTTTTCGCGTTAGTTGACCACCTTTGGGCAAGCGTAATGCGGCAACCCGCCCTTTCGGATCTGTCGCGGGGCCTGAAAATACTTTGAACTCAACGTTTGCCATCACGTCGCCAACGTCAATTAATTCTAATGGGATGCGCAAATCAGGTTTATCACTACCAAATCGATCCATGGCTTCCGCATAACTCATGCGTGGAAAAGGATTTGGTAAAGGAACTTCTAAGGCTTTAGCAAACACATCACGCAACATTTCTTCCATCATACTGATGATTTGATCTTCCTCAATAAAGGAAGTTTCAATATCCAGTTGAGTAAACTCAGGCTGCCTATCCGCTCTTAAGTCTTCATCCCGAAAACATCGAACGACTTGGTAGTATCGATCGAAACCTGAAACCATGAGCAACTGTTTAAAAATTTGAGGCGACTGTGGTAACGCGAAAAAAGATTCATCATGAGTGCGACTTGGCACCAAATAATCTCGCGCACCCTCTGGCGTCGCTTTTGTTAACATGGGAGTTTCAATATCTAAAAATCCATGGTCATCCAAATAGTTTCGTAAATGTCGGATGATTTCAGAACGAAACTTGAGTTTTTGATACATTTCCGGACGCCGTAAATCCACATAGCGATAACGCAATCGATGCTCTTCAGAAACATCGTTGTCCTCAATTTGAAAAGGAGGTGTGGCAGATCGGTTGAGGATTTCCAGAGTTTTACCAAGAACTTCCACTTTACCGGTAGTCATATTTTCGTTGACGGTACCCTCAGGACGATGCCGCACTCTACCGGTAATCCGTAACACATATTCATTACGCACACTCTCTGCAATCTCAAACACATCAGGAATATCTGGATCAAACACAACCTGTAATAAACCCTCGCGATCGCGCATATCCAGAAAAATAACGCCCCCATGATCTCGACGTCGATGTACCCAACCGGATATTTCGATGGTTTTATCAATTAATTCTTCTGTGACCTGGCCACAGTAATGACTACGCATAGTTTACCAACCTTCTGTTCAATCCCATTTATTGATTACGCACTAACCACTTGATTTAGCGTCAGTTTTTTTACTATCACTTGTTTTACCCGAGGCCTCTTTAGCGGCCAGATTTTTCTTTCCACCGCTTTTGAAATCGGTTTCATACCAACCACCGCCCTTTAAGCGAAATCCCGCAGCAGATATTAATTTTGATAGGCCTGATTTACCACATTCAGGGCAATCAGTGAGAGGCTCATCACTCATTTTTTGTAATGCTTCCATTTTATGGCCGCATTGCTTACATTCATATTCATAAATCGGCATAATGCAGATTCCTTAACCACTTTAAAAACAAAAACTTAGCGCAGATTTTTAGTTTAAAAAACCCTATACTCGTTAGTTAAACGCAATCTGACAGCTATCAGGGCGAGGATTATACAACATTGTTTAATATTCGGGACCACCACTTCTCTACATTCAGCATTTACAGACCATGAAATCTCAGAAAACCATATTGATCACAGGCTGCTCATCCGGTATTGGACTCTGTGTCGCCAATGGCCTCAAAAACCGCGGATATCGTGTGTTCGCTAGCGCGCGACAAACCGAAGATGTTAGCAAACTTCTTGAAGCCGGATTTAATGACGCCATTCAATTGGATCTGGATGATAGTCAGAGTATTCAAAACGCAGTTAATACCGTTTTAGAGAATACCAATGGCGAATTATACGCAGTATTTAATAACGCCGCGTATGGTCAGGCTGGCGCGGTTGAAGATTTATCTCGTGAGGTATTGCGGGCTAATTTCGAAACAAATTTGTTCGGCACTCATGAATTAACAGCACAAATTATCCCCGTTATGAGAAAACAGGGTTATGGCAGGATCATCCAAAATAGCTCGGTACTCGGTTTAATTTGCTTACCCTATCGTGGCGCCTACAATGCCAGCAAATTTGCGCTGGAAGGCTTAACCGATACACTGCGCATGGAGTTAGAAAATACCGGTATTCATGTCAGCCTGATAGAACCGGGTCCCATCACCAGCCGCTTTCGGGCTAACGCATTTGCGGCTTATCAGCGCAATATCGACAAAGAATCCAGCCCCCATCGAGAAATATATTCCGCCATGGAAAGGCGACTCACCAAACAAGGTCCCGCTGCACCGTTCACTCTTCCACCAGAAGCAGTATTGAAAAAAGTCATCCATGCACTGGAAAGTGATAAACCAAAAATCCGTTATTATGTAACCGTCCCAACCTATTTATTTTCTGGATTGAAACGGCTGCTTTCCCATTCTATGTTGCAGCGCATTCTACTAGCAGTTAGTCGAGGTGAGCAAAAATAGACCTTCCGGGCTATCCAGAGTAGAACCGAATAAATTGGCTCATATTAATAACACCCCACCTCAATATGCTGCATTATTCACCACCCTAAAGCAATCGTAAGATCTGTCGATCTTAAGCCTATGGGAATTCGTCGACGACTAAATCATGAAAAAATTGGATGCTAAAATCTCAACCTTTATAGGATTAGAAATGGCTCTGATGCTACTAAACGTAAATCGTCCATTAGAAAAAGTAGTCGTAATGCACAAAGCATTTAGCCGGGATTATTCTCAATCCCGTTTAGGTTAAATCCATGGAAAAAATTCGAACTTTAATTGCTGATGATGTTGAAGGCTTACGAACTCTACTGAAGGCGCATTTAAAACAATTTAATTGCGATGTGATTCGGGAGGTCGCTGATGGCAGCGAAGTTCTCGATGCCATACAACAATCAGCGCCTGACATGGTTTTTCTCGACATCAACATGCCAGGCAAAAACGGATTGGACATCTTAAAAGAAGTTTCAGAACAAAAAATTCACGATAAAGTATGGATCATCAGCGGTGATGATGATCAACAAACTATTCGGCAGGCACAAGAGTCCGGTGCCAAGGGATTTATCAGCAAACCTTTCACCTTAGAAAAACTGGAACAAACTTTTCGTCTTTATCATAAGATTGCCGATAATAAAAAGTCTGCCGGTACAGAGCCTATCTACACCAAAGTTATACTAGCCGATGATGAAGAATCCATACGTGACCAACTTGAGAAAGAGTTGATTAATTGTCAATGCGTTGTGGAAGCCAAATTCTCTTCCGGCAACGAACTAATTAACATGCTGGAAAGTGGCTGGGTGCCAGAAATGTCATTTATTGATACGGAAATGCCCAATGGAAATGGCCTACAGGCTTTAAAGTACATTAAAGATAATGTCATTCCCACCTTTTCAGTAATCGTAGGCACACAAGGCACAGTGGAGAATATAAAAACTGCAATGGATGCAGGTGCAGATGGATTTATCGTAAAACCTTACTCAGAGAAAAAAATTGAGCAACTTGTTGAGAAGTACAAACAATCGAAGGGTGGGTAAAAAGGAATGTCATGTTCAAAACAAAATGGGGCAATTCGCCCCATTTGTTTTAAGGGGACCTCCGACAATTGAATTTTCGGAGGTCCCCTTTAAGTTAATTAAGATCCAAATCGATATAAGGCACCCAGTTGAAATCCTTTGTAGCCTTGCATCACAATCTCACCACGTATAGTAAGTTGCTCATCCATGTGATAATCCAAACCCAGACCTGTGATTAATCCATCAGCATTTTTATCGGCAAAAGACCAACCAATTCTATTAACAATGTCTATCTCATCACTAAAATCAATGGAAAAAACTGCGGCAACCCATGGGCCTTTAATTTTGAATTTCCCACCAAAACCGAAATCCCATTCACCACTATAGGTATATCCAACTTCTGCAGCCATACTAACGGTATCAGCAATTTCTATATCATCTTTAAAATCGTAACCACCAAAACCTTGAAAGCCAAAAGCACTTTCATCCCCATTATTGTTCATCGCTGCGCCGCCGCCTGCATAGGCCTTTGCTTGATCAAACTCAAAACTGTGTGCACTCAGGGACAAACCAAATAACAATGCTGTCAAAGCAATGCTCATGATAAATTTCATTTTTCTTACTCCAATGTCAATATAGTTATAAATTTTAATGTGTAATTATGCGCAGATTAAGATTAAGTAACAAGCCTCAAACAGGTTTCACAGACCCAGTTGACCAAATAGCAAACAAATTATCTGGTCGTTATTTAACCGCTATTCAAATTTCTGTGCAACTTCCCTCACCTTGCCGGTACCGCTATACCAGGAGCTTTCTGGGTACTTTTTCTCCCGTTTTAATATCGCCTTCGAAATCTTTTGTTCAATTTTTGTAACTGCTTTGCCCTCATAGTCACTGATGTACGCTAAGGCGGGGCGCTCAATAAGAATTAAAATATCCCGCGCTTTAGAGTTTTTTGCATGCTCGAACAAAGAGCGAATTAATTTTTCATCCTGCATAGCAATGATATCGCCATCACGCAGTGTGCCGCCTTTAGAAACGAATTTTCTTTTAACTTTAATGAGACGTTTAATCGTATCCAGCGCTAGCTTACGCGTTTTTTTATTGTCACTGTTGACAAATGTGGTTAATTTATTGACATCCCCAACATCTTCCATATTCTTAAACGCAGACTTCAGTAACTTTTGCGCAGCTTTAATTACATCAGGTTTATCTGCCTGCTCAGAAAAATAACGAATATCATCCAGATGCGTAACTGTCACCACATCTTCCAACATATCTCGATAAGCCTTAAATTTCTTTTTGTCAGACTTCGTATCATTTAATTCATATTTTTGTAAATGGCTAAAGGCCAGCAACATCAAACCAATTTTTCGAGGTTTTTCCTTTTTATGGTCTTTAGCAATCTCGATGACTTGTTCATATTCGTCATCCTCAAATAACTTTTTTGCGTTATCTACCCACGCCAACGTTTGGCTGCTATAAAACGCGAATATTAAAAATATGACAGCTAAATAGGGAGTTTTTTTCAGCATTTTGAATCCTTTGCGGTCAGGAGCCTTGTTTATGGGGGCATTACACAGAACTGGGTTATTCTAACAGCTCAATAGCAAAAAAAAAGACCATTTCATAAACCATACAGAGCCGCAGTACCGCTTTGACTTACTTGGCGCCGACTACAAGTAGATAGTCGTGGGGAATGTAAAATCCGTTATTTGATCGGTGCTGCTGAGCAAATGCAGCCACTTCATCACGCACAACAACCCGCTCCGCATCCTCTAAAGCATCAAATTGCATTTTCATGATATCCGATGCTTCCACAATATCCCAATAATCATCAAAAGTATTAAATTGATAATAAAAGGTTTTTCGCGTTACATTCACATTATTAAATCCTGCATCTGAGAGCAGGGATTCAATAACGCCCGGACTACCCATTGAGGTGATTTTTGCAACCGGCGGGTGAAGTTCTTCCGGTACTTTGTCCTTTAAGGCCAAATAAGACCAGTGCATTGTAGGCATCGACTCAGCCTCAGCCCAGACCGCAAGTGCAAAATTACCACCAGTCTTTAGAACACGACACATTTCTTTGACACCTGCAGCCGGATCTTCAAATAACATCACACCGAATCGACACAAAACTTTATCAAATTGTTCGGTTTCATAATCCAATTTTTCGGCAGGCATTGCTGTAAATGATATATTCTTCAGACCTAATTTATTGACCTTTTCCTGTGCCACATCAATCATGCCCTGTGCAGCATCGACACCGATTATCTCAACATCATCACCCATTTGTTGCGCGAGTGTCAGTGCCGGCTCACCAGTACCCGAGGCAACATCTAAAATTTTATCTCCCACTTTGGCATCCAAAGCCGAAAGCAATTCATCACCCACCGGTTTGATATACGGCAACCACATATCAAATTTTTCTGCAATTTTATGCCAGTCTGGTTGATTGTTTTTTGCGTTCATGAAGTCTCCGGAATTTTCAACAAAAATTCATGCTATTACTTATCGTCACAAATCTCAACTGATGTCATGAGATTGCACGTTTTTAACAAATTTAATCAAAAAAAACCCGACTTCTCAGCCGGGCTTTTTAGGGTGTGTCTATTGTCAAGCAGACATCGTATTCAACTGTTCAACGTGTTTTTCAAATTTCAATTCATTGTCTTCTCTATCAACACGTATGGTATCGCCTGGCACAAATCGACCAGATAAAATTTGCTGCGCCAATGGGTTTTCGATACTGGATTGAATGGCACGTTTCAACGGCCTTGCGCCATATACCGGGTCATAACCTGCTTCACCCAACAAATCCAGAGCAGCATCAGTAATAGACAATCCCATGTCGCGATCAGCCAAACGTTGTTTTAAATAGGTCATTTGAATTTCTGTAATAGAACGTATTTGACTTTGACCCAAAGGATGAAATACCACAACATCATCCACCCGATTAATAAATTCAGGTCTAAAGTGGCCGCCAACAATATCCATCACGGCTTTTTTCATATCGTCATAATGTTCTTCGCCCGCCATTTCCTGAATAATCTGGGAGCCTAAATTTGACGTCATGACAATGACTGTATTTCGAAAATCAACTGTGCGCCCTTGACCATCCGTTAATCGCCCATCGTCTAATACTTGTAACAAAACATTAAATACATCAGGGTGCGCTTTTTCAACTTCATCCAGCAAAATAACGGAATAAGGTTTTCGACGTACAGATTCCGTCAAATAACCCCCTTCTTCATAACCCACATAACCAGGGGGTGCGCCGATCAATCTTGCCACCGAATGTTTTTCCATGAATTCTGACATATCAATTCGCACCATGGAAGATTCGGTATCAAATAAAAAAGTAGCCAAGGCTTTGGTCAGCTCTGTTTTTCCCACGCCGGTTGGGCCGAGAAACAAAAATGAGCCATTGGGTCGATTTGGATCAGATAATCCTGCACGCGAACGTCTAATTGCATTTGCAACTGAAACCACTGCTTCGCTTTGACCAACAACACGCTTGGCAATTTCTTCTTCCATGCGTAGGAGTTTTTCTTTTTCACCTTCCAACATTTTTGAAACAGGTATGCCTGTCCATTTAGAAACGATTTCTGCTATTTCTTCTTCGGTCACTTTGTTTCTTAACAATGTCATTTCTTGTAATTCGGCTTGATCCGCTATCTCTAGTTTCTTTTCAAGCTCTGGGATTTTACCGTATTGCAATTCAGACATTCGCGCTAGATTACCCGCACGTTTTGCCGTTTCCAATTCTTGTCGTGCACGATCCAGGTCTTCTTTAACACCTTGCGAACCTTGCAGTGCTGCTTTTTCAGATTTCCAAATTTCTTCCAGATCGGAGTATTCCCGCTCTAACTGAGAAATTTCTTCTTCAAGAATATTCAAGCGTTTTTTCGAAGCCTCATCGGTTTCTTTTTTCATGGCTTCTTGTTCGATTTTCAATTGAATTAATCGCCGATCCAATCGATCCATGTCTTCCGGTTTGGAATCGATTTCCATACGAATTAAACTCGCGGCCTCATCGATAAGATCAATCGCTTTGTCAGGTAGCTGCCGATCTGTAATGTATCTTGTGGAAAGCGTCGCAGCAGCAACAATAGCTGGGTCAGTAACATCAACGCCATGATGTACTTCGTACTTTTCTTTGAGTCCCCGCAAAATGGCGATGGTATCTTCTACCGATGGTTCATCAACTAACACTTTTTGAAAACGACGCTCAAGCGCGGCATCTTTTTCTATGTATTGACGGTACTCATCTAAGGTTGTTGCGCCCACACAATGCAATTCACCACGTGCCAAGGCTGGTTTAAGCATATTTCCCGCATCCATGGCGCCTTCCGCTTTACCAGCGCCAACCATGGTGTGCAACTCATCAATAAATAATATTACCTGACCTTCCTGTTTCGATAAATCATTTAAAACGCCTTTCAAACGTTCTTCAAACTCGCCACGAAATTTTGCACCGGCAATTAACGCACCCATATCTAAAGAAAGTAAACGCTTGCCTTTTAATCCTTCAGGAACTTCACCATTAATGATACGTTGTGCTAACCCCTCAACAATAGCGGTCTTACCCACCCCTGGCTCACCGATTAACACAGGATTGTTTTTGGTTCGGCGTTGTAAAACTTGGATGGTCCGACGAATTTCGTCATCACGACCAATCACTGGGTCCAATTTACCTTGCTCGGCACGTTCCGTTAAATCGATGGTAAATTTTTCTAATGCCTGCCTTTGTTCTTCAGCATCTGCATCTTCAACCGCTTGGCCGCCGCGTAATTCGTCAATCGATTTTTCAATCGCAGTTTTAGTTGCACCATTTTGTCGCAATATTTCGCCAATACCTGACTTATCTTCCAGGGCAGCCAATATAAATAGCTCACTGGAAATAAATTTGTCTTTACGTTTTTGCGATAGCTTGTCGCAGACGTTCAATAGTTTCACCAGATCATTGGATATATGAACATCTCCACCCGCACCTTCAACTTTAGAAAGTCGATCTAGCGCTTCGCCGACCTGAGAGCGCAAACCAGCAACATTGCAATCGGCTTTAGATAACAAATGAGGAATACTTCCGCCGTCTTGCGTTAATAAAGCGGCCAACAAATGGAGGGGCTCGATGAATTGATGATCACGACCCACAGCCAGACTTTGCGCATCTCCCAACGCCATCTGAAATTTACTGGTTAATTTTTCCATTCTCATTTTTTAAAATCCTCAAATTGATCTTTATTGTCTCTTAATGATTCCTCCACTATTTGGGGGGTATTAAAAAGATTTCAACATTATTCGAGAAAAATGAACAAATTTCACCAGCATTCATCTGATTTCTTAAGAAATCTTCCAAACTCGTCGATAAACAATTCAGCCGCTCCAATTTAAATGGATAATTCATAAGCTCTAGAAATTATCACGTTAAATCAATTGGTTAAATGCGCAGATATAATGATGGACTAAAAGGTGCACTTGAAATGAATACCTGGGCATTAAATTCAGTCGACAACACGGACGTTGTCTGCCAGCCGATAGGATATATTCACGGCGTGAGTTTAATGCCCAGATATTCATATTAACTGTCTCAATAGTAAGTTTCAGACAAATGGATTTATTAAAAAGGTAAGGACAATGAGAATATTAATTGTTGAAGACGACACATTATTAGGTGATGGAATTCGCGCCGGCTTGAGTCAAAACAGCTATGCCGCCGATTGGGTTGAAGATGGCGAAGCGGCCGAAACAGCGTTACTAACCAATGATTATGAACTCATCGTTCTTGACCTTGGAATTCCAAAAATTTCTGGTCTCGAATTACTGAAAAAAATTCGCGCACAAGGCAATGATATTCCTGTGATCATTCTAACTGCTCAAGATGGGGTTGAAGATCGAATCAAAGGATTAGACAGTGGCGCAGATGATTACCTAACCAAACCATTTGATTTGGAAGAATTAACCGCTCGTTTACGCGCATTGTTGCGTCGTCGAGGTGGCCGCTCCACTCCCATCATTGAACATGCGAACATCACCCTAGATCCTGCATCGCATACTGTGACAAAAGATGATAAAACAGTAGATATATCCCCTCGGGAATTTACAATTTTACAGTTATTACTGGAAAACCAAAATAAAGTGATGTCAAGAAGTCGACTTGAAGAAGGTTTATATGCCTGGAATGACGAAGTGGAAAGTAATACCGTCGAGGTGCACATCCATCACTTAAGAAAGAAACTCGGCGCAGAACTCATTCGCACAATCCGTGGTGTTGGATATATTATTGATAAAAAATAACATCGGGATTAATCTCTGAAGTCTATGGATAGGCGAACATGAGCCCTTCGATACGGCGCCTTTTACTTAGTATTTTGTTACCCACCATTATTGGCTCGTGGTTAATCACTGCATCCATCAGTTATTTTGATACCAAACAAGAAGTCGCAAAAGTCTTAGATGCGCAGCTTTCACAATCAGGCAACTTGTTACTCGCGATTAGTTTACACGAATTGGTCGAACAGCAATTGCTGAGTGAAACCTCCAAAAGCAGTATCGAAGTTGTTTCCAAAGATTTATGGCAATCAATTACCGAAAAAGAAAGCCAATTAGCGTTCCAAGTTTGGCTTCACAAAACTTCACTTGCAATGCGCTCAAGTAATGCGCCACTCGAACATATGTCTTCAAAAGTCGAAGGGTTTAGCTTCGAGAATATTAATGATGAAACCTGGCGAGTCTTTCGCGTACACAGTGAAGATAAGATGATAACGGTTGAAATTGGCTCCAGTTTAAAGCTGCAAAATGCCATCCCCAACACGCTTATTACTTCGATTCTGATCCCTCTGATATTTAGTATTCCCTTAGTGGCATTGTTTATTTGGTATGGAACAGGAAAAGCTCTGGAGCCGATTAAACGCATCGCTCGCCATCTTAGCAATCGCAAAACTAACGATTTATCGCCGATCGATGAACACTATGTACCTAACGAAATTCACCCCTTAACTGCATCAATCAATCATATGTTTTCACAAATGAAAACAGCCTTCGATACCGAACGTCGCTTTACCTCTGACGCAGCTCACGAGTTGCGAACACCACTCGCCGCATTAAAAACACATGCAGAAATTGCACTGCAGGCTGAAAATATTGAAGAACAACGCAAAGCTTTGCGTCACGTAGTGCAAGGCGTTAATCGGGCTACACGACTGGTGGAACAATTGTTAACTTTGGCAAGATTGGATCCCGACACGGGTTTTACCAACATTCGTCGCTTTGATTTATTTATTTCAGCAGAAGACGTCTTAACCACGCAAGCAATGTTAGCCATCGATAAAAATATTGAAATAAGCTTATCTGGCACGCGAGGCAAATTTGTTGCCGGCAATGTAGATGCTATTTGTGTGTTAATGCGGAACCTTATTGATAATGCAATTCGCTACACACCTAAAGGTGGCGAGGTAGAAGTTAGCATCACGCGAAAAGATGACACTATCATATGGACCGTTGCTGACAGTGGCCCAGGTATACCTGAGGAAGAGCGAAGCAAAGTATTTAACCGCTTTTATCGCAGCCTTGGTACCAAAGAATCTGGCAGTGGATTGGGTTTATCCATTGTTACGCGTATTGCTGATTTACATCATTTGGAGATTCAGCTGAGCACCTCAAAATTGGGTGGATTACAGATAGATGTTTGTTTTGCCGCTAAAGACTATGACTCAGTAGGCACTTTAATTGAGCCTAAAAAACCCGAAAACGCCAATTCTTAAATGGCGTCAATGCTTGATGTTTGTCACATATTAGACAGGTAAACGGCTATTTTTTGATCTTTTTATTTTAATAATGGGTCTATTCGCCCTGCTTAACCCCTTCATAAGGCTAATAAATAATAAAAATAAAAATTTTAAAAAATAAAAGCTCAAATAACTCAAGTTACCTAGCCCGAACTCGATAACATGGATACTGAACGATTGTTTTGTTCTTATCGGAATACTGAAATTTAATTGGCTAACTATCAAATTTCAATGTTCGGTAAATTACTACACACTGTTGCATTGATTAACAAAGGATAGAAACATGAATAAACGCATCTCTCTTGGAATAGTAGCTTTCGTATTATCCATATTTACTTTCGAAGCTATTGCTGAAGTCACTTTGGGTATTTTCCCAAGACGACCTGCAGCAAAAACCGTTAAGTTTTTCAAACCGCTTGCAAAAAAATTATCTGACGAGTTAGGCGAGCCAGTGAAAATTGTTGTGGCCAAAAACTTCAAAGAATTTTGGAAAGGCGTGAAAGAAGGTAAATATGATGTTGTTCATTATAACCAATATCACTACCTATTAAGTAGCAAAGAAAGTGGTTATAAAGTTTTTGCTGTAAACGAAGAATTTGGTAGCAGCACAATTAAAGGTGCATTAACTGTAAGAGCGGATGCAGGCATTAATTCAGTTGCAGACTTAAAAGGCAAAACCATATTATTTGGTGGTGGCAAAAAAGCCATGGGTAGTTACATTGCTCCAACTTGGGCGTTGCAACAAGCGGGTTTAAAAGCAGGAGATTACAAAGTTAAATTCTCCAAGAATCCACCTAGCGCGGTTATCGGCGTTTACAACAACGCAGCTGATGCGGCTGGTTCTGGCAACGTAATCTTGAAAGTGGGTGGCGTTAAGAAAAAAACAGACGTTACTAAACTTAAAATTCTGGCTGAGAGCAAAGCATTTATTCAGTTACCCTGGGCTGCAAATGCAAATTTCCCAGCGGATAAAGTTGCTAAAATTCAAAGCGTCATGACCAGCTTGAAAGGTAGCAGTGACGATATTTTAAAATCAGCAAAAGTCACTAATTTTGTCTCAGCAACTGATGCGGATTTTGCCGACGCTCGTAGCATCGTTAAAGAAGTAACTGGCGAAAGCTTGTAATAACAAACCATAGTACGACAGTGAGGAGGCATTCGCATGTTTCTGCGAACTAGAAATTTGACATTAGCACAGAAAGTGATACCCGTTGTTTTTGTGGGTACCATCTTATCTCTCTCAATTGGCGGTTGGCTTTTACTCTGGGAGTTTGAAGTCACTACTGAGGGACAAAAAGCACAGTCCCAGAAGTTACTGCAAGCTGAGCAAGTGATTGCTAAAGAAAGTCAATTATCTGCACTAAATTCAAAAGCAGATACTCTAGGACTGTTTATGTCTGCCTCCGCACCTGACCTTCTTATGTCAATGGATTTTACTACCTTGCTTCAATATCAGCAATATGCTCAAAAAGATCCAGATATTCTTTACGCTGGATACTTGAATGAAGAAGGTGAAATATCGCTTGAGTATAAACAACCGCCCAAGGAAGAAAAAGCGAATATTATTGAAAAACGCTATAAGATAATTGCCGATGATGAATTCCTTGGCACTGTTGTTTTGGGCTTATCCAAAAATCAAGTGAACGAAGGCATTGTTGAAAGTAACAAACGCATCAGTGCAGCAGTAGCAGAAGTTAGTGAAACAGCTAAGTCAGCCTATCGTACATTTCTATTTATTATCAGTGCGTGTACGCTGGGAGTTTTAGCTCTTATCACCGTTATCATAATTGTCTCATTTCAAAGAATTATCTCTTCACGCATTCAAAGTACCAAAGCTATGATTGATGACTTGAGTGAAGGCAACGGAGACTTGACACGTCGTTTACCGCAACCCAATAAAGACGAGATTAGCCAGCTGTGTGGCTCAGTTAATAAATTTATTAGCAATCTTCAGGATATGGTTTCCAACATCATTAAAGATGTCCGTCAACTAACAGACGAATCCAGCACACTTCAAACCTATGGCTCTGAACTTTGTAATCATGCAAACACACAACGCGCTGAAACTAGCACAACAGCTAGCGCTGTTCATGAGTTAGCAGCTTCTACCGTTGAAGTTACCAAGAACACTGAAACTGCAGACGAAAAAGCCAAAGAAGCAGACAAAGAAGCCATTGAAGGCACATCAGTTGTTAATATCGCTATTCGCTCCATCGAGGAATTATCAACAGAAGTTACGAATACCGCTGAAGCCATTGATATGCTGAAAACAGAAAGCGAAAATATTGGCGGCGTACTGGATGTTATTCGAGAAATTGCAGATCAAACAAATTTACTCGCGCTTAACGCAGCAATTGAAGCCGCGCGCGCAGGCGAGCAAGGCCGTGGTTTCGCGGTGGTTGCTGACGAAGTCAGAACATTAGCATCACGAACGCAGTCTGCCACACAAGAAATTCAAGAAATGATAGAACGCTTACAAATGGGCTCCAATAAAGCCGTTACTGCCATTGGCGAAAGCACAGAAAAAACCAAAACAACGGTAGAGCAAACACAACTGGTTGGAGCTTCACTTAACAATATTGCAGAGTTAGTCAATACCATTAGTGAAATGAACAGCCATGTTGCCCATGCCGTGGATCAACAAACCAATGTCATCAATGGTATTAACCAAAGTGTGACAACCATTGATACTGCGAGTGAAGATACGGTTCAAAGCGCCAAACACACTGGCGGCTTGAGCGATCGTTTATCTTCATTGGCGAAACATTTAGATGGCCTGGTAGGTCAATTCAAGGTATAAGCAAACTAATCTTACTGAGATTATAAATTTTAAATAACTATTTCAGCGTATTTAAAAGATCACGATAACTGCTCAGAGTGTTTAGATTCTGGGACAAAAGATGAATACACTGAGCAGTTACTTGGGATAGGGATACATTTTATCAAGGCCTTCGCTAAGAAAAGCCTCCTTCACAATCCTAACATGTTCACGTCTAAACTCACGCGCATTTTGTAAACCACAAGAATGCGCAAGTTTATCAACTTCTATATTCACCCAATGCGCATAATTTTCTACCCGCCTGGCTTTGTCGGTAATCACTAATCCTCGCTGGCGGCGTTTGTTATGCGTAGTAATTCCCGTTGGACAAGTATCCATATGACATTGCAACGATTGTATGCAACCCAAAGCAAACATAAACCCACGACCGGATACTGCAAAGTCTGCCCCTGCACATAAGGCCCAAGCCACAGTCGCAGATGTGACCAAACGGCCAGAGGCAATAACTTTTACCCGCTCATTAAGACCCGCCTTCATTAACGAATTACTGAAAAGCGGTAGGGCTTCAACCAACGGTAAACCGACATGATCAGCAAGAATTTGTGGTGCCGCACCAGTACCACCATCACCGCCATCCACCGTAATAAAATCAGGTGCTGAATCAATACCACGTCTCAAAACTGCTTCAAACAATGATTCTGGAAATATTTCATTAGAAATTACTGTTTTAAAACCCACAGGTTTTCCAGTAACTTCTCTAATTCGCATAATCATATCCAACAAATCATCTGCGGTTTGAATTTCCCGGTGACGGTTCGGACTGCTAGACATAACATTAATAGGTATGCCTCGAATATCAGAAATTTCTGCAGATACTTTTACCGCCGGCAACACACCGCCCCGACCTGGTTTTGCACCCTGAGAAATCTTAATTTCAAATGCATTTACAAATGGCGCAACGGCTTTTAACTTCTCATCACTCAATCTACCTTGGTCATCACGAACACCATATTTTGCAGTGCCAATTTGATAAATTAAATCACAACCACCTTCTTTATGATGAGAAGACATACCGCCCTCACCTGTGTTCATCCAGCAGCCCGCTTTGCCTGCACCTTTGGATAATGCTTTCACCGCAGGTGCGGATAAAGCACCGTAACTCATGCCTGAAATATTGAATATACGTTTTGCATCAAAGGGAAACTCACATTGCTCACCAATAATCATTGATGGCGATGGTAAACATTCTTCTTCTAATACTGGATAAGGTGAGCTTACAAAGATAATGGAACCCGGTTCGCGCATGTCGTTGGTTGAACCAAAACCAACCACACCCCCCAAACCCTTGGCAGTTCGATAGACCCAGTTTCGTGTTGCACGATTAAAAGGTAATTCTTCGCGATCATTGGCAAAAAAGTACTGCCGAAAATATTCGCCAAGTGTTTCCAGAAAATAACGAAAATGCCCAATGACGGGATAGTTACGTAAAACGGTGTGTGAAGGCTGGAAGACATCATGTAAGAAAACAATAACTAGCAGCAGTACTGCCAAGAACACCATCCATACCATGGAAGAGAAGATAAAGCTAAGCGTGCTCAGGAAGTCTGTCAAAACCGCACCATCATATTGTCAATGAAACAACTAAATTTTAATCAACTGACTCTATTCAATTTCTGCGCCAAAAGCTCCATACTTTCTTCATAGGACATTGATTCACAATGCATTTTTTTGTCTATGCTCAATTCAGCAATACTTCTTTTCAGAACTGCAAGTAAAGTAAAGCCCTTTAACCCCACGCCATCTACCACGACGGGATATAAAGGCACCTTTTTTCGAATCGCTAATCTGACTGCGCCACCCTTGATTCTGAATGGCGACTCATCATTAATTGGCCATTGAATTCCGCCCTGCGGGAAAATCGCAATAACTTCACCTCTGTCTAATGCCAGTAATGCTTGTCGCAACGCTTTTTCTGGATTGGTGAAACGATCCACCGGAATACAACCTGCTGCTTTAAACAACCACCGCAAGCCATACCGATCGTATTCTTCTCTGGCAATGAGGAATCGCAATGGTCGTTTACTCGACGCCACCAGCAATAAGGGATCTAAACCGGATATGTGATTAGACGCTATGATTGCGCCGCCAGTTTCCGGTAACGGGATGTAGTTTTCGGGTAATCGATGAAAGCGGCTGCAAAAAATCCGCACGAAACCGTCGATTCGATTAACCCATCGATGATCCCATTCTGCTTGATTTGCTTTATCCAGTATGTGGAGAAATTTTCTAATGAGCAGCAAGCCAATTAGCACAAAGACAATGATAAAAATGGTTTGGTTATCCATGAAAACCGTCACTTGAAAAAAAAGGACAATTTACAGGAGTTTTACAAGCGGAGCAAAAGTAAACGTATTTTAGCTATTGAGGTATTAGCAATGAAAAGTCGGTGTCAAGATAAAGGCAAGTAGCTTGCTGGCGAGAGAATTATATTATTGTGGGCTCAATCGTTTCTTTTTAAATCGTTTATTGTTTTTTCTCACCACCCTCTGCATCACCTTCCGCAGCAGCAGCGGCATCTGCTTCTTCAATAGCGGTTTCCAACATGTCCACAATATCTTCGTTATTTGCTGCAATCGCGTTTTTTAGTGCCGTGATTCCCGTGGGTGTTTCTGCTTTTAGATCAGCACCTTTGGCGATGAGATGTTCAACAATTGCTTCGTGGCCATAAAATGCCGCACTCATCAGTGGTGTTAAGCCTTTATCATCCTTGGCATCCACATCCGCACCACGACCAAATAACATTAAGGCAATATCGGTGTAACCAAAATAGGCTGCATTATGTAACGCCGTCGTTTTATTGGTTGTTGATGCGTTGGCGTCTGCGCCACGCGCTAATAACAATTTCACAATTTCAGTCCGACCTGAAAATGTTGCGTTGATCAAAGCAGTGGTGCCATCCTTTCCCTTAGCATTAATATTTGCGCCTTGGGTAAACAACTCCCGGAAAATATCTTCGTGGCCAATGAGAGATGCATTCATCAATGCGGTATAGCCGTTTTCATCGGCCGTATTGACATCAGCCCCTTCAATCAGTAAATATTTTACAACTTGCGTATTTCCGAAGGATACAGCCCCCATTAAAGGCGTTTTGCCATATTTATTTGGACCATTTACATCAGCACCACCCAATAACGCAGACTTCACTCGAATGATATTACCCTCACGTGCTGCAAGAATCAGATCGGTATTTGCTTCAATGCCTAACACCAGAAAAGGCTGAAATAAAAGAATAAAAAGTAAAAATCGCATGTTGTTTGTTACATGATTAGCTTGTGATATTTATCGACAGATTGCCGTGGTTTCTTGATTTCCTCTCGATCCGACAAATTTTTCCAGTTTAAGCAGCCAACTTCGGGATTTTCACGTAAAATACGCTGCCGATTAAAACAACCTCGAAAAGGCTAACATTTGGATAATTCAGGCATGGATATAGCGCAAACTGTGAGCATAGCGATTGCCGAAGATGTGGGATCTGGCGATATTACCGCCAATTTAATTCCCTCAGACTCTATTGCCAAAGCAACCGTCATTTGCCGTGATTCTGCTGTACTGGCTGGCCAGGCCTGGTTCGATGAAGTATTTCAACAAATTGATAGCGCAACCCAAATAACCTGGCTGGTTAATGATGGCGAGACGATTACTCAAAACACTTGCATCTGTACAATCGAGGGAAAAGCTCGATCATTATTAACCGCTGAGCGCAGTGCCCTAAATTTTTTACAAACACTTTCTGCAGTGGCAACACGCACCAAACGATATGTCGATGCCATCGCCCACACCAAAACAAAAATACTCGATACACGGAAAACCATTCCGGGTTTACGGCTCGCACAAAAATATGCTGTGACCTGTGGCGGCGGTCAAAATCATAGAAAAGGACTTTATGATGGTTTCTTGATAAAAGAAAATCATATAATGGCTGCTGGCTCCATATCCAATGCCATCCAACAAACAAAAGCACTTAACACCAAGTTGGCAATTGAAGTTGAAGTGGAAAACCTTGACGAATTAAAACAAGCCTTAGATGCGAATGCGGATATTGTATTGTTAGATAACATGAACACAGAAACTTTGCAGCAAGCAGTTAAACTGAACCAAGGTAAAGCAAAATTGGAAGCCTCAGGCAATGTTAACCTGGAATCCATTGCCAGCATCGCTGAAACCGGGGTCGATTATATTTCAATTGGTGACCTCACAAAAAACATTGATGCCATCGATTTATCCATGCGTTTTTAAATTAGGAAAATAATATGCGAACATCCCAACTCTTAATCGCTACGGTAAAAGAGACACCTGCTGATGCAGAAGTCATTAGCCACAAGTTAATGTTGCGTGCCGGTCTCATCCGGAAACTTGCCGCTGGATTGTATACCTGGTTACCCATGGGTTTACGCGTTTTACGAAAAGTTGAGGCGATCGTACGAGAGGAAATGAATAAAGCCGGTGGCCAGGAAGTGTTGATGCCCTCCATTCAACCCGCTGAACTATGGCAGGAATCCGGCCGCTGGGAACAATACGGCCCTGAATTGTTACGCGTCAGCGATCGACATAACCGAGAGTTTTGTTACGGCCCCACGCATGAAGAAATTATCACAGACCTAATTCGTCGTGAGTTACGCAGCTACAAACAATTGCCCGCGAATTTTTATCAGATTCAAACCAAGTTTCGTGATGAAATCAGGCCACGTTTCGGTGTTATGCGCTCGCGCGAATTTATTATGAAAGATGCTTATTCGTTTCATTCTGATCAAGCTTCACTGGAATCAACTTATAAAATCATGCACGAGTGTTATTGCAATATCTTTAATCGACTGGGCTTGGATTTTCGCCCCGTGATTGCAGACTCGGGCAGTATCGGTGGCGCGGTTTCTCATGAGTTCCATGTACTTGCTGATTCTGGGGAAGATGACATCGCGTTCAGCTCTGAAAGTGATTATGCTGCAAATGTTGAATCTGCCGAAGCACTAGCACCGATTAATGAACAAAATACGGCAAGCGAAGAAAAAACACTAGTTGATACACCTGATCAGCATAGCATTGAAGACGTTTGCAACTTGTTAAAAATCTCAGCTGAATCCACAGTAAAAACACTGCTTGTAAAAGGTGAAACTCAAGAAGTTGTGGCTTTAGTTTTACGCGGAGATCATCAACTTAATGAAATCAAAGCTGAGAAACTGGATCAGGTAACATCACCCTTGTGTTTTGCAACGGAGGACGAAATTCAAAAAGCTGCTGGGTGTAACGCAGGTTCAATTGGGCCTGTTGAATTAAACATTCCTGTCCTGGTAGACCGGAGTGCGGCCAATTTGACTAATTTTGTCTGTGGCGCCAACCAAGACGGCAAACATTTTACCGGCGTCAACTGGGGTAGAGACTTACCAAAACCGAAAGTCTACGATCTTCGAAATGTCGTGGATGGTGATCCTAGTCCTGATGGTAAAGGATCACTCTCCATTAAACGAGGCATAGAAGTTGGCCACATATTTCAACTGGGTAAAAAATACAGCGAAGCATTAAATGCCACTGTATTAAATGAAAATGGTAAATCAGTTGTTATGTCGATGGGATGTTATGGCATTGGTGTTTCGCGCATTGTTGCTGCAGCAATCGAACAAAATCATGATGACAAAGGCATCATCTGGCCAACAAACATTGCGCCATTCAGTGTTGTCATTTGCCCAATGAACATGCATAAATCCACACGCGTGCGCGAAGCTGCAGAAAAAATTTACCAAACCTTAATTGATGCTGGGATTGATGTATTATTTGATGACAGAAAAGAACGCGCGGGTGTTATGTTTGCCGACATGGAATTAATCGGCATTCCTCACCGGCTCACCATTGGTGAACGTGGTTTAGATAATGGCATTATTGAATACCTAAATCGAGCGAGTAAAAACAATGAAGACTTGCCTTTAGACAATCTATTGGATGAATTGAAATCTCGCCTAAATCAATAAGTTAGCAAAATGATTGTATCGTCGTGTTTGATACTTCAGGAAATAATAATCCAGCGGAGTTACACTGACGCCCTATGAAGAATCGCTTGAAAAACTTACTCTTTTTCAGTCTCTTAAGTTTAACCGTTTGTACCAGCGGTTGGGCCTCCCAGTCTAATCCAGATCCCGAGTTGCGTGATTTACTCAAAGAAGCCATAGAAGAAAACGCCCGTTTTCAAGACCGCTTTGAAGCCGAAGTCTGGTTTACCGATATGAATCAGCGCCTAAAAAAACGCGTAAAAGATAACAAAGAACGCCTTGCTTTATTAAACATGATTCACCGAGAAGCAAGACGCGCCAATTTACAACCAGAGTTAGTGATGGCTGTCATTCAAATCGAGAGTAATTTTGATCGATGGGCAATTTCAAGTGTGGGCGCTCGCGGTTTAATGCAAGTTATGCCATTCTGGTTAAAAGAAATTGGTCGCCCAGGTGACAATTTGTTTAATGCACAAACCAACTTGCGTATGGGATGTACTATCCTCAGACATTATCTGGATAAAGAAAAGGGAAATTTGATCAAGGCTCTGGGTAGATACAACGGCAGTCTAGGTAGCTTCCGATACCCAAATAAAGTTTTGGCAGCATTACGAAAAAATTGGTATCGCCCTTAGCCCCCACTCCTCAGCAAGCAACATCCATCACTCATTTGAAATCAATGACACTAACTGCCAACCCTTTTTTGGTGTAAACAAAAAACACGCGGCATAGTCAGTCGGACTTCTTACCATTTGTTTATTCACATAACCTTGTCGACCATCCAAAGTTGATACCTTCATCCAACTTATGGTTTCAGCATCTGTTTTCTCTTCGATGCTACGCCAGTCTTCAATTTTTAATAAATCATATGATAGCAGCGCATTATTTTGTGCGTTGGTCAGTGGTGCTGATTTTAAAGGAACGGCATCGGCTACAATGGCACCATGTCCATATATATCAAGGTCATCGGGAAAATTTGTGAACACATATGGCGCGCAAAACGTCACACCTTTGTCAGATCGAACAAAACCACCACCCATGTTTAAAATCCGATCCATGGTTGGCCATAACTCTGAAGCTGTATCCTGCGGCTGCCAAAACTTAATAAAATTTCGCATACCTTTTTTCTTTTCAGGGCCAGAATATACTTGCTCACTCACCCATTGAACAAATGTTTCCGGATCGCGATTTTTCACCGATGTGTGGAGCTGATGACGAAACTGTACAAGCGAATCATCACGCGACGCCTCATCGGCTGGTAACAAACGATTGGCTGATTCAGCCTGACATACAGCTGCCACTAGCACTAAAACACAAAAGCTTAACAGTCGATCAAGATTCATCCTAAACTTCCAAATAAAACACGCTCGGGATAATGCTAATCTTGTTCCGGCAACAAGGAATGACGCCAAAATTGATCTTCCCGCTCAAACAGGCGCTGTGTTTCCTGTGGACCCCAGGTCCCTGCAGGATAAGTATGAATATAATCTCGCTCCATAGCCCATACACGAAGTACAGGATCAACCACACGCCAGGCCCACTCCACTTCGTCGTAGCGAAGGAACAAGGTGCGATCACCTTCGATCACATCCAACAATAGATCTTCATAAGCGTCGTACGCTGCTTCATGTTCCTGCCGAAAACTCGCATCCAAACTAGTGGTTCGGGTTTTCATTTCAAGCCCAGGTTCTTTGACCTGCATCTCCATTCGCACACATTCATAAGGTTGAATGCCCATTAATAACCAATCTGGTTTTAAGCGTTCCACCGGGGTATTGCGAAATAAATGCTGGGGCGGCGCTTTAAAACGAATACTCACCGCAGATTTAGTTTCAGCCATACGTTTACCCGTGCGAACATAAAATGGCACACCACGCCAACGCCAGTTATCAATATATAACTTCAGGGCACCATAGGTCTCTGTTGTTGAATTATTTTCTACGCCATCTTCTTCAAGGTAGCTACTTACTTTTTCGTTATTCACTACCCCACTGGCATACTGTGCACGAAACGCTTGCGCGTGTACGGCAGACTGAGAAATAGGCCGAACTGATTTCAAAACTTTTACTTTTTCATCACGTAGTGACTCTGCATCCATTGATGCTGGTGGCTCCATTGCAACTAAGGTAAGCAGCTGCAATAAATGACTTTGAATCATGTCGCGGAGCGCACCCGCCCCTTCATAATAATCTGCCCGCCCGCCAATACCGAGTGTTTCAGAATGGGTAATTTGCACATGGTCAATATAATTTCGATTCCATAAAGGCTCCATCATTACGTTGGCAAAACGAAAAACTAAAATATTTTGCACCGTGCCTTTACCAAGGTAGTGATCGATACGATAGATCTGGTGCTCGTCCAGACATTTATGTAATCGAATTTGCAACATTTGCGCACTTTCAAGATCATAACCAAACGGTTTTTCAATGATTATACGACGCCAGCCGTGCTCTTCACTCGACAGACCACTCTCGGACAAATGTTCGATGACATCACCAAATTCAGCTGGCCTCAAGGCCATATAAAAAGCGGCATTTACCGGAAATTTCTCATCATAGTCCAGACTATTTTTAATATTTTCATAGGTCGACATATCATTTAAGTCGCCCTGTAAATATTGCAATCGATCCGCAAATCGCTGAAAAACACTTTCGTCCAATCCACCCCGAGCTTCTGCTTCTATCATGCCTCGGACTTCAGCAACCCAGGTATCTCGATTACCTTCTCGTCTAGAAAGCGCTAAAATCACGGTACCCTCAGGCAGTCTATTCGCGACTTCAAGATGATACATCGCCGGCATTAGCTTACGTCGACTTAAATTACCTGTTGCACCAAAAATGACATAGGTGCATGGCTCTATCTGATTATTTTGCATATTCCCTCGCTACTTCAATATTTTTAATGGAAGCCTCAGTCAGGCAATCCATCCATGTAATTCAATCAGAACTTAATGGATGCTAAGCGCCTTTTGACGTCGCTTGTCCAATCCAATCGGTATGAAAAAATTCTCCACGTGCTTTATCAACGCGTTCATAGGTGTGCGCACCAAAATAATCCCGCTGTGCTTGCAGTAAATTTGCCGGTAGATTTTCCGACCTAAAACCGTCATAGAAAGCCAGCGCAGATGATATGGCTGGCATAGGAATACCTGCTTGTACCGCAGCAGAAACTGATTGACGCCAACCTGTTTGCGCGGTTTGAATTGCGTCTATAAAAAAATCATCCATTAACAAACTGTTTAATTCGGGATTTTTATCATAAGCCTGTTTTATATTGCCTAGAAAACGGCTTCTTATGATACAGCCACCACGCCACATTAATGCGATATCACCATATTGCAGATTCCAGTTATATTCCTTGGCGGCTTGTGCCATCAACATAAACCCTTGTGTATAAGAAATAATTTTAGAGGCATACAACGCATCATGAATCATGACTACATAACTTACTTTATTACCGGAAAATTTTTCACTGGGACCTGATAATTTTTTCGATGCATCAACTCGCTGCGACTTTATGGCAGATAGACAACGAGCAAACACAGCTTCACCAATTAAGGTTAACGGCACACCCAATTCTAAAGCATTAACACCGGTCCAGGTTCCTGTACCTTTTTGCCCCGCAGTATCCAAAATTTTATCACCCAACCATTCCCCGTTTTCCTTGACGGTAAGAATGTCGGCGGTAATTTCAATTAAATAGGAACTGAGCACGCCTTTGTTCCAGGTTTCAAAGGTCTCTGCTAATTCGTCAATTTCCATACCCAGCGCAAATCGCATGAATTGATAGGCTTCACAAATGAGCTGCATATCACCGTATTCAATTCCGTTATGCACCATTTTGACATAATGACCTGCACCACCTTCGCCGACCCATTGGCAACAATCTTCGCCATCCGTTTTCGCTGCAATCGCTTGAAAAATATTTTTTACATGTGGCCAGGCCTCTGCGTTACCACCAGGCATTAAGGAGGGACCATTTCGCGCACCTTCCTCACCACCCGATACGCCAATACCTAAATATAAAATTCCTTTACTCTCGCACTCATGAACTCGTCGTTCAGTGTCGGTGTACAGAGAGTTTCCACCATCGATAATAATATCGCCCTGATCAAGATGAGGTATCAATAACTCAATGAATTCATCCACCACTTCACCAGCTTTAACCATTAACATTACTTTTCGCGGGCTTTTTAAACTTGCACAAAAGTCTTCGATGCTGTGGGTGCCAATAATATTTTTTTGGCCCGCTTCATCCGCGAGAAAATCATCAACCTTTTGAGTTGTGCGATTAAACACCGAAACAGAATATCCATGATCCGCAATATTCAGTACTAGATTTTGGCCCATTACTGCCAAACCAATTAGCCCGATATCTGCCTTTTCCATACGTTCATCCTCTAATTCGTGTTTTAATAAGTAAACTTTGTCGATAATACCTAAGCAAATAAATCACCAAGGATTTGATTTAGCGGGAAATTTATAAAAATAATTTGCTTAAGAGCGGACTATTGGTTGAAAATAGTCCGAGCGGCTAACAATCAAACAAGAAATCCTGCAATTCATGAAATATCCGAGTTAAACTAACGACAAGTTACTGAATATATTAACTATAGCTAAGCCATACTAAAAAGAGAATGAAGGTTTCTGAATTAAAAATACTGTTTGTGAGCAGTGAGGTCTTTCCGCTTATTAAAACCGGCGGTCTTGCAGATGTTTCTTCTGGATTACCGTTAGCATTAAATAAGCTAGGCCACGATGTAAGACTGATAATGCCGGCTTATAAATCAGCCGTGGATAAAGTCAAGGAACTGGGCCTTAGTTTACGTAAAATAGACACCGCCATTGCACCCTTGTTAGAAACCAATTTACCAAACAGCTCTGTCCCCATTTGGCTCATTGATATTCCAGAGCTGTATTATCGCTTGGGTGGGCCGTACGGTGCAGATACCGGTGGTGATTGGCCTGATAATGATGATCGCTTTAATAAACTCTGTGATGTCGCAATTGACATAGCATTAAATAACGCAGCACTGAATTGGACACCCGATATAGTTCACTGCAATGATTGGCAAACAGGTTTAATACCTGCCAAATTATCCCTACTGGAAAACAGACCAGCCACAATTTTTACTATTCATAACCTGGCTTATTTTGGATTGTTTCCTCAACAAACTTTTGAAAAACTGAACTTACCCGAAGATTGGTGGGAGTGGGATAAATTAGAGTTTCATGATCAGTTGAGTTTCATTAAAGGTGGGCTGGTATTCGCGGATTACATTAATGCGGTAAGTCCCAGTTACGCGAACGAAATACTCACCAAAGAGTTTGCCTACGGCCTGGAAGGTTTGCTAAACCATCGCGGCAGTCATTTAACCGGTATTCTGAACGGTATTGATTACGATGAGTGGAATCCAGAATGCGATCCCTTTTTAAAAAAGAAATACACCATCACAAACATTGATGCTAAGTCGGAAAATAAACGTCAGTTACAAAAAGAGTTTAGCTTACCGATTAATAACGATGCCATGCTAATTGGTATGATTGGTCGCATGGTAGAACAAAAAGGATTTGATTTAGTTATTCAAGCGTTACCTGACATGATGAAACAAAATATTCAACTCGTCATCTTGGGATCGGGAGAATCACAATTAGAAAATGCTTTGTTGGAAAGTGCAGCTCATTATCCGACACAATTTTCCGTTAGAATTGGATACAACGAATCTATGTCGCACATGATCGAGGGTGGCGCAGATTGTTTCCTTATGCCCTCACGATTTGAGCCGTGTGGATTGAATCAGTTTTATAGCCTGCGTTATGGCACGCTACCTATTGTTCATAATACCGGTGGTTTGGCAGACTCGGTTGTAGACTGCAACGTTGGCAGTATGGCTGACAACACAGCAACGGGATTTAAGTTTTATCATTTTGGCTACAAAGATTTATTACAAGCTTTCTACAACGCATTAAAAACCTATCAAAACCCACCCCAATGGCAGCAATTGGTGGCAAATGCCATGAAACAAGACTTTAGCTGGTCAATTTCCGCACACAATTACGTAAACCTGTACCATAAAGCCATTAAAAGTCAATACACCAAAAGTCACCAATAACCGGTATAATACGGCCCTTTTTCGAGATTGGGATCCCTATTTTGCTAAATTCTGCGGTTAGAATTTCCATTGCTATCGAGCAGTACTCATTTATTTCAAAAACCACGAGAAGGTCGCTATGAAGAGTATCAACGACAAGCCACTCAGAGCTCGCGTTAAGCTCCTAGGAACCTTGCTAGGCAATGTATTAAACGATCAAGCTGGCAGCCATGTCTTTACCGCTGTAGAGTCGTTACGAAAAGGTTATATCGGCTTGCGTAAAAAAGACAGCCCCGGCAAGCGCAAACAAATGGCACAACTTATCGATAAGCTAGACCCAGACACCCTGTCTAATGTTATTCGCGCATTCAGTATTTATTTTAGTTTAGCCAACATTGCAGAAGAATCTTATCAGCACCAGCAGCGAAGAAAACTAAAACGAAAGAATATGTCTATCGACAATTCTTTTGATGTCACCATCGCTCAATTTCATGCTCAAGGTATTAAAGCCGACGAATTACAAACCCTGTTTAATGAGCTTGCTTACATTCCTGTAATTACCGCGCACCCCACGGAAGCCAAACGACGTAGCACCATGGAAAACCTACGCTGCATCTTTCGACTTTCAGAAGCGCTGGATGATCCCAGACTCATAAAATCCGAAAGAGCTGATTTAGTTCAGACTTTGCAAAACCAAATTCAAGTTCTCTGGAAGACTGACGAAGTACGAAGCCATAAACCCATGGTCAGCGACGAAATCAAACTTGGTTTGCATTACGCAAAAGAAAGTTTATTCAAAGCAGTCCCGCTCGTTTATCGTGATTTAGAAAAAGCCACGAACGATAGTTATGGTTTTGATGAAAATGGAAAGTCAAACGTAACCGTGCCCAGTTATCTACGCTTTGGCTCATGGATTGGTGGTGATCGAGATGGTAATCCATTCGTTAAACCAGAAACCACTGAATATGCTCTGTACACCCAATCACAATTTGTTCTCATTGAATATCTCAAGCGTGTGCGTAATTTATCTAAACGTCTAACGCACTCCATTAATTTTTGTAAACCCAGCACTGAGTTTGAAGAGAATTTAAGAAACTACGACTCTTTAACAGCAGACGTTTTTGATAAGCCGGAACAATTTATTACTGAGCCATATCGACGGCAGCTGTACATTGTTGCGCATCGACTGGAATGCCTTTTAGTCAACATTAAAAATAAAATCGCAAATCGACAAAAAGAACCGCTAACTAATGCTTATACTGACGAGTCCGAATTATTACGGGATTTAAACGTAATTTCACGATCCTTAATTGGACATCACGACGATGCCAGCGCCAACGGGCACCTTAAAGACCTGATTCGGCTGGTTGAAACATTCGGTTTTTATTTATTGAAACTCGATATAAGACAAGAGTCAACGCGACACACAGAAGCCATCGTTGACATTTTACGTCAAATGTCACCCACAACCGATTATGAAAACATGAACGAAAGTGGGCGCATGCAATTATTGGCCGAGTTAATTGCACAAAAAGACCTACCAGACCTGAACTTATCAAATCTCAGCGAAAATTCACAAGAAACTATGGCGGTGTTTAAAGTCATTCATGACATGCGACAAACGCTTAGCAAAAAATGTTTTGGCAGTTATGTTATCTCCATGACACACGAAGCCAGCCATGTGATGGAAGTTTTACTGCTAGCTAGACTAAATCAATTAGCCGGCGTTAATGACGGAACACATTATTGCCAAATTCACATATCGCCTTTATTTGAAACTGTCGAAGACCTGGAAAAAATCGAACCGGTCATGTCTCGTTTGTTCAATAACGCGACATACAGAGAAATGCTTAAGGTATCCGGTGACACTCAGGAAATTATGCTGGGGTATTCTGATTCCTGCAAAGACGGTGGCATTCTTGCCTCGGTTTGGAATCTTTATAGTGCACAAAAAGAAATTACAGAACTGGCCAATCGGCATCACATAGGTTTACGCCTATTCCACGGTCGTGGCGGCACTGTTGGTCGAGGTGGTGGCCCTACCCATGACGCCATTATGTCACAACCTTCGGGCACTGTTCATGGGCAAATCAAGTTCACTGAACAAGGCGAGGTTCTTTCTTTTAAATACAGTAACATTGTCACTGCCGTTCATGAACTCACCTTGGGCAGCACAGGCCTCATGGAAGCCAGTCGTTGCATCATCGACCCACCCACAGATGATCGCAATGATTATCTTGGAATAATGGACAATCTGGTTAAGGATGGTGAGAAAACCTATCGCAAACTAACAGAAGATACAGATGGTTTTCTCGATTATTTTTATGAAGCCACACCTGTAACGGAAATTGGTCTGATGAATATTGGATCGCGGCCTTCACACAGAAAAAAAGGCGATCGATCAAAAAGTTCGGTTCGCGCAATCTCCTGGGTTTTTGGCTGGGCACAAGCCCGACACACCTTGCCAGCTTGGTTTGGCATTGGGTCCGCACTGGAAAACTGGCGCAACAACGACCCAACTCGATTAGCAAAATTACAACAAATGTATCTCGATTGGCCTTTCTTTCGCAGTCTAATTAGTAATACACAAATGGCTTTATATAAGGCCGAAATGAATATTGCCAAAGAATATAGCAAGCTATGTGAAGACCCAGATATGGCAGAACGTATTTGCAAGATTATCAGTGACGAATATCAACGGACGGTGCAGCAAGTGTTGAACGTCGTTCACTGTACCGAGTTAATGGAAGAAAATCCAAGTTTACTGTTATCTTTGTCGCGACGTAACCCTTACCTTGACCCCCTTAGCCACATTCAAATAAAAATCTTGCGACGATATCGAGAACTGGAACAAGGCGATCATGAAAAAGATCTTTGGCAAGCACCCCTATTGAGAAGCATTAATGCCATTGCGACGGGAATGCGGAATACCGGTTAGTTCGTTGATTTAGTTATAACAGTGGCCGGCAAAGCTCTGGAAAATACGCCGTATTAAGCAGAGCAAATTGAACTTAAGAATTTGACAAATATCATTCAGTTGAAAAATACTTGTCCAATAAATTGGCATCATCAAAATAGCGTTTTCCGACAAAAGCAACAGCGTGATGTCCCCATTGGCGCATAGCCCCTGCTGAAGGTACTCCCATTGGCCAAAGCATCCACCGTTCTGACCTTGCGGTTCCTTCAACCAAGCCATCACTCGCAAACATACTACGCCGTTGCTTATTCCAGGGCAGACTTCTTAAACTTGCATACGGTTTGATTTGCATCGCTTTAAAGTCTTGAGTTGCTTCACTCTCAAAATAAATTCGCTCAACAAAATGTGCAACACTACTTATTCTAATAACTACTTGTTTTGTTAAATCTTCAATTTTAATATGCTGCGCAACAAAAGGCGGCTCCCGCTCCTGATCTGCAATCGCTTGCTTGAATTCAACTTGTTCCCCGATATAAAATTTATGATAGCAACCACAGTCATGCACCGAATCAAACAAAATTGGCTCAGCATTGTCATCAAGCGTTACTCGCCATATTAATCCATCGAGATTCCCTGAATATATATCGAAAGCACTTTTCTGTGGCCGGGAAGCAAACCAAAAAATATAGTTAAGTTGCAGCAATATTTTATTGTTGAATTTAACATAGGATGGCAATACATACATTAAAGGCTGATCATTACTAAACTGCGCGCGCGCTTCGATATCCAATTGAATTCGACCAACCTGATCATTCTCATCCTCTTCATCAACTTCCAAAATTGGCGCATAATTCTGAAAGAGCAAGGCTAAATACTCCGGTTTAAGCCTCGGAATTGCCAACGGATTATCTCGATCAAACTCAAATCTCAAATTCGTTTTCGATGCACTAACCCCATAACGTGTCAACTTACCTTTGACTGGAATCTCGGCCAATGGCTTTTTAAAGGCTAACCGTGTTAATTTTTGATGTTTGTTAATTTGATGAGAGACTACCAATGAAGTAAGTGGATAAACACCAAAGACACGACTCATGGTACTGTAGTCGTCATACACTTCGGCATTCATTTCAACCTGCCGCTTTTCTACTGCACTTAAGCCTGCAATTAACAAATCCGAGCAAGCGCGTAAATAATTGTAAACGTCTTGACTAGGAAAATACGTATTGGTGAGGTAATTTTTTCTCTCTTCTCTTAAATTTTTCCACTCAATTCGGCGGGATTCGTTATTCAAATCCGCCAGCAATGAAAGCCAATAGCCTCGTTTTTCATTCGATTCCAACTTGCTTTTAAAAGAAGCTAAAAACCGATTGATCTGAAGATAGGGATAGCCTTCCACGGCACTGGCTTGAACATCACGAATATTTTCTTCATGAAGCGCTTCATCAAATGAAGAATAAAAAGATAAACAGTTGGAGACATTGAGAACCGAAGGTTTTTTCGGATCTTGAGTTTGCTTGGACGTTAAGGCACAAGCTTGTAGAAAAAATAAGGCAATGATTAGCGCTGCTCGAATCATTGCCTTATTTAATTAGTCTGTTGCGGAATCGGCAAATCCACTCAAAGCCCGTCGGACTTTATCGGTTTCATTACCACACTCAATCACACCAAATGAATTAACATAATTGTCAGGCTGCATGTATTCAAGCCAGACTTGATTATTATTATCTTTCCACACTCTAGTGGTCATGGGTTTATCTTTGCGAAGTCCGCGATGACATTCACCTAAACTCCAACCATAAAAAGGATTGCTGAATTTAATTTCTTGACCTTGACGAGAAAAACCACCCGGTAATTTTTGTTCAAATGATTTTCGAGAAAGCACTGGAACCTGCGCTTGTTGCAATGCGCTGGCGTAGAGTTTTACCGTATCATCGAGACTGTGCTTACTAACAATTTTTACTGGTGTAGCAGATGCGGTATGTTGAATTAGCAATAGCAGAAAAAGACATAAGTAACTTCTTTTCACAAAACCACCCTCCTTTATTAAGATCCTGAAAATTTGCTAGATCCCAGATATTCCAACCTTTCAGAATTGTTATATTTTTTTAGGTTAAAAAGGTCTATCAACCCATGGATTTTTTTGGTTTATAGTATTACATTTGCTCAAATATTCAAGCGCTTGTTGATATGTAAAAATTCCGTATTGGTGTTTTTAAGAGACTCACCCACCATAAGTCAATGATAATATTAACAATAACCTAAACAAGCAAATAATACCCATAAACTATGACGGATAATTGAGATGTTATTTTTTTACAAGACTGAGTTTAAGGTTGTCTATCAGGCGAGTCTCTCCCATCCAAGCTGCCACTAACAGGACTATTTCTCGATCGTTATTCTTCGCGGGCTGTAAATCCTTCCTTGACCTAAAACTGACGTAGTCCACTTTAAATCCGGCAACCAACAGTTTTTCGATTCCTTGAGATTCCAATTGTCGTAAATCGCTACCGGCTAACGCCAAATCTTTTAATTCCTGCAACACCTGATAAATCAATGCAGCTTGTTGCCGCTGCTCACTGCTTAAATATTGATTTCGTGAGCTCATGGCTAAGCCGTCACTTTCGCGAACGGTAGCCGAGCTTATTATTTCAATAGGCATGAACAAGTCGTCAACCATTTTTTTTATGATAAAAACTTGTTGAAAATCCTTTTCACCAAACACCGCAACATTAGCTTCGACGATATTAAATAATTTATTAACAACCGTCGTTACCCCTAGAAAATGATCAGGCCGAAACTGACCACATAAAGTTTTTGAAATTTCGGGCACAAACACTTCAGTTGAGCGACCCAAATTCGGAGGATACATAACACCGTTATTCGGTAGAAATAATAAGTCCACATTTAAATCGGTGAGCAGTTCAGAGTCTTCAGTTAAAGTGCGCGGGTAATTTTCCAAATCTTCTCCTGCACCAAACTGCATGGGATTTACAAAAATACTCACTACCACCTTATCTGCCAAGGTCTTGGCTTTCTCCACGAGACTCAAGTGCCCTTGATGCAAATTACCCATGGTTGGAACGAAAGCTATGGTTTTTTGTTGAGACTTCCAAGCCTGAACATGCTGTTTAATATCAACGATAGTTTCGCAACAAATCATTTAAAAACTATGCTCTGAACTTGGAAACTCTTTAGTTTTGACAGCACTAACATATGACTTCAACGCATCGAGTATGCTATTTTCACCCGCTAAAAAATCTTTCGAAAATTTGGGACGTTTGCCTTTACTAATGGCAAGAATGTCATACAAAACTAACACTTGGCCATCACACTTTTCACCCGCACCAATTCCAATTACTGGCATTTCTAATGACTCACTAATACGCGCAGCCAACGCTGCGGGAACACATTCCAATACCAGCATATCCGCACCTGCCTTTTCCAAGGCAATCGCGTCAGCAAATAACCGATCTGCTTCTGCATCAACTTTACCTTGCACGCGATAACCACTGGTTTTGTGCACTGACTGAGGCAGCAAACCCAGGTGGGCGCAAACAGGTATTCCGAAGTCACTCAATTTGGTCACGGTTTCCAACAGATGACTTCCACCTTCAAACTTAACCATATTGACACCCGTTTGCTTCATCATATTACCCGCATTTAACAAGGCATCGTCCGGTGACTGGTATGACATAAAGGGCATATCAATTATTGTGAAGGTATTTGGGGCACCGCATTTTACTGCTGAGGCATGGTAAATCATTTGCTCAACGGTCACAGGCAATGTTGTTTCCTGGCCTTGGACGACCATTCCCAGCGAATCACCCACCAGGATGATATCCACGCCGGCATCTTCAACAAGTTGAGCAAAACTTGCATCATAAGCGGTTAGGCAGGTTATTTTCTCTCCGTCTGCTTTTTTTTGTTTAAGATTTGCAATGGTATTCATTGAGCTTTTCCAGTCCTCGATTTTTACAGGTTTGCAAAGCATTTGAAATGGGGCCAAATCCTGGTATTTCAATCTCGGGCGCTATTTCATATAAGGGGTATAGCACAAAGTCGCGTTGCAACAAACCTGGATGAGGAACGATTAAATCAGACATAATTATTTGCTGATCACCGTAGAGCAAAATATCCAGATCTAGGGTGCGAGAGGTCCAACGTTCATCCGTTCTGGTTCGCCCAAACCTTGTTTCTATTTGCTGTAAATGGCCCAATAACTCACGTCCTGTTAACTCTGTATGCAATCTCGCGACCGCATTAATATAATCTGGTTGCTGCATCTCTTCTAAGGGTTTACTACGATAAAATGACGAACAGGTCTGCAGCTCGAATTGAGCACCACACTGAAATAGATTGAGTACATCAGAAAGGATCTCTTCAGAATGGCCTAGATTGCTGCCCAGGCCCAGATAAATAACCGGCATTATGTCTGTTTGGGTTTTCGTCGACGCGCATATTGGCGTTTGCCACGATTTAATTGGCTAACAATTTTTTGTTTGTCATCATCATTAGCATCATAAAAATCTGTCCACCATTTTGCTAGTTCAGAATCGGCGTTATCAGATTCAGCACGTAACAACAAAAAGTCATAACTCGCCCGGAATCGTGGATGAGTTAATAAACGCATGGAACGTTTGGGAGCACGTTTTTTAAAGCGGTCTTGCAAATACCAGATATCCCGCATGGCTGTATGAAATCGTCGTGGAATGGCAATCCGACGTGACTGTCCTGACATTACCGCTTCTGCGGCGGCCGTGAAAGTCTGGCTTTCACTCATACCACGATCGAGGTACTTGGCTTTTAACAAACAAACAGGATCCCACAAAAGAACAGCAAAAATAAACGCTGGTGTTATGGGTTTTTCCTGCCTAACTCGTTGGTCAGTATTCTCTAATGCTCGATTGATAAACGCGAGTTTTTTTCCATTGGCATCATTTTTCAAACTGACTTCGGTTTGTGGAAACAATGAATGAAACAAATTATAGTGGCGTAACAATGCGAGAGTTTTCACACCATGACCAGAAAGAAATAATTTTAATACTTCTTCGTATAATCGAGCTGGCGGTACACCTTCCAATAAATCACCCAATTCAAACAAAGGGTCTGCTGTGGATGGATGAATATCAAAATCCAGTTTCGCAGCAAACCTTACCGCTCGTAACATGCGAACTGGGTCTTCTCGATAACGCAATTCTGGATCACCTAAAATTCGCAAGCGTCTTGCCCGCAAATCTTCCAGACCACCCACATGATCTTCCACCGAAAAATCATGAATATTGTAATACAGGGAATTTACACTGAAATCTCGTCGCCAGGCATCTTCTTCCAACGTGCCATAAACATTGTCGCGGGTGATCATGCCATTGACTATTTGTGCATCATCACCTTGATTACCTTCATGCTGCCCGCGAAAAGTAGCAACTTCGATAATTTCGGAGCCGAAGTGCACATGAGCCAAGCGAAATCGTCTACCAATTAAACGGCAATTACGAAATAAACCCCTCACATCTTCCGGAGTTGCATTTGTGGATACATCAAAGTCTTTTGGTTGACCACCCAGCAGCAAATCCCGAACACCACCACCCACAAGAAATGCATCATATCCAGCGTTTTTTAGGCGATAAAGGACTTTTAGTGCGTTAGGGCTGATATTATCCCGGGAAATATCATGCTCTGAACGAGCATATATGCGCTTTCCCTGGGCTTGTTGCAAACTTGTTGTCATTGAGAATCAAATATTATTATTAATGAGGCAGAATCAAGCCACTTATCATAGATTCTAACGTGTATAAATTCAAAGCAAATTTTAATTAAATCAAGATCGTCTGACCAAATTCATAATTTTTCCGCCGATTTTCTCCAACGGCATAACAGTATCCGCTGCGCCAAGCTTAACAGCCTCTCCAGGCATGCCCCAAACCACGCTTGTATTCTCGTCCTGCGCGATAGTTGGCGCGCCCAGTTCTTGTAATTCCTTGAGTCCGGCAGCCCCATCATTGCCCATTCCTGTAAGAATGACACCAACCGCATTTGTGCCAGCATTTTGTGCCACTGAACGAAATAACACATCTACTGAAGGACGGTGTCGATTAACCGGCGGTCCTTCAGACAATTTACAGATATACCGGGCCCCACTCCGTTCAACAATCAAATGATGACTACCGGGCGCAATATACACATGGCCAGGCAAAATCTGCTGACCATCAACCGCTTCACACACCTCCATGGCACAACAACTGTTCATACGACTAGCGAACGGCCCACTAAATTGTTCAGGAATATGTTGGGTTATTACAATACCTGGCATATCAGCAGGTAATGACATTAGTACATCTTTAATTGCTTCGGTCCCACCGGTAGAGGCACCAATTGCAACGATTTTTTCGGTAGAATTAAAATGTTTCTTGTTAAAAGACTTTTCAATGACGGCATCAGCAGAATGTCGCTCTGGAACCGCAGTTTCGGAACGCGGTTCCGTGGTAATTTCTCGAGTCCTGACTTTAGCTTTACTTGCCGCCTTAACTTTTTCAATAATAATTTCGGCGTATTCACTCATTCCTTGTTTGACATCTATTTTGGGCTTGGCAACAAAATCCACTGCACCAATCTCAAGCGCTTGAAATGTAATGTCAGCACCTTGCTCCGTCAATGATGAAATCATAACAACAGGCATAGGACGAAGGCGCATGATATTACTTAAGAAAGTTATGCCATCCATTTTTGGCATTTCAACATCAAGTGTCAAGACATCTGGATTAAGCTGCTTGATTTTCTCCCGAGCGGCCAACGGATCAACTGCAGTTCCAACAACATCAATGGCGGGATCATTTGCAAAAATCTCAGTCAACACCTGCCTTACCAGGGCTGAGTCATCTACAATTAGTACTTTTATTTTGTCCATATTAAAATAATTCGATATCGTTTTGATCTGGCTTTTGTTCCAGCTCTTGCATGTATTCTTGCTCTCTGGATACAACCGTATCATTGTGTAAGCTTTGTAAGCGTTTCATCATAGCTTTACCTGATGCCGGAAAATAAATGACTTTTCTGGGATAAACCTCACCCACATTCTCAGACACCAAGGTCAATCCTTCAGTCTGAATATAATCACGGACAAATTGAATATTGCGCTGCCCTATATCTGTCATATTTTTTAGGATTTTTCCGCCACCAAATATTTTGACTTCTAAATTTTCACGTCTACCGCCATTTTTCAAAATTGCATTTATCAAATTCTCCATCGCAAAGTTTCCATAGCGATTTGCAGAACCAAACGCTTCATTTACACCACTGGATGGCAACATGAAATGATTCATACCACCTATGCCCAATTTCTTATCTCTAACACAAGCAGAAATACATGAACCCAATACTGTTGAAATCAACTCTTCATGAATTGTCACGTAAAATTCTCCGGGCAATATTTTAGCCCCGTAGATTCCGCGTGTTTTATCCCAAATTCGTTTTATGTCTTCAAATCCAGGCAGAGCAGCATGCATTTCATAGGTTGGAATTGGGTACTTCTGGGCCGGCAATAAATTTGTCATTAGTCTTTCCGGTGATAAATCGTATTTCCAATCAACTGAAATTGATCACTGACTTTATATAATGTTTCTGAATGACCTAAAAACAAATGTGCATCGGGCGCCAACAAATTCCAATACCTTTCAAACAATACACGCTGCGTAGGTTTGTCAAAATAGATCACCACATTTCGACAAAACATAAAATCAAATGGCCCTTTCATCGGCCAACCTTCCATTAGATTCAACTGTTTAAAAGTGATTAACTCTCGCAGTCTCGGATCCACTCTGACACTTCCAGAATGCTCACCTTTGCCCTTCATAAACCAGTTTCTTTTTCGTTCTATACTTAAACCTTCGATTCTTTCAATGTCATAGACACCTGCACTACCGTGCGCCAAGACATTGGTATCCAGGTCTGTTGCAAGAATTTTTATATCCCAATTATCAATCCTGGGTATCGCCTCGTGCAATGCTATGGCAAGTGAGTATGGCTCTTCTCCCGTTGAACAGCCTGCCGACCATATTCGAATTTTTCGGGTACTTGCGTTCCTTTTCAATAATGCAGGAATAACTTCTGACTTCAAAAATTCGAAATGATGCTCTTCCCGAAAAAAGGAGGTTAGATTTGTGGTAATCGCATTAATAAAATTACCTCGTTCATCTGAATCGTTTGCAGCGGCAATATCAATGTAATTTTGAAAAGAAGTTATATTAAGCTGACGAAGACGACGAGACAGTCGACTGTAAACCATATTTTTTTTGGCGTCAGAAAGCGTAATTCCCGTTTCCTTGTGAACAAATTTCCTTATGGTTTCAAAATCGGAATTAGAAAACGAAAACTCTCGGTCATGCACTGCAGATTCATCCATTGGCGTGTTATATCATCCCGTTAAATTTAACTCCAACGGGATTATCCTTATTATCATTTTGGCCAAAAAAGTCACTTTTGACCAAGAAACTCTGTAAAATATCAGTCCTAAAATTCTTCCCAATCAGAATCACCCGATTGAGATTTAGGCTTAACCGTACGTTGCGCTGCAGCAGGCTTTCGCGCCGGTGCTGAACTTGAAGGCGCGGATGGCGCAGCTGACATCGTACTACTCGTGTTGTTATCTGCGGTGAAAAAATCCATGAGTTTTTGCAAGCCTTTCGCTTGCTCATCCATTGATTCACTTGCCGCAGATGCTTCCTCAACTAATGCTGCGTTTTGTTGAGTAACATCATCCATTTGAGTGATCGCCTTATTTACCTGATCAATACCAGATGATTGTTCCTGACTTGCTGCTGCAATTTCGGCGATAATATCACTCACTTTTTTCACCGAAGAGACAATCTCTTCTAGCGTTTTACCTGACTGATCTACTAAGCGGGTTCCATCATCAACTTTTTCTACACTGTCTTGAATCAATGATTTAATTTCTTTTGCTGCTCCTGCCGACCGTTGCGCTAGATTACGTACTTCACCCGCGACTACTGCAAAACCTCGCCCCTGCTCACCTGCTCTCGCGGCTTCTACCGCTGCATTCAATGCAAGCAAATTGGTTTGGAAGGCGATTTCATCAATAACACCAATGATATCTGCGATTTTTTTACTACTGCTATTAATCTCAGCCATGGCATCCACGGCTTTCTGAACAACGTCGCCACCTTTTTCGGCTTGATCTCTCGCACCACTGGCTAACTGATTTGCCTGCCTCGCATTGTCGGCATTTTGTCGTACAGTACCGGTTAACTCTTCCATGCTAGAGGCTGTTTCTTCTAAGGAAGAGGCTTGCTCCTCTGTACGTTGACTCAAATCTGCATTGCCTTGTGCAATTTCTGCTGCCGCTGACACGATACTGCCAGAAGACGATTGGATTTTTCCGACCATGTCGCGTAAATTATTAACCGATTGATTTAGTGAATCCCGCATCGTGGCATATTCACCGCTGAAGTCACCGGTCATTTCCTCGCGCAAATCACCTTTAGCAAGGGACTTAACAACTCGGTTACTTTCTCTGATTGGTGAGACAACCGCATCGATCAAACTATTTATACCTTCGCCCAATCCGCGTAGAAAACCCTGATACTTCTCAACATCAATTCTTTCATCCAAATCGCCCTGCGAAGCCGCAGCAATCAGATTTTCAATTTGTCGTTCAGCATCTTTTTGCTCGGTAATATCGTTCCACTCGACCATATTACCCATCCAGTTCCCTTGTGGATCTGTCACTGCCGTAGCGTTAACTTTAAACTCCAGCCCAGCCACCGAAATTTCCGCTTCTGCTGGCAAACGCGAAATGTCTGCAAGCAATGCCCGTTGGTGTGCAGGATTTTTATGGAACTGATCGATACATTGGCCCACAAGATTATTAACATCGAAACCAGGAAACACAGCTCTTAACTCAGCCTGTCTTTTTTGCATCATATTTTGTACAGAAGGATTAACGTAGGTGATATTTAAATCTGTATCACACAACATCATATTTGTTTGCGCCCCATGAACAGCCGATTGTAATCGAGCAACTTCAATTTCTTTCGCGCGTGTTTCTGTTACGTCAGTCCATTCCAGATTATTACCCATGTAATTTCCGTCAGAGTTCATAATTGCTGTCACATTTAACGAAAATGTCAATGGTCCAATATGAATATCCGTTTGATAGGGAAGGTTTGCTGGATTATCTAACATCTGCCGTTGATGAGAAGGATTCTTGTGGAACATGTCAATACATGCGCCCATCACTGAATCAGCCCGAAAACCCGGATAGACATCTTGAAACGTTCTTTCGTGTTTTTGCAATAACTCAACAGTTGATTTATTCGCGTAAGTGATTTTAAAATCGCGATCCACCATCATCATAGGAATCATCGCATTATCAACAGCGCCTTGTAACCGAGCCACATTATCTTCTTTGGCTCTCACCTCAGTGACATCTGACCACTCGAGACAATAACTGGTAAGTTTTCCAGCCTCGTCCGTTATACCAGTCACGTTTAAAGAAAACTTTAATGGGCCCACGCTGATATCTGTTTGGTATGGTAGATTAATAGGATTTGCCAATAACTGTCGCTGATGTGCAGGATTTTTATGGAATTGATCAATACATTGTCCCATTAAATTACCTGCGTCAAAGCCAGGGTATATTGACCTCAATGTATCCTGATGTTTTGCCAATAAATCTGTCGTCGACTTATTTGCGTAGGTAATGTTAAAGTCGGCATCTACCATCATCATTGCCGTCATAGCACCATCTACTGCTGCCCTCATTTGTGATTCTACTTCGCTTTGTGCTACCGCCTGGTTAGTTGCCATTGTTGTGTCCTCTTCACTTGCTTTAATCATTACATTTGCGATTGTATTTAATGCTGTTTCCCAGGCGTTTGCGACTTCATCAGTCCACAAATCACCGGCAAATTCCTGCATAACGTCTAAAAGTGTTTCTGCTACTGCTTCATAGTGTGCAGGTTGTGCACCAAAATTTTTGTGCCTTCTACCAAGCGCTTTCAATGACTCGGTGAGATTTTCTGGGTTTCGTAACTCTCTTACCACCAATTGAATGGCTGACCATAATTTTTTATGTTGTTCTTCAATACTTGTATTGGCGAACATCGGTACTACGTCAGGAAAATTCTTAAATAAGTTTTCGTAAAATTTCCGTGTTAAGGATTCACCCATGGGCTCAAGAGCTTTAAATGAACTCTCCAAAATTTGCACGTTCAAACCACCATCATTTGTACTCTTAGCTGCTAATGCCATAGTTTCACCATAAATAATTTTTACTTACCAGCCCAAGCCAGGTTTGCCAGGACGAATACCATAATTTCTTTAAATTGTTCATTCGTAATTGTTCTATTATTTTTTACAATCATTATCATCCCAAATAACAAACTTACATGGCTTTTGCCTTATCAATTTGTTTAATTTCGTGTGCATTTAACATAGTGTCGATATCCAGAAGAATTAGCATTTTTTCTTCGATCGTCGCCAAGCCACGAACAAACTCAACACTAATTGCACTACCAAAGTCTGGCGCAGGTTTCATGTCTTCGTTCTTAATGTTATAGACGTCAGAAACCGCATCAACCACAATGCCCATAATTCGCTCCGAATCTTCGTTGATAACCTTTAGCACAATGACAACGGTGGTTTGGCCATACTCAACAGTCTCCATACCAAATCTTTCTCGTAAATCAATTATCGGTACAATGGTGCCACGCAAATTAATAACACCTTTGATATAGGAAGGCGTATTCGGTATTGGTGTTACTGTATCCCAACCACGAATCTCTTGGACCCGCAATATATCTACACCGTATTCTTCTTCTGACATCATAAATGTTAGAAATTGATCAGCATCTACACTACCGTCAATTCCAACTTCACTTTCTACAATATTCTGTGCTGCCTCTGTCATTTTCTTCTCCACCAAAACATTTAAGCGGCTTGTATACGTTCCTGTTTGGAAAGTTTTATCAACCCTGTTGTATCCAAAATCAGTGCTACAGTACCGTCACCAAGAATCGTAGCACCCGATACACCTTCAACCGGTCGATAATTGGTTTCCAAACTTTTTATCACCACTTGTTGCTGCCCTAATAGGTCATCAACAAATAATCCAATCTGACTTCCTTCACCTTCGACAATTACTATTAAGCCGTTTGCCAATTCGGTAGAGTCTGGTTTTAACCCAAACACATCGTATAACCTGACAATGGGTATATACTCATCCCGAAGTTTGTATAACTCAGCTTGTCCTGCAATCCCATTGACTTGATCTTCACTCACTTGTAACGATTCGATAATCGATACTAGCGGTACAATATAAGTATCATTGCCCACTCGAATTAACTGGCCATCCAATATAGCCAAGGTCAATGGCAAGCGAATTGTAATTTTGCTACCTTTTCCTTGCGTACTCTTAATTTCTATGGTGCCGCTAAGTTCACGAATATTTCGCTTAACCACATCCATACCTACTCCGCGACCGGAAACATCGCTAACTTCCTTTGCTGTCGAAAACCCTGGTGCAAAAATCAAGTCATAGATTTGTTCGTCTGACAGAATGTCATCTTCAGATATCACACCTTTCTCGATCGCTTTATTGCGCACGACTTCTTTATCTATCCCTTTTCCATCATCATCAATTTCAATAACTATATTGCCACCTTGATGGAATGCATTTAGTTCCACGACACCAGTTCTTGGTTTGCCTGCCGCTTCTCGCTCTTCAGGTAATTCAATACCATGATCGATGGAATTCCGCACCAAATGCACTAACGGATCGCCAATTTTTTCCATCACAGTTTTATCAAGCTCTGTTTGTTCACCTAATAAACGCAAGTCAATATCCTTGCCCAGTTTTTGCGACAAATCTCTTACCATGCGCGGGAATCGTTGAAACGCGAAGCTAATAGGCAACATTCGTATACGCATCACACTTTCTTGCAGCTCCCGTGTATTTCGTTCTAATTGAGCCAAACCATCCTGCATTTTTTCTATTTTCTGTTGGTCAATGTTTTCACCTAGCTGGCTAAGCATGGATTGTGTTATTACCAACTCACCAACCATATTAATAAGCGCATCTACTTTATCGATACCAACACGAATTGAGCCTTGATCTACAGCACTGGCTTTCTTTGGTGCGCGCTTAGTGTCAGGTGTTGATGGCGATGAATCTGGAGTTGGTTCGGCATTCTCAGTAACAATGGGTTTGATTGGTTGAACGTTTTCCACTGCTGCTGGCTCGCTTAGCTCAGTGGCCGGCAGCTCTGGCTCTGGTGCTTTCTCCTCATTGCAGGACAGCGGTGTGATTGATAACTCACATTCGTCATCTACCCATTCAAATATTTCTTCCACATCTTCTTTTTTTACATCGCCCAGCACTTTTGCTGTCCACGATAGATAGGATAATTCTGGGTCAAATACCTCAAATAATGGGATATTCTCCACATTCACTTCGACACTATACTCTCCCAACTGAGATAATTCTCGTAACAACCTGGCGGGATCGTTTCCAGTTTTAAGCAAAGTTTCAAATGGTTTGAAGCAAACAATCCAGCCGGTTGGCTGATTATCTTGCTCCTGATTAGATTCAACGGCAGAATCATTTTCATCTGATGCTGATGATTGCTCGCAGCCGTAAAGCAACGTTTCTAAATCTTTTTGAACATCAGCAACTCGGCTAACATTTATTTCATCTTCATTTTTTACCGCATTTAACATTTCTTGCAAACAGTCAACGGACTGTAACAACAAATCAACGGCTTCTCGTGTCACCATTCGATCACCTGCTCGCATTTCATCGAGCAAAGTTTCCATGACATGGGTGAATTCTGCAACAGCACTAAAACCAAAAGTGGCGCTACCACCTTTTATAGAATGTGCAGCACGAAAAATTGTATTTACAGTTTCTTCGTCTGCCGCACCCACATCCAGTCCTAATAAGCCGGACTCCATGGTCTCCAAGCCTTCAAAACTTTCATCGAAAAAAGTTTGATAAAACTGTGACATATCTATCGACATGGTATTACCCCAATACTTTTTTGATCGTTGCTAGCAGCTGATCGGGACTAAATGGTTTAACTATCCAACCCGTTGCTCCTGCGCTTTTACCTTCCATTTTTTTATCAGTACCAGACTCTGTAGTAAGCGTTAACATGGGCGTAAACTTGTAGTTTGGTAATGCTCGCAATTCTTTGATCAGAGTCACTCCATCCATATTAGGCATATTGACATCTGTAAGAACCAGATCTACCTGACTAGTTTGCGCTTTTGCTAATGCATCCACTCCATCACTTGCTTCAAGAACTTCGTGACCCGCACCTTTTAAAGTGAAGCTCACCATTTGACGCATCGATGCAGAGTCATCTACTGCTAATATTTTTGCCATTTCTCAAACTCCTGTTTTTGCCTGATGGCATATCAGTCCATACACATAACTTTTGAATAGCTGGTATCTGGCTTATGCCATCACCCTGGATTTGGCAAATTCATTTCTTCCGCCAATCCCAAAACTTCTGCCGTGTTTCGAAAAGCGTTGGAGACATTTACCCAACTCACGGGTAACTCCAACGTTTTTGCCTCGAGCCAAAAAGCGAAAAACACCTGCATCACAGCTGTATCAACCTTAGTCACTTCACCAGCGTCTATTTCCACTGCATGATTGTTTTCTATTGCCTGCTTCAAATACTGATACAGCGGCGTTGCGCTATTTATATCAATAGTTGGCGAGCAATTGACCACTGTTTTTGTTGCTTCTACACTGTCTACTTCGTTTTCCATACACATTCACTCATCGATAACACACCATCACAATTGTGATTCCAGCTTGCAGATTTTGGTAACTCTTTGTTTTGACAATTAATCACTCAAATACTTGCTATTAAAGAGCGTTAGCTCAACTGCTTATCGACAACTCAACTCGTTTTCTTCAAGCTTTTTTGTCTTTTTTTTCAGGAATATATGCTTGAGGCGATACCTTTTATTAAGTGCGGGAAATTATGAGAATTTTAGGATGTTATGGCAGGACTCTCATGCTAGTATTCGAGGCGTTTTATAGACACTAACTTAGGAAAAGATATGAAAGCGTTACTCGCCAATCCAAGAGGTTTTTGCGCAGGAGTTGATCGAGCCATAGAAATTGTTGAAAAGGCCCTGGAACAATATGGTTCGCCCATCTACGTGCGTCATGAAGTGGTTCATAATCGTTTTGTGGTCGACAACCTGAAAGCAAAAGGTGCTATTTTTGTTGACGAAATAGATGAGGTCCCCAGTGGCAATACCGTCATTTTTAGTGCCCATGGCGTTTCTCAAGCCGTTAGAAAAGAAGCAGACGATCGCGGCTTAACTGTTTTTGATGCGACCTGTCCCTTAGTTACTAAAGTACACACCCAAGTTAAGCGCAACCAAAAAGCTGCCAGAGAATCAATTCTGATTGGACATGCACGACACCCGGAAGTGGAAGGCACCTTAGGCCAGTATGACCCTAGCCTTCAACAAGGTGCAATGTATTTGGTTGAAAATGTGGAAGACGTCGAAAAACTGGAAGTGATTGACGCTAATAATCTGGCGTTTGTCACACAAACAACGTTATCCATGGATGACACCATCGATATCATCAACGCACTTCGAAAAAAATACCCAAATATTCTCGGCCCTAAAAAAGATGATATTTGTTATGCAACCCAAAACCGCCAGGAAGCCGTAAAAAATCTTGCACGGCAATGTGATCTTGTACTAGTCGTGGGATCTACTAACAGCTCTAATTCAAATAGACTTCGCGAGGTTTCTGAAAAACTCGGTACGCCAGCATTTTTAATCGATAATGCTTCTGAGATCGATAAAAATTGGTTAAATGGCGTTGAAACCGTGGGAATTTCGGCAGGCGCCTCAGCACCGGAAGTATTGGTACAACAAGTGATTGAACAAATAAAAGAATGGGGAGCAATAACCGTCAACGAAAATGCCGGGCGGGAAGAAACTATTGTGTTTCCTTTACCAAAAGCACTGCAATCAACGATAGCTTAATCCGAATTTTTCACAGCTGTGGGTTAGTTTAAAGGTGCGTTTTTAACACCAACCACTTCCACATCAAAAATAATAGTCTTTCCAGACAAGGGATGGTTAAAGTCAACCGTTACCATTTCATCAGTAATAAACTTCACCGTGCCAGGAACTTCTTCTCCTGACGGTGTAGCAAAGCCGACAATAACCCCTTCTTTTAACGGCATGTCGTCAGGAAATTCTGCACGTGGCATGTCCATGATGTTTTCAGGATCAGTGTACCCATAAGCTTGCTCTGGCGATAAAATTATTTTTTCCTTGGCATTCTCTTCGATACCATCGAGTGCCTGCTCCAAACCAGCAACAATACTTCCATCACCGAGGGTAAAACAAAATGGTTTGTTTTCATCTTCATGGGTATCTTCTACAACAAAGCCATTTTCAAGCGTTAACCGAAAATGCATTTCCACTTCCGAGCCATTACGAATGGTTTTATTTTTCGGCATTAACATGCTCGATTCTTTGCTAGTAACACTATTCTCAGAAGATGTTTCACGTTCGATATTCCGCGTTGATCTTGATGTATTCGTAAGACAAATCACTGGTCCAGATGGTATGAGAAATATTTCCTCGCGTTAAATCTATCACGATTTCTATATCTTGCTTGTCCATTACAGCTTGACCTTTTTCCTCTGTATAACTGGGGGAGCGCGAACCATTCTCAGCAATACAGATATCATCAAGATAAATCTTCAACTTACTAACATCCAAATCCACTATGTCTACACGCCCTATCGCAGCCAGGATTCTCCCCCAATTCGGATCCGAAGCAAAAAATGCGGTTTTAACGAGGGGTGAATGTGCAATAGTATAGGCAATTTGTCGGCATTCTGCCTCATCGATTCCATTTTTAACGGTAACGGCAATAAACTTAGTCGCCCCTTCAGCATCCCTGACAAGATTTTTTGCTAGAGTCTGTAAGACTTCCAATAAATTCTCATAGAAAACGTCCAGCACTGATACTGGCGTTTCAGCGCTAATTTTCAAACCACCTTGCCCAGTTGCTATAAGCATACAAGCATCATTGGTAGAGGTATCGCTATCTACCGTAATGCTGTTAAACGACGCGGCGTTTGCTCTTTGTAACATATCCTGCAAAATCGATTTTTCCACCTCTGCATCTGTTGCCACAAAAGCTAACAAGGTTGCCATATTGGGCCGAATCATGCCTGACCCTTTGGCAATCCCGGTTATTGTTACCGACTCTCCATTGCATTCAAAACTACGACTAACACCTTTAGGCAGAGTATCCGTTGTCATAATGCCTTCTGCCGCCAAAACCCAGTCATCCATCCCGGTATTATTTACCGCATCGGGCAAAGCAGAAACAATTCTATGCGTTGGAAGGTTTTCACCGATAACACCGGTAGAAAAAGGTAAAACAGACGTTAGTTCAACGCCGGCAAGCGAAGCCACTTGTTCGCAGATTTGCAGCGCATCCTCTAATCCTTGCTCACCCGTCCCCGCATTAGCATTGCCTGTATTAATAACTAAAAACCGCGGCGTTGTTTGCACGAGATGTCGTTTGGCAATAATCACTGGTGCAGCACAAAATTGGTTTTGGGTAAAGACTCCAACCACTTGTGCGCCTTCGCATATTTCTATGAGAGTTAAATCATATCGATCGGAATATTTGATACCCGCTTTGGAGACACTTAACGATATTCCATCAACGGGATTTAGTTGAGATATTTTATCTAAACCAACAGCCATGTTTTATCCATCTGTTTACACAAAAGATAAAAGTATAACGGTTGTTGATCTATAAATATAGCTTGAAGGATATTGAGGAGAGGAGGGAAGAACGTTAGCGGATTTATTAAAAACTTTCGCCGAAATCGTCTATGTATTCGCGCATTGTCATGAACAGCATAACGTTATCATCCATGCTTTCATTAGAAAATTGTACGCCAATTCGAATTCCACCATCTTCGGCATTAACTTTCCAGGCAACTTCCGCATTAATCGTTACAGAAAAGTCATCAGATTCGTAACTTACCTGAATATCTTTATCAACATCAATGGCGTTTTCCAAGTAAATACCCATACCCGAAATCGAAACATCATTGACTTTGCGAAATTCGATTTTATCGCCTTTTACCGAAATCGAAAATAGACCTGGAATTTGATCCGATGCAAGATTTTTGCGCTCATGGTTACGTTTATCTGAATTCATCAATTCATTCCTGGCAAGATTCATTTTTCGTACTCATTTTCAACAATTTGGTTTACCTATTATCGGCTATGGAAAATGATGCTTTAAAAAAAACCGTAAATCCAATTATAGAGAAGCTGGAAGAGTGATCCAGATAACACATGTTCACATTTCACGCATAATTCAGTAATTATTCCTCATTCGATCTAAATTTACCCAATCAGCCTCAATACAACTGACAGACAGATGAAAAACCACCTTAAATTAAGTCCAATAATTGGCGCAGTTGTCAATTAACTAACACTTTTTTATCTGTTTTATTGCAGTATCTCGCCGCATTTTTGACTTGGTCAAAGGTTTTATTTGTAGCAGCGGAGCCATAATTCGTTATGTAACTGATTAATATAAAGATTATTATAATGGCACAGGCAATGCAATATTACACATGTCTCATCTATACCTCCCTTAGATGATACGCATTTTTCTTTCATCCTCCCTTGAAGGGCACTGTTTTCAGTGCCCTTTTTTTATTCCCTCAAGCACTTGGTGTTCCAGCCTTTAATGATGCAACTTTTTCCATAGATTATCCGTATTTGTCACGGAACTGATTTAATAATGCTTAACCTAATACCCAGTAATTTATAACAAAAAAAGTGTGGGGCTGTTCATATAAAAATAAGGTTTTTTCGTTAATCTTTTAAACCTAGTCTCTTCATGAACATATCGTCACATAATTTAATTATCACAATCCAAGAAGAATCAATGTGGGTAACAAAGGAGTCGTCATGGCTAAATCTACACTTGCCATCCTGTCCGTAGCACTTTTAACATCGCCAGTTGTTTTTGCAGCCTGCGATACATCAAACATACCTGGTTATTATGTTGATCGCTACACTGACAATCAAAATGGAACGATCACTGACAACATGACAAACCTCATGTGGATGAAATGTGAGGTGGACATACCCTGGGATAACCAGAATAAGATTTGCTTTCACGATACGCAGTTACAAGGCTCAGATGCAACTCGACAAAAATTTACCTGGCAGGAAGCCCTTGCTGAAGCCCAAAGCGCAAACAACACAGCCTTTGCCGGAAAATCTAACTGGCGCCTACCAAACATTAAAGAGCTAAGTTCCATATTGGCCCTGCACTGCTTAAGTACTAGCAATTTCACTGCACTCAACACCCGCTACTTCGATGGCTCAGCTTCGTTCTACTGGAGTTCCACACCCGATGTAAATGAAGTTGAAACCCTTGGCGACGACTTACCCGTAAACAAGGCGTGGATGGTAAGTTTTAAAAATGCAGTCGGTATAGGCGCAGGCACCAGCGGTATTAGCGAAGAACTCAATGTTCGTCTCGTACGCGATGTTACACCATAAATCGGGATTAAAACTTATGCTAAACAAGATCAACACAACTCACACAGCAAAATTTTGTTATTTAGCTTTGGCTAGTATTGTTTTAATTGGCTGCGAGGTGAATGTTAATACCAAGCCCCCCCCTCCACTCGGTGAATATCCACTCGTTCAACCTCGCCCATTAAATGATACTGGCGTCACTTTTTTCATTGAAGAAAATAATGTTCAATACCCTGTAATGGTTCCTGTAATGGATGCCGAGCGGTTTAATATACTCAGTATTTTTAATAATTTTGTTAACATCAAGGGAGAACGTTACAACCTTGTGCCTTTAGTTGATGAAGATGGAAACCCGATGTTCGATATAAATAATCGATTACGGCAAAAACCCGAATACATCTTAGATGGAAATGGCAATCGCGTAATTGAAGAAGTGGCTTATGAACAAAAAACAAAAGAATTAGTGGATGAAGTAACAAAGCTTCCTCAAGAATACCTGGTTTATGGTGCCACACCAACGGTATACACCGATCAACCCAGCCAATTTCCCGGACAAACCAATATCTTTGGAAAAGCCTCATTACCCATAAATTATGCTGGGCAGGATGCAAGTTTCGGCAGAGACGTAACCGTCAACAATAGTGCTGATGGTAAGGCTGGCTTTCAATTCAGTAAACGAGCCATCGCAGATGGTGCCCCCGTTCCCGATATCGCCGAAGAATTCGGTTGCGTACAAGATCACATCACAGGATTGTATTGGGAAAATAAAGTTAATCAACAAGATGCAAACAAGTCTGATTACCATAAATTGCATAGCAGTAACGCAAGACACACTTGGTATGATCCAAACCCCAACACGAATGGTGGTGTAGAGGGACAAACAAAAACCGCTTCATTATGCACAACAATTGAAGAAGATACTTTCACTTTCACCAAGAAAGTTAACGAGGAAAAACTCTGTGGTTTCAGCGATTGGCGTATTCCCAATACCGAGGAACTTCGATCCATCATTGACTACAGCGTAAAAAATGGTAATTCAGGAAACCCAGCAGCCGATAAAAAGTTTTTCCCCTTTATTGCATCCATTCTTCATCGATGGACGACTCAAACCGATGGTGGCCAACCTACCCGCGCCTTTGGTTTTCATACCTATGAAGGCCGCATGCAAGCGCACGATAAATTCTGCACAACGCAAAATGAAAGTGCCTATCACAATGGCACCATTCTAGTACGGGGTGTTTACTTTACTAATCCGGGCTAGTGCAATTGGGAATGAGCAAAATAAATAACAAAAACACCACTGGCAATTAACACGATTTGGCGCACACTTTCTGATACTTCTGTGCGCTTGTGTAAACCAGGAATTAAATCTGCCACTGCCACATAAATAAAACTGGAGGCTGCCACTGCCAAAACGTAAGGCACTAAGGCCTCCACAGTCTGCAAACTAAAATACGCGAGCAATGCACCTAATACGGTCGTTAAACTCGCAAGTATATTAAACAAAAATGCCTTTCCGCGGCTAAAGCCACTTTCCAGCAATATTGCAAAATCACCCACTTCTTGTGGTATTTCATGCGCGGCAACTGCTAACGCTGTAACAATACCAAGGTGGATATCTGTCATGAATGCGGCTGCAATGAGAATACCATCCACAAAATTATGCACGGCGTCACCTAGCAAAACCAAACTGCCCGCGGGTGCAATATGATCGTGATGATGGTCATCGCTACCATGCACTTCGCACTCAATTGCGTGACAATGTCGCCAAAGCACCAATTTTTCTAAAACAAAAAATGTGAGTATTCCCACAAGGGTGGTTTGGGTAATGGTATGAACATCAGTGACGTATTGAGAGCTTAAGGCATGAGGCAGTAACCCTAAAAATGCGGCACCTAACAACGCGCCAATAGCGAAACTCACCATGTGCGGAAGTAAAGCTGATCGCTTCGCTTGCGGTACTAGAAGGAACAAACCAGCCGCCAGCACACTTAATGCGCCGCCAATAATGCTAAATGTGATGATCCAGGCTAGTAATGACATGAGTTCTATTTAATTATTGAGGGCGGGCATGATACGCATATTTTGTTATTTGTCCAGCCATATAAAACTGGCCATACGACCACAGACATTGTCCCTGCGATAGGAAAAAAAACGCGTATCGTCTGAATATGTGCAAAACTCACCGCCGTAAATTTGTGTTACGCCTTTTTGATTTAATCGTAATTTCGCCAAACCATATAGGTCTGCTAAATATTTGTTCTCATTAGTTTGCTTAAAATATTGAGCCACTGATTCATGGCCATTCACAAAGGCTTCCTTAACGTCAGAACCCACCTCAAAGTGGTCAGCACCAATGGCGGGCCCAAGCCAAGCAATGATATCGCTGGCAGGTCTTTGAAATAAATCAATCGTATTCTCGACTATATTATTCGCAAGTCCGCGCCAACCCGCGTGTACTGCAGCAACCTGACTCCCCTTGTTATCACATATTAATATTGGCAAACAATCAGCTGTCATGACAACACACACTTGTTGGGTTTGATTAGAAAAACTCGCATCCGCTTCACAGTTAGAATCCGAAAAATTGACAACAGTATTACTGTGAATTTGAGTTAACCAATTAGGCTCGTTAGGAAATTGACATTTTAATCTCAATTGTTCACGATTTTTCGCAACAAAACTTGGATCATCACCCACATGAAATGCCAAATTATTGGATGTGTAAGCATCCTTACTCACGCCACCTAGTCGCGTTGTAGAAATCGCATTAACCGATTTAGGTGCGGGCCAATCCGGACGAATAATGAAATCGGAATTATTAACCATCGTGGGATTTCATATCGTCTTCAAGCATGGCAACCATGTTTTGCATATCTGCTGGCATATCCACACTCCATTGAACAAACTCATTCGTTTCCGGATGGATGAAACCCAAGGTTTTCGCGTGTAACGCCTGACGCTTAAAATTCTGAATACTCGAAAGTACCTCATCTGACGCTCCTGCGGGAATTCGCAAGCGGCCCGCGTAAACTGGATCACCTAAAATCGGATATCTAATATAAGCCATGTGGACACGAATTTGATGCGTTCGACCAGTTTCAAGATTAACTTTGATCAAGGTGTGATTTCTAAATTTTCTTTCTACCCGGTAATGGGTTATTGCTTCTTTGGCATTGGGGCTGCGCTCTAAAACCGCCATTTTGATACGTTGTGTGGGATGCCGACCAATTGGCGCATCAACGGTTCCACCAGCCGTCATGACACCAGCAACAATGGCTTGATACTCTCGTTGAAACTCCCGAGCTTGCAGCAGTTGTGTTAAGTGATGATGTGCCACTAAATCGCGGGCAATCACTAACAGGCCCGTGGTGTCTTTATCGATTCGATGAATGATACCCGCCCGCGGCAATTTCGATAATTCGGGCGCGTGATACAAAAGCGCATTAACCAATGTCCCATCGCTATTACCCGCGCCAGGATGTACAACTAAGCCTGCCGGTTTGTTGATGATAATTATTGACGCATCTTCATAAACTATATCCAACGGTATGGCTTCAGGCTGCCAATTTTCCGATACTTCTTCATCCAATGCGCCTTGCAAGGATATGATTATCGTTTCACCACCAGCAACCTTGTCTTTGGGTTTTGGTATACGGCCGTTCATTTGCACAAAACCCGACTTTAGCCATTGCTGCAACCGACTGCGTGAGTAATCCGTTAAACACGAAGCCAGGACTTGATCAACACGCTTGCCGGCTAAGTGCTCTGGCACTTTGAATTCTACAATTTGATCGTTGTCTGGGCTCATAAATAAGATAAAGATGTTAAAAAAAGTCGTAGAGAAGAATACTTATCAATATTACTTGTCTCAAATAATGCGAAACTTAGGAAAACTAACATGTGAAGACACTTATATCCATTTATTAACCCGACATGTTCGCTTTTTGACCAAATGCACAATAACACACAATGCCTTAAATCCAATCCTAAGGGATATATGAGTAAAATATGAAATATCCAAACATTTGCGGTTATAATAGCGCGCTGAAATTACCCTATGTCAACACGGCCTTTTTAAACATCCCATGCTAAATTTATTCAAACGATTATCGACTCTTGGCTTCGTTATTTTATTTCTCTCCGCCTGTGCAACTACCTCAGAAGAAGATTTTGAGGAAGATAATAAAACCGCTGCCGCCCTTTACGAAGAGGCAAAAACTGCACTCGCCCAAGAAGACTATGAGACAGCAATTCAACGTTTGGAAACACTGGAAGCGCGATTTCCTTTTGGAAAATATGCACAACAAGCCCAATTGGATATGGCGTATGCCTATTATAAATTTGAGGAACCAGAATCAGCCACCTCTTCAGCAAACCGATTCATTAAATTGTATCCGCGACACCCCTACGTAGATTATGCCTATTATTTGAAAGGCATTATAAAATTCAATCAAGGACAAAGTTTTTTTGACCGCTTTGGTGATAACGATCAAGCGAAACGTGATCCTGACGCCGCTCAAAAATCTTTTTTCTTTTTCTCTGAATTAGTTCGGCGGTTTCCGCAAAGTAAATACGCACAAGACGCCACTGAACGCATGACATATTTACGGAACAACCTAGCGCAACACGAATTATTTGTTGCAGAGCATTATATGAAACGCGGTGCTTATTTAGCAGCTGCAAACCGTGCTAAATACATAATTCAAAATTATCAAAAATCACCAGCCACACCAGAAGCACTAAAGATTCTAAGCCAAGCTTATAAGAAACTACGCTTAGATGATTTGGCCAAGGATAGTATGCGAGTTTATAATTTAAATTACGGCGAGAAAAATTCGTCTGAAAAAATGTAAGTTAAAAACGTTAAACCTATGACATGTAGGAGAAGTGGGCAGAGGAAGGACGCTTATCTACCCATGTTCAACTTTAATTCCAAATATATTATTTCTTAAATTGCGTCTTTATCCGTTTCGCCAGTTCTAATTCGAATAATGGTATCAACTGGGGTAACAAAAATCTTACCATCGCCAATTTTCCCAGTACGTGCTGCATTGGTAATTGCTTCGATACAACCTTCTACACGATCTTGATCAATAACCACTTCAATTTTAATTTTAGGTAAAAAATCCACGACATATTCCGCACCACGGTAAAGCTCAGTATGCCCTTTTTGCCGACCAAAACCACGCACTTCTGTCGCGGTCATACCCGTGACACCAATTTCAGATAATGCTTCTCGCACATCATCTAACTTAAAGGGTTTAATAATTGCTTCAATTTTCTTCACAACAAATCTTCCTTTTAACGTTTTTCTGCAGTCTACCCCGTTGGGGCCTCACCTTACCATAGATAGCGATTTACTCTCAAATTGAGATCAGTATTTTTGCTCATTCGTCCACAAAACCCGAAGAAATCGGGTATCGGCGATCACGACCAAAGGCCCGTGGCGTAATTCTCACGCCAGGAGGTGCTTGAGACCGCTTATATTCATTAAGATCCACCAATCGCGCTATTTTTTTCACCAATTGAGAATCAAAACCTTTTTGAACTATTGATTCGATCGACAAATCCTGCTCAATATAATATTCAAGAATTTCATCTAATACTCCATAAGGCGGCAAACTGTCTTCATCTTTCTGGTCATCGCGCAATTCTGCGGACGGAGGCCGATCAATGATGCGCTGGGGAATAACTTCTCGATCTCGATTACAATACCGCGACAACTCAAATACGCGTGTTTTCGGCACGTCCTTTAAGACATCAAAACCACCTGCCATGTCGCCATAAAGCGTGGAATAACCTACCGCCATTTCGCTTTTATTCCCGGTGGTTAACACCATTTTTCGTTTTTTATTTGAGATCGCCATCAACAGCAATCCACGAATTCTTGCTTGTATGTTTTCTTCGGTGGCGTCAACTTGATAACCAACAAACTCTTCCTCAAGCAATGACAAAAACAATTCAAAGGCCGATTCAATAGCAATGACTTTATAATCAATGGAGAATCTCTCCGCCAAAGATTTTGCATCCTCCAAACTAATACTGGAGGTATAACGTGTGGGCAGCATAACAGCTTCAACATTGTCAGCGCCTAACGCATCCACAGCAATAACCAAGGTTAGCGCGGAATCAATTCCACCAGATAAGCCTAGAATAATGCCCTCAAAACCATTTTTATGTACGTAATCCCGCACACCTAATACCAATGCTTCGTAGATTGCTTCATTGGGTTCCGGGTGAGATCGAACATTTCCCGAAATTACATTGCCGTGATTTCTGTCAACTTCGATAACTTCGATGCACTCCTTAAAAGCAGACAGTCGCGACACGATTTTCTGTTTTTCATTCATCACAAACGAGGCACCATCAAATACCAATTCATCTTGGCCGCCCACCAAATTGGCATATATCACCGGCACAGATATTTCTCCAACACGTTGGGCAACAACCTGTTCACGTTCTTGTAATTTCCCAAGATGAAAAGGAGACGCGTTTATGTTAATTAATATTTTTGCACCATCATCGACAGCAGCTTTGGCCGGCTCCGGCTGCCAAATGTCTTCGCAAATGGTCAAGCCAATTTTCAAGTCACCAATATTGAAAGTTCCGCTACTTTCCCCACAATCAAAATAACGTTTTTCGTCGAATACGCTGTAATTGGGCAATACCCATTTGTCATAATAGGTAATCACCTTACCTTGTCGAATCACTGCAATAGAATTGAAACATTTTCCCTCAACGCGCCTCGGCAGACCAACTACCACGTCGAATTCGTGTACGTTTTCGCAGATTTCTAATAAAGCTGCGTCAACTTGCCGATAAAGACCAGAACGTAATAATAAGTCTTCAGGTGGATAACCTGTAAGCGTTAGTTCTGGGAATATTAAGAGATCAATGTTGTCTGACTTTAGAAGATTTATGATCCTAATGATTTTTTGCGAATTATGCGACACATTGGCAACCTCGAAATCCTGTTGTGCAATGGCTATGCGCAAATTTTGTCTACTGCTGATCATGAATAAAGCCCGATATAAATTAGGAATGGTATGATAGCTAAATTCATTAGGACTAGCGAGAAACTGAATAAAAAGCATTTTTCCTCATTTTATCAATAAGTTAATGAGAAAACCTATTTGCCAATACGATTACAAATAGAAAAATCGATCAAATTAATGAACCACAAAAACCCACACAGCATTTGCAACACCATCATCATCCTGATGATAACCAGTTTATTTCTCACTCTCTCTCTGGAATCTCGAGCAGATGACTTTCGAAAGGGCAAAAACGCAGCAAAAGCCGGTGACTTTCCAACCGCCATCGAACACTGGCGACCCATGGCTGAAAATGGCCACAAAAAAGCACAATATTATCTTGGCCGACTATATCGTAATGGCAGCGGTGTAAAAAAGGATTTGAAAAAAGCCTTTGAATTGTTTCTTGCTTCTGCCAAGCAAGGTTATGCACGCGCTCAGTATAATGTGGGTTTTATGTATCAAAATGGTAAAGGTACTGAAAAGAACTTATTTGAAGCGATGGCCTGGTACCGAAAATCTGCCGATCAGGGTTACGACATTGCCAAGACAAAAATTTCTAACCTCGAAAAAGATAAAGGTCGTGTTGCTACAAGAACGACAAAAATAGCAAAATACAGCATTAATAATAATGATGCATTACGATTCGCTTCACGCGTTGGCAATCTGGAAGCCGTGCGTCGACTCATTACCAGTAATGCAAACGTAAATAGTAAAAGTGACTATGGAACAACTGCGCTGATGGAAGCCGCTGCTTCCGGTAACGACGATGTCGTATTAGTTCTACTACGAAATAATGCAAAACCCAATAAAATCAACAATGCCAATGAAACTGCACTCCATTTTGCTGCTCGCAACAACCAAACTATTTCAACAAAACTGCTCATTAAAAAAGGGGCAGATATAAATCACCGGAATAAAAACCTTGATTCCGCGCTACACATCGCGGTTCAACAAGGCCATAGCAGCGTTATTCGAGAATTACTTAAGAGCAATGCCGATATTGATATTAGGGAAAAACTCGGCCGTACACCTTTAATATTAGCGGCAGTTAAAGGCAATACAGCTATCGTTGATATTCTAATAAAAGCAGGCGCAGACTCGAGTATTGTTGATGACTACGGCTTTTCTGCACTTCATATTGCCGCACGCACCGGCCGTACCGCAATCGTAAATAAGTTAATAGCCGGTGGCGCAAAACCAAACTACCGACACCTAGAGACCGGAGACACTGCACTAATCATCGCGGCAAAATACAATCGCAGCAACATCGCCCGCGCTTTAATTGCAGGCCGCGCTAATCCAAATTTGTCCAATAAAAATGGCAATAGTGCATTAGCTATCGCCACTATCAATGCTTATGGTAGCTTTGTACAAACCTTACTAGAGCTTAATGCAAAATCAGATGTCAGCAATCACATTGGTGTTACGCCGTTAATGATCGCTGCAGCTAATGATCAAAAGTCCATTACTCGTGTTTTAATTGAATCAGGTGCAAATTTAAATGCAACGACTCATGAAGGATGGACCGCCCTCATGTACGCGGCAGATCGAAAGAACCATTCCATTTTTAATCTGTTATTACGTAATGGCGCCAGCATTAATAACATCAACCAAGAAGGTTGGAATGCCCTCATGCTAGCAGCTCAATCCGGAAGTTTGGAAATCGTAAAGACGCTGATAGAACAAGGTGCAAATCTCAATCAATCCAATCGACAGGGTGAAAGTGCATTATTCATTGCGAGTAAGAACAAACACAAAACCATTGTGAATCATTTGCTGAAAAACGGTGCAGACAACATAGACTTCCCAGTCCCACGCGGAATCACTAAGTTATAAAAACCTTTTAGGTTTTGCTGGTTACGAGAATCTAGGATCAAGTAATCCCTTTTGTTCAACCTGTATATTTTCCAACATAACATCCAACGGCAAAGGCTTCCCAACCATATAGCCTTGAATATAATCCAGGTTAATAGATTTTACATTGGAAAGTATCGACTCAGACTCAACAAATTCCGCGATAGCTTCTATGTTCATTGTGTGACATATCGTACTAATAGAATCTACGATAGCTTTTGCCACTGGGTCTTTTCCCATATTTCTAATGAACGAACCATCGATTTTAATGTAATCTACAGGTAATTGCTTGAGGTAAGAGAAAGAGCTTAAACCCGTACCAAAGTCATCCAACGCAAAATGACAACCCAAACGCTGAAGAACCGAAATTAAATTAATCGCTTGCTTAAAATTGGCAATCGTTGCGGTTTCAGTAATTTCAAAACAAAGGCAGGCGGGGTTTAAATTAGTCTCAGATAAAAGATTACTCACAAACGACAAGAAACTCATATCAGACAAGGTCTGCCCTGATATATTAATAAAACATCTCACATTTTCCAATTGCATTGGTTCGAGTGACATTAAACACTTAACCGTATTCGACACCACCCACTTATCAACCAAAACCATTTGATGATAACGCTCTGCAGCCGGTATAAATGCCATGGGCATTACATTGTTGCCCTGACGGTCTCGCATTCGAATTAATACTTCTAAGTACCAGGAGTGCACATTTTGATTTTTTAAAGACAAAATGGGCTGGCAAACCAAGTCGAACATATCGTTTTCCAGGGCGTATTTTAACTCCTGCGCCCACTGCACCTCATTCCGACGTTTCTGAATAATATTGTCATCTTCAGCATATATGTGAATTCGATTTCTACCACTACTTTTTGCCGCATAACATGCAGCATCAGCTGCTGAAAAAACTTCCATCACGGTCTTATATTCGTCAGTAATCGCTAACACGCCAATACTCACTGCAACATCAAATACCTTCTCTCCCCAAGCAAAACGAATTTGATCCAAGGCATTTCGTATTCGCTCTGATATGATAACTGCCTGACTAAGATCGCAGTCTCTCAACAATATGGCAAACTCATCTCCGCTAATTCGCGCAATCACCTCACCATGCTTGGTATTATTTTCAATTTTCTCTGCGACTTGTTGTAGCAGCTCATCGCCAGCAATATGACCACATGCATCGTTAACCAATTTGAATTGATCAAGATCGAGATACAATAAAGTAGATAGATTCTCTCTTTGCTCAGAGTCACCCAACTCCTGATTTAATAAGTTTTCAAACTCATTCCGATTAAGCAATCCTGTTAATGCATCATGACTAGCTAAATAAATAATTTTCTGTTCCAGATTGACCGCTTGTGCGCTATTGTCCAGCTCCAACAATACGGCCTCTAGATTGCCATTTGAGTCATCAAGTTTCTTAGCAATTACATTAATCTTACAAAGCTCACCATCACGCTTACTTACTCTTGCAATAACTCTGGTTGGCAAATTAAAGTGCTGTTGTGTGAATGATTCTTCTGACTCGAATTGAATAACGCTACCGAGAGGTTTTCCCAATAAATCAGTTGCTTTTGTATTTAATACTTGCTGAGCACTTGAATTAGAAAATATTATTTCATCTGATAGATTAACGATTAAAATCGCACTATCCATAACCTCTAGTGGCGCTGAAAAATACGTTGACCGCAGAGCATCCTCGAACTTCACATGTTTCTGCGGCGAACCCATTTTTTCTCGACTGTGTGAAGGCTGTCTAAATCTTATCAAGAAGTACATGAAAAACCCGAGTAGAAGCACACTAGCAACTAACCAGGTATTTTTACTTAGCTCACTAAGCCCTGCTTCATCCTTTTGCTCAAAGGGACCAATCTTAAGTTGCTGCATAAGAGAGTAGATAGGCTTGTAATCCAACGGCACTGTCCAACCAGATATATTTGCATTTCTAGCAGCAGGATGATCACTTTCTAAGGCTAAAAGTGCGTTTACCACGGATTTCGATAGCGCTTTTGAAGTATGACTTAGTTTAGCAATAGGCCACTCAGGGTATAAATTGGTACTGTGTACGAAGGGATAACCCAAAGTGGAACGTGGTCCGACAATTTTATAATCGGCAAAATCTATCATGCCCTTATCAATAAGTTCGTAAAAAATTCTTGATCTAACTGTACCTGCATCTGCCAATCCATCTCTCACTGCAAAAACTACATTAGACTGAGGGAAACCCATATATTTTATCTGCGATGGTTGGGCATTTTCTCGATCCATTTCGAGCGCCGCCATTTGCCACCCTCCCAATGCAAATTCATCAATAGCTGCAAAAACTTTATTTTTCAAATCCCCAATTTCGTTAATTGTTTCTCTATCTGCTTTCGTGATAATAACAGCGCCGTATCTGGTGAAATCATCTCCCTGATAATGACGTTTAATTGTCGCAATTCGACTTATACCTAGACGAATTTCCAGACCCACAAATTGCGTAGCTTGAGTTATGGCAAAATCAATTTCTTTATTGGCAACGGCCAATTCCATCTTTGCAATATCAAAAGGAATAATTTCGAAGGTGTGCGGTGCTAACGTTTTATTTAAATAATCGCCGGTCGCCGACCAGGCTTGCATTGCCTGGCTTTCACCTCGATAGGCTAACACCCCAATTCGATAGGTATCAGCATTTGCACCAGAAACGCAGAAAATAAGGCTACTAAATAGAAAAAGGTGGAACAAACTAGCACTTCGGCTTTTACACGATATAACTAGCTTTACACTTTGGTATAAATTGATGGGAAACAATATAGACGGAAACATACCCACACCCTACTAAATTAGCAAAAATTAGCAAAAATTAGCTTAATTTAAAAAAGGGTAGGAAGAATTCTGCCGCTATGTTGGTAATTGGATAAACCAAAACGCTTAGGAAACCGTAGTACGATTATCTTATGTATGCTATCACTAGACAAACGCCTAGCTGGATTCAATGTCTTACCAACCCAGGTTTTCTCAATTCTATTTCACCCTCATGAAATAACCGCTTACTACCCACATTGATTGAGCGACAGAATAATCGATGCGAATTGGCTTTTTGATTGTTATTTTAATTCCCTACCCTATTCATAATAAAATATCACTTGGCGTAAAGTAGATCGCAATTATGTCATTCTGTTTATACTTTAATGAAGCCGTTAAATCAATACGACCGCATAGGTTTATACGGTCGTATCTCAAATAAACAATTCGTCATCTTTATGGCGGCAACGGTTTTGTGGGATTAAACCAGGTTGTGGTTGAATGACACTGGTCACATCCGCTATTGACGCCCACCGCCAGGTGAGTCAAAGGTGCAGGAGAATGACATGATTCACACAAACCAACCACTTCGTTGTGATCCACCGCAAATGGTACCCACGAAGTTGTAATATGGCAGGCATCACAGACATCAGTCGTCAATATGTGCGCTGCATGTTTAGGAGTTGATATCACGCCATTGTGGCAATTTCCACAAACACCATTAACTTCTGCATGATCCACCCGAATCGCAGGCGCCCAACGAACCGTTGCGTGACATGCATCGCATACATCACTCGTGTTTACATGTCCCGCATTTTTGCCCATAGCAATTGCACTATTATGGCAAGACTGACATGCTCCAATAACTTCAGCATGATCAACAACAATTACAGCTAACCAATTGTTAGTTGAGTGACAAGCATCACAAACATCAGACGTTACAATGTGAGCATTGGATTTACCACCTGCGATTACACCATTGTGACAATCAATACAGGCACCCACGACGGAAGTATGATCTACCGCAATAACTGGCGCCCAAAATGTTGTTGAATGACAATCGTCACAAACTTCTGAACTGAGAATGTGCTCAAGATGTTTACCCATCGCTATTACGCCGTTATGACAATCCATACAAACACCCAACACCTCACTATGATCAACCTGAATTGCAGGCACCCAGACGGTTGTCGCATGACATTTCTCACAAGCATCAGTTGTCGTAATATGGGTTGCCGGCATACCAGGGACAACCGTATTGTCATGACAACTAATACACGCTCCTATCACTTCATTATGATCAACAATAATGGCAGGTGCCCACACTGATGTTGAGTGACACGCATCACATAAATCCGTGGTGTTAATGTGAAAATTACCCGTTGATGTCTTGCCTCGTGCTTGTGTGCCATTATGGCAAGAGTCACAATTACCAATGACTTCTGCATGATTAACCCTAACAACAGGCACCCACTCAGTTCCCACCGCATGGCATTCTTCGCAAAGGTCTGATGTTAAAATGTGGCCCACATTTTTTCCAGACGCTAATTTGCCGTTATGACAATTAACACAATCCCCCAGAACATCGTTATGATCAACAAAATTTACAGGTGCCCAGGGTGTAGGGGAAACCTCATGACAAGCATCACATCGATTAGACGTAGGCACATGATTTGAAGATTTGCCAACGGCAATAACACCATCATGGCAAGTCCCACAATCCCCAATAACTTCGGCATGATCAACATCTAGCGCAGGCATAAATACGGTTGTCAAATGACATGGCGCGCAATTATCGGTTGTGAGAATATGACTGGCTGATTTATCCGGCGCTATCAATCCGTCGTGACAATCCGCACATTGCCCCAAGACTTCCACATGATCAACCACAACCGCCGGAATGAAAACATCCGTGGTATGGCAGGAAGCACAAAGGTCGGTAGTAGCAATATGGCTTGTTGATTTTACTGCCGTTGAGGCAGCGCCACCCGCAGAGTGACAAGAAATACAATCCTCCACGCCAATAATCTGTGAATGATCCACCGTAATAGCCGGAATGAAAGTAGTGGTGGAATGACAGGTATCGCAAAGATCCGACGTTGGGATGTGCAGATTACTAGGACCAACAGCAACAACATTGTTATGACAACTGTTGCATTCACCCGTTACATCATTATGGTCAACAATAATTGCTGGTGACCAGACTGCTGTTGAATGACAGTTATCGCAAGTATCACTTGACAAAATATGCGCCGGATTCGCGGTATTCTTACCACTCTTCGCAATCGTACCGCTACCATCATGGCATTCAAAACAAGCACCAAACACTTGGGTATGATCAACAACAATGGCTGGCGCCCAGGTTGTGGTTGAATGGCATGTCACACAATCATCACTACTGTTGATATGAAAATTACCCTGAGACACTTTGCCCATTGCGATTGAGCCATTGTGGCAATCGAGACAATTTCCATTAACTTCCAAATGGTCAACCGCTACAACAGGCGCCCAGGGTGCTGGCGCTATTGCATGACAAGCGTCACAAACATCGGTACTCGAAATATGGAAATTACCAAGCGACGTTTTACCCGTGGCAGCTGTACCATTATGACATCCGCCACAAGGACCAACTACCGCATTATGATCCACAAATTCGGGCTGCACTGCCCAGGTTGTTAAAACATTAGTTTCATGACAAAAATGACAGTCTTTTGTTGTGGGAATATGCAATAAACTTTGACCAATAGCGGTTACCCCATTATGACAATCACCACACACACCTAACACCTGGGTGTGATCGACGTTTGCTGGCGGCACCTCAATAAAATGGTTGGTGTTATGACAGGCTTCACAAAGTGTTGTTGTAGCTATGTGAAAATTTGGCAACCCTGCAGTAATTACATTGTTATGACAAACATCGCATGGACCAATGACTTGGTTATGATCCATGAAAGGAATAATTGGCCACGATGTGGGAACGTGGCATGCCGCACACACATCACTAGTAGGCATATGATCTGCCGTCTTCGTTGATCTTGCGATTGTGCCATTATGGCAACTTTCACAATCACCTAAAACCTGCGCATGATCCACATCAAAAACCGGCGTCCATCGGAAGGTTGAGTGACAAGTTTCACAGGCATCCGACGATGCAATATGATCAGTATTTTTACCCAAGGAAATCGTGCCATTGTGACAACTTAAACAAACACCAATTACCTGGGTATGATCAACCGTACGTGCCGGCATCCAGGCCATTGTGACATGACAAGCCGTACACACTTCACTTGATTTAACATGTTCTAACGATTTAGCCGAACTAGCTGGCCCATTGGGACTATGACAACTAACACACTCTCCAGACACTTGATCATGATCCACTGAAGATACTGGAACCCAGCCAGCAGGAGTATGACAAGCGATACAAGAGTCGCTTGTTGTAATATGCTGTGGATTTTTGCCTGTGGATATTAATCCATTGTGACACGTTTCGCAGACACCAACGACATGATCATGATCTGTTCTTACTAGCACTGTCCAACTAGCGGTACTGTCATGGCAGGCTTCGCAAACATCGGACGTAGGAATATGTGCACTTGATTTACCAGTAGAGGAAATACCATTGTGACAGCTAACACAATCACCAAATATACCTTTGTGAATTAAGCCAGTATCCACATTTGTCCAAAGCTCAGTGGTTTTATGGCAGAAATCACATTCCTCTGAGGTAATAATATGTCCTGAACTCTTTCCAGTCGCATCAATACCATTATGACAAACGCTGCAGGAACCAAAAACTTCTTTGTGATCCACCGTCACTTCGGGAACGAATGTTGTTGTAGAATGGCACGCAATACAAGCATCAGATGTTGGTACATGTGCACGTGATTTCCCAATAGCAATCACACCATTGTGGCAAGCAAAACAATCCCCTATCACATCATTATGATCAACAAAAGTAACAACTCGCCAGATACTTGTGTTGTGACATGCACCACAATTATTTGATGTGGGAATATGGTTTGCAGGCATCGGCGTTCCTATTATGCCATTGTGACACTCGATACACGCGCCCGTGACTTCTGCATGATTAGTTCGAATGCCCGCGGTCCAAGTATTTGTTCTATGACAAGCGACACAATTATCACTAGTCGGCACATGCCCAGGACCTTTCCCCGAGTAAAGTGTGCCGTTATGGCAGCTAATACAATCACCATTCACCTGTGTATGATCCACAAAAGCAATGGGACGGAACCTTAACGTTGAGTGACATGCACCACAATCGTCTGTTGAATTAACATGGCTTGGGGTTTTTCCTTTGCTCACAATACCATTGTGGCAATCAATGCAAACGCCATTAACATGATTGTGATCGACTCTAATCACCGGCTTCCAGGTGGTTGGCGAATGACAGGCAATACAATCTTCACTACTGGGGATATGATTTAACGGTTTACCAACAACAGCAGTAATTGTGTTGTGACAATCGGTGCAAATGTTCGATAGCTGAGTGTGATCAACATTTTGCACAGGCGACCAAACGAGGGTTGAATGACAGGCTTCACAACGCTCCGTTGTAATCACATGCCCTACAGGTTTTCCTGTGGCAGAAACACCGTGACATGAATTACAGTTATCAACAATTCCCGCACTTGCATGATCGAAAAAAGCTCTTGACGTTATCATGGTCTTGCCATTTGGCGCGATAACAACCTCAGCCTGCCATCCAAATGTTTCATGACAAGATTCGCAAGTTTCTGTGGTTTCAATATGGCTCGAAGATTTCCCTACAGCAGCAATACCATTGTGACAAGATTCGCAACTGCCGATGACATTGTTATGATCAACAAACAAAACAGGTGACCAACTTACTGAAGTATGACAGCTAGAACAATCCTCAGTGGCAGTTATATGAGAGACAGACTTCCCTACAACTTGAACATTGTTATGACATGTTTCGCAAACATCACTTACTTGACCATGATCAAAATTAAAAATCAGCTCCCAGTTAGATACCACATGACACGCATTACAATCGTTAGCTGTTTCAATATGTAAAATATTTTTACCCGCAGCATTTACATTGTTATGGCAATTCAAACAAGTATCAGATAAAGAACTGTGATCCACAATCGCTGGCAACCAGGCTTGGCTCGAGTGACATTGCTTACAACTGGTTGCTGCTGACAAATGGTCTTCTGAAACGCCAGTGGCAATCTCACCATCGTGACAAGACACACACTCACCAATCACAGCGGTGTGATCGAAGGCAATACTTTGATTGAATTTAGTCGTGATGTGACACGCGGAACAATCTTCTGTGATTTCCACATGAGATTCTGCCGTGATTTCATGACAAGTGTCACAACGTTCACTGAGTTTTTCTTCAATGCCATTTTTATGACAAGAATCACAGGGCAGACCAGCATGTGCACCATCAAGCGGGAGAGAGGCACTCGCATGCGCATCAAGCTGGTCACCCTGCTGCGAAACCTCAGCAACAGCAGTTGTTGTATTTAATATAAACAGGAATAAAACGCAGGCGACAAGTGACAACCAATGAAAGTCCGCTTTCCTAGTCTTCAATTTAACTTCGTTATATTGAAAGGGTCGCCACACTGAGCACGGAATAATAAAATCCCCTCGTTCAGGCGGACGTGTTCCATGATCCATACCTAAACCCCACACTTTTTGCTGGATACCATTCTCATCCATAGAGAATGTTTACAAATACCCAGGCTCGTTAATTATTATTCTTAAATTTTCCTGATTATAGTAGCTTTATACTCGGGTATACGTTAATCCTCGCTGAATCGGAATTAGTCTTTTTTTACTATTTTTATAGATTAAAACGATACTAAAACCACAACAAATAAGTCTGAATTTTGACGCAAATTAACTTGTGTTTTGAAACCAATACGTTAGCAATAAAGATCATTTGTTATGCAATTTATAACATGCCGATTTAAATCCATTCAACTTGCACGTTATTTGCTTAATTTTGTTATATTTACGCTTATATTGAAGACTTGAAGAGATATTTCAGGAGACTAGACATCCCTCGCCACACTCTCGAAAAGTAGCAATTTTCTATCCGAGTAACTAATGATTTTAGCAAAAAAAATTTTACTTATAGATGCAAGTCACACCTTATTTATGTAATTGCCAGTATTATTGCGAGAACACACTGAGACACTTAACAAATACAGTTAAAAACTAAGTGATTTATCGAAGAAATTAACCAGTCAATGTTGTATATTTGGCGTCTATTATCACCCACCAAATAATGGATTATCAGGACCTATGAAAGCAATGATGAATAAGACAAAATTTTGTATTCCAACCGGTATTTTTTTATCCAGCTGCATAATAATGAGTCAACAAGCGAGCGCCACAGGATTCTTGCCGCAAGACCCTCGAGCTTTAGGAATGGGAGGCACTGGAGTCGCCGTTGGTAACAGTCGACAGGCACATTATTACAACCCATCACTGCTCGTAAATGCACGCGAAGATGAAGATTTCAATTTTGAAATCGACCTCGCTATCCGTTATTCAGATTCAGATAAATTATTTCAAAGCGCCAAGGATTTTGCCGATGATGACCCATTCACCAAACTTGGGGAAAGCATTGACGCTTTAGATCTTAATGATCCGACAACTTTCGAAGCTGTGTCTGTCGCATCAAAAAATTTGAGACAAAGCATGCAAGATGTAACTGGCAAGTCCTTAACAATAGATGGAAACATAGGCACTTTTGTAAGCGCCCCCAATCTTAAGTATAGCTGGGCTCTTTATTTCAACGCGTGGACAAATATCGGATTGACCGGAATAATTGGCGAAAGCGACCTAGATACTATGAATGGATTTATCGCCATTACTGATGGCACATTTGATCAAAACACCCTCACCCAACTTACTCAAGATAATCCAACTCTTGCTGGAAATTTGGATTCGAGCATTCAAATAAAAGGTGCTGGAGTTAGAGAAATCGGGATTGCCATTGCAAATAAGCAAACTATTAGTAATTATGACTTGGATATTGGAATTACGCCTAAGATCCAAATGGTAACAACTTTCGGCACGCTTCAGTCTTTACAGGAAACTGAAGAAGAAACTGATCCTTTTGATTTTAAGAATACTGAAACCACAACTTCCTTCAATATTGATATTGGTATTTCAAAAGAATTGAATGAACACTGGACAACGGGATTAATGATCAAAAACCTTATCCCATACACTTATGATGTAAAGGAGCCAGCGGGCACGCCAGCAAATATAAAATTTGATGACGTCAAAATATCACCTTCTTTTCGAATTGGTGCGGGATGGAGGAATGATTGGATTAGTGCCGGGGTTGATCTTGATATCTTAAAAAATGAAGACATCGCGTCTGAGACAGAAACGCAATTTCTTACGGTGGGTGGAGAATTTGACGTCTGGCTATTACAGTTGCGAGCGGGGTATCGGCATAATTTCGCAGGAGACGGCGGCAGTGGCCCTTCAGTTGGATTAGGCCTATACTTGCTGGGATTAAATGTTGATGTAGCGGCAGCAACCAATACTCTATCGCCCTCAGATATCACTGAAGTAGACAATGCCAACGTCGCCGCTCAAATCGGATTTAACTGGTAGTAAAAAATCTTTTCCATCAAAAAAGCCGCTACACTGCATTCAACGTAGCGGCTTTTTTTATACCTTTTCAGCAATTAATCGAACCACCGCACCTTTTCCAACGTGATACTTTCCTTCATTTAACTCAACCACACTTTCGTAACATTCTATGATATTCGCTGGTGAAAAGTCGTTTTGCAGTATCTCTGCAGAAAATAACATGTCTTCTACCGGCGGCCCGCCACTGGGATAATCCAGCTGATCCTTATTAAATGCTTCGATAATTATTGAACCAGCAGGTTTAAGTGCGCTTAACATGGCCACGTGCATTTTTGCACGCACATCGGAAGGAAAGTGCAAATAGATAGCGACAACTGCGTCAAAAAAATTTTCAGGCCATTCATATTCTGTCAGATCATGACATTCAACTTGAATCGGCACTTTTTGGTCTGCCGCCAATGCCTTAATTTTATCAACAGCAACCGGGGAATAATCAATCGAAAAAACGTTAAAACCTTGTTTTGCCAACCAAATGCCATTGCGGCCTTCACCATCCCCAACAACCAAGACTTTACTACCCGGCGTTAATTGAGAAATTGCAGAAGTTAAATACTCATTAGGCTTATCGCCATAAGCCAATCCCTCTTCTGCGTAACGTTGATTCCAAAAGTCTTTCACAGCAGTTACCTTATGACAAAGAATTCTCTCGAGACTTGGACCACCAGCCCGTAATCACTTTATCCGAGACGTTCTGCAAAAAACCCGAAAACTTATCGCCGAGATTTTTCTTTTCTACGTGTTTCACACTAAACAAATCAGCTTCTTTCACTTTTCCCAACAAATAATCATCACTGGTTTGCAGCTCATCAACCAATTCAAGATCCTTAGCCCGCGTACCAAACCAAAACTCGCCAGTGGAAACTTTCACAATATCCACAATCGGACGATGCTGCGAAACAAAATCTTTAAATAAAACATGAATATCTTCAATATCATCTTTAAACTTACTTCGTGCCTGATCCGTATTTTCACCAAACATGGTGAGTGTTCGTTTGTATTCACCCGCAGTTATCATTTCATAATCCACATCATGCTTTTTCAACAATCGATTGAAATTGGGAATCTGAGCCACTACACCAATAGAACCCAAGATAGCAAAAGGGGCAGCAATAATTTTATCAGCAACACAAGCCATCATATATCCGCCACTTGCAGCAACCTTATCAACCGAAATAGTAAGATTAATGTCTTTGTCTTTGATACGCGTCAATTGAGAAGCTGCAAGCCCATATGTATTCACCATACCGCCGGGGCTTTGCAATCTGACAAACACTTCATCCTGTTTTCTTGCAACCATCAATATAGCTGTTATTTCTTCACGCAAATTACTGACAGCTGAAGCTTTAATATCACCATCAAAGTCAACGACATAAATTCGCTGCTTCTCCTCATCCTGTGAAGCTTTCTTCTCAGCTTTTAATTTTGCTTTATGCTCCTTCTCTAATTTTTTGATTCCATCTTTATTTAATATTATGGATTTCATAGAATGAGTAATATCATCGTATTTATCGTTCAGCTTTTTAACTTCGATGTGCTCTTGCCGCTCTTCCTTATTTCTAACAATTGATAAAATAATACCCACAACAATAACAAGTACTGCCAGCACAATGGTGAGGGTTTTAGCGACGAACATGCCGTACTCATAGACGAATTCCACTCGGATAACTCCTTAATATTGATTATTTTGCATGAACACAGTGAGTGTGAAGGATTCTGATTTTCAACTATGCGAGATTTTAACAGGAAGCCTTGGCACTATCTAGGAATTAGACTTGTAGAATGGTTAATAACCAAACGCTCATTGAATTTAGAATATTGATTCTTGTGTCTTAAAAAACTCAGCAATCATGAAAAACCATCGATTTATTTGTCTCAGATCACTATTTCAAAGTGTTGCTAGCATGGATAGCTAGCATCAAACGCCAGGGATGGCCATTGTGTCTTTGAACTAGTGATCTGAGACAAATAAATCAGCTCCATGCTGAGTTTTGTTAAAAGGCATGTATTGATTAATTCAGTATCAATTCGAAATAAAATCAAACCGATTCAGCAAGACCAAAAAACAAATCCTTTTCTTGCCATTGCTTAACCTCAATCTGATCCATCAGCTGAGTGGCGTCTGGTGCCTCCTTCAACAAATCTGTTAGTTTTGTTTGATACAAGGTGAACAATTTACCTTCAGCATTAACTAACCGAAACTGGACAGCGATGTTACCCTGAATGGAACAATAACGTGCCCCTATTACATTGAGCCCAGTCAAATTCAAGTGCTTACTATTTACAACTTTGAAATCCAGTTTATTCATTAAACTCGCTAAATTCACAAAGTCTTGACCAAGATAGTCGGGAGCAAGTTCTTTTCGATGGTTTAAAGCAATTTCTTGGGCCACGAGTAAAGAGAAATTTGCTTTGTAGGATTTGTTCTGCTCAAAATTAACAACACCCCAAATACTCACAACAAAAAACATAAGCGATGCCACTAACGCGTAACGCTGTTGAAACAAAAATAGTCTCTTATTTGCTGTCACCGGCTTATCAACTTTGGTGTTATTCGCTTCATTCGTCAAGCCAATTAACTCACTTAATTTATCGTCACTCAATTGTTGCGACTGATAATAGTCATTGACATGATCTTTGAGTTTACCACTTTTCATAAGGCCACCCGCGGCATTTCCGCTTCAAGCAATTTTCTTAATTTGCTTCGTGATCGATAAATTAAACTGCAAACCACACCCTTGCCACTACCAACAAGTTCCGCAATTTCCGTAGTGGAATACTCTTCGTAGTAAAACAAATACAAAACTTCGCGCTCATATAAATCAAGCTCTGCAAGTTTCTGCTCTAATAAATCCTTGTTCGCCATTACCTCTGAAAAGTCGGCATCAGAATCCATCAACTCAGCTTCGCTAACGCTCTCATCAAGCGACAGAAAAGGAATAACATTCTCTCGTTTTTTATGATTGAGAAACTTATTCCGAATAGTCGTAATTAGATAGGCAATTTCCTGAGGCGCAGATAGCTTAAGCATAGATTCCCAAGCATCCTGTAATAAATCTTCCGCAAGCGCAGGGTTATGCGTTAGCGAAAGCGCATAACGATAACCCTGATTGAGTAATTGACTAATTTCCAAGACTTACAAATTTTCCAAATGATATTTACGTTTGTTGCCATCAACAGAATGTACCAAGGCTTGGGTTGTTATTAACTTACCCTCCTTGGGTACAACAAGAAAATCTATGTCTATTTTTCGATTATCCTGATCCAGGAAATCTGCACAGCTAACATAGAAGCCGCCCTTCTTTACAATCCCGGTGTGCAGATTATCAAGTTGAAGTTTCAATAAATCCCCTTTCACTGCATCATAGACATACATTTTTCCATCAACGGTATTTTCGCTAATGAATCCAGACATTGCATGTTGAATATGATTACGTAAATTACCTTTTATAGAGGGATCATTTCCTGCCCAAGCATTCGACATGATTGTAAAACATAACACCACAAGACCCATAACTGACTTATATCTCATCCTAAACTTCTCCTAATTTTGTTTGAAAGTTTCTGTAGCGCTACAGTGATATCAACAATTCAGAAGAGGATTTGATTGCATGTGAGCAAGATTTATTTTTAACATTAAAATACTGGGCTTTAAGTCTTTGGTTTATCGAGAGAAAACGTGGAACCGAAAATATTTCAACTCAGCCAAATCTCCTTAATCTACACATTACTTATGGATATTCGTCTCACCGTTGGGGAAATCCGCATACTGTGGAAGATCATCATTAATCTCATACCAATCTGCCTTATTCCCCACAAATATGTGGCATTTTGGCGTTTGCCCTAGCTCGCCTTCAATTCCGCCTAGCGGTAAACCAATCACTTCTTCATTATCTCTATAATAACTAATGAGATTTGATCCACACATACGACAAAACGTTTTCGTGGTTGATGGCAATCCTTTATACATAGCTACCAACTCTTGCCCTGCCAACCAGAAAAAATCCTTTTTCTTAACCGTCGTCCGCGTTCTGAAGGCTGAACCATGCCATTTACGACATTCGGAGCAATGACAATGTAAAATATCACCTATCGGCCCCTTAACCGCATACTTCACTTCCCCACACAAACATTGGCCTTTGATTTCAACCATGACATTTTCCTTTCACGCGTTTTCAGTTTGATGAAAATAATTAAACAACCTTCGGACCGAGTAATTTTTTGCAAATGCAATCAACACTAAAATCATTGATATTAGCAGCGCATCTGTCATGGGCACATGAACACCAAATAACGGGAAAACAAAAAACTGCACCATCACTGTAAGGACATATCCCGCCATTACGCTTACCAAACTTTCCATTAAGCTCATTCGCCGGCTTTGACTATTTTTCATTTTGCACATACCTCACAGCATTAAGCGATAACAATGTTAATTTCTTAATTGGCGCCTTCACTAATATTGACCATTGATACACAATTAAGCCAAAAATTATGATGCTGGCACCAATAATTGTTGAATTAGAAATAATTTCATTATTTAGCCATTGACCTAACAACAAACAAGTCACTGGTGTAATTAACGGTAATAATCCAATACTACTTGCGCTCACATGTTTTAATGCATAGTAAAAAAGAATCGCGCCACAGGTTGATCCAAATACCGCAAGATAAACAATTGAGAATGCAGCAAAATTTGGAATCGATTCCGGCATTGGTTCCCCCAAGATTAAATAGGTGATAACAAATAAAACCGACGTCACACTTAAACCGCCAGTATTTGCCACCAACACCGGTAACTCACTGGAAACCTGTTTAAACCATACCGTACCGAAAGAATGACAAAAGGTCGCACATAACACAGCCAACATGCCAAATAACATGGCATCCCCAACGTCCATACCTTGATAAAAAACCACGATTAGGCCAACAAAACCCAAAATCATGCCCAACGTTTTTGGCAACGTAAAACTTTTTTCTGACAACCAGACTCTGGCCAATAATCCTGTGAATACAGGCGTCAAGCCAAATATCACGGAAATTAAACCCGAGGGAATATATTGCGCGCCCCAATAAACCAATATCATTGCGAGATAAGCTGGAATTCCAATCGCTACATAGGTATGCAATGACTTCCTGTTCCACGGCAATGCCTTACGTAGGAGCAGCACCAATGAAATACTGAGTATAAGTGCAACAAACATACGGAAAGACACACCAAACAAAAATCCGACGTCTTCCCCACTCCATTTAATGGCCAGCGGCGTGGTAGTCCAAATCATAACAATGCCGAGGTAAGCCAATGGAACAGACATTTCTATTACTCCTTTTTAAACCGTAAAACTCATTAATTTCCAACAGTTAAGGCCCAGAAACGAAAAAGGCCGCGGTCTTTTTGAGATCCGCGGCCTTTTGAATTCTGTTGGTTTTTTATCTAATGCTATTCAACATTCCTTTGGCTCGCGGACAAACACAGCACATACCAGCGAGTAATCACCGGCATTGATGCAATATGTTTAAAGGCGTGCTTTTGAATGTTCATATTTCGAGTGTGGCAACAAAATAAAATAAGGTCAAGAGTTATATCGATTATTATTTAAATTAATTACGTGTTTTTTCAGATTTATTTCCCCCCATATTAATTACTTCGATTTGATTATTACAAGCTTTGTGGACATAATTATTTTAAACGTAAAAAACAAATTTAGTACATTTAAGATATAACAATAAATTTTTAGGGAGGGAAGTTCATGAGAACTCAACAGTATCTTATTGTTTTTCTATGCACATTGGCCACTCTTCTCACCGCCTGTGGTGGCGGCGAAGATGGATCATTGACCGTGACCAGCACTGTTCCTACGCATCGCCAGGGAGACGTATCCGTTAGTGAAAAAATTCAAATCAAGTTTAATCAGGATGTAAATACCGACAGCCTCAGCTCATCATCAATAGTGCTGCACAATATGAATTCGCATAAACCTGTTAGGGCCACGATTAAATACGACGAAACGACACGGACTATTACACTTTCACCTTCAATATTAGAATATGAAAATCATTACGTATTATCAGTAACAAATTTCGTTACATCTAAAGGTGGAAAATCAATTGAAGAAACCCTCGACGTGTCATTTACGACTGAATTCGAACCACCACTTTTTTTACAAGAACCAGCCAATGGGGAAACCAAAGTCAATACACGAGCCTCAATACGAGTAAGTTTTGACAAACCAATCAGCCCATCAACAATCAATCAAAATAATTTTTATGTACTCGATAATATTGGCAATAAAATTAATGGCACGGTAACGCTAATTGATGATACGGCTCTCTTTGATCCCTCTACTGAATTAACCGTCAACACCCAATATAAAGTCGTTCTTACCACATCTATCATTGGAACTGATGGATTCCCTATTTCATCCAATAACATTGAGTGGTCCTTCACTACAGCTATTGTTCGATCATCAACTTTACATGTTGCTGGCCCAGGTGATGATACTACCAACTATATTGATATAGACACACAAGGAAGCGTGATTATCGCTGGCAGTACTGACGGTCAATTAGGAAACACACCCAATGTGGGGAATCATGATGCATATATTGCAAAATACGACACCTTACACAATCAGCAATGGATTACTCAGTTCGGGACGCCAGAATTTGATGCAGCGACCCATATTACTATTGATAACTTAAATAATATATATGTACTTGGTTACACAGACGGAAGCATTGATGGCTTGACCCAAACAACCGGTACCGATGTTTTTGTTAGTAAAATAGCAACCAGCGGAATAACACAATGGACAACTCAAATTAGCGCGTCAAAGGACCACAATATGAGTTACGGCATTGTATTGATGGATAACAATGTATTCATCGCGGGAGCCACCAGCGCCAGTATGCGAGATGAACATGACTTTTTTATTGCAAAGCTTGATGCACAATCTGGCGCTCAAATCTGGTTAAATGAAACAGAAAGCGCTACTGATCAGCGCGCAATAGGATTAACGAGTGACGCGAGTGGTAATTTACTTCTAGCCTATAAATCAACAGAACCACCTGAAAAAGACATTGCTCCTGTTGGCAAAACGACAATTAAGCTACACGCTTACAATATCACTGGCACGAATGCTTTGCTTATGTGGGAAAAAGAATTGGGATCGGGCGATCATGAATACAATCATATCAATATGACTAGCACGGCAACTGGTACATATTTAAGTGGCGAGCGCTTCCCTGCGTTTAGAGGGTTTGAACCCCCACCACCAGACGCATTTGAAAATAGCGGTGTGTTTGTTACAAAAATTGATCCCGCATCAAATGGTGCAGTCATCTCCGATAAAATATACCCAGTAAGGGAATCTTCACAATCTGAAACGATAGTGGTAGATGAACTTGATAATGTTTACATGGCAGGATTCGTGTTTGGTTTACCTGGCTTTTTTGGCGATCCATTCCAAGCTCCACCTCAGGAAGAAATGCAAAATATTAGCGTTATCAAGTTTAATAGTAATGCCGAGGAACAATGGTCCGCGAGCATACCAGCCACCCATCATGCAGGCATAAAACACATGGTTATCGACAATCAAGGATCGCTACACCTTGCAGGCGAAACGCACGGCAATGTCGATGGCAACAGCTTGCTGGGAGGACAAGACGGCTTTATTGCAAAACTGAGTACTGCCGATGGTTCAGTTCAATAGCATTTAAGCACGAACAAGTTCAATAGCACTACTATTGAACTTGTTTCGGTATCTCAATTTCGGGTATCGCAAAAATTCTGGGCACGTACCGATTCCGCTCTCCATCACTTTCAAACAATCCGGTATAAATCAGATTAACATCACCATTTGAATTAATACTTGCATCAAAGTTAAAATTGGATAAATCGCCTGCAGCAATGTCGCTTAAATCAAAATCCGCTACCAATGTTAAACCTTTGTACTGTGCGAATTTTACTATTTCCTTTTTATTGCTTTGTGAAACACCAGCTTTCCAAAACACGTTAAGAAATTCACCATTAGCTTGAAATTTCAAATCTCCGCTGTAATCTAAAAGCGCCGAAAAAACTTCTTCTTTAGACCATAAAGAGTCGGCATAGTGATACTGCCTTCTAATTAACGATCTATTCTTTCTATAATAAACATCTATTCGATTTTCCAGTGGAGAAATATATCTATCCCAATCCATTAGAATATCATTTGATGAAATAATATTTTGTGACCAAGATTTTGTTTTGGGATCGAAGTAATGAATCCCTTTTTGGCGAACCAGTGCATCATCCGACCCAGCATAGAAGGAATAAGAAAATGCCAAACGCTCGTTGCGGTAAAATTCAATATTGTATATGAGATAGGGAGATTGAAAAATTTCTACTGGATTACTCCAGATTAACTCACCCAGCTCATTTAACACGGCCAAGCGTGATTCCAATACATACTTGTCATCATTCTTTGTAACGTAAGCGATCGCGACTTTTTCATTGTGCTGCTCTCCAAACAAATCGACCCTCAAACCAGCAATCTGCGAAACTATGCTAGGCTCTGACCAACCATTAGTATTCCAACTAAGGCTGCCAAGCTCATAACCGCTCTGAGCAAACTGCACATAGATAAGTCTCAAATCATTCTCATGAGAGAGCGGTAAAAATCTTGAAATTGAATTCCCAGAAATAGGAACCTCTTTTATCTCCGAGAACCCAGATCCCTTTTTAAAGTAGAAATGCAAAACGGAACTTGATTCTCGTACAAAAAAATGTAATTCATCATTACTTAAAATACGATATTTAACATCGTAATTCTGCACGTGAATTAGCTCACCCCAGACACCATCAACATATGGCCTGAAATGCTTTCGATACTCCCCATTGACAAACTGTGTCCATACAACAAGAAAATCTGCACCGCTTATATTAATTATCATCGGATCGAAACTGGCACTACTATTTAGCTCAGTAACCAATTTTTCACTTGATTCGGTCGCGGCTGCCAACTCCTCAGATTGTCTTACCACCATTGTTAATTCATCGGAATCTGCCATTGCATTTTCGGCAATGAATTTAACACCCTGATCATTGATAGAAATGGCATATTTGTTCAAAGAAAGGTTAGGAATCGGAACGCTGCCTAGGTATGACTCGCCAGTACCATTGAGTTGATATTTTAGTAACACTGAATCATTGCAATTACTTTCATTACCTAACACCACGCTAACTCGTTTCTGACTGCAACTAATATCCACATAGACGGAATCATTTTGGTTAAATAAGGTTTTATAGTTAATCCCATCGTCATCCGCACCAATAATGGTTTCACTCATTAGCCATTCATTTTCTTCAAACGCAAAATGACGCCAATTCATTACATTTGATTCTGTTGCCAATAGAAATCCGTCATCCAGGTTAAACAGTTGAATAAATTGGGATTGAGACGATGATAAATCACTACCAGATAATGAAAACTCGGCAGTCCAATGACAACTGCCATCAACAATTCGACACATGGACAAGTCCAATGACCTCTCATCCGGTTTATCCTGAAAGATTACTAGAGCCAAACCCATGTTATTCATTGCCGCACTAAATTGCACGTTTGGCACAACACTGGAGTCAATCTCAAATTCACTTTCGGAATGTTCGAAATTATCCAGATTTATGAGAGAAGAGCGTATTACAACTTTACCATCGATCAACTGCAACCAGTTGGCAGATGCAAATTTTGAGTTTGAAACCAAACTCACATTAGCATTAAATGTTGAAGTGGAATACAAACCGAGGGCAAGTTTATCTAGCTCCACCGTTTTTGAAAGACCATAATCGCCCGAATTTTTCTTTTCGAAAACACTGAGTGCAAGGATGTTCTCTCGTGTAGTAGATAATTCATCTATTTCAATGAGTCTTTGTTGAAATAACACTGCAAAACCATCATTCACCTTGATCAAATGATGCCGCAAATTATTGGGTGTTTGAGTTTGCTGAGACCGGTTATCACTTCCAAAATATATTGCCCCATCGATGGCCGAATTACCTCCGCCTCCGCCACTGCCCGACGCTGGTGCAGGTGCGGGAGCTGAAGTTGGTGGAGCTGGCAAAGGCCGAAGGACCTCTCCGGATAGCAGATGACAATCAGCGCATGAATTTACAATTCCAACTATAGAATGATCAATGGGTACAGCGCCACTAGCTACAAATTCGTAGTTAACGATCCTTATTCTTCGTTTAATCGATTGCAGGTGTTGCCACTGTTTCGATGAGGTATTGAATACATCAATATAGGTATCGCTAGCATGCTGAACCAATACAAAATCATCATTTAAAGCCATTAAACTTAAATCAGATGGTCGTTGTTCTGTCTCAAAATAATCATCGATTGACCAACTGTTGGAGTTCACATCATAAAAGCTATAATACAGCTTCCGTTTGCTCAACATGAACTCTTTGCTAATCCAAACCATTAAACCGTTGCCTGAATCATCGAAAACGAGCTTCGGTTCGTCAAATTCAACCGGCTGCAATTCGCTAATGAGCTGTGCTTGTTCCTTACTGGCAAGCAAAGGATGTTTGCTGACAAGAGGATCATCGCTTGAATTATTATTTTTGAAATTACAAGCACATAGACTGAGCAACAATGCGCCATGGGCAAACAAGTTATTGGTGATTTTCATTTTTTTTAATTATTAAGGTTAGATTGCACGCATTATATCAAAAATTTTCTACAAATAAATTTCGGACTTTATGAACCCGAAAACCAACAACTCCAGCAATCTATAAACATAAGCCATACAATACAATTTCACACACATAATAATTTTCGTTTGCTTTTAAACAATGATTTGTTACCTTAAACCAAGCGTCACACCAGCATTAAATAGAGGTACATCATGAAAAAAGCGTTGTTTCTTTTCTTATTGTTAATTTCTGCAAACATACAAGCAGAATCTCAACTCATTCAAAAACAAGTATTAGGATTTGGAGATAATTATCAGGATGCCATAAGCAATGGCCTACTCACAGCTGTACGTCAAGTGCGCGGCTTGGAAATTGGTACAGAAAAAAATCTGAAAGCAGAGTTTAACCAATTCGTAAATGATACTGGAATCAATCAAACCACAACCACTATAAGTACTACTACTGACACATATGAATTATCTAAAGGCTGGGTAAAAAGTTTTGATGTACTCGAAGTCACAGAAGCAAAAAAAGGCGGTATCTGGAAAGTTAAGTTGGACGTATTTGTTCCTCAACAAATATCTGATCGCGAACAAGACCAAAGACAGCGAATTGCCATTTCCCCTTTTCGAATTAACGCTCACGAATATGACTTAAAAAACAGCAACGCGAATGCATCGGCAGTGGTAAAAAGATTAGCCGACAACATTTCCAGCATGATTAGTAACTCACAAAAATTTGCGATAGTTAACCGTCAGTACCAAAACGAGATTTCTTCAGAAAACAAACTTTTGTCCTCAGACAACGTGCCACCAGAAGAAGCCAGTCGTATTGGGCAAATGTTGGGGGCGGATTTAATGTTAGTCGGCAACATTTATGAGTTAAAAACCGAAGTGGAGAGCCAGGATTTTTACGGCGCTAAAAATCATCGTCTGACTGATAGAATGGATTTATCGTATTCTACAATTGAAACAGCTTCAGGAAAAATACTCAGCACACACACAAAAACGTTCGAATATATTCAAGAAAAAGATGAAAATACCATAAACAATTTATTAACTAGCATTGCGAAACACATTAGCGAGGATATCGTTAAAGACTTCTTCCCAGACAGTCATTTTACCCTTCATACAACTGAGCAAGAAGAAAACACAAAACAAAAAAGCCGAGTGCTGACACCCGGCTCTAGCGAAAAACCCATTAAATGGTAATTAAATCCTAGGATTTATTTAAGTACCAAATAACGACTTACTTTTGGTTTTACGAATCTCTTTTTCGTCTTGCCATTCTAGAATGCCAGATTCAAGATGCATTAGCTTCAAGGTAAACTTGTAATAAACATCTTTTGTACTACTATCCCGTTTTACAATACTGGACATATTTCCATATAACATGTATTCCGCACCAATTTGTCGGCCAAATGCAACCGCTTTTGTGGGATCGACCAATCCACTGTCTTGCTGATAATCCATTTGCTTTTTAACAGCTTGCACTTTAGTCATATCAACAAAGCGAAATTTACCTGACCTTAATAGTTTGGTGCTGATAGTATCTGTAATTGATTCGGTATCAATATGTTCAGTGGTTTTGTTTTTAATTTTTTCCACAAACATAACAGGACGTCGCTGTTTGGTTACCTCAACAATGGGAGGAAACGTCAAAACAGAATCAACCATTTTACTGGCAATAGACTGTAAATCTGTCGACCCAAAATCAACTGTTGTTGTTTCCACAGCACCAGCATCGCCGTATTCAACTTTTGATGCACAACCACCCAATAGCAACGAGGCAACGGATGCGACGAGCAAAGGTTTTATCCAGTTTTTCATTTTTTACTCCTACTAATGGAATCTATTATCTGATTTTATAATTGTCGTAATACAATTTTATATTTCTTAACTGTTGGATTTGGCGCCAGACCCTGCACATTTTTGGTTTCTTTACCATGTAATATCAAGGTTTTCCAGGAATTACCCTCGCTCTCAATTTCAAAACCGGTAACATCAAACCAAGAAAATTTATATTGAAACTCCTGATCTGAATCAAATAGATTTTGAATTTCAACTTGAACATTGAGCAAATCATTAATCACTCGTGTGTTAAAGTTTTTTATCGCTACTTTTTTAGCAAGCGAACTATTCTGAATTTCAACAACGTCTGATTTTCCGGTCGCCGGATCTGATTCTGCGACGATGCCAGAGGTCGCACAGGCGCTTATAAAAATCAGCAACATACTAATAAAGATTAACTTTCTGAGATTATAAAAGTGGTTTTTCATTGTATTTCCATCCTCATCGAATGATAGCTTCAGCCATTTGTAAATTATAACACGCGAGTAAACAGTTGCTTTCTGGTTCCCACCACGTGAATGATTGATAATCCATTCTCTTTAACATCGATGTTTATTTGATCTTTTTTACCATTCGCTGCATTTATTCTCAACATTTGCTGACCAACAGGTAAACTGACTCTTAGAATTTGCGCATTTCTCGGCAGGGTTAACCAACTTCGGCGATCAGCTTGCTCACTTATTAGGTTAAATAAAATAGCTGCAATGGCACCTGCTGGTCCCAAATGTTCATCTGCTGTTTTTCTAACGCCATTTTTCGCGATTAATCTCAAAACCTGACGGATAATAATACCGGTCATTTTTTCTTGTAAATCTTTCACTGCAAGTGCGCGAAAATCACAAATTAAAGACGTTTTTAAAATATCACCTGCAGTGGTATTTAAGGTCAGTGCTCCTCTGTGAGAACTAATGTCTCGATACACAGGAAACGCAACCGTGTGAATAGTGTTATGTGTTCCTAGAGGAATGCCAACTTGGTCTTTAACCGGAACATAGCCCTCTTCATACAAAATAACAACGTCACCTTGCTTGATACCGCTCGAAGAAACTTGTTGCCCGAATTTTTTTTCAAAAATATCGTAATCTTCACGAAACCCAAGCAACTTGGCTAATCTAAGTAAATCTTTATGGAGTACTGGATTATCAGGAAAAATTTCCAGCGCTTTCTTATAGTCTATATAAGCATCATTAGGTTCCCCGAGTTTTTCATATATTAAACCCGAGAGATAAAATGTATAGGCATTTTGAAATGAATTTTTAACGTCGCTCGCGGCGGCATACATCGCGGCAAAACGTCGATTGACCTGCTCGTTATGCCTTGATGGATCATACTTTTTTTCTCTTGCTTTATTTTCCGCTTCCGCAACTTCTTTATTATGACGCTCCAGCGCATCTCTTTGCTCGAGCGCTGCGCGACGAACTTCCACACCCGCACCTTCCAGATCTTTTTTCATAAGATAGTTGATGGCTTGATAGTGATGCATCATAACTCGCTCATATGATGCTGCACGGTAAGGAATCGCATTATCATTTGTAATAAGGGCAGCGCCCTTTGCGGCAGTATCAGATGCGCTAACTACTGCTTTTTCATCAGCGATGCTTTCGGTTTTAATCGCAAGTGCAAAATCTTTTACACTAACATCTGGCTCGCCTTGTAGCTGACTCACCCGACCACGTTCCAACATATATAAGGTTCTATCTTGACTATCTCTTTGCTTATCTAAGAATTTGAGTGGTTTTTCAAAGGAACGTTGCTCTATTTTGGTTTTGACATCAGCAATTTGATGTGGATAGGGGTCAAAAATACTGGTTGTGGCACATGCCGAGACCCATAAAGTCAACGGCAATATTAGGACGAATTTTAAAAACCAGACCAGGCTATTTATTTTTTTATTGATTAGCAGCATATCGGTAACATATTTAAAAATACACAGTACTCGGAATAAAGATCCTTACTATCATAAATTGATGAGACCGCAGTTCTAGTGAATTCGTGCAGTATTGTACAGTCCAATAATAATTGATGATATCATTTAAAAATGATTTACCATAAACAGTGGAAAGTCACTCGTTGACAGTGAACTGATTATTAACAGGAATAAATATGAAGAAAAAACTAACCGCATTCTTGATCATTAGCTGGATTGTCAGCCTCCCATCCATTGCCAGCGCTGAATTTGTTAAGGGTGGAATGTATGCCGGCGCTAGCGCAGGTGTTTCTATATACGACAAACTGGACACAACTGACGTCGGTTACAAAGTGTATGGCGGTTACTTACTATACGACCACATCGGTTTGGACGTCGCTTACACCAACATGGGTGACCCAAGTTATGGGGTTAGCGTTTCTGGCATGGGCAATCTGCCAGTCAATTCTCAAATCTCCTTGTTTGCAAAAGTCGGCACCTTCGTATGGAAATATGACCCACCCAATAGCAAGTCCTCATCGGGCAATGATTATAATATTGGTATTGGTGTCAATTTTAACGCGCAAGATAATATATATATCCATGGCGAATTAGAGAGATTTAAAATTGGCAACGATTCGTCTATATTTTATTCGCTCGGCCTGGCATTCGACTTCTAAGCACCGTTAACCGTTGAAATAATAAACGTTTAAGTCATATTAAGAGTTGTCTGCCACATTCCATACACATATACTAACTCAAGCTGTTTTAACTAATTAATTGAGGGAGAACATAATGAAAGGTATAGACATGCCCGGCGAAGTTCGCCGAGTGACTGGAATGTTAATAGGCGTTCTGTCAGTATACTCATTTATCGCTTACATCGCTCTTTCAAGAGCAGCATAAAAAAAGCCCCCAAATAGGGGGCTTTTTTGTGCACAATGCAAATGACCTTATTGCATTAAACTGCCTGCAATTATCCCGATAAAAGCGCCAACAACACCGCCCCACACAACTAACCAGCCGAGATGCTCTTTAATCATTTCTTGAATAATTTGCTTAACAAGCTCAGGTGTCAATTCTGATAACCGTTTATCAACGATCGCTTCTATTTTGCTCGCCATATCAGAACTTAACGCATCAGTATCAATACTATTCGCAACGGTAGTTTGAAAGTTGTCACTTTCTACCATCTCATTCAAGCTCAATTTAATTTTTTCAATGAATGAGTCTTTTAATCCTTGTAATGCAGCCGCACCACCAATCATCTCCAACATACTGCCAAAAGATGACGACATGATGGCGTCCACTAATCGGTCGAATAAAACATCATAGTCAATTTTGTCCACCATCTGACCAGGCTTTAACCATTGTGTTATTGATGCCTCCTCATCGGCAATGAAACGTTTTAAATTATCTTCAGTAAAGAACTGCTTCATGATGAGTTGCTTTATTGCGATTTTAAACTCTTCAAATCGATTAGGGATCACGCCAGACCCATACATTAATGGCACTTTTTCAAATAACATATGAACGGCCAACCAATTGGTAATCGCTCCTGACAATGCAAATAAACCCATGGTTAATATCACATTATCCGAATCGGGAATTAACAAGCCAATTAGCACCACTGCCAAAGCAACTGTATTGGTTATCAGCGCCTTATCACCTGCTTGAAAATCTGCCTTTAGGGTATTCAACATAATTAGAGTTTCCTCAAAAAGATGAAACAGCCCGTTTTCGATTTTCACATCCTCCCATATTTTGGCTCAACACCGATAATATGGACCGCCTTCCTAACACCACCACCCAGCAAATGAGCGATGAT
>Ga0316207_10000110_pt1 | contig 174664 bp, 169 predicted proteins | sample 6weekpyrite_MG_FD_204943 | JGI IMG/M metagenome (GOLD analysis project Ga0316207, IMG submission 204943) | Microbial mat bacterial communities from mineral coupon in-situ incubated in ocean water Damariscotta River, Maine, United States -... | ecosystem: Environmental > Aquatic > Marine >... | reverse complement strand
AATCGGGTATTTCTATACATGTTGTGGCCTCTGGATTTTAAGTTAGCCACTTGGGTTTTACCCGTTAATCTTAGAGGCCGCAACAACTTATAAACATTACTATTTTTTATTCCGGACAGTAGTGGGCGCAGGCCGGAATGACAGCGTATGTTAAAGCAGCACGCGCTCAATACCACCTTTCTGCACTTTATCAATAAAGTGGCGCTGCCATTTCTCGCCAAAGTAGCGGTTGACCAGTTCAACCACAATGTAACGTGGCTCCAGGCCGGTGGTGTCGCTGTAGCGCGCCAGTCCTTGCTGACAGGCGGGGCAGGAGGTCAGCAGACGCACGTTACCGTCCTCGACCTTTGCTCTTCCGGTGAGCTGCTCAATCCCGCTGGCGAGCTCCTCTTCCTTGCGAAAGCGCACCTGGGTGGCGACATCGGGGCGTGATACCGCAAAGGTACCGGCCTCACCGCAGCAGCGATCGCTGAGTGTCGTATCACCATTCAACAGCTGGGTGGTGACCTTTAGCGGAGAGTGGTGTTTCATCGGTGTATGACACGGGTCGTGATAGAGGTACTGCACCCCCTCGACACCGTCGACCGAGATCCCCTTCTCCATCAGAAACTCGTGGATATCCATCAGGCGGCAGCCGGGGAAGATCTTCTCGAACTCATATTTCAGTAGCTGATCCATGCAGGTGCCGCACGAGACCACTACCGTTTTGATGTCGAGGTAGTTGAGCGTATTGGCGACGCGATGGAACAGCACTCGATTGTCGGTAGTGATCTGTTTCCCTTTCGCCTGATCGCCAGAGGAGGTCTGGGGGTAGCCGCAGCAGAGATAGCCCGGCGGTAACACCGTCTGCACGCCGCTCTCATAGAGCATCGCCAGCGTTGCCATACCGACCTCGCTGAAAAGGCGTTCTGAACCGCAGCCGGGGAAGTAAAAGACCGCTTCGGCATTTTCATCAGCCCGGGCCGGGTCGCGCAGGATCGGTATCGTCTTTTCATCCTCGACGCCGAGCAGTGCACGTGTCGTCTGAGCAGGGATGTCCGCAGGCAGTGGTTTTTTCATAAAGTGGATCACCTGTGCCGGCACCGACGGTTTGCCGGTGGTCGACGTCGGGCGCTGCTGAGCGTTGCCGTTGCGCGACAGTGCCTTAATCACGCGGTGGCCGAGGCGCTGTCCCGCAAAACCCCACTGCAACATCAGCTTGCGCATGATCTTGATTGAGGTGGCGCTGGTGATATTGAGGAACGCCATTGCAAGGCGCGGCCCCGGTTTGAGACGCAACGGTAGACGCGTCTTCAGGATGGTGCGCATACGCACCGAGACATCGCCGAAGTCGATGTTGACCGGGCAGGCCGGCAGGCAGCGGTGACACACGGTGCAGTGGTCGGCAACGTCTTCCATCTCATCGAAGTGGCGCACCGCAACACCACGGCGGGTCTGCTCTTCATAGAGGAACGCCTCGATCATCAGGCCGGTAGCGAGGATCTTGTTACGCGGCGAGTAGAGCAGGTTGGCGCGTGGCACATGTGTCGTGCAGACCGGTTTGCATTTGCCACAGCGCAGACAGTTACTGATATCGTCGTTGAGCGCACCCAGGTCACTCTCTTCGAGAATCAACGCCTCCTGTTGAAGCAATCTTAATGAAGGGGTGTAGGCGTTCTCAAGCCCTGAGCCAGGCAGTAGTTTGCCACGGTTGAATGCACCATTGGGATCGATGCGCTGTTTGTACTGTGCGAAGGCTTCGATATTGCTGTCGTCCAGGTACTGCATCTTGGTCAGGCCGATGCCGTGTTCACCAGAGATCACCCCGCCAAGCGAGGTGGCGAGTTCCATCACGCGATCGACAATATGCTCCGCCTCGCGCATCATCTCATAATCGTTGGAGTTGACCGGAATATTGGTGTGCACATTGCCGTCGCCGGCGTGCATGTGGAGTGCAACAAAGAGGCGACTGGAGCGGATCTCGCCGTGGATCTCATCGAGCCGTTTGCGCACGGCCGCGAGCGCCTCACCGCCGAAGATCTCTTTCAGTGGGCGCTCTATCTCACGCCGGTAGGAGATGCGTACTTCACGCCGCAGTAGCAGCTGGAACAGGGTGTCGTCATCACGAGCATTGGCGGCCTCAGCTTCGCTCAGCAGTGCACGCTGTGCTGATGCCGTGCTATCCATCTCTTCCATCAACGCCTGCCAGCGATGACGTACCGCCTTGAGGTGGGCACAGGCGGCGTCACGTTTGTTGAGGACGATGGCATCTCCCTCTTCGCTCGCCTCAAATTCAAGCGAGAGCGGTATTGAGGTGAGATCGTTTTCCAGAAAGCGGGTGACGGTATCGATCATATTGAGCTTGTTGCTGGTCGAATGCTCGATGTTGATGCGCTCGATCCCTTCGTTATAGGCAACCAGGTTGTCGAGTGGGATCACCACATCTTCGTTGATCTTGAAGGCGTTGGTGTGGGCGGCGATCGCAGCGGTGCGGCCACGATCCTGCCAGAAGCGGCGGCGCGCTTCGGGGGTGACGGCGATAAACCCCTCGCCTTCGCGCTCGTTGGCGATGCGCACGATCGCGGATGCCGCGCGCGCCACTTCATCGTCATCGTGCCCGCCGACATCGATCAGCAGCAGCATCTTGGGCAGTTCGGAGCGCAACGCCTTGGTGGAGTAGCCGATGGCGCGCAGGTAGCGCTCATCAAGGTGTTCCATGCCGGAGAGCAGCGTCTCGGTCTGCTGTTCGATATGATCCTTGATCGCCACGATGGCCGATACCGCAGGCTTGATGTCGGCGCCGAAAAATTCGAGGCAGATGGTACGGGTGAATTTGGGTTGCTCGTGCAGGATAAAGATTGCCGAGGTGATGAGGCCGTCGCACCCCTCTTTCTGAATGCCGGGCAGGCCACCGAGGAATTTGTCGGTGACATCCTTGCCGAGGCCGCGGCGACGAAACGCGTGACCGGGAAAGTGGAGGATCTCAGGTTCACGAGTGGGAGTCTCGCCATCGGCACTAAAATAGCTGACACGGAACTCCACCTCATCCTGGTCGTGAATCTTGCCGAGGTTGTGGTTGAGGCGCTCCACCTCCAGCCACTGTGCATCGGGGGTGACCATGCGCCACGACACCAGATTATCGAGCGTTGTGCCCCATAAAACCGCCTTTTTGCCGCCGGCATTCATCGCCACATTGCCTCCAATGGTGGAGGCGTCCTGCGAAGTGGGATCAACGGCAAAGACGTAACATTGTGATTCGGCCCGTTCAGCGACGCGGCGTGTCACCACGCCACATTCGGCACGTACTGTCGCGACCGCCCCATCAACCCCTTCGAGCTGGCGCTGATCGACCATGCCGAGCCCTTCCAGTTTTTCGGTGTTGATCACCGCAGTCTCTGCGACCAGTGGCACTGCGCCGCCGGTATAACCGGTGCCCCCGCCGCGTGGGATGATGGTCAGGTCCAGGTCGATGCAGGCCTCGACAAGCGCACGCACCTCGTCTTCTGTGTCAGGCGTCAACACTACAAACGGGTATTCGACACGCCAGTCGGTGGCATCAGTGACGTGCGAGACACGCGCAATGGCGCTGAAATCGATGTTGTCGGCACGCGTCACCTGTAACAGGCGTGCCTCCGCCTCAGAGCGCAGCGCCTTCTGGCGCGGCAGCCACGTCTCAAACCGGTGTACTGCCTGTCGCGTTGCCTGTAGCAGCGCGAGTGCGGTCTCGTTACTGTCGGCACGGCCGATGGTCTGGTCAAGGCGGTGATGTAGCGCCGTCACCAGGCCTTTCCAGCGCCTGCTGCTGCTGATCAGGTCGTCCTGAATATAGGGGTTGCGGGTCACCACCCACATGTCACCCAGCACCTCAAACAGCATCCGCGCCGAACGTCCGGTGCGTCGCGAGCCGCGCAGTGTATTGAGCTGCTGCCAGCTCGATTCACCGAGAAAACGGATCACAATCTCGCGATCTGAAAAAGAGGTGTAATTATAGGGGATCTCGCGAATTCGCGATGTGGGTATGGGTTCTTGCATTTTCGACTTGATTTATAAAGATAGTATTTCGGCGGCCGATGAGATTATGACTACACCAGTGTGTTTAGGTGCGTAGTTTAACATGCCTCAATATCTGGGACATATTTGGTTGAAAAAAAGCGAAAAAGGCCATGGCGACGGAACGGGAAGGTATCAAGGTTGATAGTAATGGAATGGCTCCCGAAAAGCTGGCCGCTATGCTCGCCGCCTTTGAGCCTGCCTCGATACTCAAAGATGATCAGATAGCCGAACTGATTAGCCAGTCTGTGGTTGAAGAGATCCCGCAGGGTGAGCAACTCTTTGATGATGGCATCCCGACCGAGCTGGTTGTCTACCTGTTGCAGGGCAGTATTGAATTCACCAGTTCAAATGGGGGCATTAAACAGCTAGAGAGTGGCAGTGAGGATGCACGGCGTCCTGTGGCGTATGACCACTCTCAGAAACCGCCTTTGATGGTGGCAGCGACACCGATAAGTATTCTCTGTGTCGATAAAGAGCTGCTCGATACGATGGTGTCATGGGCGCAGATTTCGGCGCCCGAGACAGAGGTGATCATGAGCGAAGAGGGGATTGTCACCATCGACCGCGCGAGCTGGCTCAATTCGATGATCAAGTCGCCTACTTTCAGAAAGCTACCCGCCGCCAATATCGAACAACTGCTTAACAAGCTGGATCCGGTCAGGGTTAATGCCGGTGACCTGATCATCAGGCAGGGTGATCAGGGTGATTATTTCTATATGATCAATAACGGTATTGCACTGGTGACCATCAATCCAGAGAACGACGAAGACTCGGTCATCATGGCGGAACTCAATGAAGGGGCGAGTTTTGGTGAGGCGGCACTGATTTCTGATAAGCCGAGAAATGCCACCATCACGATGATGGAAGACGGTGTATTGCTACGACTCTCGAAAGAGGATTTTATCAATCTGCTGAAGCAGCCTACACTGCGCTGGGTCGAATACGGTAAGACCGCCAGTATTATCAAACGCGGCGCAATGTGGATCGATGTGCGGATGCCGGAAGAGTACGAACGCGGGCACCTGCCGAATTCAATCAACATACCGATGCGCGAACTACATAAGAGTGCGCGCGATCTGAGGCGTGACATTCCTTATATCTGTTGCTGTGAGAGCGGCACCCGAAGTTCTGCCGCGGCCTTTGCTTTGTCTCAGTACAAGATTCGTACCGCAGTCCTTAAAGGCGGAATCGAGTCGGTTCCCGAAGAAGACCTTGAGCTCTCCTCGGCAACCGTCTGAGACACACCTGCTACGAGGCAGGTAATTTTTGCTAGAATGAGCGGATGTGACCGCCAGGGGGTGTTCTCAATTAGTCAGGCCGCCCTGCCGATTGAGAACACCCCCTGGCCACGGTAATAGTGCCGCGCGCATTTCAAAAACAGATATCACGACAGCATGGTCAATCCTGAACCCGGCCTTAAACATAGAGTTGCAAATTATCGTCTTTCGATGGCGACGGTTGAGGGTGTGCCGCAGCTTGCACTGCTTGGTGCGATTAGCGGTATCATCGCGGGGCTGGTGATTGTCGCATTTCGTATCCTGATCGAATATACCCAGATGAGTTTTCTGCCCGGCGCTGACGCTGAGAACTACGAAGCGTTATCGCCGATGATGCGGTTGTTGCTTGCGACTGTTGGTGGATTGGTGGTGGGGCTGCTGTTTCAATATGTCGCAAAGAGTGCCGCACAGGTTGGCGTAGTGCATACGATGGAACGTCTTGCCTATCATCAGGGGCGGCTGCCGCTGCGCAATGCGATCTGGCAGTTTATCGGGGGTGCCATCACCATCATCAGTGGTCACTCGGTGGGGCGTGAAGGGCCGAGTGTCCACCTTGGAGCGGCAAGTGGCAGCCTGCTGGGGCAGGTGTTGCAACTGCCCAACAACAGTACCCGTACCCTTGTCGCCTGTGGAGTTGCCGCTGCCATCGCCGCCTCGTTTAATACCCCGCTGGCCGGTGTGATCTTTTCGATGGAGGTGGTATTGATGGAGTACACCATTGCCGGTTTTATTCCGGTGATTATGGCGGCAGTGCTGGCCACGATTGTCTGCCACTGGTTCTTTGGTGCGGAGACGGTCTTTCTGGTGCCGGATACTGGGCTCGGCACCATCGCAGAGTTGCCATTCGTGTTAATCCTCGGCCTGGTGATCGGCGTGCTTGCCGCCACCTTCATTGAGCTGATGCGACGCTTTTCACATATCAGTGCCCCCTATCCATTATGGCAGCGCACCTCTTTGGCCGGTTTTATCATCGGCATCTGTGCGCTCGCAACACCGCAGGTGATGGGGATTGGATACGACACCGTCAATGCGGCCATGCTGGGTGAGTTTGCGCTCGGCATGTTGATTGCGATCACGCTGGTCAAGCTGCTGGCAACCACGATTGGACTAGGGCTGGGGTTACCCGGTGGCCTGATTGGCCCGACGCTGGTGATCGGAGCCACCGCGGGCGGCGTGATCGGCATCATTGCCGATGCGCTTTTCCCCGGCAGTATCTCATCGCCCGGTTTTTACGCCATCATCGGCATGGGTGCGATGATGGGGGCGACCCTGCACGCACCGCTGGCGGCGCTGGTTGCGATGCTGGAGCTGACCGCCAATCCCAATATCATCCTGCCCGGGATGCTGGCGATCGTCACCGCGGCGCTGGTCAACAGTCATCTGTTTGGTAAACCGTCGGTCTTTATTATGTTGATGAAAGAGCGCGGCCTCGATTTTCGTGATTCACCCATGGCACAGTCACTGCGTCGTGCCGGTGTCGCAAGTGTGATGGATAGATCGTTTGTCGGTAGTGAGCAACGGGTCACCCTGGGCAATGCCCGCCTGTTACTTGAGCAATCTCCAGACTGGATTATCGTTAATCATGGTGATGCGCTGCACGCGTTGCTGCCCGCCATCGATCTTGAGCAGTATCTGTTTTCTGAAGAGCTACGAGGGGTAGATGCAAACAGCGTTGAAATTGATCTGCTCGAAATCCCCGCCAGGCGACTCGATGCAGCGACTACCCATCTACAGGCGTCGCTGCAGGAGGCCTATGAAATGGTAGCGGAGACAGGGTGCGAGGCCCTTTGTGTCGTCCGCAGAGGGAGTGATGGCAAACAGATTGATGGAATTCTCACCCGTAAAGAGATCGAGGCGCACTGCCAGTTATAGCGCAGGCAATATCAACTATTGGATGTTTATCCAAACACCTGCTCCTTAAACATCCGCTGTATCTCCTCTATCTCATTCTGATGGGTAAACAGCGCCTCGACACAATCGCTATCCAGCTTTTCACCCGCCATTTCGTGTAACGCGGCAAAGGCCTTTTCGTTGCTCCACGCCTCTTTGTAAGGACGTCGGCTGGTGAGTGCATCAAAGATATCGGCAACGGCGACGATGCGTGCTTCGAGCGGAATCGCGTTGCCCGCCTTGCCTTCAGGGTAGCCGCTGCCGTTGATCGCCTCATGGTGACAGAGTGCAATGTTGCGTAGAATGTCGGTTTGACTGATGCTGCCGAGCGCGAAGTTATTTACCAGTTCATCAATCATCTCTTTGCCCTTGAGCACATGAGTTCTCATGACCGCCATCTCATTATCAGTGAGGCTTCCTTTCTTGAGGAGTATGTCATCTGGAATCGCTATCTTGCCGATGTCATGGAGTGGTGAAAACATAAAAATATATTCGATGTAGCTGTCATCGAGCTCATATTTGTCAGCTAGCACCTGAGCTATCAGGCGACTATAGCGTGACATTCGGTCAAGGTGGCTACCGGTTTCCGGATCACGCTGATGGGTGATGTGGCCGGTGGTCTTGATTGCGGCAGAGAGTGTCTGAATCGAGCTCATCTCATTGATCACCATCAATGCGATGATGTGGCCGTGCAGATCCAGCGCTTCAAGTACCCTCTCGTTGAATACATCTTTTTCATAGGAGTTGAAAAAGAGAAAGCCGAAGAAAGCGCCGTTGTTGAACATCGGAATCGTATAACTGGCGGCATATCCCTGGCGCCCAAGACGCTTGATGTGTTCCTTGTTGTCATCCTCGAAAGTCAGCATGTTATTGATGACGCGTGGCCGACCGAGTTCGAGAATCTTTTTGAGTGACGGGGCGTTATCGAGAACAGTTTGATAATGATCGAGCGGGTTGTCGTCGCCACTACTATGCATATAGGTACTGAGTACTTTTGTATCAGGTGCATAGAGTGCGATAGCTATACGTGAGATGAACGGGTGTTTTTTCTGTACAGCCTGATGAGCAGCGATGAGTTTCTCTTTTAGAGGGGCGCTTTTGTTTAGGAAGCCCAGGGCGTCATGATGTGAATAATCGTGATCCATAGCTGTCTCTTGAGGTGGGTGATACGGAAACTATAACATGTGTCACATATTTCGACATATCATAAGGCACGACGAATCAGGAAAATATTCCATAATAGTTGCAATTTCTCCCATTCGAGCATGAGATATTATGTTTGTTTTCAGGTGGCCGATACCTTATTCTGAGAAATCGATCTTTGATGAGAATAAGTCTGGTGACTATGATCTGATAGCGGAGGTTTTTGGATGCGTTCAGGATGCGCGCGGAAGAACAAATAGCTGAAAGAACAGGGATGATGGGGATGATACAGATGACACAGATGACAGCGATAAAGCGCACAGATAAATCGCTGCTTGAACAGATGCAAATTAGTGACGTTGAAATTCTGCGTCGAATGGAGTTGCTGGAGCTTAAGCAGTCCGAACTTGAAATTCTGGCTAACTTAAAATTTTTTATCGAAGAAAATGTCGATCCAATCGTCGAAGCGTTTTACGCTAAGCAGACCGAAATTGACGAGATCTCGTTGTTAATTGGCGATGCTGATACGCTTGCCCGCTTGCGTGCCGCACAGCGTAAATATGTAATTGATCTCTTTTCCGGAAGCTATGATAGTGAGTACGTCAATAACCGGTTGCGTATTGGCCTGGTTCATAAGCGAATCGGTGTGGAGCCAAAACTCTATCTTTCGGCCATCAAGACACTAAAAGAAATCATATCGCAGGTCTTAAGAAAGCATCTCGATATATCCGAGAGATTAACCGCGACGCTTAACGCGCTTGATAAACTACTCTATTTTGATACCACGCTGGTGTTCGATACCTATATCGATAGTCTGGTGGGGGAAATCGAAACTGAGAAAAGAAGAACAGAGCTCTATGCGAGAAGTCTGGAAGATAAAGTTGCTGAACGAACCCGTCAGTTGGAGGAGCAGACAAAGCTGGATCCGCTCACCAATATTTATAACCGAAGGGCGATGGAAGACATATTAAACAGGGAAATTTCCATGGTGAAACGACGTGATACCAGTATGTCGTTGATCTATTTTGATGTCGACAATTTCAAGGAGATCAACGACAAATATGGACATCTAAAAGGTGACGAAGTACTCAAGATTGTCGGCGAGTGTCTACGTAAGTGCATCAGGGAGACGGATGTCCCCTGTCGATATGGTGGCGATGAATTCTGCATATTGTTACCTGACTGCAATATCGAAATGGCGATGAAGGTTTGCGAAAAATTAATGAATGATTTTGGCAGGCGGTGCCCCGATTTCTACCTCAGCATGGGAATCGCTGAAACAGGGAACGGTGAGTATATCGATAGTGATGAGCTGATTAAAAGGGCAGATGAAAAGATGTATCAGGCGAAGCAGGAGGGTGGTTTTCAGGTGCGGTGCTAATCTCTACTGGTCACCGTTGTCTCCACCAGTAGTTGTTTCAGCGGCCCCAGTTCGCCATATCTTCCGCACACATCCATTACATACTGCAGCGTTCGCGGAATATCCTGTAGATATCCCGGTTTGTTATCGCGGATATTGAGTCGCGCAAAGATACCGGCTGCCTTAAGGTGGCGTTGTACACCCATCAGGTCAAACCATTTAATGAACTGTGCGCTGTCGATATCTTTGATAATCTCTTCTGTTAACAGGCGCTGATGGTACTGCGCTATCCAGTTAACTACCTGTTCACGAGGCCACTCGATATAACAGTCTTTAAGCAGTGAGACGAGGTCATAGGTGATCGGCCCAAAGACGGCGTCCTGAAAATCGAGTACTCCGGGATTGTGGCTGTCGACCACCATTAGATTACGTGAATGGTAGTCGCGGTGAACCCAGACACGCGGCTGCGCCAGCGCTGACTGTGCCAGCAGTTCGAATGTCTCATTGAGTATTTCATGTTGTGACGCATTCAACGTCACGCCAAGATGCCTTTCGAGATACCATTCGCGTAACAGCTCCATCTCGCGCATCAGTAGCGCATGATCATAAAGGGGCAGCAGGCTGTGATCTGCGCTGGTGGAGTGCAACAGCAGCAGGGCATCGAGCGCATCGCCATAGAGACGGTTGACCGTCTCGGCATTTAGTTGCTCAAGGTACTGTACGTTGCCAAGATCCGAAAGCAGCAGATAACCGCGTTCAAGATCCTGCTGCAAAACCTGCGGAACGTTAAGCCCCATCGTGGCCATCGCTTTTGAAATGTTGATAAACGGCACGCAGTCCTCTTTGTCGGGCGGTGCATCCATTACGATCAGGCTTTTGCCGTTGTGCTGAATACGGAAGTAACGCCGAAAGCTGGCATCGCCCGATGCCGGCACGATATCGTTAAATGCGATGTCGAGATCGTGACGTAACCACTGCTGAAGGTCGGCTAGTCGTTGCTCATCCTGCACTGCTGCTCTCCTTCGTGTCGTATCCGAATAGACGTCTGAATAGATTGATGCTCTTTGTCCTCAGGTCATCGAACACCATATAAAAACATGGCACGCCGATCAAAATCAGTACTGTCGCAAACAGTAACCCAAAACCGAGGCTCACCGCCATCGGCGCAAGGAAGGCGGTCTGCCCGGTCGAGAAGAAGATCAGTGGCGAGATGCCGAGAAAGGTGGTGACACTGGTTAGCAGGATCGGGCGTGCACGAACCCTGCCCGCCTCGACCATCGCCTCGATGCGGTCCTCTCCTTTAGCGCGCATCTTTTTGGCGAAGTCGACCAGGATCAGTGAGTCGTTAACGATGATGCCGGCAAGCGCGAGGAAGCCGACCATCGACAGAAACTGTAGATGAAAGCCCATCACAAAATGGCCGATGATGACGCCGATCACGCCAAACGGAATCGCAAACATCACCACGAACGGATCGAGCAGTGATTTAAACAGCGCGGCAAGGATAAAGAAGATCAACGCCAGTGCGATGATAAAGGCGCTGAACATATCGCGCATCGACTCAGTGGCTTCGCGCTTCTCACCCATGAAGACCAGCTCAAGTCCGGGGTGGCGTTGGCTGAGATCACTGAACTGTTGCTGGATAAAGTCGGTGACCTCTATCGGCGTGGTGACGTTGGCATCGACCTCGGCAGTGATGGTGGCGAGACGTTGCATGTCGCGCCGCTTGACCGAGTCGAAGCTACGTCCGAATTTAATATCGGCGACCTCTTCAAAATAGACCATCTTGCCACTGTCGAGCACGATGCGCTGTTGCCCCAGTGTCATGGCCTGCTTACGTACCGACTCGGGGTAGATCACCCGCACCGGCAACCGTTTGTTGCCACGCGTCACATGAGTCACTTCGATCCCCTGATAACCACCGCGGATCGCCTCGGCGAGGCGCGCCTGGGTGAGTCCCAGCTGGCGTCCGCGATCATTGAGGGTGTACTGGTATTCGAGTTTACCGGGTTCGAGATCCTGTCGAATATCGTAGACGCCGGGCAGGCTCTGCAACGCCTGTTTCACCTCTTCACCGATCTCGCGCAGCAGATCGAACTCTTTACCGACGACACCGATCTCGATATCGGCCCCGGCAGGACCGCCCGCTGGACGGAGGATCGACAGCCGCTGAATGCCGGCAATGGTCTGCAGGCGTTCACGCAGAACGTTGATGATTTCGGTGGTGCTGCGCTCTCGCGTACCGTCCCAGTCGAAACGCAGGCTGACCACAGGTGAGATCCAGCGGTCGATAAACCCTTCAGGCCGCGGCTTTTTCAGGTCGATCATTAACTGGATATAGTTGCTGTCAAACTTGACGGTGTGGAAATCGATAAAGGTGACGCCGACGTTGGTCAACAGGCTCTCCAGTTCGTTGTCGTTTAGTTCGTCGAACATGATCGCTTCCATCTGCTTCGCGAGTTCGGTGGTGTCCTGCAGGCTATAGGTGTTGGGCGCCTCGGCATTGATAAAAAACTGCCCGGAGTCGACCGAGCCAAAGAGCTCGAATGAGCTGCGTGTGGTGGCGAATACCACTGTGATCAGCATCAGGCCGATGATGGCGATACACATCAGGTATCGGTTATGCAGCGACCAGCGGACAAATCGGGTGTACCGTTTCAGCCACTCAGCCCAGTCAACCCTGCTCTGGCGTGCTGGCTGTTTTTTTACTTTCAGGATCTCTTTAGCATGAGATGGGAGTACCCCGAAGGCTTCGATCAAAGAGCCGACCAGGGTGCAGATCACCACGATCGGGATCACGGAGATGAAGGCCCCCATGGTGCCGCCGATGGCAAACATCGGCAGGAACGCGGCGATGGTGGTGGCGGTCGATGCAACGACAGGCCAGTAGACTTCGCGTGCACCGATGATCGCTGCGCGCTCATTGGGCACGCCGTTTTCCATATGGCGATAGATATTTTCGGTGACGATAATCGCATCGTCAACCACCATGCCGAGCACCACCAGAAAGGCGAACAGCGAGACCATGTTGATGGTGACGCCGAAGTAGTGCATCAACGTTACTGCAAAGAGAAACGACACCGGGATGCCGAGCGCGGTGATCAGCGCTACCCGGAAATTGAGGAAGAGGTAGAGTGAAAGCAGCACCAGTGCGAGCCCGACGATGCCGGAGGACTTGACGGTTTCAAGGCGCGTCTTGACGTAGACAGAGAGATCGCTAAAGGCGCCGAGCTGTACCGAAGCGGGCAGCTCACTGCGCATCTCACTGGTGAGTTTGCGCACCTGTTCCGAGATCTCGATGGTCGACGATTCGGCGGTCTTGGTGACGATCATATTGACCGATGAACGGCCGTTGAAGCGCGCCAGTGTGCGCGGCTCTTCCAGGCGCACGCTGATCTTCGCGACCTCGCCGAGTCGTAGCTCACCGCCGTTGGCGCTGTGGCGCAGCACCAGTTGCGAAATCGCCTCCGCTGTCGGTTGCACCCCTTTACCGCGTAACAGGATGTCTCCCTCATCGGCCTTGATCGAGCCGCCGGGCAGGTCGTCGAGGTTGTCGCGAAGCACCTGCATCACACGTGAGAGCGGCAGTTTGAGTACCGCCAGGCGTGATGGGTCGACCTCGACCCACAGCTCCCATTCGCGATTGCCGGAGATACCGGCACTGGCGACGCCGGGGATGCTGAGCAGGCGGCGTTTGACATCTTCGGCCAGATCAAATAGATGGCTGCGCGAAACACCACCATAGAGCGCGACGCTGATTACCGGGATGCGAGATTTCATGCGGCTCAGCTCGGGGCGCTCGGCATCGTCCGGCAGATCGGTGATGCGCTCCAGCACCGAACGCGCATCGTTGACGAATTCGGAGACATCGGTGCCGGACTTCAGGTCGATAATGATATTGGAGAGTCCTTCACTACTGGTCGAGGTGATGACGTCGATCTCCATCATGTCGTCGAACTCTTCCTCGATCGGCAGGCTGACGAGTCGTTCCATCTCTTCCGGCGAGGTCCCTTTATAGATGGTCGTGATCTTCACCTTGTCCATCTCGACCACCGGAAACATCTCCTGTGGCAGCTGGTGCCACGACAGTACCCCCATGATCAGCACCAGCGCCAGCAGCAGGTTGGTGATCAGCGGGTTATCGATACTGAAACGGATCAGGCGCATGAGTGGTTAATCTTGATCGAGCGCTTGAGTGGTCACTGATGAACCACAGACTGGCCGTCGGTGAGGAAGGCGACATCACGCGCCACCACCTGCTCACCTGCGTGAATCTCGCCGCTGACCGCCTGTAGTTCTCCGTGACGGACGTCGAGTGTGACTGCGACGCGGCGTAGCCTCTCCCCGTCAGCAATGAAGATGAAGCTTTCATCATTCTGGTGCAGGATCGCCGCGACCGGCACCACCAGCGCATTGGGTAGAGTCTTCAGTTTGAGTATAGCGGTCGCCTGTGTGCCCGCCTGCAGTCCACTGCCATCGAGGCGGATACGCACCGCGTGGGTGAAGGTATCGGCATCGGGGCTGCTCTGGAGTGCGATGATCTCGCCTTCACGCTGCTCGTGGCCGATTTCGACCATCACTTTTTGATGCAGGCGTAGCGTTGCCGCCGTGCTGCCGCTGACATCGATGGTGAGATCGAGCTGGCTGAGCTGCAGTAGTTCGATCACCGCCTGACTGGGGGCGACGTAATCACCCGCTTCGACATGGACGGCATTCACCACCCCGGCAAAGGGCGCGCTGAGGGCGGTGCGCGCGAGGTTGCGTTTGGCACGCCGCACCGCGGCACGTTTCAGTTCCAGTCGCGCTTTGGTGGTCTCGACGCTATATTTGAGCTGCTCCTCTTCGCGTTGCTGTTGTAACAGCCGCTGGTTGGCCTCATCAAGCACCGAACGTGAGGCGAGTGACTTCTGTCCCAGCCGGTCGAGTCGCGCCACTTCGCGCGCCAGCAGTTCTCGGTGTTCGCTCACCAGCTTCAGGGTGCGTTGATCACGTTCGATCGCCTTGTGCTCCTGCGCCAGCAGCGCCTGCGCTTCGGCCAGTGCATCCTGATAGTCGCCGCGTTGCAGCGTGATCAGGATCTCGCCCTGCTTGACCTGTCTGCCGGGTTCGGTGTGCCTTTCCTGAATCTGTCCCGACAGTTCGAAATTTAGTGTGGCGCTGCGTAGTGGTTGCAGGTGACCGCTGACCCGTTCGAGCGGTTGGATGTGGCGCTGCTCAATCGCCTGCAGCATCACTTTGGTCGGCGGGATCTCGCGCAGTTCCGGCTGTTTTTCCGGGGTGGTGACAATCAGCGCGGCAATGATGGAAGCCACACAGAGGATCAGAATCAGGATATACTTTGGCGATAATTTTTTAACTTGTATATCCGCTTCACTCATACAGTTACCATTCTGTTAATAATGTGACCTTAATCGTCTTGCGCATACCTTACCATTCAATTCAGTCCGATAAAAAGTCGTACCGACAAAAGGTTAGCGCAGCCCCCTGTGGATCGGCATGGCGCCGCGACGGCTTGAGAGCGGCGCTGCTGATGCCGCTGCTCTTTTATAGTCAATTATCGCTCGCCTCCGAATGGGAGCTGTGTCGTCATCATCTGGCCCCCTTCCACAGCGGCGGCGCCAGTCTGGGTGAAAGGACCGTGATCAGTGCCGATGAGGGACGTGCCATCGGGCGAGAGACCTATGAAATGAGTGGAAATGTCGAATTCCTGCAGGCGGATCAACTGTTGCGCGCAGAGCGTGCCCGCTACAGCAAAAGCGAGGATCGGCTCGATGCGTCAGGTGGTATCTATTTCGCAACTGCCGACGCCTCGTTTGAAGGCGATGGCGGTTCAATCAACCTTGGAAACTCCAGTGGCAATATCGATAACGCCCGTTTCCAGATGCGCGGCAAGCATGCGCGTGGCGATGCCGAGCAGATCATCCTGGAGTCGCAGGATGTCACGATTTTAAGGGGTGCGACCTACACGACCTGCGACCCCGGCAGAGAGGACTGGCTGCTGCGTTCAAGTAAGGTGACGCTTGATCGTGAGAGTGGCGTTGGCAGCGCGCAGCATGCGGTACTGTCGTTTATGCATGTGCCATTTTTCTATCTGCCCTATATTTCGTTCCCGATCGATGATCGTCGCAAGTCGGGGTTGCTGCCACCCAGTTTTCGCAGTTCGGAGATCTCCGGTTACGACATCAGCGTGCCCTACTACCTGAACCTGGCGCCACAGCGTGATGCGACCATCACGCCGCGCTACATCTCCAAACGCGGTACGATGCTTGGCAATGAGTTCCGCTTTCTCACTGCGCGCCACTACGGCAGGCTAAATCTCGACTATCTGTCGGATGATAAATTATTTGGTAAAGCGCGTGGGCAGGCCAAATATCGGCATGAAGGCAGGCTCGCGCCGCGCCTGACCACCAGTATCGATCTCAACTACGCCTCGGATGCTGATTACCTTAGTGAACTGAGTAACAGCCTCAGTCTCTCCAGTGTGACCCACCTGGAGCGTACCGCCGATCTCGAATATCTGGGCGACTACTGGCGCTCGCGGCTGCGGCTGCAGGCCTATCAAACGGTGGATGATGCGATCCCCGACGCCTCGCGCCCCTATCAGCGCCTGCCGCAGCTGACCTTCAGTAGTCTGTTGCCACGCCGAGATAACGAGTTGCACTACCGCCTGAGTGGTGAATATGTCTATTTTGATCGCACCGATCGGCTCAGCGGTAGCCGTCTCGACCTGCAGCCGCAGATCAGCCTGCCACTTACCACTGCGGCCACCTATCTGACCCCGTCGCTGACACTACAGAACACCACCTACTCCCTGAATAAACAGACGCTCGGCAGTGAGACGCGCCTCAATCGTGCGGTGCCGCTGGTGACGATCGATAGCGGCATCTTTTTTGAGCGCGATGCAGTGGTCGCATCGCGCCGGTATCTGCAAACGCTGGAGCCGCGTCTCTTCTATCTCTATGTCCCCTATCGGGATCAGAGTGCACTCCCGCTGTTTGATAGTGGCGCGCCGGACTTCAATTTCACCCGTCTCTTTTCGACCAACCGCTTTAGCGGTGTCGATCGAGTGGGAGACACCAGCCAGTTCACTGCGGCAGTGACCACTCGCTTGATCGAGAGCGATAGCGGTAAAGAGCGTCTCAACGCCAGTATCGGGCAGATCTTCTATCTTGAAGAGCGAGAGGTGGGGCTGAATGGCAATGTGGTCGATCGTAGCAATGAGTCCGATATCGTCGCCGAGGGCACCGCCTATCTGCGCAGTGATGTCAGCATCGACGCCGATTACCAGTGGGATATCCAGGCGCAAGAGACCGCCAGGGGGGCGTTCCAGCTGCGTTACAAACCGGCTGCGCGGCGCATCTTCAACATCGGTTACCGCTATCGAAACAGTACGCAGGAGCAGGTCGATGCCTCAATGCTGTGGCCGCTCCCCTATACCCGACACTGGCATGTGGTGGGGCGCTGGACCCACTCGCTGCTGGATGAGCAGACCATCGAATCATTTACCGGTCTCGAATATCAGAGCTGCTGCTGGAAGTTGCACCTCGTTGCCCAACGTTTTATCAATAAGGAGCTGGCGAACCAGCCTGGTGTAGATCCCTATGAGCGCAGCGTATTCCTGCAGCTGGAACTCAAGGGGATGGGAAAACTGGGCAAAACCGTCGATGAGCTGCTGGAAAATGGTATCCTAGACTACCAGCATTAACTTTTCTTCTGAACAATCAAGCGGATTTCACATGAGGCACTTTTTTCGACCCTTTGTACTACTCCTGACCCTGGGAGTGATGAGTACGCCTGCGCTGGCAGATGACCATATCACCCCACTTAACCGCATTGTGGCAGTCGTTAATGATCGGGTACTGACCCAGAATGAGCTTAACAGCGAGCTCTTTGCGGTGCGCCAGCAGCTGAAACAGCAGGGGATCAGGCCGCCGAGTGATGCGGCGTTGAACAGGCAGGTGCTTGAGCGGTTGATCACAACCCAGATCCAGCTGCAGCACGCCGAGCTGAGCGGCATCGTGGTCGATGATGAGACCCTCAACAGCACTCTCAGCAACATTGCGGCACAAAACAAGCTGTCGCTGGCGGAGTTTCGTGAGGTGTTGCAGCGCGACGGCTTTAAATTCGCCGTGTTTCGCGAAGATATCCGCAAGGAGATTACCACCCGTCGTCTGCGTCAGCGGCAGGTGGAGAGTCGTATTACGGTGACTGCGCAGGAGATTGAAGACTTCATCGCCACCCAGAAGGCGCAGGGCAATATCAACAGCGACTATCACCTTGGCCATATTCTGGTCGCACTGCCTGAAGGGGCGACGCCGGAGCAGATCAAAGCGGCGCGTAACAAGGCGCTTGGCATCCTTGAAGAACTCAATAACGGTGCCGACTTCAGGCAGACGGCGATCGCGGTCTCCGATGGGCGCCAGGCGTTGCAGGGCGGAGACCTCGGCTGGCGTAAGACGGGTGAGTTGCCCACACTGTTTGCAGACGTTGTCGTCAATATGAAGACGGGAGAGGTGAGTGAGCCGATACGTAGCGCGAGTGGTTTTCACATTATTTCACTATTTGGTTTTCGCGATTCAGAGCGACATATCATCGAGCAGGTGCAGGCCCGTCATATCCTGATCAAGCCCGATGACAATGGCGATGCGGTTGATTCAGTCGCGCAGCTCAATGAGCTGCGCGACAGGATTAAGGCCGGAGAGGACTTTGCGCAGCTGGCGAAACGCTTTTCCGATGATACCGGCAGTGCACCACAGGGTGGTGACCTCGGCTGGGTGGGCCCCGGGGTGATGGTGAAGCCGTTTGAGCAGACCATTTTTCGCCTGAAGAATGGTGAGATCAGTGAGCCCTTTGAGAGCCAGTTTGGGTGGCACCTCGCGCAGGTGCTCGACCGCCGCGACTTCGACAACACCGAAGCACACAATAACGCGAAGGTGCGAGACCTGATCTATCAGCGAAAATCCGAAGAGGAGTACCTCAGCTGGCTGCGCAAGTTGCGTGAAGAGGCCTATGTTGAGTATCGCCTTGACGAGTGACCCCCGTTTGTCAGCACCCATTGCAATCACCGCCGGGGAACCGGCCGGGATCGGCCCGGATCTCTGTATTCAGATTGCACAGCAGCCACTGTCGGTTGAGTGGGTGGTGGTTGCCGATCCCGAACTGTTACAGCTGCGTGCCGAGCAGCTCGATCTTGCGATCAACATCGAACAGTACGATCCATCCGACGAACCCTCGCTAGTACCCGCAGGGACGATACGTGTTGTTCCTGTTAGCTGCGCAAACCGTGACTGCTGCGGCAGACCTGATGTCGCCAATGTCGACTACCTGCTTGAGACACTACGCACTGCGGTGCGAGGCTGTCTCGATAAACGTTTTTCTGCGCTGGTAACAGCACCCCTGCACAAAGGGATTATCAACGATGCCGGGATCCCATTTACCGGCCATACCGAATTTCTTGCGCAAGAGAGCGATACCGATCAGGTGGTGATGATGCTGACGACCGAAGGGCTGCGTGTCGCACTGGTAACGACCCATCTGCCGCTGGTTGAGATCAGTGATGCGATTACACCTGAAGTGCTGGAAAGAAACCTGCGCATCGTCAATCACGATCTGCAGAAATATTTTGGCATTGATGCGCCACGCATTCTGGTGTGTGGATTAAACCCGCACGCCGGAGAGGATGGGCATCTCGGCACCGAAGAGCAGCGGACCATTATCCCGGTGATTGAAAGGCTAAAGGAGGAAGGACTGCATCTAAACGGCCCGTTGCCTGCTGATACCGCATTTATTCCATCGAGGATTGAGGTAGCCGATGTGGTGATTGCGATGTATCACGATCAGGGACTGCCGGTGCTGAAGAATCTCGGCTTCGGTAATGCGGTCAACATCACGCTGGGGCTACCGTTTATTCGCACCTCGGTCGATCACGGTACGGCATTTGAGCTTGCCGGCACAGGCAGGGCTGAGGTCGGCAGTCTGCTCGCCGCAATCGACGCTGCGATCGAGATGAATCAGCATCGCGAGGCTTTACCCACATGAGCAAGCATCGCGCACGTAAACGCTTTGGCCAGAACTTTTTGCATGATAATGCGGTGATCCTGCGTATCATCAATGCAATCGGCCCGCGTGCTGGCGATAACCTGGTGGAGATTGGGCCGGGCCAGGGGGCGCTAACCACGCTTCTGCTCGATGAGCTGGGAGAGATGAGCGCGGTAGAGCTTGATCGTGATCTGGTGCCGATACTTGAAAAGAACTGCGCATCGCACGGCGCGTTAACGGTTCACAATGTCGATGCATTGAAGTTCGACTTTTGTGGGCTGACGACAGCGCCCGCATCGCTACGCGTGGTTGGAAATCTTCCATACAACATCTCAACACCACTGATCTTTCATCTGCTAACGCAGGCGCACTGTATCCGCGATATGCATTTTATGCTACAGCGTGAAGTGGTTGAGCGTTTGGCTGCCGCACCGGGTACCAGCGCCTATGGTCGGCTGAGTATTATGGTGCAGTACCGCTGTGAGGTTGAGAATCTCTTTATCGTCGGGCCTGAGTCGTTTGACCCGATGCCAAAGATCGATTCAGCGATTGTGAGATTAACCCCGCTTAGTGAGCCAGCGGTTAAGGTAAGCGATGAGGCGTTATTAGCGAAGGTGGTCACGCAGGCATTTTCACAACGGCGCAAGACGATTCGCAACACACTAAAACCTTTTATGACGGGCGATGAGATCAGCGCGCTTGAGATCGATCCCGGTCTTCGGGCAGAAGTATTAGACCTTGAAGCCTTTGCGCGTTTAACGAATTACATCAGTAATAATCAACCGCAAGCGGAATAAGGCGGTGTCTTTAATGTAGCCTGGATGAAACGAAGTGGAATCCAGGAAGGTTCGTGCCACAATAATCCCGGCTTACGCAGACGCTGTACCCAGGCTACTCGTCATTCAATGTAGGTTGTTAAGTTTGTTCGTGTAACCCAACAGGCATCGCGAAGCGGTGGCCGCCAGCGGTTGTAGCCCGGATGTAACGAAGAGGAATCCGGGAAGATCAGTGGCATAACAGTCCCGGATTACGCTGACGCTGCGTCCGGGCTACTCTCTGTTCCAAGCAAGCCAGGCATTCCGCTCACTTGATCACATTTTACATTAGACCCAGATAGCTTGTTCATTGTCTGAGCATCAATGAGTACCAGCTCTTTACCTTCTTGTAGATCAAGTTCTCTCATTACCTTTTGAACTTTGATCAATTCCTCATCAGAGAAATACAAAATTACTTTGATAGATTTCTTAGTTTGGTTTGCAGCTTTATAGACTTCAACTTGCTTTGCAAGGTTTTGCTTCAATGCCCCATACGACTCCATATCTTCAACAGAAACGTCAAAATAATCTGTAAAATAAACGTTCATAAATATCACCTAAAAATGTTCGCACTCAGTCGTCTAAGAATAAGGTGGGCATGAGCGCTTGGTTAGGCCACAAAAAAAGCCCCGCTATCGCTAACGGGGCTTTTTCATCTCTACATAAGCGTAGAAGCAGCTTACATCATGCCGCCCATTCCACCCATGCCGCCCATTCCACCCATGGCAGCTGCAGCCGCTGCTGCATCATCAGCACCGTCGCCAGGTATGTCAGCCACCATCGCTTCGGTGGTGATCATCAGGCCAGAGACAGAGGCCGCGTTCTGCAGTGCTGTACGGGTTACCTTGGTAGGGTCCAGTACGCCGGCTTCGATCATGTCGACATACTCGCCAGTAGCCGCGTTGTAGCCGTGGGTTCCGGTGCCTTCTTTAACCTTGTTCAGTACCACGGAGGCTTCATCACCTGCGTTGGTAACGATCTGGCGCAGTGGCTCTTCCATTGCACGGCGTGCGATTGCAATACCGATATCCTGATCGTGGTTTGAACCCTTCAGGCTTTCCAGTGACTGTAGTGCACGAACCAGTGCAACACCGCCACCAGGGACAACACCCTCTTCTACCGCTGCGCGAGTTGCGTGCAGTGCATCTTCAACGCGTGCCTTCTTCTCTTTCATCTCAACTTCGGTAGCAGCACCGACTTTGATCACTGCAACACCGCCAGCGAGCTTAGCAACACGCTCCTGCAGTTTTTCACGATCGTAGTCAGAAGAGGTCTCTTCGATCTGGGCGCGGATGGTGCTAACACGCCCTTCGATTTCAGCAACGTTCCCTGCGCCATCGATGATGGTGCTGTTCTCTTTGCCGATCTGAATCTTCTTGGCAGAACCCAGCTCTTCCAGCGTAGCCTTCTCAAGTGACAGGCCAACCTCTTCAGAGATCACCTGGCCACCGGTCAGTACCGCGATGTCCTGCAGCATCGCTTTACGACGATCACCAAAACCAGGTGCCTTAACTGCAGCAACTTTAACGATGCCACGGATGCTGTTAACCACCAGTGTTGCCAGCGCTTCGCCTTCAACATCTTCAGCGATGATCAGCAGTGGGCGGCCCGCTTTCGCAACGCCTTCCAGCAGTGGCAGCAGATCACGGATGTTTGAGATCTTCTTGTCGACCAGCAGGATGAACGGGTTTTCCAGATCAGCGGTCATGCTCTGCTGATCGGTAATGAAGTATGGCGAGAGGTAGCCGCGATCGAACTGCATCCCTTCAACCACGTCCAGTTCGTTTTCAAGGCCTGAACCTTCTTCAACGGTGATGACGCCTTCTTTGCCTACTTTGCCCATTGCGTCGGCGATGATGCGCCCGATCTCTTCATCGGAGTTGGCAGAGATGGTGCCAACCTGTGCAATCGCCTTGTCGTCGGTGCAAGGTTTTGAGCTTTTATGCAGTGCTTCAACAGCGACGGTAACCGCTTTGTCGATGCCGCGTTTCAGATCCATTGGGTTCATGCCGGAGGTCACTGCCTTCATCCCTTCGCGCAGGATAGCCTGTGCCAGAACGGTTGCCGTGGTGGTGCCGTCACCCGCGATATCAGAAGTCTGTGAGGCCACTTCTTTAACCATCTGTGCACCCATGTTTTCGAATTTACCGTCCAGCTCGATCTCTTTGGCAACCGAGACACCATCTTTGGTGATGGTGGGTGCGCCGAAGCTCTTGTCCAGCACTACGTTGCGGCCTTTAGGGCCCAGGGTTACCTTAACGGCGTTGGCCAGAACGTTAACGCCATCGGCCATGCGGTGACGAGCGTCATCACCAAATTTTACTTCTTTAGCTGACATAATATCTTTCCTCTAGAATGCTTGAGGGTCTGCCCCTCGGGTATTAATGGTCTGGTGGATTAAGCGTCGAAAACGGCCATGATGTCGTTTTCGTTCATCACCAGCAGCTCTTCGCCATCGACTTTGATCTCGGTGCCGGCATATTTGCCAAATAGAACCTGATCACCGACCTTGATATCCATTGCAGCGAGTTCGCCGTTTTCAAGGCGCTTGCCGTTACCCACAGCAAGTACTTCACCACGAGAAGGCTTTTCAGTGGCTGAGTCAGGGATAACGATTCCGCCAGCAGAAGTGCGCTCTTCTTCCGTGCGGCGAACGATTGCACGATCATGTAATGGTCGCAGTTGCATGTTTAGATCCTCCTAGAATCTTATTTTAAAATCAGTGTGTTGAAATGGCCTTTCGGCCGAAACGGGAGCCTCTTTAGCACTCACTCCCAAAGAGTGCTAACAATAATAGTGGCGATTTGCTCAGAGTCAAGGGTAGGTTACGAAATTTTCTCGATTTTTTGCTGGGAGCGCGCCCGGTTAGTGCCGATTATCGTCATCATCCTTCCACGATTCGCCCTCAATGGTGCGAGGTCCACGACTTTGACCTTTCTGTTCGTCGCTTCTTTGTTCACTGTAGACACCACCGACGGAGACCGACTGACGCTTGATGATCTCCATAATGAAATAGCGGCGTATCGCAGGGACCAGGGCGAGAAAACCGACCGCGTCGGTGAAAAAGCCGGGGGTTAGCAGCAGCGCACCGCAGATCAGCAGCACCACCCCTTCCATCATCTCGATGGCAGGGACTTCACCGCGTGCCATCGCTTCGCGCACGCGTTGAAAGGTGGAGAAACCCTGCCAGCGGAGCAGTGCGGCACCGACAACGGCGGTAAGTACCACCAGGAAAATTGTGGATACTGCACCGATGACGCTGCCCACCTCGATTAGCAGGTAGATCTCGATCACCGGTACTAATAAAAATAACAGAAGTAATATCTGGAAAAGTCCCATTACGGTCACCGTCAGCTGATTATTACCAGCGCCCACTATACCACTGTTGCAGCAGATTTTATGTGATGAGAGGTATTTCGCGCATGGGAGTTTTGCCCCACTTAGCGCGATAGTGTATTTTCAGCGCATGGACAACAATGCATTATTGATCATTACCACGGCCCCTGATGACGTGACCGCTGAGCGAATTGCCAGCGCCCTGGTGGAGGCTGAGCTGGCCGCCTGTGTCAATATCCTGCCCGGGATGCGTTCTATATATAGGTGGCGGGAAAAGATGCAGGCGGGACAGGAGCAGCTGCTGTTGATCAAGGCCCGTGCAAGCGGCTATGCCGCCATCGAAAAAGAGATTGAGGCCTTGCATCCGTACGAACTTCCTGAAATCATCGCTCTCTCCATCGATGCAGGGTTACCTGCTTATCTCGACTGGATCGCTGGGCAGATGCCAGGCGAGTCACAATAAAATGAGCCGAATTCTAGTACCATTACGACGCAATCCGAGACAACCTGGTAACGCACAATCATCATGATAAACGTATTACGTACCCTGTTAGCACCGCTCGCGGTAGCACTTCTGCTGGTTACACCGCCTGCGCTGCACGCCGAAGGCGGCACTGCCGGCAGCATCTTTGACTCGCTATCCTCTTTTGGTAAAAGCCTCGGGCTCAGTTCGCAGGAGGAGCCCCGTTTTCTGCAACCGGATGACGCCTTTATCTTTAGTGCCGAGATTCAGGGCCCCAACACACTGGTGGCGCGCTGGGATGTGGCAGAAAACTATTACCTCTATCGCAAGCGTTTTGCCTTTAAGCTGATTGATGCCAACGGTATCGAGCTACAGGAGTTTCGTGCACCCAGGGGGAAGATGAAGGTCGATGAAAACTTTGGTGAGATGGAGGTCTATTTTAACGAGGCGGTGGTGACGTTGCCGCTCAGGCGCGACAACCTCGCATCGACCCCGATTACTCTGCAGGTTACTTATCAGGGCTGCGCCGAAGACGGTTTCTGTTACCCGCCGATCAGCAAGACGGTCGACTTTGTTCTGCCCAGGGCGACCGCCGGCACGGCAGCTTCAAATGCAGATATCCCGGTTTTTGTCCCGGAGCATGAGCGTATCGCACAGGAGCTTGCGGGCGATGGCGCACTGCTGACGATACTCAGTTTCTTTGGCATTGGCCTGCTGCTGGCGTTCACCCCCTGTGTGTTGCCGATGATGCCGATTCTCTCCAGCATCATTGTGGGTGAAGGGGAGCAGGTGACAACGCGCCGCGCATTTTCACTGTCGCTGACCTATGTGCTGGCGATGTCGCTCACCTACACGGTGGCCGGGGTGATGGCCGGTATGTTTGGCGAAAACCTGCAGATCCTGTTCCAGGACCCATGGATCATCGGCGGCTTTAGTCTGCTGTTTGTCGCGCTGGCGTTGTCGATGTTTGGTTTTTACGAGCTGCAGATGCCAGGTGCGATCCAGAGTCGCCTCGATGCGATCAGCCGTAAACAGGAGGGGGGTACGCTGATCGGCGCGGGTGTGATGGGCTTTCTGTCGGCGCTGATCGTTGGCCCCTGTGTGGCGGCACCACTCGCGGGTATCCTGATTTATATCGGCATGAGTGGTGATGCCTTTTTTGGTGGGCTGTCGCTCTTTGTATTGAGTCTTGGCATGGGCACCCCGCTGCTGCTGTTTGGTACCTCTGCCGGTAAGCTGTTACCGAAGCTGGGTGACTGGATGAACAACATCAAGGCGGTCTTCGGTGTGATGTTGCTTGGACTTGCGATCTGGATGCTGGAACGTGTTGTCGATGCCCAAATCACCATGTTCTTGTGGGCGACCCTGCTGGTGGGGACTGCAGTCTATCTCGGAGCACTCACCCGACTGGAGGTCAACGCCACAGGCTGGCAGAAACTATGGAAGGGGCTCGGCCTGGTGATGCTGTTTTATGGCGCGATTGTCATGCTGGGGGCCGCTGGTGGCGGACGCGATGTATTACAGCCACTGCAGGGCGCTGCACTGTTAGGTTCCAGTAATAGTAGTGCCGCTGAGCATCTCACCTTTAAAAAGATCAAGAGCCTGGCGGATCTGCAGAAAGAGGTTGATAATGCCGCGAATAATAATCAGGCGGTGATGTTCGATTTTTATGCCGACTGGTGTGTCGATTGCAAAATCATGGAGAAGCGTACTTTCACCGATGCGGGTGTGCAGCAGGCGTTGAATAATGTGCTGCTACTGCAGGCCGATGTCACCGCCAATGATGAGGTTGACCAGGCGCTACTAAAGGCGTTTGGCCTCTTTGGTCCGCCCGCCATCCTGCTTTTTGGCACCGATGGAAAAGAGATTAAAAGCCATCGCATCATCGGTTTTATGGCGGCCGATGAGTTTGAATCGCATGTCAATGATGCGCTTTAATGGTCAGCGGGTGATGTCAATGTCAGGGCGAAAACTTAAAAGCACGATCGGCTGCCTGTTTATTATCTGCGTCATTAGCGGGGTTAACTTCACCGCAAATGCGCAGAGTGATCCGCTGCTCAATCAGCCGCGCCCCGATTTTTCACTGCCCGATCTTGATGGCAAACTGCGCAGTGCCAGTGAGTGGGACGGCAAGCTGCTGGTGATTAACTTCTGGGCCAGCTGGTGTGAGCCGTGCCTGCGCGAGATGCCGGCATTTACTCGTCTGCAGGATCATTATGAGGATCAGGGGGTGCAGTTTATTGGTGTTGCGGTAGACAATGCTAATGCGGTGCGCACTTTTCTGAATGACTTTGAGCCTCGAATCAACTATCCCATCTTACTGGGTGATGAAAATACATTTGCCACCCCGGTCGCCTATGGCAATCAGTACGGTATCCTGCCGCACACAGTGATCGTTGATAAAACGGGTAAGATCGCCTATACCCATTTTGGTTCACTGACCTATGAGCAGGGGCGGTTACTGTTGATGGGGATGTTGTTATAGCCTGTCGATAAGTTCTCAGGTTCTGGCGCAGTTAACCGCCGCCGATCGCCCTGACAATTTCTACCTTATCATCCGCCTTCAGTGGCGTCTGTCCATACTGACTGCGCGGGATGATGTTAAGGTTGATCTCAACCGCTATGCGCTGTTGTGTCATCTCAAGCTCGCTGAGGAGCTCTTCGAGTGTGGTAGTGCTGGCGATCTCATGTGGCTCACCATTGAGGTAAATGTGCATTCTCTGTTCCTGGTTGTGGTGCAAGGCAAGGGTGTTCACGCGCTATTTTACGTATTGGGCAGGGCGCTTTCAATTTGTGTGGTGATGATCAGAAGGCGGGCTATGGGGATGTTGTTTCAACGCGAACGGTTGTACACTATCTGCTGATAATGCGGGTGTAGTTCAATGGTAGAACTTTAGCTTCCCAAGCTAATAACGTGGGTTCGATTCCCATCACCCGCTCCACCTTTTTTGGGTGATGTCAGCCGATGATGCCAAACAGGTAGAGCATCAATGTGATCGTGGCGGTGCCCGACACCAGCAATAGTAATAGAATCATGATCGCAAAAGCGCCTCGCATAATATTTTCTCCAGTCGCTTAAGCGGAAGCTGAGTCAGCTTCACCCTGTGGGTAGTCGATCAACTGTACCGGGTCGTTATTGACCGAACAGTAGGTCCACATAGGAAGTGTGTCAGAAGGTTCAAGATGGATTGATGATGGCTGTTTGCAGGTGGGACATTCACCATCCGCATTGCTGGGGTGTTCTGCCGTCTGATAGCGCTTATAGGCGATGATGGGTCCTGCAATCAGGAAGCCGGGTACCAGCACAAAATGGGCAAGCGGAATGAACAGTGTGATCACTGCCAGCACCCAGCAGAGCGCCAGCATCTTGATCGCCCGCGAAGTACGTTCCTGCTGCGAATAGGTAGTGATGTGGAGTTGACCGATACTGCTGTCATTGTCCGCATTCTCGATTCGAATGGTGCGCTTTACCGTCGTGCTCATACCTGTGTCGCCTGATAAACTATTAGTTGCTGTTCATTATGTTTTCGAAGTGGCTAAATATACATCATGGTAGCGATAGCGCAAGCCGGGCGGGTAGCACTAGCCATTTTGTCAGCTGTGCTGCTATCTGTATGGATTGAGAAAGAAAGCGAGATATTATGAAAAAAACCTTTAAAATCATTGCGGCTCTGCTAGGGCTGCTGTTGGTGGTGGTACTGATCATTCCACTGCTGTTTAACCCTGATGATTATAAGGGAGAGGTTGAGCAGCTGGTGAAGGAGGCTACCGGGCGTGAACTGGCTATCAATGATGAGATAGAACTTTCGCTCTTTCCGTGGATCGGCATCCGCGTGGGAGAGGTGGAACTGGGCAGTGCCCCCCATCTTGCGAATGAGCAGTTTGCTCGTATCGAAAGCGCTGAGATCAAGCTACGCCTGCTGCCGTTGCTGACTCAACGCCTTGAGGTCGGCACGGTCAAGCTGCATGGGTTACGACTCGATCTCACAGTGGCGCCTGACGGCACCACCAACTGGGATGATCTCACTACCGCACCGCAACCGGCGCCGACCACACAGGGAGATAGCGAGACATCGGCAGATTCTACAGCCGCCTCGAGTGGCGTGACCCTGGCGGCGCTGGCAATAGGCGGCTTGCATGTTGACGATGCCGAGGTGAGCTACACCGACCACGGCAGTGATCTCCATTACGCAGTCAGGCAGTTGAGTCTGAAGACCGGTCCGCTCTCGCTGGGCGCACCGCTGGAAGTGGCGTTCAGCAGTCAGTTTGAGGCATCACAACCGGCAATCAGTGGCACCCTTGAACTGCAGACAAGCATCCAGGTTGATCTCCATAATGAGCGTTACCGCTTCAATGCTACCACGCTAGCGGCGACGTTAAACGGCGCCACGCTTCCCGGCGGCACGACGACACTTGACCTTGTGGCGGAGATCGATCTCGATATGCGTCAACAGAGCGCTGCGCTCTCCTCGTTTGAGTTGGAGAGTTATGGGCTGACACTGAGTGGCGCGCTGGATGTGAACCAGTTGCAGGGTGAGCCGACATTTAACGGGAACCTGCATCTGGCAGAGTTCAACCCTGGAACGGTCATGCCCGCACTCGATATCGAGTTGCCAGAGACGGCCGATGCCACGGCATTAAGCCGTATGCAGCTTGCATTTGCAGTGGATGGTTCGCTCGATCAATACCGCCTGCACCAGTTGATGGTGAAGGTAGATGAGAGCCATATCGATGGTGATGTGCAGCTGGTGATGGGTGATGCGTCGCTGCCGGCGGTGAAATATGCGTTAACCATCGATCAGATAGATGCAGATCGCTATCTTCCACCGCCGGTTGCAGACGAAGAGAACGCCCCCGCTGCCGCCCCAGCCACAGGCCAGGTAACGCCGGCAAGCCCGGCAATGGCAGGTGCCGCTGCCACCACATTGCCGCTGGAGACCTTGCGTGAACTGGATCTTAACGGCACGCTCAACATCGGAAAGCTTAAGTTCTCGGGGCTGCACCTCAGTGAGATCAGGACAGAGATGGATGCCAGCGCAGGTGTGATACGTCTGCATCCGTTAAGCGCTGAACTCTATCAGGGACAATATCGCGGTGACCTGCGGCTGGATGTGCGTGGTGATCATCCCAAAATTGCACTCAATGAATCATTGAAACAGATTCACGTCGGTCCGCTGCTAAAGGACTATATGGGCGAGGAGAAGGTGCGTGGCGTCGGGAATGTGCAGGCAAAACTGACGGCCAGTGGAGAGACGCCGGATATGATCATCAGCACTTTGAATGGCGAAGTGAAGCTTGAATTTGTTGATGGCGCGATCAAGGATGTGAATATTGTGCAGATGGTGCGTGAGGCGCAGGCCAGGCTAAAAGGTGAGCCGGTACCGCCTGCCAGTACTGAATTGCAGGACACTGACTTCGCAGAGATGATGGCCACGCTCAATATTACAAATGGCGTGGTAAAGAACCGTGACCTTTCGATCAAGTCACCATACCTGCGCGTGGCGGGAGAGGGGCAGGCCAGTCTCGTGAACGAATCGATCGACTACCTTGCGAAGGTGGTCATCAGCAAAACAGAACAGGGACAAGGCGGCGCCGAGCTGGATTCATTGCGTGGCCTGACCTTACCGGTACGCATCGGGGGTACCTTCGACAAACCCCAGTTTAAGCTCGAACTTGGTGATCTGCTAAAAGCCGAGGCGGACAAGGCACTGGCCAGAGAGAAGGCAAAATTAAAGGCGAAGCTCGAACAGCAGAAGGCGGAAGAGAAGGCCGCGTTAGAGCAGAAGTTAGCGGCCGAAAAAGAACGCCTGAAGCGAGAGGCGAAAGATAAACTGAAAGAACTGTTCAATAGATAGCAGCAGATGAATAAACAGAGTTTTAGCGCCAGGCTGCTGGCGTGGTTCGAGCAGCATGGGCGCAAGGGGCTGCCGTGGCAGCAGAACCCAACACCGTATCGTGTATGGGTGTCGGAGATCATGCTGCAGCAGACGCAGGTGGCGACGGTAATCCCCTATTTCGAACGCTTTATGCAGCGCTTTCCCGATGTGGCCGCACTCGCCGCGTCCACGCAGGACGAGGTGTTGCACCACTGGGCCGGACTCGGCTACTACGCCCGCGGCCGTAACCTGCACAAGGCGGCGCAGCTGATCTGCGACCGACACGGCGGTCGCTTTCCCGAGACGATCGATGAGGTGGTGGCGCTGCCGGGCATCGGTCGTTCGACCGCCGGTGCGATCCTGTCGTTGGCACTGGGACAGCACCACACGATTCTGGACGGTAACGTGAAGCGGGTACTGGCGCGTCACTGCGCCATCGACGGCTGGCCCGGGACGCCCGCGATCGAAAAATCGATGTGGCGGCTGGCCGAAGCGCGCACCCCGGAGGGGACGACCGCCGCATATACCCAGGCGATCATGGATCTGGGCGCGACCGTCTGCCGTCGCAGCAAGCCGTTGTGTGGTGAATGCCCGGTGGCGGATGACTGCATGGCGTTGGCCGCGGCGCTGGTTGATCAGCTTCCAGCTTCGAAGCCGCGTAAAAAATTGCCGCTGCGCAAAGGGGTGTTGCTGGTGTTACAGAACGAGGCCGGTGAGCTGCTGTTGCAGCGGCGTCCCCCGGCCGGTATCTGGGGTGGCTTGTGGTGTTTCCCGGAGAGTCCCGGTGGCGAGATGGGAGAGCCAGTGGACGGTGCGGCGGTGAGTGAGTGGTGTCGTGCGCAGCTGGGGTGTGATCTTCAGCGACTGCAATCGGGTGCACCGCAACGTCACACCTTCAGCCACTATCACTACGAGGTGACGCCACTGCATGCCCATGCAAGGATTGTGGAAAGCGTTGTCATGGATGCCGATTCACACCTCTGGTACAATCCCGCCTCGGTCACGGCGCTTGGGCTGGCCGCGCCAGTGCGGCGAGTCATCGAACAGGCCGAGCCGATATCGTCTAAGGGACCTCTGATTAATTCTGAGCTGATTTGATAGCGAGATAAAATCTGCCAGATCGCGGCGCAAATCGCAGGTAATAGCGGGACTATTGCCAAGATGCGCCCTTAGGAAGTGCCCCTGGGGTACAACAAAGAGCTGGTAGATTTTAGCCGTTAGCAAGCAGTTCATGAATTAATCAGAGGTTCCCTAAGTTAGTTTCAGTAATGAGAGTCCTAAGGAGTAGAAGATGACGCGTATGGTGCATTGTGTAGTGTTGGACAAGGAGGCCCCCGGCCTGGAGTACGCCCCCTATCCCGGCGAGCTGGGTGTGCGCATCTATCAGCAGGCCTCGGCCGAGGCGTGGCAGACATGGCTCAAGCAGCAGACGATGCTGATCAACGAGCATCGACTGGTCCCGATCGAGCCGCGTGCGCGTAAGTTCCTTGAGGAAGAGATGGAGAAGTTTTTCTTTGGCGGCGGTTCTGAAACCCCGGAAGGCTATGTCCCACCTGAAAAGTAGGGTCTGCTAGAAAACAATATTGCAGTGTTGTTGTGAGTTTATCCGGTTGAATTAATTAGCGTCTCTGGCGCAGCGGAACCCCACATCTGTGCTCGCGCTCTCGGGCGCGGTGTGAGCACGACGTGCGCCACGGAAAAAGGTGCTGAGGCCGTAGTGCCCCATCCCAGCCCCGCCACCCTTCACCATGCGGTGCTGCTTGGCGTAATCTGGATCATCAAAGTCGGCACCATCGTAGGGCTGGTAGCGATCGGCGACCCACTCTGAGACATTGCCGCCCATATCGAAGACCCCATAATAAGAGAGATCTTTGGGAAAGCTGCCGGGCGGCATAACCGACTCATCATCTTCCTGTTCCGGGTTCTCTCCTGAATTGGCGAGCCCCTGCGACCACGCCGCCCCCCACGGGAACTCATTGCCATCGGGACCGCGTGCCGCCTTCTCCCACTCAGCCTCAGTCGGCAGGCGCTTGCCGACCCAGCGACAGTAGGCGTCGGCATCGAACCAGTTCACAGCGGTGGCCGCGAGTGCGTCGCGTTGCGCCTGTTTGGCAAACAGTGCATCAAGCAACGGCTGCTTATCCAGTGCCGACGGGTCGATGTCGAGATTGAAGTAGTCGGTGGCGATCCAGCGCAGGTTATCGACATGGGCGGTCTGCAGCTTGTCGTCACGCACGTTGTAACCGTTCTGAATCCACGCCTGCGGCTCCGGTCGGCGGGTACGAACCACAAACGCCTTGTACTCAGCGTTGGTCACCTCATATTTGTCGATGATGAAGTCGGGCAGCTTCATGGTGTGTTGCGGGTGCTCGTTGACAAACAACGGGGTGACGAAGCCGTAGCGTTCCTGCAACCCCTCACTGTCGATCTTGTGGCTGCCGCGGATGAAAGGTCCGGCCGGAATCAGCACCTCGCGCTCACCCGCTGGCATCGCATCGATCACACGGGGGGTATCATTGAGAGGAGCGGTGACACTAGCCGGCGTGGTGGCAGATGGTGCCTCAGCTGGCGGTGAATCACACCCCGACAGCGCAGTGATCAGCAGTAATATTGGCGATAATATGGCGATAGGTTGAAGCATGCGCGGCAATATACCGCAGATTGGGCTAAATGATGAGTTTTCGATCAATAATCAGGGTTTATCGCGAGATCGACTTGACTAAAAACGGCCTGCCCTGTTTAATACGCCCTCGCTGACAAAAAAGTGGCAGTCGCCACCGTTGGCAACGGTAATCACCGCACGCCCAGGTAGCTCAGTCGGTAGAGCAGGGGACTGAAAATCCCCGTGTCGGCAGTTCGATTCTGTCCCTGGGCACCATTTAAGGCCATAATTTTTCTTTATAAATCAATTGGTTTAGTTTGAAACAAGCCGATTCGATTGCACCTCGAAATTATCCGCGTCACACTCTCGCCACACTTTGAAATGCCTCTCGGCATAAATTCCATTTTGCTGCTTTCGATTTCTTCACCTGATGTGTTCCATTTTATGGGCTGTAAAACCTCCTTTTGAGCGCCTTAGTGTGTCTCAATTGTGCTTTTTATAGTCGAAGAAAATTCAATGCATTGTTTTTATTGTTAATAATAATTGTTACACGGGGATTATAAATCCCTTTTGTGTTCTATTGCTGGTTGTTGTAGTCTATATATTCGACTTACTCGATACTGGCAGATACGACATTGGCAACCATCCGCGAACGCAAGACAGGTAAGGGGGAAACCCGCTATCAGGTCGTGGTACGCCTCAAAGGCTTTCCAGCGCAGACGGCCACATTTAATAGAAAGACCGATGCAAAGAAGTGGGCACAGCATACTGAAGCAGCAATTCGAGAAGGTCGCCACTTCAAAACCACTGAGGCCAAAAAACGTACCATTGCTGAACTGATAGACCGATACATACGCGACATACTACCCACCAAACCCAAAAGTGCACTTAAGCAGGCCAGACAGCTCGAATGGTGGAAAGACGAAATCGGCTACGCCACGCTGGCAGACACTACCCCATCACTAATATCTGAAATGCGGGACAAGCTACACCAAACCCGCAAGCCTGCAACAGTGGTCAGGTATATGGCTGCCCTCTCTCATGCCTTTACCATTGCTGTGAATGAATGGGGCTGGCTCGAAGATAACCCCATGCGAAAGGTGCGACGCCCCAAAGAACCACGCGGCCGGGTTAGATTCCTTAGCGATGAAGAAAGGCAGACGTTACTTGAACACTGCAAGGCTTCAGAATGCGCCCACTTATACCCGGTTGTAGTGCTGGCTCTGTCTACCGGAATGCGGCAGGCCGAAATCATGAATCTAAAGTGGTCAGATGTAGACCTCAAACGCGGCTATATCATCTTACATGAAACCAAAAATGATGAGCGCCGTTCGGTACCGTTAGTTGGTCACGCATATGAACTCATCAAAGCGTTATCAAAAGTACGCCGTATTGATTCCCCATTGTTGTTTGCTAGTGGCAGATACCCGAATGTGCCTATTGATATCAGAACCCCGTGGGGAAAGGCCATTATATCGGCAGAAATCAATGATTTTCGTTTTCATGACCTCAGGCATACCGCAGCTAGTTATCTTGCGATGAATGGCGCTTCCTTGGCTGAGATTGCCGAGATACTAGGGCATAAGACTTTGCAGATGGTGAAGCGTTACGCTCATTTATCAGAGCAACATACCAGCAAAGTACTCGAATCAATGAATGCCAAGCTGTTTTAGCATGATTAAGCCATATCACTATCAGATACTCTCTATAGATGAAGCTGATGATATAATCGAACTTTTGAACCCAAAAAAGAGAGCTGGCTCAAATCAAGCGGAAGCTCGCTCTCCACGAATGAAAGCCCGCCTAGTTACACAATATATTGATATTTTATTAGTACGAGCAAAACAAGACATTGAAACAAAGGGGCCAATTGCTGATATAACATTTGCAGATTGCGAGGCATACATCGAAGAATTAACCAAACTATCGAACAAGCTTGCCAAAAAGCTAGGCCAAATTTCACAGCCGGACATTAAAACGCACAATACCAGCAAAAAATATCAAATTGCATTATTAATTTCAGAAGGAATGGCCGAGGCGACCAACAACCACCAACATTTCAACTACACACACTTCTGGAAAATAAAAGAAGATTTAGAACTTCTCCATGATGGCGCACAAAACTCATTGTCTACTCTTAGAACAAACCGCGACAAATACTACCCTATAAGTCATCCACGTGACAGCTTTCTTAGGCAATCAATTAATGCCTATAAGCAATTCTTCAACACTCTTCCCAAAATTTATAGAAGTTCTAACTTTGTAAAGGCAATGGATATTGCCTTAAAGGCAGGCAATCTAGAGTTAACAAATAAATCAACATTTAAGCTCTTAAAGCGAGCTAACCAACAAAGAAACCGGGAAGGGAAGAAAGTTCTCGTATGGTAAATCACCTAAAAAACTAGCCCTGTAGATTTAACCACAAATTTTACCTACTTCATTTTCTCATTAATTTTTTGCATCCTAACTCAGTTTTTTTTTGAGTTACCTTGTAAAAATAACTAACCACAACGGAAATATAATCACCTCGTTCATTCACAACAACGTGCAATACGAGGCAAATATGATTATCAAAAATCGACAATTTTCTACTGTCAAGAATCTTCCTTCAAAGTACCCAGATGCTGACTTCACCGAAAGCTCTATCCGGTGGTGGCTATTCAACTCAAAAGACAACGGGTTTTCAAAATGTGTTGTGCGCGTAGGAAGGAAAATCCTCATCGATGTAGAACGCTTCGAGGAATGGCTGGATAACCAGGCCGCAGAAGGTAATTCCCTATGAGCAATTTTAAATATCCAAGGGTGGGAAGCCTAGAGTCTCGAACATTAGCTAGATTGCTTAGAAGTGAACGCCTGACACATCGACACTTTCAAGACGAAAGCTGCACATATCGATTAGCGGCTTATATCTATAGCTTATCTCTGAAAGGGTGGCCGGTTGAGCGAAGCCAACGAGCATCACCGACCAATGACCCTACCGGCCGTAAAGCCACCTATACGGTGTACTACTTTTCATTGAACACCATTAGAGCGGCTGGCAGAAAAGGGCTGGAGTATGCGCTACGGGTATTTCTTTGGGAGGAGCGACGAAGCCGGGGGCAGGCTGCAACCAACCCCCAGCAGAACAACATATCAAAACGAGATGCTATGAAAGTCGTTCATCCTAATGGTACCACCAAGCGCAAGAAAGGTGATACCGATGGGTAAAGCTAGACCTGGACGTAAGGGCGGTTCACCGCCCTTCGTTCGCCTGTTCCATAGCCTATTAGACTCACCTCGCTATATATCCTTGTCTCACCCTGCTAAGACCCTGCTAGTAGATATGGCAAGGCACTACAACGGGCGAAATAACGGCGACCTTTGCGTTACCCTTAAGGTAATGAGGGTACGCGGCTGGCGCTCTAATAGCACCCTTAGAAGGGCACTCAAGGCGCTTCTAGGCGCAGAATTAATAATGCTTACACGGCAAGGAGGACGAAATCCTTGCAGCTTGTACGCCTTCACATGGCTTCCTGTGGATGAGTGTGGGGGCAAGCTGGATATCAAGCCAACTGCAACCCCACCGATTCCATTAACTTTACCGAAGAAAAAATAAAAACGCTGGCCCCTCTAACGGTTCAGCTTGACCCCTGAGGCGGCCTAGTACAGGCCGCCAATGCTTTTGAATTGAACCGCAACACGGCCTAGTCAGCTTATAATCGTCAAATTCCTTAGACCTTTAGACGGCCACCTTTCTAGATATTTACCATGTGTGTAGAGTGATTAGCTAATTAGGTTAAGTAATGATTGGGGAGGCATACCTTCAGCCGAAACTCTAATTTCTTAACTATGACGCCAAAATAGAAAAAAGTAAGTTAATAATTAACGGTTACACGCATCAAAGCACTGTTCGGGAGTCCTAGACGTATTCTCCTTACACGAAGCCACGCAGCTTTCTATTTTCGACTGAGGTTCCTGCGTTCCAGAGCCAAAGGCCGCCCTACACCTAAACTCCGCAGCTGTAGCCTCAAGGGCTGCGATATTGCGCCTTGACTGAACTTGTATATTAATCGCGTACATTCTCGGAAGTGTAGAATTGCCCGCCATAGCAATACTTTCCATACGAGCTATTTCTGACCTCAAATAGGAGCATGCTCTGTCGCGCTGTTCTTGTGTTTCTGGAGCAGGCAACGCATAAACCATGTCAATATAACTTTCACTTTGTTGTGACGGCTTTTGAGCACAACCAGCAATGATTAAAGCGCTCATTGCACCTAATACAATGCTTACGACTCTCATAATTACACCTCAACCGGCTTCAGTAATCATTCAAAGAATAAATCAGAGACCATCTAATAGAAACAAGACAGTAATGCACAAGCAATATACACTATAAATCCTGACACACTCCTGTCACACTAGAGCATCAATACGCCCAATAGAGTACAATAAAGGGCACTAGTTAAGCTCTTGATTCTGAGTGAATTAGACTATAGTGTTTGCTGTGTATTATCGTTGTTTTTCAATGAGATACGACTGAAAATCCCCGTGTCGGCAGTTCGATTCTGTCCCTGGGCACCATTTCTAGATCTTACTTTTTTCAAACTAGCGTTTATTTAAAGCCGATTAACTCAGTGCTATTTCGTTTGGTCTACACCCAGTTTTCAATGCGAAGCCCTGGTACTCGTTCAAATTCTTTTTGGTTATTGGTCACCAGTATTAACCCCATTGAGCGCGCGTGGCCTGCAATCATCATATCGTACGGATCAATCGATTTTCCTGTGTTGTATAACTCGGTCCTTAATTGGCCAAAGTGTTCGGATGCATGTTTATCAAAAGGGGCGACCTCAAGGCGCGCAATCAATCCTTCGATATTGGCAAGGTTTCGTTCGGGTTGAGCGGATCTTTCTGCGCCATAAACCAGTTCGCCCAGGGTGACGGCTGAAATACACATCTGATTGTCGTGCTGCTTGAAGGCCTGGCGGACTTGTTCGGGGCGGTTCTTGATGGTGTAGATAAGGATGTTGGTATCGAGCATGTATTTCAACATGCTCAAAGTTCCTCTCGCTGTTGGTCAGCAGGCTGGTCGCGCTCGGTCATGAAATCATCGCTAGCGGTAGGGCCATCAAACCATTGATCCCATGATTCCCCGGCGGGCGTGATGATGCGGGTATTGCCAATGGCGACGATATCGACCTTTTTGACGGTCTCTGGCAGCGCTACCGATTTGGGCAGCCGCACAGCCTGGGTCTGGTTGCTTTTAAATAGCGTGGTGTGGGCTTTGCTCATTTGCAGGCTCCATGTATATCCTTAGTGTATATTCAATTATAGCGGCTGATCTGGATATATCAATAGTATATCCAGGTGGTGGATATGTGCAGGTTGTGGTTGGTTAGGATGTGTGTCAAATGAATAGAGTTTAAAGAAAGAGTCTATGAGATACGTGACCACGACTTTTTTATTTGGACTACCCACTATGGAATTTGTGGAGGTGATATTGATCAGTGGGCTGTCTTTGAGTCAATGACATGGATTATGGTATTTCATCCAGGAGAAATGCTATAGACGGTGAGAACGGGGCTTTCATAGTAAAGGGTATTGGCTATCTTTATGCAGATTAAAAACAACTTGCTGTCACTTGGTTTTATTGCGGTTACCTTCGTCCCGCTGTTGGGTGTGCTTGCTCTCTGCATCGATAAAGTAGTCAAAGGTAGAGGATTGGATGCTTTTATGCTGGGCAATATGCCAATACCTAAGCTCCTTGGTGCAGGCGCCTCGTACCTGGATGTTTTAATATTTATGCTTATCGCCACACTGCTTTTGACAATAGCGCTTTTCGTTAGGTGGCGGCATTATAGGCTTGAAGATGATTTCAAGAAAAAATACGGGATCAAAGACAAATCATCGTTTACCGACAGATTAATAGATGACTTGAGTAAAGACGATGATTAAATCGAGTGATCTGAGCCAGCGAGTAGACCAGATGAAGTGTTAACGAAATCAAGGAAGAGGCGCATATTGAGGCTGCGTACCTTCGGGTTATCATCCAGGCTATATTGATAAAACTTCACAAGCCGCGTGACAATTGTGCCAGTCTCAATTGCCCGATTAATGCCGCTTAGCTACCAGAGAAAGGATCTACGAAGTGCCAGAAGTAGGCAGCTAGAAGAATCGAAGAGATTGTTAGGGTGATGATTACACCTTTATTTTCCATTGCTTTGTTGCCTCGCTTGCGGATACTGGTGCAAGTAGTATCAGTCGGCTTTGGACGATAATCAATTCGAAAAATATTAGTTTCATCGCTATGAAAACTTTAAGCGAGTCGCCGGAGTGAAGTGTTAACGTAATCTGGGAAGAGGCGTATATCGAGGTTTCGCGGCTCTCGGGTTATCACCCGGGCTAGATTAATAAAACCTCATAAACAGAATTGGCGTATCAGTTGTGACAGCAGCGAAATCGTCGGCTGAATCCTATCCAGCGCAAGATACTCATCGGGTTGATGCGCCTGGTCGATATCGCCGGGTCCAAGGATAATCGTCTCAATGCCAAGCTCAGTCAGATAAGGCCCTTCGGTACAGAAGGCAACGGCGTGGCTGTGACTGCAGCTATGTTTCTCGGCGGCCTTCACAATCGCAGAGGCCTCGTCGGTATGCATCGGTGAAGTTCCACTGATGAGTGATTTCAGTTGCCAACGGATCGCGCTGTTTTTGAACAGAGTATGCATGCGGTCTCTCATCTCCCGCCTGAGATCATTCAGGTCCATCCCCGGCAGCGCGCGCAGATCAAGGTGCAGTTCACATTGCTCGCAGATCCGATTTGGATTATCGCCACCCTGGATGTAACCGAGATTTAGTGTCGGTACCGGTACGGTGAAGCGGTCATCTTTATAACGTTGTTGCAGCTCTCCGCGCCACAGGATCAGATCGTTAATCACCAGCTGCATCGCCTCAAGTGCATTGATGCCAAGCGCCGGGTTGCTGGAGTGGCCGCTGCGACCCTTCAGATGTATCGACTCCATCATGATCCCTTTATGGGCATTCACCGGCTTCAGCCCTGTCGGTTCACCGATCACCGCATAACGCACATTGGGGCAGCCCTGTTCGACTAACGCTATCGCCCCATCCATTGAACTCTCTTCGTCGGCCGTGGCCAGAATGAACACCGGCTCCTTCAGGTCGCTCGCCTTAAATTGCTGGACCGCCTCAATCACCAGTGCGAAAAAGCTTTTCATATCGGAAGTGCCGAGGCCGTAGAGCCGATGGTTCGCCTCGGTGAGACTAAATGGATCATGGTGCCAGCTATGTTGATCATATGGTACCGTGTCGGTGTGGCCCGCAAACATCAGCCCCTGACTCTGTTCATTAACAGTCCCATAACTCGCCAGCAGATTGGCCTTGTGGGGCTGTGTGGGTAGCGGTGTGACAGATACCTGAAAGCCGAGGTCATCGAGCCACGTGGCAAGCAGGTTAACTACCTCGCGGTTACTGGTATCAAACTCAGGCGTGACGCTACTCATCGATGGGAGCGCGATGAGCTGCTGGAGCATGTCGTTAAGCTTTGGGGGTTTTACGGCCATGCGTGATTCTAGATAATGGTGAAGAGGGGCGCCACTATTTTCAAAACCGGCAACAACTCATATCCCCTTATCCCAGTAAGGCAGCTCTTCACCAAAGCACGCCACTACATAATCGATAAAGACGCGGGCCTTGGCGGGCAGGTATTCACGCTTTGGAAACAGCGCATAAAGCGACTTTTCCGGCATCGGGTAATCGCGCAACAGCTGCACCAGTCTGTTTGCAGCGATATCCGGCCCCACGGTAAAGGTCGGTATCCTCGACACTCCCGCCCCCTGAAGTACCGCTTCACGCACCGCCTCTCCGTTATTGACCCGGTAGTTCCCTGAAACAGCATAACGCCGCTCCTCTCCATCACAGATAAAGCTCCACTCACTGGCCGAATATGAAAAGAGCAGACAGTTGTGATTGACCAGCTCCTCCGGCGTCTGCGGTGCGCCGTGCTGCTCGATGTATTGTCGTGAGGCACAGACAGCGTAACGCAACGGTGCAAGCTTACGTGCGATCAGGGTTGAGTCGGGCAGGTCACCGCCGCGGATCGCGACATCGAACCCTTTATCGACCAGATCGACGACGCGGTCTTCCATCACCATCTCAACCTCAACCCCGGGATACCTGGCGAGAAAACCCGGTATCAGCGGCACGATGTGCAGCCGGCCAAACGACATCGGGGTGTTGATGCGTAGTCGCCCCTGCGGCTTCACCTGTAACTGCGTTACCGCCGCCTCCGCCTCTGTCGCATAGGAGAGTGCTTGCACCGCATTTTCAAAATAGTACTCCCCGGCTTCGGTGAGGCTCAGCCGACGCGTGGTGCGGTACAGCAGCCGTACCCCGAGCTTCTCTTCCAGCTGGGTAATACGCTTGCTGACTGCTGATTTAGATATTCCCAGCCGTCGTGCTGCTGGTGAAAAGCCACCCGTTTCGACCACGGCGACAAAGACCGGGATTGCGCTAAATCCTTCCATTTTGACCTCTACTGTTGAGATAATTTCAACAGTTATTCTCTAATTAGATGGATTATCAGTCAATAAGAAACGAGCTATCATCTCACCATCACTAAAAGGAGCCAACAATGAAGATTCGCAAGCTAGACCACATCGGAATCCGCGTTGCTGATTTTGAGCGTTCGATAAAGTTCTATCAACAGCTGGGTTTCGCCACCTCGCGCCAGGATCTAAATGAACGGGTTGCGGAGCTACGCCACCCCTCTGGGGTCACGCTTAACCTGCTCGATAGCGCCAACGACGATCACGACTCACGCAATGTGTTAATGGACATTGAAGTGAAGTACCCCGGCTACACCCACGTTGCGTTCAATGTTGAATCGATCGACGAGGCCGTCGCCTTTATGAACGACGCGGGGTTCGCCATCACCGAAGGGCCGGTAACCTTCGGCAACGGTAACCGTTCGATATTTATGCGTGACCCCGATCTTAACGTGATCGAATTCACGCAGACTCCGGCGTGAATGATGACATCAGCGAAGAGAAAAGCTGGTCGTATCTCAAGCCACCCAATCGAGCCGCTCTTTATCGAGCGTTGGTCACCGCGGGCCTTTTTACCCGGCGCGCTGCCCCACTCCGATCTGCTCACCCTGCTTGAGGCGGCGCGCTGGGCGCCATCGGCCTACAACATTCAGCCGTGGCGATTTTTATATTCGATACGTGACGATAAACACTGGGCAACCTACCTGAGCCTGCTGAACCCGTTCAATGCGAGCTGGGCCGCTAACGCCGCGGCGCTGATCTTTGCGATTTCGGAGAGTACGGTGGTTGACCAGCAGAGTGGCGAGACTCGGCAATCAAACTACCACCACTTCGACACCGGTGCGGCATGGGCGATGCTCGCACTTCAGGCGACTGCCCTCGGCTATCAGGCGCATGCGATGGCGGGTATCGATTTCGAGCAGACGCGAAAGAAGCTCAATATACCGAATCACTTCTCGGTAGAGGTCGCAATCGCCGTGGGCAGAGCGGCATCGGCTGAGACACTGCCTGCTGAACTGCGGGAACGTGAGCGGCCTTCTGAACGGCTGCCACTTTCTGAAATTGCTTTTAGCGGAGGCTTTTCCCCTTGAAAGCCATGCTCAATAATCCGGTGTTTCTGTTGCTAACGACTGGTACCCTGGTTGGCCTCTACTTCCCGCTCGGTAAGGTCGCCAGCGAGGCGGGTATCTCTTCAATCGCGTGGGCGATGGTGCTGTCTATCGGCGCCTGCATTGTGTTGCTGCCGATCCTCGCCTACAAACGCAGCTTCGCTATTCCGCGCGGCGCCACACTGCGTTATGTCGCCATTGCGGGAGTGATCTCATTTGTAACACCTAACGTGCTGCTCTTTTCGGTGATCCCGTATGTCGGCGCTGGTTATACCGGCTTGATGTTTGCGCTATCGCCTGTCTTTACGCTGGCAGTGGCGCTGATGTTCAAATTAAAGGGCCCCAACCTGTATGGCCTCATCGGTATTACACTCGGCTGCATCGGTGCGCTGATCATCGCCTGTGCGCGCGGTTCGATTGTTGATGCACCACCGGTTTTCTGGATTGTCGCCGCACTGTTCATCCCGGTGGTGCTGGCGTCTGCGAATGTCTACCGAACCATCGACTGGCCTGAGGACGGTTGTCCCGATAGCCTGGCATTCTGGAGTCACCTGTTTTCGATTGCGGTGCTTTTCACCCTGCTTATTTCAATCGAAGGTACACAACCGATATATGAGCTCTATGGTGCTGCGATGCTTACCATTACGCAGGCGCTGCTTGCGGGGCTCACTTTTCCTCTCTATTTCAGGCTGCAGCGCTATGGTGGGCCGGTGTTATTAAGCCAGCTAGGTTATGTGGCAGCCGCGGTCGGCATGCTCGTTGCGACGATCATCCTGGGTGAACGCTATGAGTTCTTTATCTGGGCTGGCTCGGTTGTGATCGTGACAGGCATCGCAGCAACGGTCTATTCACAGCTCTCTATTGCGAAGGAGGCTAAGTAAGGGGAGATAGACACTAACACTTTAAAATGGGTGATGGCCATACGGTCTCGTGATCTATACACTGCGAATATTAAGGTGCCTGTTAACTATTCAGGAAATTTAAAATCGAAAACACTACATAACAACCATGCCTTTTATCATCGCCCTGTTCATCGTGTTATCGACTCCGGCACTCTCATCAGAGCTGCCTGATGGCTGGCGTCTGCCGACGGAAAAAGAGTTGACCACAGAGCCACCACGAGATGGCTCACCGACAAAGTATGCGAGGGCCAGTAGTGACGTCAATAACGATGGCAAGATCGATCACGTCTATCTATTGAAAAGCACCCGGTATCCTGGTGAAGGCCTGCTGATTAAACTTTCTACATTAGCGGGCTATGAATGGCAGCTGCTCGACCATGTAGAGTGGGGTGAAGAGTATGCCGACGCTGGTCTTAAAATGCGCATCGATTTGGCAAAACCGGGCGAGTATAAAACAGCCTGTGCGTCTGGTTACTGGCAATGTGGAGCGGGTGAACCAGCTATTCTCAAACTAAAGCGAGCCGCAATCTGGCAGGATCGCTTCGATGGCGCCACGGCGATATGGTATTGGGATACGCACAATAAAATAATCAGAAAGGTTTGGTTGGGTGGTTAAGTTGTAGCAACTAATTTAAGGAGCCTCTGATTAAGTCATGAACGATAATCATGAGTCCAGATTATCCTACTTCTTCGTTGCGATGGTTGGCAATAGCCCACGACGGTGTGCCCTATGGGTGTTATGTGTGATTCTCACCTGTAATTTGAATATTTTGAATCACAATCTTTTTTTCAGGCTTAATCAGAGGCTCCTTGGTGTTACTGATCATCATTTCTACTAAGTGGTCTCGGCAGTAGTTTCTGAAATTTCCTGTAACATCATCTCAGCGGTCTGTTGCTGATCAGCTTTGAGTACTGCGAAAAGAGTTCTGGCGTTATCGAGTGCGCCGTCTTTTGCCAGTGTTTCCATCGCAAGTGCCGTTTTGTTTAGCTGTGTGGCGCCAAACTGTGCGCTCGCCCCTTTTAAAGAGTGAGCGGCTCTTTCCAGGGTTTCAAGGTCGTTGCTGTCAATGGCCTCTTCTACCCGGTTAATGTTGTCACGAGCGTTTTGTGTATGCTGTTCTATGACCTGCGGAAATTTATCACCAAACATGGTTTTTAATCGGTTGAAGGGCTCATAATCAAGAACATCAGAGCTGTTGGTCATGGTGGCTTCCTGTGGTGCTTCGCCCTCTACGCTGGTGGTGATCATCTGTACCTTGTGTGGTAACCAGTTGATCAGAATCTCTTCAATCGATTCCTGGTGAACCGGTTTTGAGATGTAATCATCCATGCCGGCATTCATGCATTTTTCCCGGTCGGATTTCATCGCATTTGCAGTAAATGCAATAATGGGGGTGCGTGGTTTGTCACTATCGGTATTCTGGAGGGTTCGAATTTTTGAGGTGGCCTCAAAGCCATCCATCTCTGGCATCAGGCAGTCCATAAAAATAAGATCGAAGTCACGTTGTTTTACCAGTGCTAATGCTTCGATTCCATTGCCTGCAGGAGTAACGGTGCAGCCATAGCGTTCAAGCATCTCTGTGGCAACAGTTATGTTGATGGGGTTGTCATCCGCCAGCAGTATTTGGGTTTTTTTGAGAATGGGTTTCTGTCGTCCGCCAGACCTGGTTTCCAGTAGCATGTGGCGAGAAATGATGGGGCTATCTCTGTTCTCCTGTTTGTTGCGCCAGATCATGTCGAGAATTTGCAGTATCTCAGCAGGGTGCGTCGGCTTGGTCAGGTAGCCATCAAACCCCATTGACTTAAGCCGTACTCTGTCTTTTTCCTGTGGTGATGAGGTGATAAAGAGCATTACGCCATTGGAGAGCAGGTTGAGTTCCGAGATCCTTTTTGCCAGCATTTTACCGTCCATTTCCGGCATGTAATAGTCAGTGATGACGATGTTAAATGGATCGTTATCTGCAATGGCCTGTTGCAGCAGCTGAATGGCCTGCTTGCCACAAGCTGCGGATGAAAGACGAAGTTGCGACGTGGAGAGTTGCTCGCTAATGATGGTACGAGAGATTTCGATATCATCGACAATCAATGCCTTTAGCCCGTTGAGCTGCTCGTGATTATCAGCACCATCGGCGGGTTGGGGTGATGCCTGGTCTATTTCAAGTCTCATTGTGAAGCTGAAGGTGGAGCCCTTGCCTTTCTCGCTCTCAACTGAGATGTCACCATGCATCATTGCACAGAGCTGTTGGCAGATTGTAAGCCCCAGGCCGGTGCCGCCGTATTTGCGAGTGGTAGAGCTGTCTTCCTGATCGAACTTGTTGAAGACGTGCGACAGCTTATCCTGCGCGATGCCGATGCCACTGTCTGTCACTGAGACCTGAAAAGAGGCGCTGTCGTCAGTGGTTGAATGCAATGCGCTCTTTGAAGCAGGTGCAACTGTCAACACGATGGTGCCTTCGTCGGTGAACTTAACGGCGTTACTCAGCAGGTTCAACAGAATTTGACGTATGCGGCCGGGGTCGCCAATCACATATCGCGCTGTATCTGGTTTATAGCTCAGTAGCATTTCGACCCCTTTTTCTCTGCATTTCAGGGCCATCAATTCTGCGACATCTTCGGCGAGAGACTGTAGGTCAAACGGAACGACTTCAAGTTCAAGCTTGCCTGCCTCGATTTTAGAGAAATCGAGTATGTCGTTAATGATTGTCAACAGGGCATCAGCCGACTTCATGGTCGCAGTTGCATAGCTGCGTTGTTTGCTGGTGAGTCTGGTGTCCAGTAATAGTCCCGACATGCCAATGATGCCGTTCATGGGGGTTCTTATTTCGTGACTCATGTTGGCGAGGAACTCAGATTTCTGCTGGGTGGCCGCCTCGGCCGCCTCTTTAGCTTCAACCAGTTCAAGCTCTACCTGTTTGCGTTCAGTGATATCGGTGCGGATCGCGATGTAGCTTTCAGGAGTTCCATCATCATCCATAAAAGGAACGATGGTGGTGTCTACCCAGTAAAGATAGCCTTTTTTGTTTCTGTTACAGATCTCACCATGCCACACCTTACCTGATGAAATGGTGCGATACATCTCTTGAAAAAATGTCTTATCGTGATGGCCGGAGTTGATTATGCGATGGTTCTGCCCAATCAGCTCGTCGCGGCTATAGCCGGTAATTTCAGAAAATTTGTCATTGACGAAATTGATGGTGCCGACCTCGTCAGTGATGGCGACAATGGCGTGCTGATCCAGGGCAAACTTCTGTTCGTCGAGGTCGATGAGCGCTTCCTGTATTTCAAGGCTGCTCTGTTCAATGGCGAGTTCATGCTCAAGCCGGACTGCATTCATATAATTGAACGCATCGGCCAGTATGCCTATTTCATTGTCGGACTTGATGGTCACGTGCTGATCTGTAGCGCCTGCCGCCACGGCCAGGCTGGCATCGGCAAGTTGTATGATGGGTCGAGTGATGCGCCGCGCCTGAAAGATGGCGAGTCCTGTGACGATCAGGCTGGTCAGCAGGAACATCATCAATGTGATTAGTCCCAGGTTGTGTGCAGGCGCAAATGCTTCATTACTGTCAATCTCACTAATCAATCCCCAGTTTACGCCGGGCAATATCACTGGGTGATGTATGCCGACGACCTGCTGTCCATTGGGCCCCTGGTACTCAAATGCAACTTCGTTTAGATAATCAATGCCTTCATTTAGTCTGTTGTGCCCGGTGTGCCAGCGTGACACCTGCTCCGTGTCGATGCGCCGGTTCAGGATACCTGATGTGTCAGATTTGTTGAGTGATGTACGCAGCCTGCCATCATGCCCCACCAGATAATGTGCCAAAGAGCTATTTCCTCTGTTTTCCAGCATCAGTTCAGTGATCTGATCGAGCCTGATTTGAATGGCAAACAGGCCTTTTTTGCTGCCTTGTTCATTCAGCATGGGTGCCGTAAGAAAGCCCGTTAGCATATCGTTTGATGGCGCATAATGTTCCAGGTCTGAAAACAGGGAGTGGCCGCTTTCAAGGGTGGCTCTGGCGGTAGCAGAAAACAGTGTGGTGGCATAAGGCCCGCTAAACAGGTTCGTACCAAGGTCTGCCTCGCGAGCGATTGAGAACAGGATGTTGCCATCATCGTCGATCAGAAAGAGGTCGTAGATGTAGTCATAATGACGAGAGAAGTTGATGAGATCCTGTTGTCGCTGTTCGACCAGCGAACCCCAGCGGCTGCTCTTTACAAATTCCTGTGGCGGTTGCCCACTTGCCTGTAGCTCATTTTTTAACGTTGTCAGAAATTCGGCATTGCGAAGGTTTCCCGCCTGACTATTGAGATCCATGAAGCGATATTCAAACCAGTTCTGAATAAATCGTGCGTTATCCCTCGCATCTTTTTCAAGCTCGTGAGAGACGGCTTCAGTGAGGCCGACAACGGCCTGCTTGTAGCCAAGCCACGCGGTCAATGTCATGGGTATCAATGCCAGCAGGATGAACCAGAGAATGAGGCTGCGGCCAAGAGAATGGGTCGCCTTGCCTGTGGTCTCCGAGCTGCTGTTTATTGGCAGACTATTCATGGCATTGCATGAATTCTCGGCGAGAGTTATCGACTGTATGAGTCGTTTCGTCGGCGATTATGTTCCTAAAGGAGGTGTTGAAAAAGCTGGCGCCGCTGACGGCTAAAGGCAGCAGCAAAAGCGCTGGATTCCAGGCACAGAATAGTGCGTTACGCTTGGTTTTGTATCTCATTGTCAATTCCTTTTGGTATTTTGGTGCGGTGTTCCTGTGCTACCACCATCTCCCTGTAGAGATAATTCCTGAGTCTAATGATTCATGGCTGGTGGCTTAATGCCCATCTCTTGATCGCCGTAATCGGAAAAGGGTAATACGCATAACCGTTTTATCGGTAATACCGCCGTTTTTCTTTATGTGCGTTTATGAGTGCGGCAGGGATTAACATAAAAGGTTTTTATATATAGACTATTATGCGTATATTTAGTCATGTAATGCTAAATAAGTTTAGTAATTAGAGACTTTCGAGGCAGGGTGAAATGGCACAAACAGAAGCACTGATATCGACTTTAAAGCAGGCCCTGAAGGCAGAGCGACTGACGTACGCGGAAGTGGCGCGGCGTCTCGACATGAGCGAAGCGAATGTAAAGCGGATGTTCGCCACGCAGCGTTTTACGCTGGAGCGGCTGGAGCAGGTATGCCGGCTGATGCAGATGGAGCTGGGCGACCTGTTTCAACTCTATGAGGCGTCACGCCAGCGGGTGACACAGCTGACAACAGAGCAGGAGAAAGAGCTGGTGGCAGATAGTCAGCTGCTACTGGTGGCGGTGAGCGTGCGCAATCGTCTCAGTTTCGATGAGATGGTGAGTCGTTACCGGCTGAAAGAGACCGAATGTATTCGCTGTCTGGCAAAGCTGGATCGACTCAAGATCATCGATCTGCTGCCCAGCAATCGCATCAAATTGCGCATTAGCGAGGATTTCCGCTGGTTGCCCAATGGCCCTATCGAGCGCTATTTCGAAAAACAGATCCAGACACAGTTTCTTAAATCGGGCTTCAATCGTGAGGGGCAACGGCGCCTGTTTCTATCTGGCCTGCTGAGTGAGGCGTCGCACCAGATATTGCTGAGCAAGCTTGAGATGCTGTCACACGAATTCACGGAACTGCATCGACAGGATGCGCGACTGCCACTGGAAAAGCGCCAGAATATTGCAATGATGGCCGCGTTACGTCCATGGGAGCTCGAGGCCTTTCGTCAATTACGCAATGATGAAAAGTAATTTAGTATCATATTTTAATACCACATGCCTATTATAGGTATTCCTTTCCTGATTTGGTTTCTCTTTTGTGTTCTTTTCTCCAGGGTAACCCTGAATGTGTACTGCCGCGGAAACGAGGCAGGAGTACGGGTTTGAAAGGAGAATTTCATGTTTAAATCAATATTACGTCTGCTGCTACGGGCCATCTTTCGTGTCGAGATTACCGGGCAGGAGGTCTTGAAAACTATCCCTGAGCGTACATTGGTGGTGGCAAACCACACCTCCTTTCTGGATGCGGTGCTGCTCTACGCCTTTCTGCCGCTAAATGCGACCTTCGCCATCAATACCTATGTGGCGAACAGTTGGCTGGGGCGGTGGGCCGCGTGCTTTTGTGAGCTCTTTGCGATGGACCCGACTAACCCGCTGTCGATTCGCGCACTGATCCGTCGTGTTGAAGAGGGGGGCTGTGTGGTGATCTTTCCTGAGGGGCGCATCACCGTCACCGGCGCGTTGATGAAGGTCTATAGCGGCCCGGGACTGGTGGCAGATCGTGCGCAGGCGACAGTGTTACCGATTCGTATCGACGGCGCTCAGTTTTCTCTGTTCTCACGCCTCAAAGGGCGGGTGCGTCGCCGCCTCTTTCCAAAGGTCACCCTCAATGTGCAGCCGCTACGCCGTCTGAATATTGATGCTGAATCTCGTGGTCGCGCAAGACGTGAACAGGCGGGCAAAGAACTGGCGGAGCTGATGACACAATTGATGTTCGATACCACGCCGCAACATCTCACACTGGTGGATCGCCTGCTGGATGCGCGTCACATTCACGGCGGTGATCATCTTATTGCGGAGGATACTCAGCGTGCACCATTGAGCTATAACGCATTGATCACCCGTTCGCTGCTGATCGGACGCCGTCTGGCAGCGCAATCTCAGCAAGATGAGGCGGTGGGGCTGCTGTTACCCACAGCGTTGGGAACGGTGGTGACCTTCTGGGGGCTGCAGCTGTTTGGGCGCGTACCTGCGATGCTCAACTACACCGCGGGGGCAAAAGGGATGATCGCCGCGTGTGAAACGGCGCAGCTAAAGCGGGTGGTGACCTCTCGGTTGTTTGTTCAAAAGGCGGGGCTTGAAGCGAGTGTTGAAAAGCTTGCAGCGCAGGTGGCAGTGGTCTACCTGGAAGATATTACGGCGCAACTGACGACAGGTGAGAAGTTGTGTGCATGGGTGCAGGCACGCTTTGACCCCTGGCTAAGATCGCTGTCACAGCGCCAGGCGGATCACCGCGCAGTGATACTGTTCACCTCTGGTTCGGAGGGCGTGCCTAAAGGGGTGGTGTTGTCACACCGAAACCTGCTGGCCAATGTTGGGCAGCTGACCTCAACCATCGATTTCAGCGCGCAGGATATTGTGTTGAATGTGTTGCCGCTGTTCCATTCGTTTGGCCTGACCGGCGGGATGTTGCTGCCACTCACCTCAGGCATGCGCGCCTTCTATTATCCCTCACCGCTGCATTACCGCGTGATCCCGGAGGTGGCGTATGACATCAACGCCACCATCCTGTTTGGCACCAACACCTTTCTTGCCAGGTATGCACGTGTCGCCCACCCCTATGATTTTTACAGCCTTCGTTACGTATTTGCGGGCGCAGAAAAATTGCAGAGTGAAGTGCGCACGCTGTGGGAAGAGAAGTTTGGGGTACGCATCTTTGAAGGTTATGGCGCCACCGAGACCAGTCCCGTGATCGCCGCCAACACCCCGCTGGCGCATCGTGCTGGATCGGTGGGGCGTCTGATGCCGGGGATTGAGTCACGACTTGAGGCAGTGCCGGGGATCGACAATGGAGGTCAGCTCTTTGTGCGTGGACCGAATGTGATGCTGGGCCATCTGCTGCACGATCAGCCTGGGAAACTGGTTGCGCCATCATCATCGATGGGCGACGGCTGGTACGACACCGGCGATATCGTGACTATCGACAGCGAAGGCTTTGTCACCATCAGTGGGCGTGTCAAACGTTTTGCCAAGGTAGCGGGTGAGATGGTGTCGCTGACCTCGGTCGAAGAGATGGCAGTTAAGGTGTGGCCACAGGCGCAGCATGCCGCGCTGGCGATTTCCGATGCCAGCAAGGGTGAGCAGATTGTGTTGTTGACCACAGAGGAAGATGCCGTGCGTGCAACGTTGGTCGCATCCGCAAAAAGTGAAGGGGTGACTGAGCTTGCAGTACCGCGACGCATCATGGTCGTTAAGAGTATTCCGCTGCTGGGCAGTGGCAAGACCGATTATGTAACGGCCGCTGCATTGCTGGCAGCTGCGTCATGAAACGCGATCTCTATCGAGTGCTGACCACCCAGTTCCTTACCGCCTTTGCGGATAACGCGGTGCTGTTTGCGGTCATCACACTGGTTGTGAAAGATGCCGGTTTGAGCGCGTGGTATGTACCGGCACTGCAGGCCTCTTTTCTGGTCGCCTATGTACTGCTGGCACCGTGGGTCGGGCGTTATGCCGATCGTCGCCCCAAGCCGCGGGTACTGTTTTCTGCTAACCTGATCAAGGCGGCAGGGGTGGGGATGTTGTTGATTGGCATTGAGCCGATTGCCGCCTATGCGGTGATTGGTCTGGGTGCCGCGATCTATAGCCCCGCCAAGTACGGCATCCTGCCAGAACTGGTGGATGAAGATGTGCTGGTTAAGGCCAACGGCTGGGTTGAAGGCTCCACTATCATGGCGATCCTTGGCGGCACCGTCGCGGGTGCGATGCTGGCGAACTATTCGATCATGCTGGCCTTTGGTGTGGTGGTCGGACTGTACCTGCTATCGGCCGCCGTCGCGTACACCATCACGCATCGTTTTATCGCGAAGGTCGAAGACGATGCTGAGCAGAGGCTCTCAGCAATAGCGCAATTTGCACAGCAGATGCGTGACCTGCTGGCGACACCGCGGGCGCGCTTCAGCACACTGGGGGTGAGTCTGTTCTGGGCATCCGCCACGGTCTTGCGCGTGTTGTTGGTCGCATGGGCACCTGCCGTATTACTGATGACTTCAACGACCGATATTGCACAGCTGACGATGTTTGTCGCGCTCGGTATCGCCGTCGGTGCGGTGCTGGTGCCGCGCCTGATCCCGATCGCTTATCTACGTCGCGCACGCATGGCGGCCTATTTAATGGCGTTATTGATCGTACTGATGTCGCTGGTCGGCAGTGTCGAGTGGGCGCGGGTCATGCTGTTTTTGATCGGCGTTAGTGGTGGCCTGTTTGTCGTGCCGATCAACGCCGCGTTACAGGAGATCGGTCATAAAACCATCGGCGGCGGTGGTGCGGTGGCGATACAGAATTTTTTTGAACACCTCGCGATGTTGCTGGCCTCAGGGATATATGCATTTGTCGCGGGTGCTGGCGTGAACCCCGTCGTGACGATGGTGTGGCTGGGGGGGTTAGTGCTGATTGCCACGGCGCTGGTCTCATGGCAGCTTCCCAGGGATAGTGGTGCCCTGCTGGATGAAGAATGAGGCCCCAGATTACAGGGGGTAAACCTGTACAGTCTGTAAGCGACAGCTTAATAATGAACTGCATTCCGTTAGTGACTCGTAACGTTGCTGATGCGATAGAGCTACTGCGTATCCGATATCGGTGCCCTTTCTCACTGAGGTGCCAATAAATCCTGCCGCTATACAGATAGACCTGAGGATCGGAAGGTCGGTTTGATGGCGCTTATATTACATTGGTGATACTTTGAGAGTTGTATAGTCGGTCGAGCGTTCGACTGACTAATGCACCAGGAGTCTATGTGAATGGATGTGGGAATGGAAAAAAAGAACGTGGTGAGCGAATCACGCCGTATTCGGCTCGATGAGATCAGTGATCAGCTGCTTGCCGATGGTCTGATCGATCAAGAGCAGCATGAGATGCTGATGCTCAAGGCGCGCTTTCGCGACACCGGCGAGCATCACCCTTTCGAGATTGTCGCCAGCCATCATCTGAAGACGGTCACCCGCCCATCGCAGGAGTTGAATCAGGATTTTTTGAGTCAGTGGCTCGCTGAGAAGCTAAATCTTCCCTATCGTCGCATTGACCCTTTAAAGGTCGATGTGGCGCGAGTTGCGACCGTGGTCTCATACAGCTATGCCGAGCGCAACAGGCTGTTGCCGATTGAGGCAGGGGTGGGGCATGTGGTGATCGCCACTGCGGAGCCTTACCAGACCGCATGGGTGAAGGAGCTTGAACATATCCTGAATAAGGAGGTTCGGCTGGAGGTGACCAGCCCGGCCGATATCGAACGCTTTCGGGTGGAGTTTTATGCGATCTCGAAATCGGTTGTCGGTGCCAGTGATGATAAGCAGGGGGCGCTATCCAGTGACCTGAACAATCTTGAGCAGATGCTGGAGATGGGCAAGGCGGGCAGCCTCGACGCCAATGATCAGCATGTGGTCAACATCGTCGACTGGTTGCTGCAATACGCCTTCGACCAGCGTGCCAGTGATATCCATCTGGAGCCGCGCCGTGAGCAGGGTAACATCCGTTTTCGCATCGATGGCATGTTGCATCAGGTCTACCAGTTGCCGGCCCCGGTGATGGCGGCGGTGGTGAGCCGTATCAAAATCCTGGGGCGGATGGACCTGGCGGAGAAGCGCCGTCCGCTCGATGGGCGTCTCAAGACCAGGGCGCCCAATGGCGGCGAGGTGGAGTTGCGTCTATCGACGATGCCGACCGCCTTTGGTGAAAAGATGGTGATGCGTATCTTTGATCCCGATATTCTGGTGAAGAATTTTTCAGACCTCGGCTTTGGTAACGCCGAGTCTGCGCAGTGGCAGGAGATGATCGACAGGCCACACGGCATCATTCTGGTGACCGGCCCTACCGGCTCTGGTAAGACCACGACGCTATACTCCACGCTCAAACACCTCGCCAAACCTGAGCTCAATATCTGCACCATTGAAGACCCGATCGAGATGGTGGTGCCGGATTTTAATCAGATGCAGGTGCAGCACAATATCGATCTTGCCTTTGCCGACGGGGTGCGTGCACTGCTGCGACAGGACCCGGACATCATCATGGTGGGTGAGATTCGAGATCGCGAGACGGCCGAGGTGGCGATTCAGGCGGCACTGACCGGTCATCTGGTGATCTCGACACTGCATACCAATGATGCGGTGCTAGCGATCACCCGCCTGCTCGAAATTGGTGTGCCGCAATATATGATCGGCGCCTCGGTGATCGGGGTGGTGGCGCAGCGACTGGTGCGTACATTGTGCCCGCACTGCAAGCAGCCAACCGCACCTGACCAGGAGCTATGGCAGGCGTTGAGTCAGCCGTGGAAGAGCGCGATACCGGAGACGGTGATGGCGGCGCAGGGCTGTCTTGAATGTCGCCAGACCGGTTATGCCGGGCGAGTTGGGATATATGAGATGATGACGCTCTCCAGTGGTCTGCGGGAGCTGCTGCGTCATCAGAAGGTCGACATCGCACAGGTGCGACTGCAGGCCCACAAAGAGGGGATGAGACCGCTGCGGATCAGCGGTCTGCAGAAGGTGGCGAAGGGGATGACTTCACTCGATGAGGTCTTCAGGGTGGCGCCGCCGCAGGTCGAAGAGTGAGTTGTTAAGGTTTTCTGGGGTCTCTCAGGGCCGATATTCAGCGATGAGCTGTTTGGCATGCTCGCCTAATGTCATGCCGGCATCTTCGGCACTGCTCTCCAGCTGGCCACGCGCCTGTTCGCGGTTGCAGCTGTTCTGTGCCATCAGGATGCCGGTGGCGACCTGAATGAGGTTGTTCTGTTCCTGCTCCTCAATGCGCCCAAGGGAGCTGGCGATGGCAAAGATCACCTTTGCGGGAGAGAACGGTTTGACGATGTAATTGAGTGCACCCTGTGCCATGGCGTGGCGTAACACCTCGTCTTCTGTGCTGGCAGTACAAAACACGAAGGGAATATTTTTCTCGTTCAATACCTTGGCGGTGTCCAGGCCGCTCATACCTGGCATGTAATGGTCTAGCAGTACCAGGTCAAAATGGTGCTGTGCGACCTTTTCCAGCGCGGCCTCACCTGAGGTGACGCTGGTTGCCTGATAATCGAGTGCGGTGATGATTTTGCTCAGCAGAGTGCAGAGATCTGGCTCGTCTTCAACAATCAGTATGTGGGGCATGGTCGTTCCTTGTCGCGTGCTTTTTGTCAAACAGTAGACTGTAACTATCGGTATTTCATGTGCACTGCTTGAGTGTTGCCGTCGACTCAGTCGCCTTTATTAAGGTGGCTGGCGCTGAACTCCTGCACCAGCTGGGAGAGTCGTAGCAGGTCCTTATCGAGGCGCTCTTCCTGCTGCTGAATACGCTGCGTAATGCCGTTGAAGGAGTCGAGCATGCGGGCTTTTTCATTCTCTTCGATATCACCAAAACGATCGCGATAATGTTGTTGCAGGGTCTCGATCACGGTAGCAAATTGCAGCTCGCTGATATCTGTCTGACGAACGGTATCGACCAGTGTGGTTTCGATATCCAGCGGTGATTTTTTGTACAGTCGTTCATGACGGGTGATGATCTGTTGAATGATCTCGGCCGCCTCGGGCTCTTCGATATCAGACAGTAGGCGACCGATGTCTGAGGCTATCCCGGGTGCCTGTGGTGGCGGTAGTTTGAATGCACTGTGGCCAAAGCGTTTGAGGCCCGCGTCGATCAGTGGCTGAAGCAGATGCTGCGCCTCTTTTTCGCTCGTCTCCGGGTATTGCAGGTAGGCGAGTATCGCAATGGCGAGGTAGTCACCGGAGAGGGCATTTGGTTGTGTAGAGAGCGGGGGAGGGCTTTTTGAGCGCTCCGTCACTTCGATATTGCGATCCCCATGTTTGCCTTTCCAGTATCGGCTGAAGTGGTGTGATTTCGGGCTTGCTGGCAGGCGGGTGTCGATGCGTTCGGCGAGGGCAAAGATACAGCGGCTGGCGAGGCTTTGTGGCTGAGCAATCACTATTGGCATCTGCAGGCAGACGGCGTTGCTGATGGCGGCATCTTCGGCGATGCACCCCATATGGCCAACGCGGGTGTGCAGATATTTTTTGACGGCACTGGAGAAGCGGTGGAACACCTCGTTTCCTTTTTTCGGGCTCGAGACACGGTTGACGATGGCGTAGATCGGTTGCGTCAGCTTTTTTCGTTTCATCACCCTGACCAGCGCAAAGGCGTCGGTCAGGGAGGTCGGCTCCGCTGAGATCACCAGGATGCAGTACTGTGCGGAGGCGAGGAACTGCAGTACCGTGTCACCGATGCCGGCCGCAGTATCGATCAGCAGGTAGTCGAAACGCGATTCCAATATTTCCAGCGCCTGCGCGAGGCTCTTCTGCTGTTTCTGGTCCAGATCGACACAGTCGATAATCCCGGAGGCGGCCGGTACCACTTTGATACCGTTAGGGCCGTCGAGCATGATCTCATCCAGCTCCTTTTCGCCGCTGAGCAGTTGTTCAAGGGTATATTCAGGCTGCAGGTTTAGCAGGATATTGATGTTGGCCAGGCCGGTGTCGGCATCCAGAATGCAGACTTTTGCCCCCTGTTTTGCCAGTGCGATACCGAGGTTGGTGGTCAGGCTGGTTTTGCCGACGCCCCCTTTGCCGCTGGTGATGGCGATGACCCGGGTGGGTCGTGTCGCCGGCACATGCGCGGTGCCCGATGAGGCAGAAGAGGAGGAGCGTATGTCCGGGGCTTGCTTGAGCATGCTAAATCCTTTTCTGCAGCAGGGAGTCGTTAGCAGGGATTGTATCGCTAAATTGCATTGTTTTGATGTTTTTTATGTCATTGTTCTCATTTTTTAGCGGAGCCTCATCAGTGGGGGGCTCAACCTTGCGCGCTTTATTATCCGGTAGCGTCTCTATAGTCTCGGCCCTGTTCAGCGAGGTGGTTTGTGCGGCCGGCCGTGTGGGCTGCGCTGTGTCATCCAGCTCCCGTGTGATAACCGGAGGCGGGGTACCGATCGGCATCATGCGCTTGACGAGCGGTGTCAACGGCTGGCCAAGTTGCTGCTCATAGATTGGGGTAAAGGTCATGATGTTCTGCACATAGTTGCGCGTCTCTCGGAACGGGATGGTTTCGACCCAGATATCGGCGTCAATGCGCTGCTTTGCTGGTATCCAGCGTTTAACCCGTGCCTGACCTGCATTGTAGGCGGCAAGTGCCAGCACAGGGTTGTTGTCAAAACGTCGTAGCACCTTGCCGAGGTGTTTCATGCCGAGCTTGAGGTTGGTGTCGACATCGATCAGCTGCATGCGGTGGTTGATCCGAATGCCAGTGCCGGGAGTGAGCTGTTTGGCGGTGCGAGGCATTAGCTGCATCAAACCCATCGCCCCGGCGCTGGAGCGGGCGTCAGGGGTGAAGGCGCTCTCCTGGCGGATCAGGGCAAAGGCGAGCGCGGCGTCGACGTTATTGTCGCTCGCCTTGAGTGTGATCTTGTCGCGGTGCACCAGTGGGAAGCGCAGATCAAGGTCATCACGGTGGTCAGTGCGTGCCACGGTGAGGATGGCGCGATCATGCCACCCCCAGCTGTGGGCCAGCTGTCCGGCCTGATGCAGCTGTTCGTCGATCATGTAGCGGGTGGCGTAAAACCATTCGCGGCGTGCCTCGACGGCGCGTCCCAGCAGAAATAGTTCACGTGCCCGCAGGATACCGGGGTGTTGCTCGATATTGAGGGACAGTGAATCGTTGTGCGGCAGTGAGGTGTGCTCAAAGCGGTAGGGGCGAGCCAGTTTATCTGCGGCGAGAAAGCTGTAGTAACCGCGGCTCATCGCAAGGAAGGTGTAGAGTTCGTTTGCCTGTTCCTGCTGTCCCTGTTCTTCCAGGGCGCGAGCGAGCCAGTATTGCCAGCGGGGTTGCTGCTGTTCTTCGTCATTGAGCTGATAGATCCACGCCAACGCCGCGTCCCAGTTTTGCTGGCCCAGTGCGGTACGCACGCGCCATTCACGCAGCGACTGGTCGGCCGGTTTCTCATCGAGGGCGGCGAGCCAGCTCAGTGCTTCGGGCTTATTGCGTAGTGCCATCGTCATCGCAATGGCGCGTTCTACCGCTACGATTTCGTCATCGCTAAAGGAGTATCGTGGGCTGATTATGTCCTGCCATGTGGTTGCGGCCTTGAGTGGATCAGCGCGTGTCATCTGTTTGAGGCCGTGAATCAGAATGGTATTACGCATCGGGTGCGCACTTTTAAAGCGTTTCCTGGAGAGGATGCGTGCAGGGTTACGGTGGACCTCAATCCATTTCTCGGCCCAGCGTCGCTCTTTTGTTGATAAAAAACGGGTCAGATAGCGCGTCAGGGTGATTTTTCGTTTCGCCATCGCCAGCTGAATGCGCTGCCAGGTGAGTTCATCATCGATAAATCCGGCCTTATGCCAGGCGCTGAAGAGGGGGTCGCAGGCGCGTGGTTGAGAGTGACCAACCAGCCACAGCTGTTGCAGCCCATCAAAGGCGGCCTCCTGATCGCCGTTGTTGAGCAGTGCGCGACGATAGTAGCACTGCAACGTGGTATTACTGCCTGCGCGGTAATGTTGCTGTACCTGTTTCCAGCTGCCTTGTTGCGCGAGCTTTTTTATCCAGCGAAAGTGGAGTCTGCCACTGAGCGGGCTGTCTTCATTGTAGGTGTCGATAAAGGTCGCGATCTCTTCGCTCGGTCTTTTGTGCAGACGGGTGCGCAGGTATTCATAACGCAGATAGGGATAGAGTGGATACTGCACCAGTTGTGACGAACGTTTTTTAAACTGCTTGATCGCGCCGTTCTTCAGCGCCTGTTCGGCCGCCGTGAAGTTGTCGCGTTGCTGCTCAATAATTGACGCGGCCTCATGCCCTAGTTCAAGCGAATGATCAGCCCAACTAATTGATGTTGAAGATAATGTTATACAGGCAATGAAACCTGCTGGCGAAAAAAGTCGGGCTATGAAAGGCATAGGGCTAATCATGAAAATTTCATGCCAGCTACGCGACTGGTGAGGTTAGATGGATTGTGGCAGGGCTTGAGGGGGTGGAGCAGGGCGGTACGCTTGTACCGCCCGTAGACGTAGCCCTTATTGTGCCATGTCCTTGAGTGCTTTCAGTGGTTGCACCTTTACGACATTACGAGCAGGTTTGGCCTTGAACATCATCTCTTCGCCGGTGAAAGGGTTAGTACCCTTGCGCGCGCGTGTGGCAGGTTTGCGATTGACCTTGACCTTGAGAATACCTGGCAAGGTGAAGACCTGGGCGGAACCTTTTTTGATGTGTCCTTCGATGACAGATTTTAGCTCATCCAGGACAGAGGCAACTTCTTTTTTTGTCAGGCCTGTTTTCTCAGAAAGATGGCCCAGGAGTGCGGTACGGGTGTATGGATCTTTAATCGCTTTTACGCGAGGTTTTGCAGCAACCGCTTTCTTGGTTGTTGCCTTTTTCTTGGTAGCAGCTTTTTTCTTGGTGGCCATGCTTTTCTCCTCTGTTTATAGGGTTGCCGGTTAGGCTATGCAGTTAAGCAAGATCATGTATTGTAATGGTATGGCAGAATAGCAACGTGTTTAGTAAAGCGCAACGGTTTGTTGCGCTGTTAGTTAAAACAAGTTAGGCACTGTAAAATTCGAAGTAATCATTATCTATGTTGAAACGATCAGTCTCAAATAAAAGCGTACCATTCTATCAACAGGAACCCCTCCGTTTTGAATGCACCGGATGTGGCGCATGTTGTATTGCCGGCGCTGACTACTATGTCTATGTAAATAGCGCTGAGATAGATAAAATTGCTGACTTTCTTGGTGTGACTATTGCCTGGTTTAAGCGGCGCTATCTAAAAAAACTTCCGCAAGAGGATTGGGTATTGGCTGTAAATAACGACGAAACATGTATATTTCTAGACAAAGAAAAACGTTGTGCGATCTATTCGGCGCGTCCGCAGCAGTGTTCTTCCTATCCTTACTGGCCTGAAGTGGTGTTGCGCAAGCGTGACTGGTTACGTGAGTCAAAGCGTTGCGAAGGGCCTGGTCGTGGCAAGTTGTTATCGAAAAAAATGGTGACGGCTTTACTAGAAAGGCAGAAGCAGAATGGCGATTGTGAATGCTGAGGTGCTATGTGATGGAAAAAGATCATGATGTCTGATGAGCAGCAGGCGAGGTTTGCGATCAGAATTTCGGCTGAAGACTACCTCCGTTATTATAAGGGGCAGGCGAAACAGGTGATTGTGAATGCGCATGATGGTCGCCGAGTACAGTTTCCTGCGGGATGGCTGCAGCCATTTGTAACTCACACTGGGATTCAGGGTCTCTTCGTGTTGCGTTTCGATGGCAGTAACAAGCTTATCGGTCTGGAGAAAACAGGTGAGTTACCATAGCTTATGGATGAAATGAAAAATCTGCTTGAAGTGATGGCGCGTCTGCGCGATCCCGAAACAGGATGTCCATGGGATCTTGCGCAGGACTATCGTTCCATTGCGCCGTGCACCATAGAAGAGGCCTATGAAGTGGTAGATGCGATTGAGCGGGGAGATATGGATGATCTGTGCGATGAGTTGGGCGACCTGCTATTTCAGGTGGTCTTCTATGCGCAGATCGCACAGGAGGAGGGGTGTTTTGATTTTGCAAAGGTCGCCGAAAAGATCGCTGCAAAACTGGTACGTCGTCACCCTCATGTGTTTGAGCGCTCAGCTGAAGGTAGTGAGGTGCAGCAGCATGATCATCGCGTTGCGTGGGAGCGTATCAAGGCAGCGGAGCGCAACGAGAAGAGGCCCGCAGCAGAGGAGGCGGGCGCACTGCAGGGGGTGGCCGTCACGCTTCCGGCATTGACGCGCGCAGTGAAGTTGCAAAAGCGTGCTGCACATGTCGGTTTTGACTGGCCTGACATCAATCAGGTGCTGGATAAGGTGCAGGAGGAGTTGCATGAGGTCCGTGAAGTGGTTGATCAGGGACAAGGGGTGCAACGCATGAGGCATGAGGTAGGTGATCTCCTGCTGGCAGTCAGTAATCTCGCGCGACACGCCGATATCGATCCTGAGACAGCGCTGCGTGAGGCGAACCAGCGCTTCGAAAGTCGTTTTCATCACGTCGAAGCCCAGTGTGCTGAGCAGGGAGTGACGCCGCAAGCTGCTGGACTGGATCTCCTGGAGCAGATGTGGCGGCAGGCCAAGCAGGCAGAGTAATCGCCTGATAAATGTGCCCGAATAGTGGCGTGAGGGCTGCTGAATATGCGCGATCTCGCTCAAATGGGCGTCATTATTTTGATATATCGCCTTCTTTCTACGCCTCTGCTGCCATCATATTGTGTATTTAGTTTCTTTGTTTCGCTATAAAAAACAGCCTGTTGAATAGGTTTGTGATGCATGCACGAGTTTTTCTTGGTGGTTGGCATGAACAATGCTCTTAACAAGATTAAGGGGATGGCATTTTGGGCCGCTAACAATAGTGAGGGAACTCGAAATTGGCCATTCTTGAAGGATATTTAGAGTGGCATGGCATGGATGTACAACCTGAACTAGGAGGATACACAAATGATGGGCATGATGATAGAAGCAGTACTGGTGGCGTTCACTCTCGGTGGTGTCATAGGCGCAGCGATTGCAGTTCATTTGAAATCGTCGGCAGATAGCAGTAAGCAGTGGTCAAATGAAGTAATGCCAGAAGATGAGTCACTGGTATACGTGAAAGAGGAGCAGAACCGCTCAAGACGCCGTTAATGCGGTTGCCTTGTCGGTAGTAAGAATTGTCATTCTGCGGCTCAATGCAGGTGATGGATATCGCTAGCAGCTGATAGTGGTGTGAGTGTTACTCAGTTGTGTGTTGGGATGTCTGTTAGAGGCATTTAGGTGAGCCAAAGTAGGGCGATTTTTGCTATCCAAAATTTAGGCTTGCACTAAAAAGAAGCCCCCCGTCTTAGTTGCACTATTATAGTGCTATTCTTTGTTTTTTATTTACACCTTTCTTGTTGATTTTTAAACTATTTCCTTTGCTGGTTTAGTTTTTGCTTTATTTCGCTCCATCAGTGGTTACTATTTTAGAGCATGAGGAGAGCGTTATGGAGGCCCTACAGTCGGGTTCGGATGTCTTATTTGTATTGATGGGCGCCATTATGGTGCTGGCAATGCACGCAGGTTTTGCATTTTTGGAAGTGGGCACGGTGCGCAAAAAGAATCAGGTCAATGCCCTGGTCAAGATTATCGGCGACTTTTCGGTTTCAACGATTGCCTATTTTTTCATCGGATACAGCATCGCCTACGGCATAGGGTTTTTCGAAGGGGCTCAGGCGCTTTCTGAAAAGAACGGCTTTGAGCTGGTTAAGTTTTTCTTTTTATTGACATTCGCTGCGGCGATTCCCGCCATTATATCGGGCGGAATTGCGGAGCGCGCGCGGTTTTATCCACAGTTGATGGCGAGTTTTTTTCTCGTGGGGCTGATCTACCCTTTATTCGAGGGGATCACCTGGAACGGCGCGTTTGGCATTCAGGGGTGGCTGGAAGACACCTTCGGCGCGGGCTTTCATGATTTTGCAGGCTCCATTGTGGTGCATGCGATGGGCGGCTGGATTGCATTGACGGCAGTGGTCTTGCTCGGCGCGCGTCACGGCCGCTACGGCAAGGATGGCATGATGTCCGCCCATCCGCCGTCAAGTATCCCATTTCTGGCGCTGGGCGCGTGGATTCTGACCGTCGGCTGGTTTGGTTTTAACGTGATGTCGGCGCAGAGCGTTGAGGGTGTCAGTGGTCTGGTGGCCGTCAACTCCCTGATGGCGATGGTGGGTGGCATTCTCGCAGCGCTGGTCGTTGGGAAAAATGATCCTGGATTTGTCCACAATGGGCCGCTCGCCGGCCTGGTGGCGATCTGTGCCGGCTCGGACCTGATGCACCCGATGGGCGCGCTGGTGACTGGGTTGGTGGCGGGTGGGTTGTTTGTCTGGACCTTCACGCTGACACAGAATAGATGGAAGATCGATGATGTGCTCGGTGTCTGGCCACTGCACGGTCTGTGTGGCGTCTGGGGTGGGCTTGCTGCAGGTGTTTTTGGCCTGGAGGCGCTGGGTGGCATGGGTGGTGTGAGCTTTATGTCGCAGTTGATCGGAACCTTGATGGGGGTTGCGATCGCACTGATCGGTGGCATCATCGTCTACGGCACATTGAAAAAGCTGGTCGGGCTGCGCCTGACACAGGAAGAGGAGTTCGATGGCGCCGATCTCAGTATTCACAAGATCAGTGCTGAGCCGCCACATTCACAGTAGCCAATTTTCGGCTGACCTTGAAGGTGCGGGCTGCAGCGGGAGCTGTGGCCCGCCGTCGTTTCAGGGGCTGATCTGTAAGCCAGTGACTGGAAATATCCCTGAAAAAGTAGTATGTTATGCGGCTCTTTGTTGCGTAAAGCAGGGTTGTAAAAAAGCTAAACAATGGCACACAAACTATACATCAAGACCTTTGGTTGTCAGATGAACGAATATGATTCTGCCAGAATGGCGGAGGTGCTCGAGGCATCACACGGCGTGCAAAGAGTAGCGACAAGCGACGAAGCGGATATCCTTTTGCTCAACACCTGTTCGATCCGTGAAAAGGCGCAGGAGAAGGTCTTTCATCAGCTGGGCCGCTGGCGTGAGATGAAGGAGCGGCAGCCCAACATCGTGATCGGTGTCGGCGGCTGTGTCGCCAGTCAGGAGGGGGATGCGATTCGCGAGCGCGCCCCGTTTGTCGATCTGGTCTTTGGTCCGCAGACATTTCATCGCCTGCCGGAGATGCTCAACGAGGTGAAGCAGCAGCGTCAGCCGGTGATCGATATCAGTTTTCCCGAGATCGAAAAATTTGACAGCATGCCACAGCCGAAGGCAGAGGGGCCAACCGCCTTTGTCTCGATTATGGAAGGGTGCAGTAAGTACTGTACCTTCTGTGTTGTACCTTATACCCGCGGTGAGGAGTTTAGTCGCCCGTTTGACGATATCCTTAATGAAGTGGTGCTGCTCGCCAGCCAGGGGGTGCGTGAGGTAAACCTGCTGGGGCAGAATGTAAACGCCTATCGCGGCGCGATGGATGACGGTACTGAGGCTGACCTTGCGCTGTTGATCACCTATGTCGCCAGCATCGACGGCATTGACCGCATTCGCTATACCACTTCGCACCCGGTTGAGTTCAGTGACAGTCTGATCGAGGCCTACCGGGATGTGCCTGAGCTGGTAAGCCACCTGCATCTACCGGTACAGAGCGGGTCCGATCGAATACTGGGTGCGATGAAGCGTGGTCACACTGTACTGGAATACAGATCGAAGATTCGCCGCCTGCGCGAAGTGCGCCCCGATATCAGCATGTCATCCGATTTTATTATCGGTTTCCCCGGAGAGTCGGAGTCAGACCACCGCGCCACGATGGCGCTGATCGAAGAGATCGGCTTTGACCACTCCTTCAGTTTTATCTACAGTGCGCGCCCCGGTACCCCAGCCGCTGCATTCCCGGACGATGTGCCACACAGTGTTAAGCAGCAGCGCCTCGCCGAGCTGCAGAAGCGAATTATTGAGATGGCCGCCGTGATCAGCGGCTCGATGGTCGGCAGCGTGCAGCGCGTGCTGGTTGAGCGGGTCTCAAAGAAGGATAGCGCACAGCTGGCTGGACGCACCGAGAACAACCGCTGGGTCAACTTTACCGCTGAGCCTGAGATGATTGGTCAGTTTGTCGATGTGCGCATCACCGAGGCGCTGCCGAACTCGCTGCGGGGTGAGCTGGTGGCGGTGGTGAGTAGTACTGGCAGTGAACAACATGTGGCGTAACCATTGTCTTTCGGTATCTTCAGTTTTTTTTATCTTCCCAGCGAGTGTGAATAGATCTTGAGCGCTAAACCCAAGTCCAGTGAATTGCATCTGGAACCCGTGGATAACCACCGTCTGGCTGAGCTGTGTGGTCAATTTGATGGACACATCCGACAGATCGAACGCCACTTCGGGGTTGAGATCAGTAATCGTGGCAATGATTTCCTTATCATTGGGGAGGCGGAACCCGTCTCTGAGGCGAGCCGCGTGCTCACTGAATTGTATGATGAGACCGAGAAGTCAACGCTCTCGCCACCCCAGATTCAGCTGGTACTGCAGGCGGTACCCGCAGTGGGAGTGGCGGGAGTGCCGCCTGTAAAAAGCGTACAGATTCAGACCAGGAAGGGTGGGATCAAGGGACGCGGTGTCAACCAGGCTAAATATCTGGAGCGCATTCTGGGTCATGAGATCAACTTCGGTATCGGCCCCGCTGGCACCGGTAAGACCTACCTGGCTGTCGCCTGTGCGGTCGAGGCGCTGGAGCGCGAAGAGGTGAGGCGCATACTGCTGGTGCGTCCGGCGGTGGAGGCCGGTGAGCGGCTCGGTTTTCTGCCGGGAGACCTGGCACAGAAGATCGACCCCTATCTGCGTCCGCTCTACGATGCACTCTATGAGATGCTCGGCTTCGAGCGTGTCGCCAGGCTGATGGAGCAGAACGTCATCGAAGTGGCGCCGCTCGCTTATATGCGCGGCCGCACCCTGAATGAGTCTTTTATCATCCTCGACGAGGCGCAAAACACCACCATCGAGCAGATGAAGATGTTCCTGACCCGCATCGGTTTTGGCTCTACGGTCGTCGTCACCGGTGACGTGACGCAGGTGGACCTGCCGCGCGGCAGCGCCTCAGGGCTACGCCACGTGATCGAAGTGCTGAAGGATATCGACGGCATCAGCTTCACCTTCTTCCAGTCGCAGGACGTGGTGCGCCACCCGCTGGTTCAGCGCATCGTGCAGGCCTATTCAGCACAGGAAGAGAGGGAGGGTGGTGGTCAACATGGCCGCTGAGCCCGATCAGCAACGGGCCCAGCATTTTGAGCTGGAGCTCGATCTGCAAATCGCGCTCCAGCGGTCGGATGGTGTGCCAGCCCAGGCTGATCTTGAACAGTGGGTCAGTACCGCACTGGAAGGGAAGTCAAAACAGGCACAGCTCACCATTCGTCTGGTCGAACGTGATGAAAGTGCCGCCCTCAACCACCAGTATCGTGACAAACAGGGGCCGACCAATGTGCTGTCGTTTCCGTTCGAAGCCCCTGCCGATGTGGCACTACCGCTGCTCGGTGATATCATCATCTGTGCACCGTTAGTGGCGGACGAGGCGCTCGCACAGGGTAAACCACTACGCGCCCACTGGGCTCATCTGGTGGTGCATGGGGTATTGCACCTGCGTGGTTATGACCACATCGACGATGTTGAAGCGGCTGAAATGGAAGATTTGGAAAGAAAGATCATGGCATACTTGGGTTTCGATGACCCTTACGCCGGTGATGAAGTGGCGTAACATGATAACAAGTTGTGATGGCGACAGCGGAGAAAAGATGAAACCTGGGATGGTAAAATGATGAACGGCGATCGATCGGCCGAGCCGGCGACTGGCAAAGATGGCTTCCTGGATAAACTGAAGAAGGCATTCGCACAGGAACCGGCAGATCGTGTAGAACTTATCGAGACCCTGCGAGAGTCTCAGCAGCGTCACCTGCTGGATGCCGATGCGCTCACCATGATAGAAGGGGTGCTTGAAGTCTCCGAGATGCAGGTGCGGGACATCATGATCCCGCGTTCACAGATGGTAGTGGTGGAACGCGATGCACCGCTCAAAGAGATCCTGCCGGTAATCATCAAGTCGGCCCATTCCCGCTTCCCGGTGATTGGTGATGGCAAGGATGAGGTTGAAGGGATCCTGCTGGCGAAAGACCTGCTGGTCTATGCCCTTGATGGCGATGAGAAACCGTTCAACGTGCGCGACATCCTGCGCCCTGCGGTCTTTATTCCCGAGAGCAAACGGCTCAATGTACTGCTGAAAGATTTTCGTGCCAGCCGTAACCACATGGCGATTGTGGTTGATGAGTACGGCGGCATCGACGGGCTGGTGACGATTGAAGATGTGCTGGAACAGATCGTCGGCGAGATCATCGACGAACACGATGTGGCTGAAGATAGTTACATCATGAAACGTGACGATGTGAACTACACCATCAAGGCACTCACTCCAATCGATGAGTTCAATGAATATTTCGACAGCGAATTCAGTGATGAAGATTTCGATACCATCGGTGGTCTCATGATGCAGTCATTTGGCCACCTGCCCAGACGTGGAGAGCACTGTAATATAGGCCGCTTTCATTTCAAGGTGCTGCACGCCGATAGTCGCCGCATTCACCTGCTGCAGATGACTATCCAGCCGGAAGGCGCGGCATCGTCAACTGCAGAGAAGTAGGGAACAACACTGGATGTTCGCCACCTGGCGCGGTGACCTGCTGGCATTGATTGCGGGGGCGATGCTACCGCTTGCATTCGCCCCTTATGACCTGTATCCGTTGGCGATCGTCTCGCTAGCCATCCTCTTTCTGCTGTGGCTCGATGGCTCAGTACGGCGTGCGATGTGGCGCGGCCTGCTGTTTGGTGTCGGTATGTTTGGGGTCGGTGTTTCGTGGGTATTTATCAGTATGCACGAATATGGCTATGTCAGCTTTGCACTCTCGCTCTTTCTTACCGCGCTCTTTGTAGTGGTGTTATCACTCTTCATTGCGCTCGCAGCTGGTTTTGCACACAGGCTCAGGCAGTGCTTAAGGCTGTCGCCCACAGCCGCGTTGATCTACTGCTTTCCGGCCGTGTGGGTACTGCTTGAGTGGGTACGCGGCTGGATGTTCACCGGTTTCCCATGGCTCAGTCTCGGTTATAGTCAAATCGATACCCCGCTTGGGGGCTATGCACCACTGCTGGGTGTCTATGGCGTGTCACTCGCCGTGGCGTTGAGTGCCGCGGTGATTGCTGCCGTGATTCGCAGTATCCATTACGGCGAGAAATCAAACTACATTGTTGGACTGGCGCCGCTATGGCTAATAGGCCTGCTTGCCACGCTTGTTCCCTGGGTGAGCCCGGCGGGCGACCCACTGCGGGTGACGCTAGTGCAGGGAAATATCCCGCAGGAGATGAAATGGCTGCCATCGATGAGGGCACCGACCATCAACCTCTATGCTGAGCTAACACGTGAAAACTGGGACAGCGATCTGGTCATATGGCCCGAGACGGCACTGCCCGCCTTCTTTCACGAGTCGACCAGCTTTCTTGCCACACTCGGTGAAGAGGCACGTCGCCATAACACCGATATCCTGCTGGGGCTGGTCTATCTCGATAGTGAAACGCGCGAGTATTACAACACCATGATGAGTATCGGTAGTGAAATCGGTTTTTATCACAAGCGTCATCTGGTGCCGTTTACCGAATACCTGCCATTGAAAGAGTGGCTCGCGACCGTCATCAACATCATCCAGGTCCCGATGTCGGACTTCAGCGCCGGCTCGCACGATCAACCGCCGCTGTCGGTGGCCGGGCAGAAGGTGGGTATCTCGATCTGCTTTGAAGATGCCTTTGGCGAAGAGGTGATTATGCAGCTACCACAGGCGACGATGCTGGTTAACGTGAGTAACGATGCGTGGTTTGCCGATTCCAGTGCGCCACATCAACATCTGCAGATAGCGCGCATGCGCGCCAGAGAGAGCGGCCGTCCGATGCTGCGTGCCACCAATACCGGCATCTCGGCGATCATCGATCATCACGGGAAATTCCAGTCGCGCGCGCCGCAGTTTACAGAGGCGACGTTGAGCAGCGAAGTGCTGCCGATGCAGGGCGCCACGCCCTATGTCTATCTTGGTAATATTGGTATATTGGTCCTGTTATTAGTCCAGCTGCTACTGCCGCTGATGAAACGACGCTAAAACCTCAATCGCAGGTAGTGGCGGCATAGAGGTGGTGTAACGCATGCTGAACCGGGTCATCGTTCAAACAATCACAGCGCTCGTGTTGCTGTTTGCGCCATTTATGGTGCAGGCTGAGGAGCTCAGCGGCCACGAGATCGTGCAGCGCTGCTACTACAAAAATGCCGGGGAGGATCAACGCTCACATCTAATGGTTACCAGTACATTGGCTAACGGCAAGAAGATCAGCAGTGAGTATGTTCGTCTATGGAAAAACTATAGTGGCAAAGATGGTATCGTCGATAAGGTGATCCTCTTTACCGCCTCTGCACATAACCGTGGGCTGGCCTTTATGCGCTGGGGCTATGTCAACGGCAGTGAACGGCTCGCCGACCAGTGGGTCTACCTGCCGGAGACGCGCATCGTCAAGCGTATTTCCAGGCGCTCGCCGGAAGAGATGGACTGGGGTTTCAGCGACGACGACCTGCGGGTGCGTGATATCGATGAAGATGAGCACCGTTTTGTCGAGGTTAGAGCTTTTGAAGGGAATGAGTTTTACATCATCGAAAGTATCCCTAAAAATGATCCCGTCTACGGCAAGCGTATCTCATGGTTCAGCAAGGCAGAGGACTGGGAGCAGTGCGTTGAGAAGCGCATCGACTACTTCGATAAAGAGATGAAGATGATCAAGAAGCAGGTGATTACCTGGCGTCAGATCAACGATGCATGGGTATGGGAAACCGCGATTATTAAAAACTACAAAGCTGATTCAACGATTGTTTATGACGTGCATGAGATTGAGGTGAATGTTGGTTTGAAGGACAGGGTGTTTACCACGCGTGCACTGGCACGGGGGTATCAGCGGCGGTGAATGAGGTCTGGTGATACGGTAACCAGAGAAACTGGATCTCAGGTTCTACGGGAACGGTATGGATAGAATTGAATCACCCTGTGTACGCAATTGCTGTCTGGACAGAGATGATGTCTGTATGGGGTGTTTCCGCTCGGTTGACGAAATTGTCAACTGGGGCGCTGCCTCGGATGAGGAGAAAAGGAAAGTTTTAGAGCGTGTTAAGGAACGAAGAGAAGATAGAAAGGGGGAGCATGATTTTTATTAGAGAACTTCCCCCCAGGTCCCAGGCCCGATTTTTTCGTAAGCATTCGCAAGCAGTGGTTTGGGAGTCAGAGGTTTTTATGTAGCAGAGCGATGCTGTTGTCATCCCTCCGGTCGAAATGACAGATGATGGCTGAAATGGCATGTGATGGTTGAAAAAGTAGCAGGTGGTCAGGATAACAGTGACTTAATTAAGCTGGAATTTTCTCCAGCAACAAATTCCCAGCATGATCCCGTGTGCAACACCAGCCTTGATTAATAAATGTTGTTGAAACCGTTTCAGTAATCAATGCAGGGCCCCGAATGGTTTCCCCGCTGGTCAATGCATCTCGTGGGGTAACATCGATGGTGGAAAACGCGTTATCGATATAGACTGTTGCGCTGGTGGTTGAAGACTGGTCGACGCTCGATGAAGAGAGTGCTACCGATGGCAGTGGCCCGCGTAGTCCAGCACGCACATTGACAAGCTCAACCGCGCAGTCGAGTCGATGGCCGTAACGTGATTCGTGTGTCTGATGAAAAGCGGCAGTTGCCTGAGTAATCGTAGTCCACGGAATGTTTAATGTGCTGGACTGTCCCTGGTAACAGAGATCGAGCGATGGGCGTAGCGTGATCTGCCTGGGTTCAAGCCCTTCCTGTTGCAGTGCCGCTATCCCCTGTTGTGTTAGCAGGTCGAGCTGCGATGTGATCTGTGAATCATCGAGTGACTGCAGTGGCCGATTGAGCGTGCGTGAAAGCTGGCGTGCACGTGGCGCGGTGAGCATGCCGAGTGCCGACAGTACCCCGCCGTAGATCGGCACCAGTGCGCGCGTCATGCCCAGCTTCTCCGCCAGTGCACAGACATGCAGCCCGCCTGCGCCGCCGAACGAGATCAGCGTGTATTCGCGCGGGTCGTGCCCCTGCTGTACCGAGATGACACGCAGCGCCTGCGCCATATGTTCGTTGGCGATCTCGATGATCCCCTGTGCGGTCGCTTCAATCGAAAGCCCCAACGGCGTAGCGATGCGCTCGACCGCAGCACGCGCCGTGGTGACATCGAGCTGCATGTTACCGCCGAGGAAGGCGTTTGCCTGGAGTCGTCCCAGTATCAGGTTGGCGTCGGTGACGGTAGGTGCTTCGCCGCCTTTGGCATAACAGGCGGGGCCGGGGGCGGCACCGGCAGACTCGGGGCCGACCTGCAGCAGCCCGCCCGCGTCGAGATAGGCGATTGAACCACCGCCGGCGCCGATGGTGTGCATGTCGACCATCGGCACGGCGAGCGGGTAGCGTCCAATGCGGCCTTCACTGGTCAGCTTCAACGCCTCATCAAGACGACTGTCGAGCAGCGCGACATCGGTCGAAGTGCCGCCCATATCGAAGCTGAGTAGTTTTTGTCGGCCACTTGCTGCCGCGGTGTGGCGTGCACCGCTGAGCCCGCCGGCGGGTCCCGATAGCAACATGTGCACCGCTTCACTGCCTGCAAGCCGCGCATCAATGGTGCCGCCGGCACTCTGCATCACCGTGATGTTGGCGTGTGGTAGTGCGGCGGTGAGGCGCTGCAGGTACACCTCGACCAGCGGCCCGACCCACGCGTTGAGCCAGGTGGTGATGCCGCGCTCATATTCACGATACTCCGCAAGTACTTTCGATGAGCGCGAGATAAAGATGCCATCGGGGATGATCGCCTCAATCGCCTTCTCAAAACGATCATCAATGAACGAAAAGAGCAGATTGATCGCAACCGCCTCGGGTTTAAGTTGCTCGATCTGTTTTTTTAATTGAGCCAGTTCATCATCGCTCAGATCTTCAACCACACTGCCGTCTGCGCCGAGGCGTCCGCCAGTCTCAATGCAGAGTTCTCGTGGCACCGGTGGCGTGATCGGTGCGGGATGCCACTGATAGAGTTCATCGCGCGTCTGTCGGCCGATGGTCAGCATATCGCCGAGGCCATGGTTGGTGATGAACAGCGTGCGCACCCCTTTTCCTTCCAGCACGGCGTTGGTGGCGACAGTCGAACCGTGGACGATGTTGAGTGGTTCATCAAGCAGGCCGAGGTCGCTGATGCCCTGGATGATCGCCGCTTCCGGCGCATGCGGTGTTGAGAGTACCTTGTGGATTTTGAGTTGCCCACCATCCAGCAACACAAAGTCGGTAAAGGTGCCGCCGGTATCGACGCCGAGGAGTTTAGTGGGCTGCTTCATTGCGATCTCTGTTATGGTGCATTACTAGTAATGGTATTTTTCTGTCGCGTTGGTACGCTATTCTATTTTGTATTGTGGCGTGTATGAAAGTACTATTAAGCGATGAGTATGGATAGCCTGATCACCGTTGAAAACCTCTATCGTTATTATGGTGAGCTGTGCGCAGTGCATGACCTCTGTTTTGAGGTGAAACGCGGCGAGGTGCTCGGTTTTCTCGGTCCCAACGGTGCCGGTAAGTCGACCACGATGCGGATTATCGGCGGTAACCTGGCGCCGAGTGCAGGGCGGGTGTTGATCAACGGTATCGATATTCTTGACCGCCCTACGCTGGCGAAGGCAGAGCTGGGTTACCTGCCGGAGTCACCGCCACTCTATCGTGATCTCACGGTAGATGAATACCTCGCTTACTGCGCACGTATCAACTGTATTCCACGTGCGCAGATGCGTGCGGCGATCGACTCCGCCAGGGAGCGCTGTGGGCTGACTGAGGTGGGGCGGCGGCTGATCGCCAATCTCTCCAAGGGGTTTCAGCAGCGGGTCGGCATCGCGCAGGCGATTATTCATTCTCCTTCGGTGGTGCTGCTCGATGAGCCGACGGTGGGGCTCGATCCGATCCAGATTCGTGAGATCCGCAGCCTGATCCGTGAGGTCGCCAATGAGCACAGCGTGGTGCTGTCGACCCATATCCTGCCGGAGGTTCAGTCGGTGTGTGACCGGGTGCAGATCATCAACCGCGGTCGGCTGGTGTTGAATGAGTCGATCAAGCAGATGCGTGACAAGTTACAGGCGACAACCTTGTTGATCGCGCTGCGTAATGCACCATCAATGGCTGAGCTCGAGACGGTCGACGGCGTGGCGTCGGTTGAAGCCGTTGATGGAGGACGACTGCGCATTGCCTATGTGCCTGACAATGACCCCTCCGATCGGCTGGTCGAGCAGGCGGTCGCCAACGGCTGGGGGCTTTATGAATTGACGCCGGAGCGGATGACGCTGGAGCAGGTCTTTGTCGACATCACGAGCAGCGATGCGCATGGCGATGTTGAAAGTGCAGGAGATGAGGCGGCATGATCTTCGCGATTGCAGGGCGCGAGCTGCGCAGCCTCTTTCTATCACCGCTGGCGTGGTCGATCCTCGCGGTGGTGCAGCTGATCCTCGCCTATATGTATCTGGCGCAGATCGACCTCTTTATGCAGCTGGCGCCGCGTCTGCCAACACTGCCCGCGGCACCGGGGATCACCGAAATCATTGCGGTGCCGCTGCTCGGCAACGCGGCGATGATTTTGTTACTGGTGGTGCCGTTGATCACGATGCGCTTGATCAGTGATGAGCGCCGTAATCAGACACTGAGCCTGTTGCTCGCCGCGCCGATCTCGATGACATCGATCGTGGTGGGCAAGTTTGTCGGCGTGATGAGCTTTCTGCTGATCATGCTGCTGATGATCCTGCTGATGCCGCTGGCGCTGCTGCTGGGCGGCTCACTCGATTTCGGGGTGCTGGCGGCCGCGACGCTGGGGCTCTTTCTGTTGCTGGCGAGCTTTGCCGCGGTAGGGCTGTTTATGTCATCGCTCACGGCGCAGCCGACGATTGCGGCGATCAGCAGCTTCGGGGTGCTGTTGCTGTTGTGGATCCTCGACTGGGCCGGCAACAACGCCGCTGCCGATGCGGGGCCGGGGAACGATGTGCTCGCCTATCTGTCGATCCTGCGCCACTACGAGGCGCTGTTAAAAGGGGTGTTCAATAGCGCGGACGTGATCTACTACCTGCTCTTCATCACGCTCTTTCTGGTGCTCTCGATTCGCCGGCTCGATGCCGAGCGAACGCAGTATTAATAAGGGTCACCATGAAGGTCACGCTTAAATCACGCCGTTTGATGTTTGTACAGAACATGCTGTTTGTGCTGCTGTTTCTCGGTGCTATCGGGCTGGTCGGCTGGTTGAGCACCCAGTACAACTATCACGCCGACTGGACAGAGAACGGACGCAACACCCTGTCGCAGAGCAGCGTGGCGCTGCTGGGGGAGATGTCGCAGCCGGTAGTGATCACGGTATTTGTGCGCGAGACGCCGATGTTGCGCAAACATATCAACGAGCTGGTGGCGCGTTATCAACGTTATAAGTCAGACATCAGGTTACAGTTCATCAATCCGGACGCGGAGCCGCAGCGGGTGCGCGAGATGAACATCACCACCGAAGGTGAGATGGTGATCGAATCGGGTGGGCAGCAGGCGCGCACCAGACAGATTTCGGAAGAGGGGATCAGTAACGCACTGCAGAAGGTGTTGCGTGGCGGTGAACGTAAAGTTGCCTTTTTGCAGGGGCATGGCGAGCGCGACTTTGTGACGGAGGCCAACTACGATCTCTCTGCGTGGGCGCAGCAGCTACAGCTGAAGGGGGCACAGCTCTTTGGACTTAACCTCGCCAGTGTGGAGGTGGTGCCGGACAATACTTCGCTGCTGGTGATCGCAGGGCCACAGGCCGAGCTGCTGCCGGGCGAGCTGATTGCGATACAGGGGTATCTCGACCGTGGCGGCAACCTGTTGTGGCTGGCCGATCCCGGTAAGCTCTATGGCCTGGCGGGTATTGGTAGACAGATGGGGGTTGAGTTTCAGCCCGGCACGATCATCGACCCCAATGTGTCGCAGGTCGGGCTGCAGCTGTTTGGCACCGATGATCCACGCATGGCGCTGGTAGCGAGTTACGGCGCGCATCCAGTGGTGCAGGGGTTCGACTTCAACACGCTGTTTCCGATGGCGCGCGGCATAGCGATTGAGGAGGTGGATGAGTGGCAACCTGCCACATTGCTGAAGACGTTATCGAACACCTGGGCGGAGAGTGGTGAGATCGCCGGAAGTATCGGTTTCGATGCCGCCGATATTGCCGGGCCACTCGTTATCGGTGTGGCGTTGACACGTGATCTGGCGGGTGAAGCTGGTGAGCCGCGTCCGCAACGTGTGGTGGTGATTGGCGATGGCGATTTTCTGTCGAACGGCTACCTCGGTGTGGGTGGTAACCTGCAGCTGGCGATGAACATCGCTAACTGGCTGGTGAGCGACGATAGCCTGCTGTCGATACCGGCGAAAAGTGCTTCAGATATTACGCTTGAGATGAACGAGAACGAGCTTGCGGTGGTCGGGGTGGGTTTTCTGGTGGTGTTGCCGCTGCTATTGTTCGGCACCGGTTTTTTTATCTGGTGGCGACGTCGACGACGCTAGGATTAGCTGGGATAATAGATGGCTGCTCGCTGGTTACTGAATCTACTGCTGTTACTCGTCGTTGTCGGCCTGGCGGCGCTTGCCTATGTGCGCCCGGGGCTGGATGAGCCCGCGACGCCGGAGATGCTTTCATCGCAGTTACCGGAGCAGGCGCAACGGCTTGAGATCGAACGGCCGGGGCGTGATGTGCTCACCATGGAACGTACCGTCGGCGGTTGGCAGCTGACGTCGCCGATCAAGCTGCCGGCCAACCATTTTCGTATCGAGCCACTATTGCAGCTCAGGCGAGCGATGAGTCATTCCAGTTTTCCTGTGGTGGCCGATGCACTGGCGCAGTATGGTCTGGCGCAACCCGAGGTGTGGCTGACGATTGATGGTGAACGCTACGCCTTTGGTGGGGTGGAGCCGCTGAACAGTTACCGCTATGTGATGTTTGGTGGGCGGGTGCATCTGCTGTCCGACCGGATTCACCACTACCTGCGGATGTCGCCGTATGATTTTGTCTCGTTACGTCTGCTGCCGGCGCAGCGTAGTGTTAAAGAGATGCGCATCGGTGCTCGTGCTGTGCGGGACGAGCTGCTGCTGGGGTTGTGGCAGGAGGTAGCGGCGCGGCGTGTCTCGGCCTATCCTGAACCCGAGCAGGGTGTTGAGCAGATCGAGCTGGTGCTTGATGATGAGACCTCTTTGACGGTCGATATTTTGCAACGTGAACCGGAAGTGGTGTTTGGTGTGCGTGAGCGAGCGGTGAGCTACCATTTCAGGATCGATGACGGTGAGCGCCTGTTGCCGACGATGGAGAGTGGCGTGGAAGCAGACGATGCCTGAGCTGCCGGAGGTTGAGACTACGCGCCGTGGCATCGAACCGCATATCGTTGGTCAGCATGTGGTTGAGGTTAAGGTTTATCAGCGCAAGTTGCGCCAGCCGGTGACGGCGGGGCTGGCGGCGGCCGTGGCGGGTGAGCGCTTTTCTGCCGTGAGTCGCCGTGGCAAATATCTACTGCTGCAGATTGGTGACGGCACGGTGATCATCCACCTTGGGATGTCTGGCAATTTACGACTGGTAGAGAAAGGGGCGCCGCTTGAGAAACACGATCACGTTGAATTTCTGCTGGCGAGCGGCCAGTCACTACGTTTTCGCGATCCACGCCGTTTTGGAGTGGTGGTGTGGACGCGCAGAGCGCCGCTGCAGCATCCATTGATAGCGAAACTGGGGGTCGAACCACTCGAAGCGGGATTTGATACCGACTATCTTTACGGGATTGCGCAGAGACGCACGGTGGCGATCAAACAGTTGATTATGAACGGGCAGATTGTTGTCGGTGTTGGCAACATCTACGCCAGCGAGGCGCTGTTCCGTGCCGGGATCCATCCCGCGCGTGCCGCGAAACGTATCTCGCGAATGCGTTGTGAACGACTGGTTGCGGCGATTAAATCAGTTTTGGCGGAGGCGATCAAGCAGGGCGGGACGACACTGCGGGACTTTTATGATGGCGCCGGCGAGCCGGGTTATTTTAAGCAACGGCTGCAGGTATATGGCCGTGATGGTGAAGTGTGCCTGAAGTGTGGTGCGGCGATCCGCCAGATGGTGCAGGGGCAGCGCACCACCTGGTACTGTGGGCGCTGCCAGCGTTGACGGTGTTGTTGTTTAGTCGGCGCTCTTTTCCACGTCGTTTACGACAGGGAGAACCGGCGCTGTCGGCAAGGCCTCTTTTGCCGCGCTATCCTTAATGCGGATGACAACCCCTGCCGGTTGTAGCGAGAGTGTCTCCGCAACACCGCTGAGTTCGGCAATATTCTTGCTTAACGCCCTGTTCTCTTCGAGGTTGTGATCAAAGATCAGGTGAGTGATGCCCTTGATGCTCTCCAGTAACGCGGCGCCATCTGCAGCAGCATGCGGCAGCGGAAAGACATCGCGACGACTGGCCAGCATGGTGCGTGCAGGCCACTGGCTGGCGGCCTGAAATGGTACGTCCGGATCGGCGGCCTCAACGGCGAGCTGCTGGATCACATCATCGGTTGGTGAAAGCAGTTCGCTTTGCAGAATCTGTCTATATTGCTTGTCTGCCAGCATAAAGGTTGTGCTGACGATCATCAGTACGACGATAACCATCCCTCTCTGACCCATCAGGCTCTGGCTGTTAAATGACTGATTATAGGCAAGTAGTTGCGCGAGGCCGCGGAACAGCAATAGCGTTATCGCAATGAATGCCCATTCAGCACTGGCGGCCAGCAGGCCGATGATGACCGAGAAAAGCAGCATGCTGCCCATAAAGTCACCGAGCAGGAATTTGCGGTCACGAATGATAACGATCAATAGTAGTAGCACGACGATCAGTCCGCCGAACCAGCCTGCCGGCTCACCGATGCCGACAGCGCCGTTCTGAATGCCGTTTGAGAGGGTGGATATCGGGTTGCTGAGCCAGTTAACATCTTTCTGCCAGCCGTTCTGGAATGCGATGACCAGCGGAACGGCGATTGCGAGACCGATCAGAACCTGTTTTTGCTGTGTCTTGTTGAGTGGGTCTTTGATCCACAGCCACGCTAGCGCCAGCGGGTAACCCAACCCGGCGGGGTGCAGGCTAACGGCGGTCATGACGATTAACAGCTGGACGAAGAACCAGCCGCCCAGTGGGCGCGGTTTTGCCCGGTAGGTGTTGTTGACCCACATCCCGATGCCGAATGTGAGCAGCAATAGCGGCCCTGCACCGATAGAACTGATCTGTGTGAGGGTGAGCGGGCAGATCAACAGCAGTGCGGTCGCCATTAGTGCTGATTCGTTATCTTGTTTGCGTGCCCAGCCAAATAAGAACATGGCGCCGGCAAAGGTGAGCATTGCGGTAAAGATTTTAGTTGCGAGGATGCTGCCTGGCCAGTAGATCGCAACGGGTAACAGCAGAAGCGTTCGCAGATCTGGCGTACCAAAGGTGGTAACAGGGTTGGCGATTCGGTCGACAATCGACCAGAGAAACAGTAGTGCCTTTGCAGCACCCTCATTGAGACCGTATGGAGTCAGGTTGATGAGGTTGAACCCCCAGAAGAGCGCGCCTCCCCAGGCCACAAGTATGATCAGTTTCAGGTATTTTTCAGGGATGGCGACGCGCATGTTCTCTCCGCATAAATGATTTGGGGTTGGTAAAGTTCAGTCATTACACGCCTGGCAAGTGCTGGTGCTGTGCTAGGCAGCCAGGCCCTGTGTCAGAAGCATAATGATGCTTAGGTTCGCGTGGAGAGTTTGGTGACTTAGGGCTGCTTGCGTGATGTTATAATGTAGAACACGCCCCAATGGGGCGTGTCTTCTAACCTGATTCTACTTAAATTTAGAGAATCTAACTTTAGTTGGCGAACAGTAGCGGTATTGCGATAAAAATAGTCCCTACTACTGCAAGAGTTACCACTGGAAATGCGCTCATGATCAATCCCCCGTTAATTATATAATTTGACTCAATCTCGATTGCTTCATGCAATTGAATTGAATCTGTTTTGAATGCTCAAATATAGCAAGGTACAGAGAATATCTACAATACGTGTGCGATGTCAATAACTCTGCATGACACATTAGCCCTGAAAGAAATGCAGAATTGTCAGGGGTGCAGGTCTTAGACTATATTAAGCCTTAGCCTGCAAACCGACGATTGAAATGCCGCATTAAGCAGCAATGGTTTGGCGGGGGTGGTCAAACCGACCGATTATTTTAGTGTTGTTGAGTGTGCTTAAGATGGATTTATGGGGCGTAGAGGAATTTAAAGGGATTTAGTGCTTGAACTGGGTTGTGTGGTCATGTTATATATCACCATCCTTGGGTATTCGATCAATGCTTCACTGCATGGATTGGTGTACTCTAAGATTTTTTGGGGGGTATAATGCGCGAATCACTTAAGAAATTCGTCGCAATTAGAACTATTTTTCGAGGCTTTGTAAGGAGGGATTGAAATGTTAGAGACACCAGCGATTGCAACACTGTACCTGCTTTGGTTTATCTTGGCTTTTGGCCTGGCAGCAGTAATGCTGAAAATGAATTCGTAAAAAAAAAGTATAAGATTGGCCGGATGACGTTGATGGGTAGGGCCTGTAGGCATCAAGTTAATTTGGATGCAACAACACTAAGATCATCTGGAAAAAATGTATAAAATTTGGGAGGGGTCTTGAAATGCGTAGGTACTTAATATTGATGTCAGCCATGGCGTTTGTTGCGGGCACGCTTGCACCAACAGCGGCTATGTCGGCTGCTCAGTTCTCGAAAGGGGATGGCAACGTCAGCAATGGTAAAACCATTTTTGAACAGGGTAAGGGCGATGTTCCAGCATGTAATTCATGTCACGGTGTAGATGGTACTGGTGACGACAACATGGGAACACCACGTCTGTCGGGTCAGGGTTTTACTTTTCTGTTGAAGCAGCTGGAAGACTTTGCTACTGACAAGCGTATGGATGAAACCATGTTTGTTATGAATGCAAATGCAAAAGGCCTGAGCCCTCAGGATCGTAGAGACGTTGCAACATATCTTACTAACAAGCAGGTCAACTTTTCTGGTTCTAACCTGAAAGAACTGGCTGCCAACGGTGTTGCTGTAGGCAAGACCAACTTCGGCAAGTCTCTGGTTGAAATCGGTTCACCCGAGCTTTCTGCATGTAAATCATGTCATGGTTATGCTGGTCGCGGCGCGCCTCCAGTCTATCCAGTGATTCTGAATCAGCGTTACACCTACCTGGTTAGCCAGCTGAAAAAATGGCGTGATGGTAGCCGTGCCAACGATCCAATGGGTCAGATGCGCGCAGTCGCTAGAAAAATGTCTGATGACGATATCAACAACGCAGCAGCGTATTTGACATCAGCTCAGGAGACGACCCCAGGTAACATCCATACGCCTTACACATTCCACTAAGGTTTGACGTAACAGCGTAGTTGAAAATTAGAAAAGGGCGGGCAGATTGCCCGCCCTTTTTTTATCTTTAGGATTTACGTAAATGACCGCATTTAAGCGACCCATCTTTATTTGGTAAGTTATTCTAATATGGCAAAAAGACAACCTCTGAAATCCGGCGAAAAGATATTGCTGGGTATATTTGCCGCCTTTTTCGGCCTGGCAGCAATTGGTTACGTAGTGATGGAGAGTGTCCGCTTGACCTCGGATAAGCCGATGTTCGAACAGACTGCGTTTTTTGATTTTTCTCCAGAGGGGAAAGAAGGACACGGCTATTATATGAAAGCTAACTGTAATGCATGTCATCGCGCATTACGAAGCGGTACCAGCATGGGGTTGTCGCTGGATGGAATAGGTTCAAAAAGGACCGCCGAATGGATAGAGGCATTTTTATTAGATCCTGAAACGGTCTATGAGGGGCCTACTATTGATCATGGTATAGGCAAAGAGTCTGGAAATATTGCCAATATGCCAAGAGAGAAAATCAGGGCGATCTCAATCTTTCTGTCTGAATTGAAAGCAGTAGCTGGTTCTTCAGTCTCAAAAACCCCACCACCAGAAAGGTCGGAGTTTATTGATGGCATGGTCGGTTCCTGGGCGCCAGAAGGGTGGAAGGAAAAATATGAAGATGTGCGGGATCGCATAAAGCGTGAGCAAGCTGAAAAAGAAGCGGCTGAGGGAGAAGGAGAAGTGACAGATGCGCGCTAGACCCTGGACGCATGAGAGCGAACAAGACTACCGCCGCTACACACTATGGTTTATCTACGCCTGCGTGATCTACAGCATAATCGGTTTTTCCTGGGGCGTGATCGTAGGGATGTTCCCCGATTTGCGCGAGTTTATTAATCATCGCCCGCACGGAAATCTGATAATGCTGGGTCACGGCCACCTGAATCTACTGGGTTGGGTGGAGATGGCGATATTTGGTTCGATTTACTACATCATTCCACGTCTGGTCAGGCGACCAATATACAGCTTTAAATTAGTAAGAATTCATTTCTGGACGCATAACTTTGGATTGCTGGGGATGGTGGTGTCCTTTGTGGCTGCCGGAGTTATGGGGGGAATGGCAAGTGTTACGATGTCGCCTGCTGAAACCAGTGCGATTGTGCGACCAATTATGATTACCGTCGGGATGTTTGGCTTGCTCGTTCTATCAGCAAACATCATCTGGGGCTACAACATCTTTAGAACCTGCATGGGTTGGGAGAAAGACTATGTTAGAGATAATACGCAAACCTAGCCGCTTATTACTGGCACTATATATCTCTGCTAGCCTGGCAGGGTGTTTTACGATAAATGAAACAACGCTTAAGGTCGGTGAGAAGGCGCCATCGTTAAAGACCAAGACCCTGGCTGATGTCGATGGGGATTTTAGCCGTATTACTAGTTACCGCTACCCCGATGAAAGGATGTATCAATATTCTATTGATGAAGCACTGACGCTTGGCAAGCCCATGATCGTTGAGTTCGCAACGCCTGGGCACTGTACAGTTTGTGACAAGCAGCTGCAGGTTCTTAAAGGGATACTGAACAAGTACGAGTCAGAGATCATAATCGTACATATGGACCAGTATCAAAATCCAGAGGCCTTTATAGAGTATAAAGTGACAGGTGATCCCTGGACATTCGTGATCGATAAGGATCAGGTGGTAAGGTTTAAGCGCCCAGGACGATTGCTCTATCAAGAGATTGATATAGCGATAAAGCCATTGCTGGCAGCATCCGCGCAAAGTTAATATATCCGGGAGTTTTTCAGTGGCCAAAAAACAGCACCAGATCTCGTTGGTTCAAGATAAAGTTGGAATGTACTGGGACCTTGCCCTGTATGTCCCAACTGTTGTCATTTTGACCTCGATTAGTTTGAAGATGTGGTATAGCGCAGATAAAAACTGGGCATACTTACTGATGTTTTTGGCGTCGTTTTTCCTGATCGTAGGCGCAAATCGAATTCTTAAGTCTCGTATGATGTTGGTTTCATCGGCGCCGGTTAGTATTGAGGCCGACAAAGAGCGTGTGTTGTGTGGCCTGCGCAACGGCGAGAAGATTGAGCTGGTAAAGGCGGTGCGCTATTTTCCTGATTTTTCAGGAAAAAGTTTCGCGATTACCGGGGTGGATCTAAATGGTAAGAAATGCCAGTATGTTTTTCACCGTGGGCAGTTTGAAGATGAAGATGAATATAAAGACCTGAGAGAATTTTTACGAATCTACGCCTAACCCTCTTGAGGGCGGCTGGCCCACTCTGAGAAGATGTGTGGTTTCCTTACTTCGCTCGCCGGCGTCGAAGAATGTCCCACCCCATAAACGCCATGGCTGCCACTGTAACACCTAGCACTATGACGGTGATCAGGGTTTCTGTCTCTTCATCTACGAGCCCGCCAACAAACATATGGACAGTATAAGCCATTAAAAGTAGCGAGCTAATCGCTACAATCAGATAGATAATGGTTTCTTTCATAGCGATCCTGCGCAAGTGTGAAAAATTCAATAATCACTATTCTGTTTGATGTCACATTGATAGTCAATTTTTGATGGATAAACCTGCCGTTAAGTAGAAAAACGCTAAAAAAACAGGCCTGTATGATGTTGTTGGAAGTGATGAGTCGCGTGCAAAAAAGAAACGCGGCGAGTTCTGTGGCGTGAAAAAGCAATGTAGTTCAGATAGGGATAATTTGTTCCAAAAGGCCTTGACGATATTGACTTACATGTGTCAGTATCTTCGACTAAGTTCCCTGTCTCCCGGGCATATGTTTTAGGCCCTGGAACAGAAGTGTAATCACCTTATGCCATGCAAAGTAGCAGTAGGTGATGACTCGATGTTGAGAGTAATGCGTATTCTTGAGGGGAAGATGGGCGTATAAGCAATCAGTTACAAACAGGTTGCGCATACGATAATAAAGATCGACATGGGAGGGTGGAGATGAAAAATAAACTGTCACTGGGCAATACCTTTTTTGTCCTGTTAATCGCGGCATTTACGACTGGTATGGGTAACGGAAGTGTATTTGGCGCTGCTGTTATGTGTGCTGTTGGCCGTGGTCCATATGAGAGCTGGGGTGGATGGGGTATGGAAGCATATAACCCAAGCACATTCTCAGGCTTTGTTGATGTCGTAATGCTTGCGTTTGGCCTGGCTTTTGCCATTATTGTTGGTATGGCAATGTCTAAGCATGGTGACCTGGAAGCGCGCGGCCAGTCTAGTAGCTCTTGGTAGAGCGCTGGCGAATAGTCATAGAGATTTATAGTTTAAATATTAAAGTATAAGGGGGGGGTAAGATGGCAACATTCGCAGGTACATGTGGTGTAATTCTGGCATTTTCAAGTATGTGGTTTTCTTGGTATCTACTGAATAAAACAGAAGAATGAGATAAAAGCATAAAATAAATTGAGCATGACTCAGAAGTACAGAGAGTTATGCCATTTAGATTGTGATTTATGGAGGAGAGGGTAAATGCTTATTAAATATTTATTTGCGAAAAACGAGGAAATACCGGCAGGTTCTTCTGCGGTATTCTTTGGTTTTTCAGCGATTTTTTGGTTTGTAGTAGGAACAGGTCTAGGTTCCTTTAATGCCGCTAAGCTGGCATTTCCAGACTGGGTAACTGGTACGGAAATGTTTGCTTTCGGTCACATGCGTCAGGTTCACGTGCTTGCCGTGATTCTTGGCTGGATTTCAATGGCGTTCGCGATGACCATGATGTACATGACTCCGGCTCTGGGTAACACCAAGCTGTGGTCAGAGAAATTGGGTCTGTGGAATGCGTTCCTTTGGAATGTAGGCCTGAGTCTTGGTCTGTTCCTGCTGTGGATGGGAATCACATCTGGTCGTGAGTACTCAGACCTGATCTGGCCGGTCGATCTAGTAGTTATCTTTGGTGTTCTAGTTCCACTGATAGTCAATGTAGTTATGACCATCGCACATCGTAGAACCCAGGGTATCTATATTACCAACTGGTTCTTTGGCGCGTGTACTTTTATGGTAACTGTGGTTGTTATCGTGGGTCAGTCCCCTGAACTATTCAATTTAACTGGCTTGACAGAAGCGTACATGACTTTCTGGCATGCGCATAACCTGCTGGGGCTTTGGATTACACCAGTTGCTGCGGCGATTGCGTACTACACCATTCCAAAACTGACTGGTAACCCACTCTATTCACATAGAATTGGTCACCTGCATTTCTGGTCAATCATCGCGTTCTACTCAACACCAGCATCCCACCATCTGATGTCAGCACCTCTGCCAGAATGGCTGAAGTCTTTCGCATCTGTAGAAGGTGTCTTGATTCTGATCCCTGCGGTTGCTTTCGTAGCTAACATCCTGCTGACCATGAAAGGTAAGTGGAGCCTGTTTGTTGAAAACATCGAAACCAAGTTCTCTATCACCGGTGTACTACTTGCTATTCCATTGAATATGCAGGGTGGTTTCCAGCAGACACGTGCAATTAACTGGTATGTACACGGTACAGGCTGGATTGTTGCTCACGCTCACCTGGCACTACTTGGTATGTCAACATTCCTGGAAATTGCAGCAGTATACTTTGGTCTACAGCAGATCCTGAGAAGAAAACTTTACTCTCTGGCGCTTGCGAACTTCCACTACTGGTTTGTACTGATCGGTTTCTGTATCTACTGGATCTCTATGACCATTGCTGGTCTGATTCAGGGCGCAGGCAAGATCTACGAAGTTCCATACATCGACGTTGTGGTTGCAGAGCATCCATACATGATCGCTCGCTGGGTAGGTGGCACTATGGTATTCACCGGTAACCTGGTATGGCTTTACAATATGTATATGACCGCTCGTGAAGGAACCGTAGTTCCAGCAGGTCGCTATGCCCACGAGATGGCTTACGAACGCTAGAAACTTAGTTTGTAAATCATTATTCGTGTCCCCTCTTTCAGCTGTTGAGAAGCTGAAAGAGGGGGATAAAAAAGATAATTGGGAGGGTATATAACGTGGCATTTCAACAATATAAATTAGGGGCAGCGGGTATCGGGGGCATGCTTGGCCTTTCGATGTGTATTACTCTGATGTTCCCAAGTTTTGACTTTCGTTCTGCGGAATCTACTTGGGTAGGTCTGGATAAATCCTTGTCGAATGGTCGTGTAATCGGCTTTAGTTACGAAGATCCAACAGTAGTAGGCGCTGGTAAGCCAATTACCGTGATTTTAGACAAGGATCCTAAGACCGGTGAAAAGATTGATCCACCAATGCGTGCGTATGTCTATGAGCCGGGTGTTCCATTTGCAGCGGCGGTACGTCATCCTGCTAACACGGGACCAACGGTAAGCCAGTTGAGCCTGAATGTTGGTAAAATGGCTGAAGCTACCGAAGCGTCAGGCGCTGTATTCGGTATTGGCCGTGGTGAAGTGAATGGCAAAGAGTGGGATTACATTGAAAATCTGACTGCGCTTAAAGGCTGGTCTCCAGCTGATACACTTCGTGCGGCATCCGATGAGAACACTCGCTATGTAGGTAAAGGTAAGACTGTATACATCACGGAAGGTTGCTGGTGGTGTCATACGCTTCTTCCTGAGCAGACACAGGATTGGCAGGTATTTGGTGCACCTCCAATGCTCGGCGATTTCAATGGTGAAATGCCAACTGCGTTTGGTTCAGATCGTAAGGCCCCGGATATTCTTCATGTGGCCTCACGTAACTCGTCACGCGAATGGATGAATATGCATTTCTTTAATCCTCGTCTTGTGCAGCCAAACTCAATCATGCCTCGTTTTGATTACCTCTGGGGTGAGACTGATGCACATGGTAATAAGATCGATTTCGACAAATGGCGCGCTGAATACAAAGAGTATCGCGCTGGAACAAGGGTTTACCCACCTGAAATTCCAGAGTATGCAGCTGACACAGAAGTACGTGCGCTTGTCGACTGGGTTTTAACAAGTCTCAAATAGTTGGGGGAGAATATAAATGGCTATTAAATTTGACCAACCGTTCTACTCTATCTCTGATGAGGCTGAGCAGAATCGAATAATCGAACTGTGGGAAGCTGAAAAATACGGTGGACTGTGGGAAGGTAACAATCGCCTGCCTATGCCACTGGTATACCTGATGGGGCTTATCATCTTGACTGCGTTTATGATCACAATGCCTATTTGGGGGCAGCGTCCAACCGCACATGACTTTGTTGAGCATGTTGCATTGATGGATAGCCCTGAGATTCAGGCGATTGCTGATCCAGCAGCTAAGATGGCTAAGATCGACGAAATTGCCTATCAAAGAGCTGATGGACGTGTAAAAGCATCTTTAGAGCGTCACCCAATTACGTGGGATGATCTGTTGAATATTGCTCCAGAGATCAAAGAAGCTCAGGCCTCTGGTAAGTATCCAATGGATTACTACACAGTATTGGGTGATACCATTGTTCTTGCTAACTTTGAAGGTAACAAGACTGCAGACGGATCACCTGAGAGAAAACAGCCCTGGTGGGATGCTGGATACACCATCGACGTTTTCTATGTGACCTACTTTATTATTTTTACTTTGTTTGTATGTAAGCGCCTGCCGCACTTTAGCCGCAAGCCTGACATGTCAAACGCTAAGTAATCGAGAGGAGAATTAGCAATGTTAGATATAGATCACGGACCAACAGTATTTGCCAGTATTATTGCTGTCGTGTTTATCCTGCCGGCACTATACGGGATCCTGTTTGTTGATACTTACTGGAAGCAGCATAAAGATAATGCTGCAGAAGGTGGAGATGATGTATTCAACTAAGGTTAAAGATTAGTTGAAAGAAAAACCGCCCTTTTGGGCGGTTTTTTTTTAAGCGACAGTCAAAGACCTTTGATATATAATCTTAGCTCTTTAGTATGGTACTGCGAGCGTTGAGCAGGTGATGATTAATAGTATAAGTGTCTGAATGATGGTATTAGATTTTATAACCAGTAACTCATTGTTAATGAAACTGTGGTCGTACCTTGAGATAGCAAGAGTCTCAGTTGAAGAGGTTAAGGACAACAGGGTACTCGGCATCGATATGAGTATTGAGGGTTTACGCTCTCAAACATATAGTGTTGGTATTTTTATCTTTCTGATCATATCGCTGATCTTTTTTTCGATTATTATCTACTTCTATCTACCGAGAGGTAAGGATAATGAAAACAAACTAAAGAAAGGTGAAAAGATAATGTTTGGTGCAATAATATCAGGGATATTTATTGCGATTGGAATTGGCTGGTTACAGCTAATCGAAGGTTATTTATTGTAGGGGTGGAGCGTGAAAGAATATATACAATCATTACCAGATGGCTGGACAATCTATTTATGGATGTTTGCTGCGGCAGGCATTCTTATCGGAGCTGCATTCGCGCTTAGGTGGGGCTTTAAGAACAACCAGTTTGATGAAGATATCAAATATGTGGTGTTTGATGATGACGATGAAGACAAGATGTCAGAAGAAGATTTTAAAAAGAGCAAGGAGGTTCAGGCTGCTCAGGAAGAAGAGCGTGTAGAAGTGTTGAAGAAAAAAGCAGCAGCCAGGCAAGCAAAAAGAAATGAAAAAGGGTGAGAAGGCAATCTTTGGGCTGATAGGGTTAATGGTGGTCTCTTCATTAGCATATAAAGGATGGCATCTCGGAACAAAGACAGATGAGGATATAGATCCAGGGATACCTTATTACTCAACTGCATCGCCTGAGCTGAGCGATAAGGCTGGCAGGTTAATTCGCGAGCATGCGTGTAAAGACTGCCACAAGATTTTTTTCCTGAACGCTATAACTCAGAATGTACCAGCGCCGTCTCTGGATGGTATCGGCTCACTTAAGGAAGAGTCGTGGTTTTATGAGTACTTTTCAGCAGAGAATCCGCAGGAAATCATCCCATCAAGATTGAAGCTTCGATTTCAGATGCCCTCATTTGCATCACTGCCCGAAGAAGATCGGCGCACACTAGCTGCATATATGGCGAGCTTGAAGGTTGAGGACTGGTACCTGGAAGAGACCCGTATAGCTGAATATGAAAAGTTGACTGGAAAAGACTATAACGCTGAAGAAGTAAAATGAAATTCAAGTACGTTACACCTAAAGAGATCATGTGGGGCACAATCGCGGTGCTTGTCGGCGGGGCTGTTAATTTCGCCGGCGATCGTTTGATGGGTGTAAGTTTAGAGCTCTTCTACGGCGTGCAGACATTTAGCCCTATGTGGGTAGTGACACTATTTTTAATCCCATTTTTTGCCGGCATCGCGGTATCACTTGTTTTTGGCCTGGGGGGGAAAATACTCGCATATTTCGCGCCGCTTGTGGTCAGGATCCCTGAATACATCATGCTCTACGGAGAGCGACTCTCGCTTCCTGAAGGGGTAACGCTTCTGCCTGTGGGATACTGGATACTTGTAGTAATTATTGCTGTGGAAGCGGCCGCGATTGGTGGTGTTACCGGCGAAATTCTCAACAAAAAAGTTTATGGGCGCTCAGATAAGGCTAAGTACCATAAACGCTATCAAAAAAAACAGAGTAGTTCACCAGAGTAGGTATGATTGCCCTGCTATCTAAATTAATAATGATGTCTTGCTTATGAGTGTACTAAAATCACAAACTCCGCTGACAAAAGAGCAGCAAATGGTTCGCCGTCGATATGTTGGTGCAACCTTTGTCACATGTATCGTGCTTTCACTGGTGGGAGGAACAGTGCATGTACTCGAGCTAGGTTCGAACCGCATGCATGATATGCGCGATAAGGCGGGGATTGATCTGGCAGACGAGCGCGATCATATTCGAGCTGCCGGTGAAGAGCTGTTCCGTCAGGTTGACTTTGAGTTTGGCGATGAAGAGCATGTGATATACACCACAGCCGAGGCTGACGCGTTGCTTTCAGAAGAGCAGTGGGCTGAGGTAAACCAGATGGTTGAAATACCTGCTGGTGAGTTTTTGATGGGGACAGACCGAAAGCAGTCTAACGTGCATAATCGCCCGCAGAACACGGTCTATACGGACGCTTACAAGATCGATAAGTACCCAGTTACAAATGCGCAGTATGCGCGCTTTGTTGCGGCTACATCGTATCGCCCACCATTACACTGGAAGGATGGCAAGGTCCCTGAAGGCGAAGAGACCCATCCTGTGACGATGGTTTCCTGGAAAAATGCAAATGACTACGCCAAATGGGCTGGTAAGCGGCTGCCGACAGAGGCAGAGTGGGAGAAAGCAGCCAGGGGAACGGATGGCCGCCGTTGGCCATGGGGTGACAATATGGATCCTGCTCGCCTGAATACCTATTACAACATTGGCCGCACAACATCATATGATACGTACCCGGAAGGCGCGAGTGTCTACGGTGTGATGGATATGGCTGGGAATGTTAACGAGTGGACGGCAGATGATTTTCTCGCCTATGAAGGTAGTACTGCGCCGGCAGGGCTTTTCCTTGTGAGACGTGCAGAGGAGCCCAGGTCGGGTGAGGGTAAGGCAACCAAGATGGCCGAATTTAAGGTGACTGAAGAGCGCTACAAAGTTTTGCGTGGCGGTTCATGGAAGAGCGACCCATTTTCAACGACCACATACCACCGCAATTATGCATGGCCCAATTTCGCGTCTGATTTCTTTGGCTTCCGCTGCGCACAATCTCTGTAAAAGATAACAGGCAATATTATGAAACAGCTTCGTTCGATATTTGTAACTCTTGGCCTGACATTGACACCGGTGGCCTGTTTTGCAGCGGATAGTTATCGCTGGCTACATGTAACGATTGATACGCCGTGGGTGATCTTTCTGATTCTGTTACCGATGGTTCTGATTCCGGCGGTGTTGATGGCAATACTCTACTGGAAATTTGCAGGAAAGCCGTCAGCGATAGGGAATAATAAAAACAGTGCGGCGAAGCAACCGACAGTCGACCCTGAAGAAGAGAAGAGTGAGAAGCTGGAACCATGAAAATGATATCGCGATTTTCCACACTGCTTGTGCTGATGGCGTCACTAATTGTTGCTAGTGTGAGTCTGCCTGTGATGGCTGCAGGCGAGCAGACAGGGAATGATTCGCACTCAGTGCTGGCGCCGTTTATTGAGCAGGAGCAGGAGTTGGGGGATGCTGTTGCGATTAGTGATGAAGAGAAGCATGTCATCCTTTTTTATATGGGGATGTTTCTGCTGTTTCTAATTATTACAACGGCAGTGATTGGTTTGCAGATGGCTATGTTTGGTAAGCAGCTTTTTGTGCAGCATATGATAAGCGCTGGCTTTACGGTTTTTCTTTCGCTGGCTCACGCGGTGACAGCGATTGTCTGGTTTTTTCCCTTCTGAGGATTCACCTCTCTTTACCTCATCTGCCTGATGTCCGTAGTTGCCTTGTGATGCTACTATCGAATTAATAGACTACCCCGTGCTTGATAAAAGCGGTGAGCGATGTGCAGGTTGATCGAGACAGACATTGTTAAACACAACTCAAGATAGAAGCACGCTCTGGGCGATTGGCGTCGCCTTCGTCTACGCCTTTTCAGGTGTGGCAGCACTTTCATATGAGGTGCTATGGGCGCGCATGCTGTCACTTCAGTTTGGTGTCAGCATATTTGGTGTTGTTATTACCGTTGCCGCATTCATGGCAGGACTTGGTGCTGGTAGTCTGCTGGGTGCCAGGGTTGTGCGAAGATTAAGTAATCCACTGCTCATTCTGGCACTACTTGAAATTGCGGTTGCACTGTTTGCGTGGTTCACTCCCCAGCTATTTCAAACGATTGATGGCTCGCTTGGATCGAATGCCGCAGGCGAAGGCCTAACACAGTGGTATGCAGTGCAGTGTGCGGTTGTCTTTGTGGTGCTCTCGTTACCCGCCTTTGCCCTGGGGATAGGCTTCCCGCTGGTTCTGTCGGCGGTTGAGGGGAGTGCGCTATCATTAAGTAAGGTCTACGCACTAAACACTATCGGTGGTGCACTGGGAGCGCTGCTGCCGCTGGGTTTGCTGCCACTGTTTGGATGGACAGTGTCGATTCGGCTGGTTGCGATTATCGGGATTGCGGTAGGTGTGATGATGTTGCTGTTCTCTCGTCGCTATCTGCGCGATGAAGAAGCGAAGAGCAGTGAGCAAGCACCGTCAGGGCTGATCGCGTGGCGATATCTTATTGCCTATGCTGGCATCGGCGCGGCAGCACTGATGCTGCAGATCGCATGGACGCGTCTCTTTGGTATGATCTTGCTGCGTACAGAATATGTGCTTGCTGTGATGCTGGCGGTCTTCCTGTTGGGGATAGCAGTTGGCAGCGCGCTGGTGAGAGTTCGCAGCAGTGCAACATGGTTATCGATACTCCCTGTGGTGGCCGCCCTGTTTACCATTGCGAGCCTGTGGGGGTTGCCACATCTTGCGCAGTGGGCCGAGCATGCGGAGTACAGCTCCCTGTTTGATGCGCTCTGGTCGCAGTCGCTCGCACTTGTGATATTAACCCTGCCGGTGACACTCGCTTTAGGGGCGTGGTTGCCACTGCTCGCCGCATATCATCGCTCACATGGTGAAGTGGCTGGTGCCCAGTTATATGGCGCCAACTCTGTTGGCGCAGCTATTGGGGCGATCATTACAGGCTTTATATTGCTACCACTGTTAGGTGCTCCCGGAACTATCTGCCTTGCGGCGCTGGTGTTGTTTGGATGTGGCATGGTGTGGGTAAAGCAGCGGCTCATATGGGGTGTCGCGCTGCTGGTGCTGGTTATTGCGATTCCGGTGAGTAGCCTTCCCGAGGTCAGTCTATTGTTGCCGAAGACGCAGGCTGACACCGAAGACCTCTACCTGCATGAAGATGCCGTTTCGATCACCCATGTGATTGAACGTGCAGATGGACAGCGTTTATTGCTCGGGGACTTGCAGCGGATGGATGCCTCTTCCGATCCTGCGGCAGTCGTGGCGCAGATGAATCAGGCGCGCTTGCCGTTACTGTTACATCCAGAACCAGAATCGGTACTGTTCCTTGGGGTTGGCACCGGCATTTCGGCGGCAGGTTCACTTGCCTATCCCGATCTCGAACGAGTGGGAGTTGAGCTTTCGCAGGGGGCGATTGAGGCCGCGACGACGTTGTTCAGGCCGGTCAACGGCGGGGTGATGGAGAAGATGACAGTGGTGCGCGATGATGCACGCCGTTTCCTGCGTGCAGATAGCGCTCACTACGATGTGATCATTGGCGATCTGTTTCATCCGGATTTAGTGGGGCGCAGCGCCCTGCTGTCGGTACAGCAGTTTGAGCGGGCCAGGGAGCGCCTTACGGATGATGGCCTGTTTGTACAGTGGCTGGCGCTGAATCAGTTTGATCGACGCTCGTTGAGTATTGTGCTGCGTAGCTTTGGCCTGGTGTTCCCGCAGGCAGTACTGTTTGTGGATGGGTTCAGAGTTGGCCTGGTAGGCCCCCGTGGTGAATTCGGTGGTGTCGCGGCAGTACTGGCAAATCTACAGCGGCTCAACCCTGAGCAGCGTGAGGCGGCGACAGGCGGCGAAGGGCTGTGGACCTGGCTGGGGCGTTTCTGGGGGGGGATCAATGAGGGGGCTGGGGTGGTTCAGGATGAGTGGGCACCACAGCTCGAGTATTCTCTCCCTCGGTTGAGATTTAGTGATGGTGGCGCGTTGCCGCAGCTACTGGCGTGGCTACTGCAACAGCGGCCATCGTCACACGAGGCGACAGGTCAGCTGCAGATAGGGGGCGAGGATAAGCTGGCGTTTGAGCGCAGTTATGCGGCAACAGGCCTCGCGCTGCAAGGGTGGCAGGCTGCAATTCGAGGGGATGCCAGAGAGGCACAGCGGATGATGCGCTTCGCTTATGAGGCGAACCCTCAGGATCGCTGGATCGGTTTTGACCTGGCTGATGCAATGTGGGCGACTGTACCGGAGATGCTGGCGCAGGGGCGTGATGAGAGGGCGATTATCTCTTCGATTTTGCAGGTACGGGCAGACCATGAGGCAGCACTCAGGGCGATGTGGCAGCTTGAGTTACGCGAAGGAAACGAGCTTCAGGCGGAGGAGTATCGGGCGCGCATCAGGGCGGTGAGTCCCCTATCAAAAGATATCTGACAGGACGAACTGGCCCTAAATCCAGGCACAAAAAAACCCGGCTGCTGCCGGGTTTTTCATATTCGCTTTACCGGACAGGCTTACTGGCCTTCGCCGCGACGCTTGATAACGTCCTTGAATGCTGTGTCAGCAACCACATACGCTCCAATGATCAGAAATAGAAATATTGAAAGTGGAATCAGAATATTCGCACCAATTTGTTCAATCATAGCCCCTCTCCTCTAATAATCTTGTTTTTTGTCTGGCCTGATGTCCCCACATTAGGGCCAGACCGAACGCTGACTATAGCCAATCCATCACCAAAACTCAACAGCTTATCTGCCTACGCATCGTAAAAAAGGGTGCACCCAGAGTGGCGTAATAATGGCGGGGTTAAGCTGGTGGGTTAGCCAGACTTATTTACTGTGCTGGGGGGCTAAAACAGCGTCTATTCCTGTGGTAAGATTGGCCGTTACGAGGAAAATTTATGCGTGCTAACGAAGCTTTGAGTAAAATCCCGGTTGTTCCTGCGGAACCAAAATCGGCAGCCCCACAGCAGGGGTTATACTGGAAAAACCGCCTGGTACGATTTGGTTTTATCGGGCTGATAATCCTCACTCCTGTTCTGGGGATTTTCCGTATCGATGTCTCATCTGGTTTTGTTATTCTGGGGCGTCAGATCTGGTTTGCCGACTTCTTTCTGGTGTTCGGTTTCTGGCTCTCGGCCGCCTGCCTGCTGGTTGTGATGTATTCGATGCTGGGGACAGTCTTCTGTGGCTGGGCCTGCCCGCAGAACACCTTTTCGACCTGGGCCAATAGTGTCACGGAAAAACATCTCGGTAAGCGCGCGGTGGTCGACTGGAATAATGAGCATTCGGCACGCGTCGCCGCCGCCAAGAACAAGTGGAGTAGCTGGGTGATGCTGAGCATCAAGCTACTGCTGGCTTCGATGCTACTGGCGTTGATCCCGATGCTCTACTTCAACTCGCCGGGCGCGATCTGGTCGTTTATCACCTTCCAGCAGGACGATCGACTCGCCGGTTCGCTGCACTGGATCTACACCGTGTTTGTCTTCGTCGCGCTGGTCAATCTCGCGGTGATACGTCACTTCATGTGTCGCTACATGTGCATCTATCGCATGTGGCAATACCTCTTTAGGACGCGCGACACGCTGCATGTTGAATACGATGAGTCGCGTTCCGATGAATGCGCCAAATGTAATTACTGTGTTACCTCATGCATGGTCAACATCGATCCACGTCAGACAAAAACCTATGATAGCTGCACCAACTGTGGCGAATGCATCTCTGCGTGCAACAAGCTACATGATAAAAAGGGGGGGGTTGGTTTGCTGAGTTTCAGGTTTGGTAAGCGCAAGAGTTTGACCGATGCAGATGTGGCGAAAATGACTAGCGGCAAGCAGCGAGCTGTGTTGATAGTACCGGTCTTCCTGCTGGGGTTTGGGATGTTTATCTGGGGGCTGTGGTCATACCAGCCATATCAGCTGACGGTCTATCGTGCAGAGCTGCTGCATGGTCATCAGGTCTCCGATTACCGGGTGAATATCGCCAATAAGCTCTATCAGCAGAAGGCACTGAAGATAGAGGTCGAGGGGGTGCCGGAGTCGATGTACACACTGGATACGACACGGCTGATATTTGATACCGCAGGTCGTAAGGACGTAAACCTGAAGCTTAAAGAGGGTCTTCCAGAGGGGCTGACGACTTTTATTGTAAGAGTAACGGCCGATGATGGCTGGACGGCGCAGTACCGGGTACAGCATTTAGTGGAACGGGGGTAGTGATGAGTGATTCCAAAGAGAAAAAAACGCTTGAGCCGATGAAAGAGGCGGAGTGGGGCAAGATCGACAGTGATCAGATGGGGTACGCCAGCGAGGAGGAGCGTTATAAAAAACGCGGCCTTGAAGACTGGGAGATGGTCGAAAAGATGGAGACCTCAGAGCACCGCATTCCTTACTGGTTTTTTGCGCTCTTTGGGGTGCTGCTGCTGGTGGCGGTTGGGCTGACGTTTCCGTTCTGGGGGGTGCGTCCCGGTTATGAACGCTCGTGGTTTGACTGGGGGATTCCGATCGGGGTTGCATGGTGCGTGACGATGGCAGGGGTCATCTATTACATGGTCGATTATCGTCATCGCGGCAGTGATAAAGAGAAGGCCGAACAGGAGCGTAAAGAGAAGGAGGCTGAAATGGATAGCCTGCTTCGTAATGACAAAAACGATCTTTAACAGATAGAAAAAGCACAAGAGTACAGATAACGATGTTTGCCAATATTCAAAAACAGATGGTAAAAGCGGGAGGCTTGTTACTGGTATTGCCTCTATTATTGATGGGCTGTGCCGGTGACGAAGAGACCCCGGTGTTGCCAACCAAACATTGGGGTGACATTGAGGTAACGGTGCAGACGCGCCCACCCCAGATAAAAGCGGGTATGATCGAGTTTATGGTGCTTGCCGCTGTCAAAGGGCGCAAGCCGGCCAATGAGCTGGTGGTCTCTCTGCGCATGGAGGGCAGCAAGAAATGGCATCAGGCGATTCAGGACGGTTTTCTCGGCGTCTACCGCCGCGTGGTTCGGGTGAATGATCCCGCTAAAGATGTGCTGGCAGTCAAACTGCGAGTCAAAAAGAGCGAGGATGAGATGACGCTCTATTTTCCGTTGGCGCTACAGCAGCCCGCAGCTAAGGCAGCTGGTGCTACTGGCCAATAATTTTGGCCTGGTAAGCTGTTGTTGTTTGTGACTGTCTGGCGCCGTTCAAGCAGCGCACCGGGTTGTGCCTATTTTCTTTTCAGCCCCGGAGCGGGTACCCAGCGACGCAGCAGCATGACCTTCTCATCGTTCTCGTCTTTCTGACAGCGAGGACAGTTGAGGTGGCTGAGGTAGAGCTCTTTGGGGCGTTTGCCAGACTCGATCAGGCCAATCGACATCTCACGCACCGGCACCTGCAACGTACTGACATTGCCGTTATGGATCTGTACGCGAAGATTAAACGGGCTGGGTAGAAAGCTGATGCGTCGAGATGGCGAGCGGTTATGCGCTAGCAGCCGGATGCGCTTGCCGCCGAACATACCGGTGCGTGTCAGTGCCAGTCCAGGCCACTTCTCTTTCAGCTCAAGGTTGGCAATCTCAGTCTGCTGCCGTTTGGCATAGAGCTCGTAGGCGATCGGCATATGCAGGAAACTGGCGATCTTGATGGTATGGATGCACTGTCCGCCCAGGTCGATATCCTGGCCGTGCCAGCCGGGGTACTCGCCGGGGCAGCCGCATTCGCGAATCATGACTGTTTATAGAACCTGATGATAGAGGCGAAGATATTGAAAAAGAAGACCCAGAAGCCGATCCCCATCACGGTTGAAACCGTGGCGATGATCGGTTTGTAGATCTGGTGCATCGCCTCCATCCCCTCCAGGTCGCCCGCCAGTAGCAGGTTTCCTTCGAGGGTACCGAAGATCATCAATGTGCTGTAAAAGCCGATCAGCCCAAGTGCGGTCCACCAGAAGGTGTGGAACACCAGGCGGCGAGACCACAGCGCCATCCCTGTAATTTTTGGCAGCATGTAGTAGGTGGCCGCCATACAGAGGATAACGACGCCACCGATGACATTCATATGGGCGTGCGCGAGTGGGTCGATCATATGCCCTGGGCCGCCGTATGGGCTGCCGATAGAGTCGAGCCACGCACGCACCGGTGGCTGTATTTGCCACACCCCGTGAACCGTGCCGACCATAAAACAAAAGGTGGAAAAAAACAGGAACTTGATAAGGTCGCGGTCTTCCGAGTTTACTGCTTGCTGAGTTGTCATCTAAATAAGTCTTTGAATATTAAGTCGCTGTGCGCTGCCTGTGGTCAGTTTTGGCCCGCGCACGTGGTGTTTTTTTGTGCGCTAAGTCTATCGAATTCATTGCTACCACGCAATCAAAGCAGCCAGGAGAGGGGTGCCGAGGGGGCTGCGGATTATTTCTGGCTGAAGGCGAGCCCGTTGCCACGTGGGTCGCTGGCGGCTTTTACTCGATTTTGGCTGCGATCCCACAGAATCGCCTGCATGTTCCCGTACTGGCGGCTCCCCTCCTTGAGGATATGGCCCATCGCCTCGAGTGCCGAGATGGTTTCACTGTTGAGGGCGCCCGGCTCAAAACCGAGTCGGTCTGGCAGGTACTGGTGATGAAAACGTGGTTCGCTGACCCACGCCCGCGGTGGTCGGTTGGCGGCAAACTCCAGCGCGCCGAGCAGTACCATCGTGATGATACGGCTGCCCCCCGGGGTGCCGAGGATCGCGACGCGCTCATTATCTTCCAGAAAAGTGGGTGACATGCTGGAGAGCGGCCGCTTGCCGGGCGCAATCGCATTGGCGCTGTCTCCCACCAGCCCGTAGACATTGGGGGTGCCGGGCTTTGATGAGAAGTCATCCATCTCATCATTGAGCAGCACCCCGGTGCCGGGTGGGACGAATGCAGCGCCAAAAGGGTAGTTGATCGACAGTGTCGCCGCCACACGGTTGCCGTCGCGGTCGAGGATCGAAAAGTGAGTGGTGTCGCTGCCGAGGCGATTGTCGCTGATCCCTGGCAGCTGGCTGCTTGGCGTCGCTCTGGCTGGGTGGATTGTACTGGCGAGCCCGGCGGCGTAGAAGGGGTGGGTCAGGCGCTCGACCGGAATCTCAACAAAGTCGGGATCACCCAGGTATTCGGCGCGGTCGCGATAGGCGCGGCGCATCGCCTCGGTAATCAGATGAATACGACTCGCCCTGTCAATTTTATCGAGCGGATAGTTTTCGAGGATCTGAAGCATCGTCGCCAGCGCAACACCACCGGATGAGGGTGGGGCGGCGGAGGTGATTTCAATGTCATGATAGCGCGTCTTGATCGGCTTACGCTCGACTACTTCATATTGCTTCAGGTCTTCCATTGTCCAGATGCCGCCGGCAGCACGTGTTCCCTGTACCAGTTTTTCCGCGACCGGGCCGCTATAAAAACCCGCGGCGCCATGGTTGGCGATGGCAGTCAACGTAGTGGCGAGATCGGGCTGCTTAATAACGAAACCTTCATCGGGGACTCCACCGCTATCTAGAAAAGTATTCGCCGCGGCGGGTGATTGCTGTAGCGCTTTGAGGCGAAAGCGGGCGAGGCGACGGTAGCGCTCATCGATCGCAAAGCCGTCGCGTGCCAGGCGAATCGCCGGCGCGAGGCTCTGGCTGAGTGGCAGCTTGCCGTAGTGGCTGGCGAGGTGATCCAGTGCTTTTGGCACACCGGGGATGCCGGCGGCAAGGGGCCCATCGATCGATAGTTTTGCAACGATCTCTCCCTTTGCGTCGAGATACATGTCGCGCTGTGCTGCCAGGGGTGCACGTTCACGTCCATCAAGCATGGTTTGAAAACCATCGGTCTCGCGGTGCAGTAGCCAGAAGCCACCGCCGCCGAGGCCGGAGCCAGCCGGTTCGACCACGGCGAGGGCCGCGGTCACCGCGATCGCCGCATCGAAGGCGTTACCGCCACGGTTGATGATCTCGATCCCTGCCTCGGTCGCGCGAGGATGGGCCGAGGCAACTGCCGCTGCGGACGGTTTAGATGCTAGCGTCTCCGCGACGCTTAACGGGGAGAAGATGATCAGTGCTGCGATGAGCAGTAGTCTAACGTAGTGCATATGAGAAGGTGGTGATGAGCGCTGTACTATTGATCATGTGAGTATACAAAGAAAAGCGTTAGTCGGCAGCGCCAGCTTTGATCCGCTCATACCTTGCCATCAACACCTCTTTGCTATCGACGTGATCCGGATCCATCGGGATGCAGTCGATCGGACAGACCTCTACGCACTGTGGGGTATCAAAATAGCCGACGCACTCGGTGCACAGGTTGGGGTCGATCACATAGATCTCATCGCCCTGTGAGATAGAGCCGTTGGGACATTCCGGTTCGCATACATCGCAGTTGATGCATTCGTCTGTAATCATTAAAGCCATAAAGATATTCCTGCTGTGAAACGTACTGCTGAGGCAGCGATTTTAGCGCATTTTATCGCAAAGCGCAGTCTCGATCTCGGGGTGGACAAACTCCGAAACATCGCCGCCGAGCGATGATATTTCACGCACTAAACTTGAGGAAAGGTAAGTGTATTTCTCAGATGGCATCAGAAACAGTGTTTCAATGGTGGGGGCGAGCTTGCGATTCATGCCGGCGAGCTGGAATTCATATTCGAAGTCAGAGATGGCGCGCAGACCGCGGATAATCACGCTGGCCTGCTGTTGCTGGGCGTATTCAACCAGCAGTTGATTAAAACCGCGCACCTCGACATTATTGATGCCGTCGAGCGCGATCTGTGCCAGTTCAATCCGCTCCTTGGCGCTAAAACGAGGCGCCTTGCCGGGATTGGTTGCGACCGCCACGATAATGTGGTCAAACAGCTGTGACGCACGTTTCACCAGGTCGCTGTGGCCGTTGGTCAGCGGGTCGAAGGTGCCGGGATAGATCGCGGTAGTGCCCATTTTTCATTTCCAGGAAGTGGCTCGTCTGGTTGATTCTAGCAGGCTGCTGCAATAAGCCCAAAAGGAGTAGATCAGGCCTCTCTGGTGGCGAGGGCGTAGGCGACCTGCCCTGTCTTTTTTTCGCGGTGCAGCTGCCAGCCCGTGGGTAGTTGTGGTGGTGGGCTCCCTGTTTCACGTTCCAGATAGATCAGTGCCCGTGGCGTGAGCCACCCGCCGCACTCCAGCTGCCCGCAGAGCGCTTCGAGCGTGTGCAACTGAAAGGGGGGGTCGAGAAAGACGATGTCGAATGACTGTGCTGGCCGCTGTAGATAGCGTTCGGCGCTGCACTGTTCAATCTGTGCATTGTCGGCACCGAGCAGCGTGGCATTGGCGGTCAGCTGCTTTGTCACTGCGTTGCTCTGGTCGACCATCACCACCTCGGCGGCACCGCGTGACAGTGCTTCAAAACCGAGTGCGCCGCTACCGCTGAAGAGATCGAGGCAGCGTGCGCCATCAATCTCGGTTTGCAGCCAGTTGAACAGTGTTTCGCGAATCCTGTCCGAAGTGGGACGCACGCCGGGTTCGGTGGCGAAGTCGATCCTGCGACCGCGCCACGTCCCCCCGATGATGCGCAGTTGCCCTGTTTTATGTCTGCCCGCCACGACGATTATTATTCAAACCCAGTGGCGGCCCTGGTTTTCTTTGCGTTTTCTGGTTCTGGTTCTGGCAGTGGTAGATCTTTAGTCGCTTCCTTTTTCGAAGGCGGCGCGCCGACCGTGACGGTGACCATCCTGTCGGGGTGAACACGTCGTTTGAAGGCGTCCTTGATCTGCTCGATAGTGACCGCTTCGATACGGTCGTTGTAGGTGTCGAGGTAGTCGAGCGGCAGGTTGTAGAAACCGATGTTGCCGAGGAAACCGAGGATCTTGCTGTTGCTGGCGATACGCAATGGGAATCCACCGGTGATGTTACGTTTGGCGGCTTCAAGCTCCCTGGCGGTGACGCCGTTATCGATAAACTCGCGCAGCGTGTCAAACATCACATCGATCGCCCTGCCCGCCTGATCGTTGCGCGTCTGTAGCCCCATCAGGTATGGCCCCGCTTCACGCATCGGTGAAAAAAAACTGTAAGAGCTGTACGCAAGGCCGCGCTTTTCACGGATCTCATGGCTGATGCGTGAGGTCAGTCCGCTGCCGCCGAGGATATGGTTGCCGACATAGAGTGGAAAGAGGTCAGGATCATCACGCGTGACACCGGGCTGGCCGATCATGATGTGGGTCTGGGTCGAGGGGTGTTCGATGTTGATCACCTGGCCCTCAATGACCGCGGGTGATACGACTCGTGGTGCGGCACTACCGGCGGCTAACCCCTTTGTCAATTGACTGGCGATCTCTTCGGCAGCATTTCGATCAAGATCGCCCACCATCGCGATCACCGCATTTTTTGCTACATAGTACTGTTGATAGTGTCTGAACATGTCGTCGCGTGTCAGTGCCGTTACGCTCTCTTCGAAACCGAGCGAGGGTGTGCTGTAGGGATGTTCACCATAGACCGCCTTCATAAAGGCCTTGTCGATGATCGACTGCGGTGATTGCAACTGCGACTGAATCGCAATCAACGTCTGCTTCTTGTTGCGCTCAAAGCTCTCCTCAGGGAAGGTTGGCTCGCCGACCATCAATGCAAAGACCTCGAGTGCAGGTGTCAGCAGTTGCGGGTCGGTGAGGCTGCGCAGCGACATGATCGCCATGTCACGATAAGAGCCGTTGCCGATCTCCGCACCAAGGTTCTCAAAGTGTTCCGCGATCTGGTCGGCGTTGAGCTCGCCCGCTCCTTCATCGAGCAGTGAATTCATCAGATGGGCAACTCCCTTTTTGTCGCCGTCACGCGCGCTACCAGCATCGAAGGTGAGCTGAATATCGACCATCGGCAGGCCGGGGGCGGGTACAAAATAGACACGCGCCCCATTATCGGTAGTCCAGTGCTGGATTGTCGGTGCGGCGATTAAGGGAAAAGAGACAAGGGCAAAGATAAAAGGGAACAGCCCGAGTATTGAGTATTTGAACTTGCGCATGATGTTTTTCTGCTCTTGATTTTGAGTTTCTCTTTTTCCTTTTCTCTTTTCCCATTGCTCCGATCTAATGGCCATGACTGCCACCTCCCATCATGCGACGGCGCATCGTTTCGCTATCGATCGGTTGCGGGATCAGGTTGGCTACCGTGAGGTTGTCCTCGATCAGGTATTTTTTAGCGACTTCCTGAATCTGTTGCGGGGTGACATCGCGGATGCGGTCAACATACTCATCGAGCATCTTCCATGAGAGCCCAACGGTCTCCAGTGTGCCGATCTGCATCGCCTGATAGTAGACCGAGTCGCGTTGATAGACGTCAGTGGCGACCACCTGTGCCTTGATGCGCGCCAGTTCCTCTTCATTCACCAGTTCGTGGTGCAGGCGCTGCACCTGTTCGCGAATCGCGATCTCCAGATCTTCGACGGTGTGGCCCTGTGCCGGGGTGCCGCTGAAGCTCAGCAGGTCGTCGTGCAGTCCGGCCATGCCGTAACTGGTGCCGATGCTGGAGGCGATCTGTTTTTCACGCACCAGCAGTTTTTCAAAGCGGGCGCTCTTGCCGCCATCGAGTACTGCGGCCAGTACTTCCAGGGCATAAGGCTCCCAGCTATCTTCCGGCGTCAGTGTCGGTACCTTGTAGCCCATCATCATATAAGGGAGTTCAGCGGGCGCTTTCACCAGTACGCGTTTTTCACCCTTCTGTGCTGCCTCTATTCGCGGCTTGATGGTGGCAACCTCGCCGCGTTTGTGTACCCCGTAATATTTCTTTGCCAGTTGATGGACTGCATCGGCATCGACATCGCCCACGACGACGAGCGTTGCGTTGTTGGGTGCATACCACATCTCGTACCACTTTCTGAGGTCGTCATTGTTCATGTTTTCGAGATCGTTCATCCAGCCGACCACCGGGTTGCCATAGGGGTTGTTGACAAACGCAGTCGAGGCGAACTGTTCGTAGGTGAGCGATTGCGGGTTATCTTCGGTGCGCAGACGACGCTCCTCCATCACCACCTGCACCTCTTTGGCAAACTCTTCATCGAGCAGCTTGAGGTTACGCATGCGATCAGCCTCCATCTCGAAGCTCACCTCAAGGCGGCTCTTTTCAAGCTGCTGGAAATAGGCGGTGTAGTCACGCCCGGTGAAGGCGTTTTCGCGCCCACCATTTTCACTAATGATGCGCGAGAACTCCCCCGGTGCATGTTTTTCGGTCCCCTTGAACATCATATGTTCCAGCACATGCGAGACGCCGGTGATGCCGTTGTGTTCGTAACTGCTGCCGACCTTGTACCACACCTGTGAGATGACGACCGGGGCGCGGTGATCCTCTTTGACAATCACCTTGAGTCCATTGTCCAGCATGTATTCATGAACGGCTGCCTCATCACTCGCAAACAGGTTGAACGAGATGAGACTGACGCAGAGTGTCAGCGATAACTTTCTCAGCATTTTCGGTTCCTTGTGTTGGTGAATGCCCATACAATGCCTGTATTAATGATAGGATTAGCATAACGAAACTGTCGGCTATTGTAATCTGTTCAGTAGCCTAAAATTCAACCCGGTAATTATTGTAAGATTTTGATTTATGTTTGGATTCGGAAAAAACAGGCAAAAAGAAGCGAATGATGTAGAAGGTCGGCAGCAGCCGGGCGTGTTTGGGCGGCTGCGTGACCGTCTGACCCGTACCCGCAGTAACCTCGTCGGTGGTCTGGGTAATCTGATGCTCGGCCGCAAGGAGATCGATGATGAGGTGCTGGAGGAGCTGGAGATGATGTTGCTCAGCGCAGATGTCGGTGTCGATGCGACCCAGCAGATCATCAACGACCTCACTGAGCGGGTCTCACGCAGGCAGCTGGGGGATAGCGGTGCACTCTATGCGGCACTGCGTGAGGATATGCTGAAGATCCTCGAACCCGCCAATCAGCCGCTGGTGTGTGATGCTGAGAAGCAGCCCTATGTGATCCTGATGGTCGGCATCAACGGTGTCGGCAAGACCACCACGATCGGCAAGCTGGCAAAGAAATTCCAGGCCGAAGGGAAGTCGGTGATGCTGGCGGCGGGCGATACCTTCCGTGCTGCCGCGGTCGAGCAGCTGCAGGTGTGGGGCGAGCGTAATAATATTGCGGTGGTGGCACAGCCGCGCGCCTCTGATCCCGCCTCGGTGATCTTCGATGCGATGGACTCTGCACGCTCCAAAGGGATGGATATCCTGATCGTCGATACCGCCGGGCGCCTGCATACCCAGACCAATCTGATGGAAGAGCTGAAGAAGATCCACCGAGTGCTGTCACGTCACGACGAGACCGCGCCGCACGAAGTGATGCTGGTGGTCGATGCCGGAACCGGTCAGAATGCGATCACCCAGGCTGAACAGTTTAACCAGGCGGTCGGGTTAACCGGTATCTCGCTTACCAAACTGGACGGCACTGCCAAGGGTGGCGTGTTGTTTGCGATCGCCAGCAAGCTTGGAATCCCGATCCGCTTTATCGGTGTCGGTGAAGGGATCGAAGACCTGCGCACGTTTGATGCTGAAGAGTTTGTCGATGCACTGTTTGATGAAGAGAGTGCCGAGTAACTTAAAGAGACGAAGTGAGCGCTGATGATCCATTTTGAGAATGTTGGTAAGCGTTACGATGAAGGTGGCGAGGCGCTGAGCGGGATCAACCTGCAGATCGATGCGGGCAACATGGCTTTTCTCACCGGCCATTCCGGTGCGGGCAAGAGCACGATGCTGAAGCTGATCGGGTTGATCGAACGCGCCAGCTACGGTCAGGTGATTATCAACGGTAAAAACTTCTCCAAACTGGGACGTCGTCATATCCCCTATGTACGGCGTGATATCGGCATCATCTTTCAGAATCACAAACTGCTCAATGACCGCACGGTGTTCGATAACGTCGCGCTGCCGTTGGTGATCGCTGGCGAACCGCATCGCGATATTCAGCGCCGCGTACGCGCCTCGCTCGACAAGGTCGGTCTGCTCGATAAAGAACGGGTCTCACCACTGTCGCTCTCCGGCGGCGAGCAGCAGCGTGTCGGTATCGCCCGTGCCGTGGTCAACAAGCCGCCGTTGCTGGTGGCCGATGAGCCGACCGGTAACCTCGATCCCCAGCTCTCCGCCGAGATCATGAATCTATTTGCCGAATTTAATCAGGTCGGGGTGACGGTGCTGATCGCCAGTCATGACATCGATCTGATCACCCGCATGGGTAAGCGTGTGCTGGTACTGGAAAAAGGTCGTCTGCTCGATGAGCCAGGTGCCACCCCAGATCAGGCCGAGGTGCTGCAGTAATGGCGCGCCAGGCGACTCGTCGCTCACCGCGTCGCAGTGTGCGCAGTACGGCGACGAGCTCAGTCTCCAGCAGCGAGCCGTCTGCAACACGCGGTGCGGTTCGTCGCCCGCGGGCTAAGGGGTGGTTTCGCGGCTACTTTAAGGGCCATTTTCAGGCGCTCTTTCTGAGTCTGGGGCGTGTCAGCCGTCACCCGCTTTCGAGCCTGATGACGATCGCCGTGATCGGCATCGCACTGGCGCTACCGGCAGGGCTGCATGTGGCGCTGAAGAATGTGCAGGGGGTCAGTGAAGGGTGGGAGGATGCGGTGCAGATCTCGCTCTTTTTACAGAAAGGGATTGAAGCCGCCGAGGCCGAGCGGGTTGTCGAGCAGCTAGGCCAGATGCAGGCGGTCGATGAAGTGATTCACATCACACCTCAACAGGCGCTGGCTGAGTTCCGCCAGTATTCCGGGTTTGGCGGGGCGCTTGATGTGCTCGACGATAATCCGATGCCGAGCGTGCTGCTGGTGCGGCCAACTGCTGCCGCGAGTGAACCGTTGATGATTGAGCCGCTGCTGCAGCAGCTGCGTGGCCTGCCTGCGGTCGAGATGGCGCAACTCGATATGGAGTGGCTCAAACGGCTCTATGCGATCATGGCGATCGGTGAGCGCGGCGTGCTGGTGCTGGCTGCACTGCTGGCACTGGCGGTGTTGCTGATTGTCGGCAATACCATTCGCCTTGCGATCCAGAACCGCCGCGATGAGATCGAGGTGCAGAAACTGATCGGTGCCACCGACGCCTTTATCCAGCGCCCTTTCCTATACAGTGGCCTGTGGCACGGGGTGCTGGGAGCGGTGATGGCGTGGCTGCTGGTCACCCTCTCGCTGTGGCTGCTGGCGGGCCCGGTGCAGCGGCTCTCGTTGCTCTACAACAGCAATTTTCAGCTCGGCACACTGGAGCCGTTGGCAACACTGGTGGTGGTGACCGCGGGTGGCCTGCTGGGGCTGCTTGGGGCGTGGCTCGCGGTGGGGCGCCATCTGCGCGATATCGAGCCGACATAGTCCATTTTTTTGCGCCCAAAATCGAGTCATCGCGAGCAGGGCGAAGCGATCTTTGCGTAAATCTGCACCTTTTGAGCCAGGGGACGACGACACATTCGCCCGCAATGACGTTTTTTTGAAAGTGAAATTGGTTAACTGTTTGATATTTATTGAATAAAACAACTTACCCACAGCCCTGGGAACTTCCCTGGAAATTAGCACTCTTAGTAGTTGAGTGCTAAACTGTGTCTGGCACTATCTTAATGGGAGGACATTGGGTAATGACTAAAGGTTTCGAGTTAGAGTTGGCGACAATCAGCGGGCATTCACTTTCTGCTGGAAGTCTGGAGAGCTATCAACAGGGGATCAGTGAGATTCCTGTCATGTGTGCCGATGAAGAGCGGCAACTGGCCCGGCGCTATCGCGACGAAGAAGATCTTGATGCCGCGCGTCAACTGGTGATGTCCCACCTGCGTTTTGTGGCGCACATTGCGCGCAGCTACAGTGGCTACGGCCTGCCACAGGCGGATCTTATCCAGGAAGGCAACATCGGACTGATGAAGGCGGTAAAGCGCTTTGATCCCGAGCTGAACGTGCGTCTGGTCTCATTTGCGGTTTACTGGATTCGCGCCGAGATCCATGAATATGTGTTGCGCAACTGGCGCATCGTAAAAGTGGCCACCACCAAGGCGCAGCGTAAACTCTTTTTTAAGCTGCGCAGCCGTAAAAAACGGCTCGGCTGGTTTAGTCAGGATGAGGTGAATGCCGTCGCCAATGACCTTGGTGTGAAACCCCACGAGGTGGTTGAGATGGAAGCGCGCATGAGCGGCCACGACGCCTCGTTTGATCCTTACACCGATAGCGATGAAGATAGCGAGCGTAACTTTGCGCCTGCCGCCTATCTGCAGGATTACAGCACAGACCCAACCACGCAGCTTGAAGAGAGTGACTGGGAGTCAAACAACAACGCACGCCTTCATCAGGCAATGGCCGACCTCGATGATCGCAGCCGTGACATCCTCGCGCAGCGCTGGCTGGCGGAAGAGAAGTCAACACTGCATGAGTTGGCCGATCAGTACCAGGTCTCAGCAGAGCGTATTCGTCAGATCGAAAACAGTGCGATCAAGAAGTTGAAGGTTGCGATGCAGGCTTAACCGAAAAACAAGTCTGGACGTTTTAGTGGAGCATAGACACCCAGCTGCTGAAGGGCAGACTGGGTGTTTTTTTGTGGTTAAGATATATTTTAGAGTAATGACGCTTCAGACAGTTTGCAGTTCCGACAGGCAGGATTAAAATATCATTCTCTCTAATTGGTTTTGCTAAGCTTTAACAAAAGACCGACATCCAGCTTTTCTGGTGCCGTCGCTATTTCATCTCTATCCATAAACGGCAACGTACCAAGCAGTGGTGCCTTGATGCTGTTTTTCAAGGTTAAAATGTTTTTCTCGATCATCAATGAGCTGGGGTCGATGATGTTTGCCACCCACCCTGCCAGATGACCGCCGCTTTGCTCTATTGCAGCAGCGGTTAACAACGCGTGATTGAGGCAGCCAAGACGAATGCCGACAACGAGAATGACATCGAGCCCAAATGCCTGAGGGATACTCGCCATGCTCTCTTCACCGTTCAGCGGCACCATCCAGCCGCCTGCACCTTCGACAATAAAATAGTCTGCGCTTTTGTTGATACTTTCAAAGTATGAGGCTAGCTTATTAGTAGTGAGACTCTCGTTGCTATGCTCAATGGCAAGGTGAGGCGCGATCGGTGACGGTAACGCAACAGGGTTGAGTTGTTGATAGCTGAGTTCAACATTAATGTGTTTCATCAGTTGTACTGCATCCTCGTTGCGCCACCCCTCGGAAGTTTTTTCGCAGCCGGTGGCGACTGGTTTCATCGCACCGACACTATACCCCTTGTCAGCAAAGGCCTGTAACAGTGCGCACGATACAAAGGTCTTGCCGATGCCGGTGTCTGTGCCGGTGATGAAATATCCCTTTTTCACTTTTTGATGCCGAGCCGTTGTCGCATTCGGCTTAACGGAATCGAAACGCTGCCGTCTTCGCGCATATCGCCTATGTCATCATCATCGCGTGGCTGAGGTGCCCATGCATGGCCGTAGATCACTTCGTAGGTGGCGGGTAGCAGGCCGTCATCCATGCGGAAGCGCTCGTATGTCTTGATCACTTTCTGTAATCTATTTTTTCCGGTAAGGCCGTGTGGACGACCGGCGGTGACATTATGTGCGCCGACTGCTTTTAGGTCGCGCATCAGTGTGGTCGCATCCTGGTAGGTGAGGGTGAAATGTTCCACGTCCATCACCGGGTCGCTCAGGCCGATGCGGCGCAGCGCGTCGCCGATGTCATGCATATCGAAGAAGGCGTTAACATGGTTGTAACCATCGATACCGCTCCAGCTGGTGCGCAGTTCCTTGAGTGTATCTGGCCCGAAAGTGGTAAACATCAGCAGGCCTTCCGGTTTAAGAATACGCTGGAATTCACGCAAAACAAGTTCGAGATCGCTGCACCACTGGATGGTGGCATTAGATACAATCATGTCGACGCTGTTGTCATTGAAAGGTAGTTGTTCCGTATCGGCACAGATAAAGCCTTCTGGTGGTGGTGTGGTCTGCCGGCGTGCATAGTTAAGCATCTTTGGCGCGAGATCGAGTGAGTAGACGCGGCTATCGGGATAGTGTGCTGCCAACGCACTACTGAGTCGACCGGTACCGGAGCCGATATCGACAATCACCTCGGGTCTGATTTTGATCACTTCCAGCCGTTCCATGATGCGATGGCCCACTTCATGTTGCAGCACGGCCGCTTCGTCATAACTAGCGGCCGCCTGGTCAAAGGCGCGCTGGACATGCTGCTTGTCTAGCGAGTAGGGCTGGATATCATTTTCATGGTTACTGCTCATGGATGAACTGCTCGATCAGGTTGGTGAAGTGCTCGTTGTGCGATAGAAAAGGTGCGTGGCCTGCGCCGTCGATGATCTCAAGTTGTGCGTTGGGCAGTAACGGTAGCATCTGTTTGGCCGTTTGAGGTCGCGATAGCGTATCGCGTTTGCCAAAGATCATCAGCGTCGGTTGCCGGAGTTGTGGTAGCTGCCCGCGCAGGTCGACATCCTGTAAGATTTTCAGGCCGCCCTGTAGTGCGGCCGCTTGTGGCGCAGCATTGGAGTCCATCAGTTTGCGTAGTTTACGCAGCATAATGCGGCTCTCATCGCTGCCCATGATCTGAAGCGCGACAAAACGTTGCAGTGTTTGTTGAAGATCATTGTTTAGTGACTCTGAAAAGTCCTGCAGGAGTTCAGGAGAGACCGCATGGCGCCACTCTCCATCACGCACAAACCGTGCAACGCTGCCGACCAGTATCAACCGTTTGATTTTTGCCGGATGACGCAGTGCGATCTGCATCGCGATCATGCCGCCGAGCGACCAGCCGACCACGTTGCCCTGTTGTGGCAGGATATCGGCTATCAGATCGGCCAGCGACTCAATGGTGTAGTCGCCAGTCGGCATTGGGCTCTGGCCGTGGCCCGGCAGGTCGATCGCGGTTACCCGTGCATTATTGGCGAGCGCCTGCGCGGTCTGTTGCCAGATCGCGCCGTTAAATCCCCAGCCGTGTAACAGTGTGATGGGTTCGCCACCACTGCCACTTATGTGGGTGTTGATGTCAGGTGGCATCGTGTTTATCCACAGAATCAAGTGCCGATAGCAGTTGCCCGATGTGTGCCTCAGTGTGGCTGGCAGAGAAGGTGATGCGCAGTCGTGCCGTCCCTTCTGGGACTGTTGGCGGGCGAATCGCACTGATCAGGACGCCCTGCTGTTGTAGCTGTTCACTGATATGCAGCGCGGTTTCTGAGTCGCCAATAATCAACGGTTGAATCGGTGTTGTCGATGGCATCAGGTTGAGGCCTAGCTGTTGCGCACCATCTCGAAAACGTTTAATCAATGTCTGTAGATGTTCTCTGCGCCACGCCTCTGTCTCAATTAGTTTGAGGCTGGTCAATGTGGCATGCGCCACGGCGGGTGGCAGTGCCGTGGTGTAGATGTAGCTGCGTGCCTGCTGAATCAATGTTTCGATCAGTTCATCGCTACCGGCAACAAAGGCGCCGAAGGTACCAAAGGCCTTGCCGAGTGTGCCGACCAGTATCGGCACATCATCAAGCGAAAGATTAAAGTGTTCGATGGCGCCTCGCCCGTGGTCGCCGATAACGCCGATGCCGTGGGCATCATCGACCATCAAGGTCGCATTGTGGCTGGCGGCAGCCGTCGCCAGCTGAGGCAGCGGCGCGATGTTGCCGTCCATGCTGAAGACGCCGTCGGTAATGATAAAAGGATTGCTGTCGCCCTGTTTTGCAAGACGCTTGTTGAGTGCATCGCTATCAATGTGTGGATAACGGCGCAGTGTTGCGTCGCTGAGCCGTGCGGCATCGATGAGTGACGCGTGGTTGAGGCGATCTTCATGCAGCGTATCGCGCTTTGTCGCGAGCGCGCTGATCACGCCGAGGTTGGCCAGGTAGCCGCTGGAGAAGAGCAGCGCCCTGGGGCGTTGGGTAAATTCAGCGAGCGCCTCTTCGAGTTGATGATGGGCGGCGCTGTGCCCGGTGACGAGATGCGATGCGCCGCTGCCGACACCGTAACGTTCGGCCCCCTGCTGCATCGACTGGATCAGCGCCGGATGGTTGGCGAGACCGAGGTAGTCGTTACTGCAAAACGATAGCAGCTGTTTGCCGTTGCACTGCAGTTCAACGTCCTGAGGGCCGTTGATCACGCTACGTGAGCGATAGAGGTGCTGTTGCCGTCGCAGCGCCAGCCCGGTGGCGAGGTCTATAGTCATCTATTAGAAGAACAAATGCTCAGGAGGCAGCAGCAGTACGGCGCTGTTGTGTATCCTCGCGTGGAGACAGGTGCAGATCCTGGATCATCTTGATGTCCTGTTCTACTTTGCGCCCAGCGGTGGTGAGGTAGTCACCGATCATCACGCCGGAGGCGCCGGCCATGAAGATCATCGACTGCATGTCGCCGAGAAAGTGACGGCCACCGGCGATGCGGATCTCGGCGCGCGGTAGCATGTAGCGGAAGACGGCGATGCTCTTGAGGATCTCTTGTGGAACCATGGTGGTCTGTTCAGCGAGTGGGGTGCCATGCTGTGGATTGAGGAAATTCAGCGGCACGGATTTAACATCGTGCTGGCGCAGCGTGCCGGCCAGCTCCACGCGCTGTGCCAGCGACTCACCCATACCGAGGATGCCGCCAGCGCAGACGCGTAGCCCCGCTTCTGTTGCGTGGCGTATGGTGTCGATATTTTCCTGGTAGGTGTGGGTGGTACAGACGTTATCGAAGAAGCTCTCTGCGCACTCCAGGTTGTGGTGATAGTTCTCCATCCCCTGTTCCCTGAGCATCTCGGCGGTTTCGCGATCAAGCGCGCCGAGGCTGGCGCAGCGGCCGATCTCGCTGTGTTCTTTCAACTCACTGAAGTACTCTTTTAACTGGGCACGCTCTTTTTCCGAACGTACACCCCACCCTTTGGAGACGACGCCGAAATCACTCGCCCCCCATTCACGCGCCTGTTTTGCCTGCGCGACCAGTTCCTCAGACGGGATGTAGTCGTAAACCGGCGCTTTGGTCTCTTTGTGGTGGCCACTTTGAGAGCAGAACGAGCAGTTTTCCGAGCAGTTGCCGGAGCGCACATTCGAGATGGCGCACACCTCAACTTCATTACCACGGAACTGGCGGCGGATGCGGTCAGCACCGGCCATCAGCCAGGTGAGGTAGTCGTCATCAAGATTGATCATCCAGCACCCCTCTTCAGCGCTCATTTCGCCTCCGTTGAGGATGCGATGGGTGATCTCGTCGATACGGCTGTAGCTGTCACTCATGGATTGGGCTCCATCATGGTTGTTCTATTTTATAAAGGGTGCAAATATTGAGGGGTGCAGGGATAACTGTCAACTTCCATGGAGAGGAAGGAGTGAACGATTGTGTAAAAAACATACAGCGATATCTGTTGCCAACGGTCTGTGTGACCTGTGGCCAGGCGGCAGAGGGGGAGCTTGATCTGTGCCGTGGCTGTCTGGCTGCGCTGCCCTATCCTGGTGTAGCCTGTCGCCAGTGTGCATTGCCATTGGCGGAGGCTGGCATCTGTGGCCGCTGTCTGAAAACGCCACCACCATTTGAGCAGGTCTTTAGTCTGTTTCGCTACGCCCACCCGGTGGATCACCTGATTCAGCAGCTCAAATTCAATCGGCGACTGGTCAACGCGCGCCTGTTGGCGGCGTTGATGGTGGAGATGCTCCGGCAACAGGGTCAGCGCCTGCCGGATCTACTGGTGCCGGTGCCGCTTCATCGGCGGCGATTACAGTCGCGGGGCTACAACCAGGCGGTTGAACTGGCGCGCCCTGTGAGTCGCGAGCTAGGGGTGCCGATGAGACTGGATAGCTGTCGGCGTATGCGTGAGACGGCTGTGCAATCCGATCTGCCCGCAAAGCAGCGTCGTGCCAATATCAAAGGTGCCTTTGATGTCGACCATTCGCTGCGGGGACGGCACATTGCGATTGTTGATGATGTGATGACGACCGGCAACACCGTGACCGAACTGGCGCATGTGATGCGACAGCGTGGGGCACGAATGGTCGATGTGTGGGTTTGCGCGCGTGTGCCGTAAGGGTGGTTGGGTTGGGCGGTTTGCTGTGGTAGATTGACGCCAGTTAATTATTACCCAGATCCTGAAGCGGTCTACTAAAGGAGTTCTTGCATGTCTATCCGCACTACCTTGCTTGCAGTTTTAATGATGTTAATGGCTACCCCTGCTGTGAAAGCGGATACGTTTGATATTAATCTGAATAATGACAGCGCCCAGTTTCTCTACATCACGCCATTTACCAGCGATGCTGGCATCAATGGAGCGAATCTGGAGGTGGGAATGCTCTACACCGAGGCGGATGACTACCTCGGCATGGTTGGGCTCGATATCAAGGGTGAGGCAGGTAGTGGTTCGCCAGGGCTGATCGCGGGTGTGGGGCTTCGCGGTTATGGGATCGGTACCAGCAGGGCCGATATCGGCGCACTGGCGATTGGTGGGCTGGTGCATTACTCGCCGCCGTCACTGAACCGTCTGGGACTCGTGGGGCAGATCTACTATTCGCCCGAGATCCTGACCTTTATGGATGGCAAGCACCTGCAGTCAGTGGAATTGCGAGTGGAGTACAAGGTGCTGAGCCAGGCGGTGGTCTATCTGGGGTATCGCAATATCGATGCGGATCTGGACGGTGGCGGCAGTATCGATATCGATGATGGCGGTCACCTCGGCCTGCGCTTTATGTTCTAGGGCCCAGGCCTGTTCGGAATAGCAGACCGGTGCAGGATTCAATTCGCCAGCATATCGTTGCTGCCGCAGTGGTGCGCGATGACAGGGTGCTGTTGGCGCGCCGCCATATCGATGCCCATCAGGGAGGGTTGTGGGAGTTTCCCGGCGGTAAGGTTGAGGCGGGTGAGGATATCGCTACAGCGCTGGCGCGTGAACTGCATGAAGAGCTCGGGATTACGCCCGAGGCCGCGACGCCGCTGATCTCGATACCGCATGACTACGCCGACAAGTCGATTACGCTCGATGTGTGGCGGGTAGAGCGTTTTTCAGGTGTGCCGCATGGGCGCGAAGGGCAGCCACTGGAGTGGGTTCCAGTAGATGCGTTGCATCGACGAGAGTTTCCAGAGGCAAACCTGCCGGTGATCACGGCGCTACAGCTACCTCCCTATTACCTGATTACCCCCGATCCTGCAAAAGAGGGCGGGCAGTTTCTGGCTCGCCTGGAATCGTCGTTGCAGGCGGGTGTTCGCCTGGTGCAACTGCGGGCGAAGTCACTGCCGGCAGATGATTACTACGCGCTGGCCACTGATGTGAAGGCGTTGTGCCGCTGCTTCGGGGCGAAACTGCTGCTCAATGGTCCGACGGAGATGGTGGAACGGGTCGGTGCCGATGGTCTCCACCTGGGGGGGCGCGAGCTGCTGGCGCTGAACCGGCGTCCGGTGGGCGCCGGGTTACGACTCTCGGCATCGTGCCATAATGCTGTTGAGCTACGGCACGCCTGTGAAATCGGGGTCGATCTACTGGTGCTCTCGCCGGTGATGCCGACCAATACACACCCTGGTGCCGAGACCCTGGGGTGGCACAAGTTTTCTCAACTGGTGGGAGCTGTACCGCTGCCCGTCTTCGCGCTGGGTGGGATGACGCTTGATGATCTGGTGATCGCGCAGCGCGCCGGGGCGCAGGGGATAGCCGCGATCGGTGCATTGTGGGGGTTGTCGAGTCCGCTCACGGAGGGGCGCTAGCGCTCGTTCTGTTCTGTCTCTTCTTCGGGTGACGGCAGTGATGGCCCCGGGATGCGGTGTTCCTCATCGCTCCATTTGCCAAAGTCGATCAGATGGCAGCGCTCGCTACAAAATGGTCGCCAGCGCTGGGTTGACCACTCAACCGGTTTTTTACAGGTGGGGCAGTTAACGATCATGATATTCGACTAGATGGCGCAGCTGGTGAGAATAAAGCCGATATCCTGCGATGACTGAGTGGGGCGATCCTGAAAGTTGGTGCTCATAAAGCGCACCGTGAAGCGGTGTTTGCCGCCGCTGATCTCCGCGAAGCACGGAATGTTTTCCGGGACGATGACCCGGATCAGCTGAAATGGTGCGCTGGTCTCAAGTGTGCGCTGGAAAAAACCAGATTCCGCAATCTCATTGGTCGAAGTAGCGCTATCTCGGATCAGTTTTAGCACCAGGCTGATGGCCGCGCGAATATCGTTAAACCCGGAGAGCCATTGTTGAAAGTCCTGCTGACGCTTTTCAAGCGGGCGTTCCAGCCAGTAGTGATAACTCGGCAGATCGAAATCACAGGTGCCGCCGGAAATGCTGCTGCGCTGTTTGATGCAGCTGAGGAACTCATTTTGACGAAGTTGGTGGCCAATCTGTCCTTGAGCACCGTGCAGCAGGTCGACGAGGCGATCAATTTCATCAAGCAGCTGAGTTAGCATTTTATGGTCCACACCGGGGGTGCTTTCGAGTCGCGTGAGTCCGCCGCTGATGCGCTCGAGCTCCATGATGACCTCCGTCTTCAGATCTGAACGACTGAAGATATTCAGCACATCCAGCAGTGATGCGAGCGTGGCTCGACTGTCCCATGCAGAGTCTCCCGGCAGGGTGTGGTCGATCTGTTGAAAGAGAAAATCGAGTCTTAAAAAGAGGCGAATTCTCTCATTCAGTGGCTGTTCGTATGTGATCTGCCTCATATTTTCCGATTAAGCTAGCTATCAGTTTCGCTTTGTTTTACAGATTGCTGAATATTAAGGATTTTTGTGGTCCCACTAAGGGCTCTATCGGCCCCATTGTCTATCACCTTAAGTAGAATGGCAAATTAGGCTGTTAAATGGCGCTCTCAGAGAGGTATTGCTGGTGGAGGGCCTCAACCTGCTGGCGCAGATGCTCCAGCCCCCCGTCATTTTGGATGATGTCGTCGGCAACTTTGAGTCGCGCGGCTCGGCTCGCCTGTGCTGAGATGATCGCTTCTACCTCTTTTTCCGACTGGTTGTCTCGTGCCGTTACCCGTTTGAGTTGTTCCGACTCAGGGGTGTCGATCACAAGAATACGGTCTGCGATCTCCATCTGCCCTGTTTCGACCAGCAGTGGAATGGCGACAATGCAGTAGGCGCTGTCGAGCGCTGCGATCTGGCGGGTCATCTCCTGGCGTATACGTGGATGCAGGATCGATTCAAGTTGCGCCTTGTTTTCTTCGTTGTTAAAGATTAGCTGGCGCAGCTTTGGGCGGTCGAGGTGCCCCTCCGCCGTCAGCACAGTTTGGCCAAACTGTGTCGCAATCTGGTTAAGTGCAGGTTCTCCCGGCCGAACCAGAAGCCGCGCGATTTCATCGGCATCGATGACTGGCGCGCCCAGTGATTCAAACAGTCTGCATGCAGTGGTTTTACCACTACCGATACCGCCAGTGAGCGCGACGACTAACATGAGATGTAAACGGCCTTTGTCTAACTAAAGACCCTATTTAGGGTGAGATGTTCATCCATGTCAAATATGACTGAACGATCTGCTCTCCCCACAGCAGCGTAATCCACCCTGCTGTGGCGAGATAGGGGCCAAAAGGGATCGGGATGTTTCTATCGCGGCCGCGCACCACAATCAGGCTGATGCCGACGGCGGCGCCAACGACTGAGGAGAGCAGGATGATGGGTAGCAGGGATTGCCATCCCAGCCAGGCACCGAACATGGCGAGCAGCTTAAAGTCGCCGTGTCCCATGCCCTCCTTGCCGGTGGTCATCTTAAACAGCATGTAGACCGACCAGAGACTCAGATAACCAGCGAGTCCACCGATGATTGCCGATTCGGGATCGGCAAAAAGCCCTGCCAGGCTAAGGCCTAGTCCGAGCCACAGGAATGGAAGCGTGATACTGTCCGGGAGTAGCTGGTGGTCAAAATCAATCACTGTCAGGGTGATGAGCGCCCATGTGAGTGACAGTGCGGCAGCGGCCTCCCAGGTGGGGCCAAAATGCCATGCGACAGTGATTGATAGCAGCGCGGTCACAGCCTCGATGACTGGGTAACGTACCGGGATATGAGTGTTGCATTCGCTACATCGACCTTTCAGCAATAGATAGCTGAGAACGGGAATGTTTTCTGTCGCCCTGATCTGGTGAAGGCATTTAGGGCAGTGTGAGTTCGGCGTGATCAGGTTGAACGGCTCTGATGTCGCCTCATTTTCTGCCTCATTCCCGAAGAGGTCGTTACACTGTGTATGCCACTCTTTTTCCATCATCACCGGCAGGCGCAGGATAACGACGTTTAGAAAGCTACCAACCAACAGCCCCAGGATACCGATGACTGAAATAAAGGTAGCTGGGCTGTCACTGAAAAGTTGTAGCATCATATGCGCTTTGATTGTGAACTAATTGTATTGACCGGAATAGCGATCACTTTTGGTTAGTTTAAACGACAGAGCCCATTTTAAAGATCGGTAGATACATCGCGATTACCAGACCACCAACGACGACACCGAGAAAGGCCATGATCAGTGGCTCCAGCAGGCTGCTGAGGCCGTCGACGGCATCGTCGACTTCCTCTTCATAGAAGTCCGCCACTTTGGCTAGCATGCTGTCGATCGAGCCCGCCTCCTCTCCGATCGCCACCATCTGAATCACCATGTTGGGGAAAAGCCCGGTGTTTTTCATTGAGCTATTGAGCGGATTACCGGTCGAGATCTCATCGCGCATCCTGAGGATACCTGATGCGTAGACGACGTTGCCTGCCGCACCTGAAACGGTGGTCATCGCCTCCACCAGTGGAACGCCGGCGGCGAACATGGTGGAAAGGGTGCGCGCAAAGCGGGCGATGGTCGCCTTGGTGACAATCGGGCCGATAATCGGCGCCTTGAGTGCAACCTTATCCAGCATGTGATTGAACTTTTTGGAGCGCCTCTTTGCCTGCATGAGTATATAAACGAAGCCTCCGGCACCACCGAAGATGGCCCACCACCACGCCTGGAAAAGTTCAGACAATTTGACCACAAATAGTGTGAGTGCTGGCAGGTCGGCGCCAAAGTTACTGAACATACTTTCGAATTGGGGGACCACAAAGATCAATAGAATGGCGGTGATGATGAAGGCGACAATCACGACGGCCACGGGATAAAACATCGCCTTTTTGATCTTGCTCTTCATCGACTCTGTTTTTTCTTTATAGGTGGCGATCTTGTCGAGTAGTGTTTCGAGGATGCCGGCGTGTTCACCCGCAGTCACGAGATTGACATAGAGCTCATCAAACTGCAGTGGATGTTTTGAGAGCGCATCGGCAAAGGTGTTACCGGCCTCGACATCGGCCTTGATCGTCATGATCAGCGTCTGCATCGCAGGGTTATCATGGCCCTTTCCGATGATGTCAAAGGACTGTACCAATGGTACGCCGGAGGCCATCATGGTGGACATCTGGCGGCTAAATAGCGAGATATCCTTGGCGGTGATTTTTCCTTTACTACCGCCGAAGAGCGGTTTTGGTTTTTTCTTCACCGTTTTAGGGACAATGCCCTGACGGCGCAGTTCAGCCTTCACCATTGCGGCGCTGGTGCTGTTGCTTTCGCCCTTGACCTTTGTCCCTTTGCGGTCGGTGCCTTCCCATATGAAGGTATCTTTAGTTGCGGTTTTGGTTGCCATTTGAGTTCCCTGAAATTATTCGGATGTAACGACGCGGTTGAGTTCTTCAAGGCTTAAGAGGCCCTGTTTGACCTTGAGCAGTCCTGATGCGTGCAGGTCGTCGACCCCCTCTGCCTTCGCCTGCTCTGCGAGTTGAATCGCATTGCCGTCCGCCATGATAAGTTTCCCCATCTCCTCTGAAATCGGCATTACCTGATAGATGCCGACACGCCCCTTGTAACCGTTGTTGCATTGATCGCACCCAACCGGTCCGTAAATGACAAGATCTTCGAGATCTTCCTCCTTGAACCCCTCTTTTAACAGAGCCTCGCGTGGGATATCAACCGGCTGTTTGCAGTGGCTGCATAGACGACGCGCGAGTCGCTGCGCAATGATCAGGCTAACTGCTGATGCGATGTTGAATGGCGCGATGCCCATATTGACCAGGCGCGTCAGTGTCTGGGGCGCATCGTTGGTGTGCAGTGTCGAGAGCACAAAGTGACCCGTCTGGGCCGCCTTGATTGCGATGCTGCCGGTTTCAATGTCTCGAATCTCACCCACCATGATGATGTCTGGATCCTGACGCAAAAAAGATTTTAGTGCCGACGGGAAGGTGAGGCCCGCCTTGGGGTTGACGTTGACCTGGTTGATGCCGGGCAGGTTGATTTCGGCCGGATCCTCTGCGGTCGAGATGTTGCGATCCTCGGTATTGAGGATGTTAAGCGCAGTATAGAGCGAGACCGTTTTACCACTACCGGTGGGCCCGGTCACCAGTACCATGCCGTAAGGTTTGTGGATGGCGTCCATGAAGAGTTTTTTCTGATCTGGTTCATAGCCGAGCGCATCGATCCCCAGTGTCGCACTGCTGGGGTCGAGGATACGCATCACGATCTTTTCGCCAAACAGTGTGGGGCAGGTGCTAACACGAAAATCGATCGCGCGTGTCTTTGAGATCTTCATCTTCATGCGGCCGTCCTGCGGCACACGGCGTTCCGAGATATCGAGTTGCGATAGCACCTTTATGCGCGCAGATATTTTATTGGTCAGCGCAATCGGCGGGGAGGCGACCTCCTGCAAAATACCATCGGTGCGAAAACGGACGCGGTAGACCTTTTCATAGGGCTCAAAGTGGATATCAGAGGCCCCTTTGTTGATGGCATCCAGCAGTACTTTGTTGACAAAGCGCACAATCGGCGTGTCATCGACCTCGGAATCATCATCTTCTGCCGCACCCGTTTCATCACCACCTGTAATGTCGATATCGTCCAGATCGGTATCATCCAGATCGTCCATGGTGGTATCTTGCTCATTAAGCACCTTTTCAATGATCCTGGCGAGTTTGTCCTCTTCAACCAGGATCGCTTCGGCGTTGGCGCCGACATTGAATTTGAACTCATCCAGCGCCTGCTGGTTGGTGGGATCGGAGACAGCCACAAAGAGCCGGTTGCCACGTTTGAAGAGTGGCAAGGCGTTGTGCTTCTGGATCATTTTATGATCGACCAGGCCGGTCGTGGCGACCTCAAGGTCCATGCTGTCGAGATCGAAAATCGGGGTGCCAAACTCCTGGGCGGCGGTATGGGCGATGCTACTGCTGTCGAGTAATTTATTATTTACAAGATAGCTAACCAGCGGCGTCTTTTTTTTGGTGGCCTGCTCCTGGGCCTCAAGCGCCTTTTCTTCTTCCAGCAGGCCATCCAGCACCAGTTTCCTGGCGAGGCCGCTGAGGTTAATGCTGGTCGCTGGTGTGCTCATAACTATAAGAATTATCTGGATTATCTTGTGGTATGAGAATTATCGGCTATGTCCGGCAATTGTTTAGGATGGGTGGTTAAACAAGACTTGACTCGCTTGAGGTTTTATTCCCTACTGCTTGCAGCATTAAAAGCATTGTGATGAAATCTTCAGATTTCGGGCAATTCCTCTAAATACCTCGTCCGCTTGTGACGGGATGTTTATTTAGAGTGCCCATAAATAATGAGTAATCACATCCATGCAACAGAGCGTGTTCCGTGACTAGTTGAGAAGAGAGGTGCAGAGCAATATATGTCTATTGACTGTTTATCATTTGTTTATTTGCAACGAAATAGTCTGAGCTGAGAGTGGAATCTTTTTTTGAACGTTTCAGATTTCTAAAAATCTCGATCCCCTACAGTTTCCAGTAGAGGACCGAGAGAGGCAGGACTGCTCTAGAAGCCAGTTTTAGCCTTGGTGCAGTTAGTACCAGAGGTTACGTAATTCCAGGTGATATCAGTAACGTTAACAGTGCCTGTTGCAGTGACGACACAAGCGCCTAAGGTGGCGTCACCCGTGATGGTAAATACAGCTGTGCCACCCGTGCCATTCGTGCTGGCGGTAAATGTGCCCCGGGCAAGGGTGATAGCTCCACCTGCTGCAGACGTTCCCATTACTACGCCGACTTCAGCATTAGTATCACAGGCCAGCGGGTCGCCTGCGTTTTCTTGAATACAGAGCGCGGTTGATGTTTTGATGGAAGCGAGAGCGGATGTACCATCTTGGAATTTAGCGCGTGTTACATAATCCTGGTATTGTGGAATCGCAATCGCAGCCAGAATACCGATAATGGCCACCACGATCATCAATTCAATCAGTGTAAAACCCTGTTGTGCTCTTTTCATGTTCATTCTCCTGAGTATAGTGTTTGTTTAACCCTGTTATGGCGCTGCTCTTTTCTCCATAAACAGGAGATATGCTTGCCTCGCACATTGGTATCTGCACGCTCCGTGCCAAACTTTAGTTTTTTGTGCGAGCAGTCCTGATTTGCCTGCTATGCGTCGGGTTATGTGATGGTTGTCACAATTATCACTGGTATACAGTATAATATAACAAACTAATTATGTTCGATAGTTGCTAAAAATTGTGAGCATTTTGAGCAGAATGTGTTCAATATCAGCAGTGGTGGTAGTGCGGTAATGAAGGTCATTGGGGGTTATAATCCCAGCTTTTTCATGCGGTAGCGCAGGGCACCGAATGAGATGCCTAACAGCTTTGCCGCAGCGGTTTTATTATAGCGGGTCTGTTCCAGTGCCTTTACGATGGTCTCCTTTTCCATGTCGCCGAGTAGCGGATCGAGAAGGGTGTTTTCATCCGTCTGTTCATGAGCTGCAGGTGCGTCTGCCGCCTGGCTGAGGGGCGAGTTTTTTGTTAACTGCAGGTCGCCCACGCAGATGTGGTTGTCTTCACACAACGTCATTGCGCGTTCCAGGATGTTTTCAAGCTCTCGAACATTGCCTGGAAAACTGTAGCTGCCCAGTGCCGCGATTGCTTCGTCGTTTAAAGAGGGGATGTCGAACCCCTCTTCTCGGGAAAGTTGTTCCAGTATATGAGTGATGAGCAGGGGGATATCTTCCGGGCGTTCACGCAGGGCTGGCGTCTGGAGTTCGATGACGTTGATGCGGTAGAAGAGATCCTGGCGAAATTTCCCCTCTTTGACCAGTTGTGCCAGATCTTTGTGGGTGGCGCTGAGGATGCGTACATCGACACTGGTCTCCTGGTGCGCCCCGACTGGGCGTACCGCCTTCTCCTGAATGGCGCGCAGCAGTTTGACCTGCATGTGCAGGGGGAGATCCGCGACCTCATCAAGAAACAGAGTGCCGCCGTCGGCGGCCTGAAAGAGGCCGTGTTTGTTGGTGGTGGCGCCAGTAAAGCTCCCTTTTAGGTGGCCGAAAAATTCGCTTTCCATTAACGCTTCGGGGATGGCGCCGCAGTTGACAGGGATAAAGTGTTTATCGGCACGTGCGCCCTGTTCGTGTATCAGACGGGCGGCGAGCTCTTTTCCAGTGCCAGACTCGCCACTGATGTGTACCGGGGCCTGGCTGCGCGCCAGTTTGGCGATGGTGTCGCGGGTGTTCTGAATGGCGGTGGAGTTACCCAGCAGAGCGAGCGTCGCCTCCTGGTCACTGTTCTGGTGTTTTGGGCTGAGCTTAAGTGCCGTGGTGACCAGCTTACGCAGCATGCCTAAATCGACCGGTTTGGAGACAAAATCGAACGCCCCTGCTTTAAGCGCCAGTACTGCTGATTCCATATTTCCATGGGCGGTAATAACGGCGGAGGGGATCTCCGGATGGCGATCCTGGATGTGTTGAACGAGGTCTATGCCGTTACCGTCAGGCAGTTTCATGTCGGTGAGGCAGAGATCGACATCGGGGTGTTGCAGCAGCACCTTTTTGGCTGCGATAACAGAATCTGCGGTGTGGCAATCGATCCCCATGCGCAGCAGCGTTAGTTCAAGCAGTTCTCTGATATCGGGTTCGTCATCGACTATCAGGGCGGTAGGTTGTGTCATGTTAGATTACCTGTCGTCTTCTAGGGTCGGCAAAGATGATGCGAAAACAGCTGCCGCCATCAGGGGTTGGAATATAGTTGAGGTGTGCCTGGTTTGATTCACACAGCTCCTGCGAAATATAGAGTCCGAGACCTGTGCCGTTTTCGGCGGTAGTGAAAAAAGGTTCGAATATATGCTCGGCAAGTGAGGGGGGGATGCCTTCACCATTATCGATAACCTCCAGATAGGGGCTGTTTGACTCTCTGGATAGTCCGCCTCGCAGCTGTAATATTGGCGGGGCGTTTTGATCGCCATGACGCAGCCCATTTTGGCAGAGGTTGATTAAAATCTGGTGTAGCTGGTTAGCATCAAAGCGGATGATGCTGATCTCATCTGTCAGGTTGAGCGTTATCTGTTCGCGCAGAACTTTCTCGGTGAGAGAGAAGTCGTCAACGAATGATTCCAGCCATTGTCTGAGGTCGATCTCCTGCGGGTTCGAACGATCCTTGCGGTTAAGCTGCATGATGTTTTCAATGATGGCGTTGATCCGTCTGGAATGATCCTGAATGATTTCGGTAAGGCGCTGTTCGCTTTTATCGAGTTGCGATGCTTCGGCGAGCAACTGCCCCGCATGACTGATCGCGCCAAGAGGGTTGCGAATCTCGTGCGCAATGCTGGCGGTGAGGCGGCCAAGTGATGCCAGCTTAAGCTGCTGCGCCTGCTGTGCGACGGCGGCCATGTCCTCAAGGAATATCAGTGTGCCAGAATCTTTTTTCTGCCCAAGCCGAGCAAATCTCGGCATGATGTTGAATGCTGTTTCTGGTGGTATGAAGGACTTTGCTTCGTCTTCAGGGTGGTGCCACCAGTGTTCTAATTGCAGGGTCAGCGGCTCGGGCAAGCTGTTTTCCACATCTCTATCCGATAGCATTTTTGCACCTAACAGATTGCGTGCTGAGGCGTTAATTAGCCGGATGTTTTTTTTGTGATCGAGCACAAGCACCCCTGTCTGCATTCGCTGAATGATGTATTCAGTCAGTTGCGCCATATTGGCCAGGTCAACGCCGCGCTTTTCTGCCAGCGCCTCACTTTCCCTGAGGCGTTTTACCAGTACCTGTGCAAGTATTGCGGTGGCAAAGAAGCCAGCGCCCAGGAGACCTGCCTGAGTGTAACTGGTATCCCATAGCGGTTGGCTCCATGAGGTGTAGATTTGCTCGGAAAGCAGAGCGAGCGTGGCGACCGATGCAAATACGATGGCGGCACGACCGACGATCAGCAGGCTTCCGCCTGCGACTGCAATCACCATCAGCATGCCGAGTCCGCTCTTTACCCCGCCACTGGCATGCATTAGCAGGGTGATCGCGGCGATGTCTACGAGAATGTGGCAGTAGACCTGCAGTTCGAAACGAGGAAACTGCTTCTTGATGGTTTGAATGTTTATCAGGCTGAATAACAGATAAATAAAACTGGTGCCAAAAAAGAGTGAAAAATCCTGGGTGCCCAGTGGGCCAGGGAGAATATCTCCAACACACAGGATGGTAGCAACGCCTGCTAGCAAAAGACGATAGATATTGAGGAGTCTCAGGGGTACCCAGGTGCTGTTTGGATTATTAGGCGTGATCACTATCTGTCCTGGTGTGCGCTGTCATTTGTCATGAGTTAGGCCGTATGTTGCTGTAGTCCAGTGATGAGCCTGGTTTTGGTCGCAGGTGCTGGTTTGTTTTCCGCGTGCTTTATGTTGGTCCAGCAATCGTGAGTTCAGTAGGCACTTCAGAGCCCTTCTGTCGGCTTAAGTCCTGTTGTAGCTATCGTCAGATGAAATGTTTTTATTAGTTTCCAAGTAGTTGGCGATTAATTGATGACTGTCTGGTATCTATCAATCGATTAATCTGGAGGCGATGGTGGCCTCTCTCTGGGGCCATATGGCCATTGTCCGGTTGCGGCTATTTCACCCCCTGTGTTTTCACGTTTGCTCTTTCCACAGCGCTCTTGTATCTTTTCTGGTATGACTAACCCTTTGATTTATCTTGCCTCTCAGTCGTCGCGTCGGCGCGAGCTGCTGCTCCAGATCGGGCTGGCGCATGAGCTGATTTCAGTTGAAATTGATGAAACGCCGCATCCTGGTGAGGGGTCTGAGCTGTATGTCACCCGTATGGCGCTGGAGAAGGCGCGTGCCGGGCGTGCCACGCTCTCTGTTGTCGACAGGCCGGTGCTGGGGGCAGATACCTCGGTGGTGATCGATGGTGAGCTCCTCGGCAAGCCTTGTGACGAGGAGGAAGCGCGCCGTATGCTGCAGCGCCTCGCAGGGCGCACCCATCTGGTGCTGAGTGGGGTCGCGCTGGTGGATGCGGAGAATGAAGAGAGTCGCCTCAGCGTCAGTCATGTCACCTTTCGCGAGATCAGTGATCAGGAGGGCTGCGACTATTGGCAGAGTGGCGAGCCGATAGACAAGGCGGGTGGATACGGGATTCAGGGGCTCGGTGCCGTGTTTATCGAGCGCCTGGAGGGGAGCTATTCAGGGGTGATGGGACTGCCACTGTTCGAAACGGCGGCCCTGGCGCGAGATTTTGGCATTCAGCTACCCATTTCGGGCGTAATCAGCGACAAATAGCGCTGCAAACATCGTCCCACTCATGTTTATTGCCCGCAAAAGGGGTACACTCCCTCAGTTACATATATATAGATCGCCGCCTTGATGGAAAAATGAGCAATGAGTGATGAGATACTGGTGAATGTGACACCGCAGGAGACGCGTGTTGCAGTCGTGGAAAACGGCCTGTTACAGGAGGTCTACATCGAGCGCAGCAGCAAACGTGGGCTGGTGGGCAATATCTATCAGGGCAAGGTGAGTCGCGTTTTGCCGGGGATGCAGGCGGCTTTTATCGAGATCGGGCTGGAGCGCACCGCGTTTCTGCATGTCTCCGATATCCAGCAGCCGGGAGGTGATAACACCGAAGGTGATGTTAACGGAAATGGTGAGAGCGGTGTCAGGCAGGAAGCGACGATTGAGTCACTGCTGCATGATGGGCAGAAGGTGATGGTGCAGGTGATCAAGGACCCGCTTGGCAGTAAGGGGGCACGGCTGACGATGCAGATCAGCATGCCCTCTCGCTATCTTGTTTTCATGCCCGCAATGAGCCATATCGGTATTTCGCAGAAGATCGAGGACGAGGCGGAACGCCAGCGTCTGCGCACGGTGCTTGAACGTGGTGTGGGTGACGCAGGTGGTGGGTACATTGCGCGCACGGCTGCTGAAGGTGTCTCGGATGAGGAGCTGCTGGAAGATATGGCGTTCCTGCGCAAGCTGTGGGTGTCGGTGAAAGAGCCAGAGCAGATGGCCAAACCGAGTAGCACAATGGTGCTCTATGAAGACCTGCCACTGGTGTTACGCATGCTGCGCGATTTTCCGGCTGAGCAGATCGATAAGATTCGGATCGACTCGCGCGAGGCCTACCAGCGCGCACACGACTTTGTGGCGCGCTTTATCCCTGAGCTGGCACCACGCACGGAGCACTACCCTGGCGAGCGGCCAATCTTTGATCTCTACTCGGTAGAGGACGAGATTCAACGGGCGCTGGAGCGCACCGTGCAGCTCAAGTCAGGTGGCCATCTCTGTATCGATCAGACCGAGGCGATGACGACGGTTGATGTCAATACCGGTGCCTTTGTGGGTCATCGCAATCTTGAAGAGACCATTTTTAAGACCAATCTTGAGGCGGCGCAGGCGATCGCGCGCCAGTTAAAGCTGCGTAACCTTGGGGGTATCATTATCATCGACTTCATCGATATGCATGAAGATGATCATAAACAGCAGGTACTGCGGGCGCTGGAAAAGGGGCTGGAGAGTGATCGCGCCAAGAGCTTTATCTGTGATGTCTCGCCGCTGGGACTGGTGGAGATGACCCGCAAGCGCACGCGTGAGAGCCTGGGCCATGTGTTGTGCGAACCCTGTTCGGTCTGTGGTGGAACCGGGTCGGTGAAGACGCGCGAGACCGTCTGTTTCGAGATCTTCCGTGAGTTGATGCGTGAAGCGCGTCAGTTCGATGCCAATAAATTCCTGCTGCTCGCCTCGCAGGAGGTGGTGGATCTGTTGCTTGATGAGGAGTCGACCAGCGTTGCTGAGCTGGAAGACTTTATCGGCAAACCGATTCAGCTGCAGGTTGAAACGCTTTATACCCAGGAACAGTTTGATGTGGTGTTGATGTAGTTCGCCCATGCGTATTGCATCCCCCGCTATTGAATGCATGACTGAAAATCTTTGCCAGTGATACGAGCAACCATAAACAAGTGCTGGATAGCCTTTGCGGTTTTCACGATTGTGATGGCCCTGTTGATTTCCAGTGCGCGCCTGTTGCTTCCCTATCTCGGCACCTTTCATGAGCAGATTGAAGAGACGATCAGTAGTGCGGTGGGTGCGCAGGTCGAAGTGCACTCCATTGACGCGGCCTGGCATGGCACAGGGCCGCTACTGAAATTTCGCGACGTGCGTCTGTTGAGTGGTGAGGATGAGCTACTCAATTTTGAGGGAGGCAGTGTTGGGATTGATCTATGGCAGAGCCTTCGCCGGGGTACGCTACAGTTTGGAAACCTGGTGGTGTCGGGGGTCGAACTGGAGATTTTCCGCGATGAAGCGGGCAAGATCGGTGTCGTCGGTTTTGAGGCTGCCGCAGCGCAACAGGATACCGGGGATGAACAGGCGCAGCGCAAGGCCAGTAATGAGCAGGCGTTGTTGCGCTGGTTGTTTGCACAGCAACGCATCGCGATTGAGTCGAGCGATGTTACCTGGCGTGACCTGAAGCAGGAAGGACGAGAGCTACACTTTTCCAATGTAGAGTTTGAGTTACGTAATCAGGGAAGACGCCATCAGTTAGATGGTGCTGCCGAGCTCCCGATCCATCTTGGGCGTACGCTCTCTTTTGCGCTGGATATAGAAGATGGCCTCGATTCCGACGGCGATCTGATTGATTCCGACAACAGCTGGAAGGTTCATGGGTATGTGGAGGGTGGTGCGCTACAGCTGGCGCAGTGGATGGAAGGACGGACGCCTTCCGGGATTCGTGTCGACGATGGCCAGGTCGAGGCGCGCCTGTGGGTTGAATGGCAGGGGGGGGCATTGCAGCGTGCTGAAGGGGAGCTTTCGCTCAGGCAGTTGTTGCTGACCCCCGTCGGAGCTGTCGGTGAGGCCGATACTCGCGAACCGATGAATATCGAGCTGATATCTGGTGCATATGCGTGGCAGCGACAGGCCGCCGGCTGGTCGCTCGCGATCGATAATTTTATGCTGGGTCGTGAAAACAGGATGTGGCCGCCGAGTCAGCTTGGTGTCGCGGCGGTAGGTCAGTTTAGTGAAGAGCTGAGTAATAATGACGAACAGATCATCGAGGCCAGGATAGGTTATGCGCGTATCGATGATCTCAATGCACTGCTGCAGATGAGCGATGTAGTGGATGGAGAGCTGCGACAAAAATTGCAGTCGTTTGCCCCGATGGGTGAGCTACGTGATGGCTATCTCCATTTTCGGCGAGCTACCGCTGATGAGCAAGAGCGCTATGTCGTGGCCGGCCGTTTTGAAGATGCTGGAATTGCCGCTGTCGGAAAACTGCCCGGTGCCAGTGGTGTCGATGGCAGTGTCAGAGTCGATAGTAGTGGCGGCTATCTGTCACTAAAGAGCGAGGATGCGATGCTCTCATTTCCGCGGCTTTTTCGCGATCCGCTTACGGTGACACAGGCGACCGGGGATCTCTACTGGCAGTCAAATAGCGAGGAGTGGAAGGTCGAGAGTCGATCGCTACAGCTTAAGAATGAAGATGCCGAGGTGGCGCTGGCGCTGGCCCTCAGAGAGGGCGAGGCGTCGCCAGTGATGGCGCTGCTGGCAGAGTTCAATGCCCCCAGTATCGCCAACACTTCGCGCTATCTACCAGTGGGCATTATGCCGCAGGCGAGTGTTAACTGGCTTGATCGCGCCATCGTCGATGGCGATGCCTCCGCCGGGCAGGCGATTTTCCTGGGGCCGTTCAATCGCTTTCCCTATGATGATAGCGATGGCCTGTTCGATATCCGTTTCAACCTGGTCGATGGCATTCTCGATTACGCCCCCGGCTGGCCACGGCTTGAAGAGATTGAGGCCGAGGTGATCTTCTCCGGCGGCGGAATGGCGATCAATGGGGTCGCCGCCAGGAGTCTCAACGCCGATGTCACGGAGGTGGCGGTTCGCATCGATGACTTTCGCGCACGGCCTGCACTGCTTGAGATCGATGGCAGGGCGCGGGGACATGCCGGTGATACCCTCGACTTTGTACGTCGCAGTCCGTTGAATAAGCGTTTTGGTACATTTGCAGAGGGTGTTGAGGTGACTGCCGGACGCAGCCTGCTTGATCTATCGCTCGACCTGCCGCTGGCAAAGTTGCCAGCAAAGGTGAATGGTACCGTGCGCTTTGAGGCGGCCGATTTTTATCTGGCCGACCGGGCAGTCGACATCCTCGATGTTCATGGTGATCTGCGATTCTCTGAAACGGGGATTGAGATCGAGACGATGCAGACACGTCTGCTCGGCATGGCAGCGGCACTGCATGCCACGACGAAGCCGGCCTCGCAGGGTGGCGATACCGTCATTGTCGCCGATGGAAGCGCCTCTGCGACAGATGTGCGGCGGCTGTTATCGAATAGTCTGCTGCAGCATCTCGATGGCGAGGCTGCGTGGCAGGCCCAGCTCACAATACCCGCCAGGGGGGCAGCGACGGACGGGGCCGCACTCAAAATCACCTCGGACCTGAAAGGCATGGCGGCCGCTTTGCCATTTCCGCTGGGGAAACGGGCAGATCAGTCCGAGGCGCTGGTGGTGGAGACCCGCTTCCCGCGTGCGCTGGATATTCCGCTGCAACTTCAATACGGTTCGCTGCTGCGCGGTCTTTTTGATGTTGATGAGACGATGGGACTGCAGCGCGGCGCGATTACCCTCGGTGGCGCAACACCGCAGTTGCCTGAGAACTTTCTGCTCCAGATCGATGGCAAGCTGCCTCATCTCACGCTGGATGGGTGGGTGCCACTGATTGAGGCGGTTCAGAAGGAGTCGGCGGGACGGCATACAACGCAGCGAGCCGCAGTTGAGATTGGGAGGCTTAGTCTGGAGATTGAACGGGCTGCCGCATTCGGCCATGACTTTCACTACACCTCGATCGACATGGAGAGGCACGCCGATGTGTGGCAGGGAGAGATCAGTAACCACCTGATGGGTGGGCAGCTGACAATACCGACAGACTTTGCGCGTGATTCGCTGGTGATGGCACTGGACTACCTGATCATGCCGGGGGCCACAGAAGAAGATCCCGTTGTGGCTGAAGGAGTAGCTGCTGATGAAGTGCAATCTAATGAAGAGGCCGATCCGCGTCGTCTGCCCTCAATGAAGATCGATAGCCGTTACTTCAGTTACGCGATGCAACCGTTGGGCACGCTACAGCTGCTTGCTACCAGACGTCAGGCGGGGTTGCATGTGGATCGGCTGCAGCTGAGCTCGGCGTTGATGGAGGCAACGGCGAGTGGTGACTGGGTGGCGGCGAATGATGAGCAGCACTCTTCGTTCAATATCAGGCTTAAGAGTGATGACCTTGGTGAGCTGTTGTCAGCATCTGGTTTTGCCGACACCCTGCGCAAGGGTGAGAGTGAGTTTGGCATCATCGCGCGTTGGCCCGGTGCGCCGATGGCCTTCGCGCTGGAGCGCCTCAGTGGTAATATGCATCTCAAGGTAGAAGATGGTCGGTTGCTGAATGTAGAGCCGGGGGCGGGACGGATCTTTGGCTTGATAAGTCTGCAGGCGTTGCCGCGCAGGTTGACACTCGACTTTAGCGACATGTTTAGAAAAGGGTTCAGTTTTGACCTCATGGAGGGAGACTTCGTGATCGATAACGGCGATGCGACCACCGAAAATTTTCGGGTTGTCGGGCCGTCGGCGACGATCACCACGACCGGCCGCGTAGGGCTGGCCGCCAATGATTACGATCAATATGTGGTGGTAGAGCCACATGTGGGGTCATCGCTGCCAATGGTGGGGGCGGTGGTTAGTAGTCTGGGTGCGGGTGTCGTCATCTGGGCGGCACAGAAACTGCTGAAGCTTGATGAGGTGGCGCAGGTGAAGTATCGCGTGACCGGGCCATGGGAGATGCCGGTGGTAACGCGTGAAGAGGTTGTGGTTTTCGACAAAGAAGCGGAGTGATCGTCACGCTGCCCCTGAAGAGAGAAGAAGAAAGGACGTTGTGCCAGTGAATGACAAAAAAACAGACGGCCATCTCGGTGGTGAAAACAGAGTGATTCAATTGCTGATTAAGAGGATATCTTTATGAGTCGCGTTGCTGCGATACAAATGGCTTCGGGGCCAAATATTGGGGCTAATCTGATTGAGGTGAAGCGCCTGATCGCGATTGCGGTAGAACAGAGAGCTGAACTAATCGTGTTGCCGGAAAATTTTGCGATTATGGGGCTGACTGAAGAAGATAAGGTGGGGCTCCGTGAGCAGGAGGGTGAGGGCCCTGTCCAGACCTTCCTTTCACAGCAGGCGAAAGATAATGGGGTATGGATTGTCGGCGGCACGATTCCGCTGGTCTCCAGTGATGACAGCAAGGTGTGCGCAGCTTGCCTGCTGTATGATGCGGAGGGTAATCAGGTCGCACGTTATGACAAGATTCATCTTTTTGATGTGCTGCTTGAGGAGAACAGGGAGAGCTATACTGAATCGCAGACCATTGAGGCGGGCGACCACTGTGTGGTTGTCGATACGCCGTTTGGCAGGCTCGGGCTGGCGGTCTGTTACGATCTACGCTTCCCGGAGTTGTTCCGCTTGTTGCTGGATCGGGGGGTGGAGATCATTGCGGTACCGTCCGCATTTACTGCGATTACCGGCCGCGCACACTGGGAGACGCTGGTGCGCGCGCGCGCGATAGAAAATCTCAGTTATGTGATCGCGGCAGCGCAGGGCGGCTACCATGTCAATGGGCGCGAGACTTACGGCGACAGCATGATCGTTGATCCATGGGGCGTTGTGCTGGATCGACTGGCAAACGGCTCGGGTGTTGTCTGTGCTGAGATCGATCCGACACGACTGGCACAGACGCGCCAGAATTTTCCATCGATAGCGCATCGCAAATTTTTTTGTGAGGCTAAGTGATGTTCATCAACAGGGATAGCTAAATTAATGAGTGTTCCAATGGATTCTTCGATTGATGGCGTGCAAGGGCTATTGCTCACGCCGAGCGGCCTGGGTGTGAGTGATCTTGAGCAGGTGCTCTCCGGTATCATGCGTCATGACGTTGACTACGCCGATCTCTATTTTCAGGCGAGCCGTTTCGAGTCGTGGACGCTGGAAGACGGTATCGTTACCGATGGTGTACACAGTGTTGAGCGGGGTGTCGGTGCCCGTGCGGTGAGTGGCGAAAAGAGTGGCTTTGCCTACTCCGACGAGATTGCACTGCCTGCGCTACAGGAGGCGGCTATTGCAGCGCGTGCCATCGCACGTCAGGGAGCAGATAAGCGAGTACAGGCGTGGTCGCGCACAGAGGGACATCATCTCTATTTGCCAAACGACCCACTCGGCAGTCTGAATGATAAGGCGAAGATTGACCTGCTGGAGATGCTTGATCGTGAGGCACGCAAGCTCGACCCACGCGTTAAGCAGGTGATTGCATCGCTTGCCGGTGGTAATGACGTGATACTGCTCGCGGCGAGCGACGGCACCTATGCCGCCGATGTGCGACCACTGGTGCGACTCAATGTTAGCGTCATCGTCGAGCAGGATGGGCGACGCGAACAGGGGAGCTCGGGTGGTGGTTGTCGGCGTGACTACCACTATTTTATCGATCAGGAGCGCGGCCTCGGTTATGCCAAAGAGGCGGTGCGCCAGGCGCTGATCAATCTGGAGGCACAGGATGCACCGGCCGGTACGATGCAGGTAGTGCTCGGATCAGGCTGGCCGGGAGTGTTATTACACGAAGCCATCGGGCACGGGCTTGAAGGTGACTTCAATCGCAAAGGGACATCGGCCTTTTCCGGGCGTGTGGGTGAGCATGTCGCCTCCGATCTCTGTACGGTCGTCGATGACGGAACATTGGAACACCGTCGTGGTTCGTTGAATATCGATGACGAAGGGGTGCCCTCTGAAAATACCGTACTGATCGAAAACGGCGTGCTCAAGGGGTATATGCAGGACAAACTTAATGCACGCCTGATGGGGGTCGCCTCCACCGGCAATGGTCGACGCGAATCCTACGCCCATCTGCCGATGCCGCGCATGACCAACACCTACATGCTACCGGGCAAACATGCACCGGAAGAGATCATCGCGTCGGTCAGGAACGGCCTCTATGCGGTCAACTTCGGTGGCGGCCAGGTGGATATCACCTCCGGCAAGTTTGTCTTCTCTGCCAGCGAGGCCTATATGATTGAAAACGGCAAGGTCACTTACCCTGTGAAAGGGGCGACGTTGATCGGTAACGGTCCCGATGTGTTACAGCGGGTGACGATGGTGGGTGATGACCTCGCGCTTGATGCCGGTGTCGGTACCTGCGGTAAAGATGGCCAGAGCGTGCCCGTTGGGGTGGGTCAACCAACGATGCTGGTCGATGGCCTCACCGTTGGAGGGACCAACGTATGAGTCACGATATTGCAGCGGTACAGGCATCACTTGAAGCGGTTGCTGAGCAGGTGTTACAGCTGGCGAAGGGGCAGGGGGCGACCGCAGCCGAGGCGGCGCTGAGTGAAGAGTCCGGCCTGTCGGTCAATGTGCGTCTCGGCGAGGTCGAGACAATTGAGTTCAATAAGGATAAAGGGGTTGGTATTACGGTCTATTTTGGCAAGCGCAAAGGGAGCGCGAGTACCGCCGATTTTTCTGCCACAGCACTCGAAGAGGCGGTGCGCGCTGCCTGCAGTATCGCCACATTCACCGCGGAAGACCCCTGTGCCGGACTGGCCGATGCCGACCGCATGGCAACGGATATCCCTGATCTTGATCTCTACTATCCGTGGGACGTGACCCCTGAAGCGGCGATTGAACTTGCCAGAGAGTGTGAAGATGTGGCGCGAGGATTTGATGCGCAGATCTCGAATTCTGAAGGGGCGGGGATCTCCAGCCATCAGGGAACGCGGATCTACGCCAACAGTCACGGCTTTGTCGGTGGCTACTCCACTACGCGCCACAGCATGAGCTGTAGTGTCATCGCCGAAGATGAAAACGGTATGCAGCGCGATTACTGGTATTCGGTGGCGCGTGATCGCAATCAACTGGAGACGGCGACCGAGGTCGGCAGAAAGAGCGCACAACGTACGTTGCAGCGTCTTGGTGGGCGACGAGTCGACACCTGTAAGGTGCCGGTGCTGTTTGCCGCCGACGTGGCCGGCAGCCTGGTTTCTCATATGATTACAGCGATTCGTGGTGGCAGTCTCTATCGTGAATCATCCTTTCTGCTCGGCAGGCTTGACGAGCAGATATTCCCCGAGTTTGTCCATATCCACGAGCAGCCCCATATGAAAAAGGTGCTCGGCAGTGCGCCGTTCGATAGTGAAGGGGTTGCCACCTATGCGCGTGATCTGGTGCGTGATGGGGTGTTGCAGGGCTACGTGCTCGACAGCTATGCGGCGCGCAAGCTCAGTATGGAGAGCACCGGTAATTCGGGCGGTGTGCATAATGTATTGATCGAACCGGGTGAGCTGGATCAGCAGGGGCTGTTGCGCGAGATGGGCACAGGGTTGCTGGTAACCGAACTGCTCGGCATGGGGGTCAACATCGTGACCGGTGATTATTCACGCGGTGCGGCCGGTTTCTGGGTCGAGAATGGCGAGCTCGCCTATCCGGTTGAAGAGATCACCATCGCCAGTAATCTCAGCGATATGTTCAGGCAGCTACAGGCGGTGGGCAGTGATGTCGACCGTCGTGGCAACATCAAGAGCGGTTCGTGGCTGATCGATGCGATGACCGTTGCCGGGACATGATTAATCAAAAGTAATCTCTTCATAATCTAATTAAAAATCCATGACGGGTATTAATGATAATCTGGTAGAGGCGCGCGGACTGACCTTTCAGTTCGGTTCACGCGTGATCTTCGACGGCATCGACCTCGACCTGCAGCGAGGCAAGGTGACTGCGATCATGGGGCCGAGCGGCACCGGCAAGACAACGTTGCTACGGCTGATCGGCGGTCAGATCCGCCCCACCGCAGGCACCATTCATGTCGATGGCCAGGAGGTGCCGCGGCTTTCGCGGCGCGACCTGTTCGAACTGCGCAAGCGCATGGGGATGCTGTTTCAGAGTGGTGCGCTGCTCACCGATCTCTCGGTGTTCGATAATGTCGCCTTCCCGCTGCGCGAACACACCGGTCTGCCGGAGACGATGGTGCGCGATCTGGTGTTGATGAAACTTGAGGCTGTAGGGTTACGCGGCGCGCAACGACTAATGCCGAGCGAACTGTCGGGTGGCATGGCGCGACGTGTCGCGCTGGCGCGGGCGATTGCACTCGACCCGATGATGATTATGTATGATGAGCCGTTTACCGGGCAGGACCCGATCTCAATGGGGGTGCTGGTGAAGTTGATTCGTGATCTGAACGAGGTGCTGGGGTTGACCAGTATCATCGTCTCGCACGATGTTGCCGAAGCCTCACAGATCGCCGACTATATCTATGTGCTGTCGCAGGGGATTGTAGTGGGGCAGGGAACGCCGGCGGAGCTGCACGATTCCGATTCGGAGTGGGTGCGCCAGTTTATGCAGGGGACGCCCGACGGGCCGGTACCGTTCCACTACCCGGCGGAAGACTACGCCGCAGAGCTGCTGTCGCGTGAGGATGGGCGATGAACGCTTTTCAGCAGCTGGGTCATAATGCGTTGACGATGTTTCAACGGTTGGGACGTGCGAATCTTTTTTTGCTGGCGGTGCTCGCCGGGGTGCCATCACTAGTGATGCGTCTGCGGCTGCTGATTCAGCAGCTCTATTCGGTAGGGGTGTTGTCGCTGGTGATCATCGTCGTGGCCGGGTTCTTTGTCGGTATGGTATTAGGGCTGCAGGGTTATAATATACTGGTTGATTTCGGTTCTGAGCAGTCGCTCGGAATGATGGTGGCGTTGTCGCTGGTGCGCGAGCTGGGGCCAGTTTTTTCGGCACTGCTGTTTGCCGGGCGCGCCGGTTCGGCACTGACCGCCGAGATTGGACTGATGAAGGCGACCGAACAACTATCCGGTATGGAGATGATGGCGGTCGATCCATTGAAGCGGGTGGTGGCGCCGCGTTTTGTTGCCGGGGTGTTATCGATGCCGCTGCTGGCTGCGATATTCAGTGCGGTCGGCGTGATGGGCGGTTATTTTGTTGGGGTCGGGCTGCTCGGTGTCGATGAGGGTGCCTTCTGGTCACAGATGCGAAGTAATGTGGACTTTCATGACGACATTATGAACGGCGTGATCAAGAGCGTTGTCTTTGGCACCGTGGTCACCTGGATTGCAGTGTTTGAGGGGTATGATGCGGTGCCGACCTCAGAAGGGGTGAGTCGAGCTACGACACGTACTGTAATTTACTCATCACTGGCGGTACTGGGACTTAATTTTATTTTGACCGCTTTAATGTTTGGTGAGGAATAAGGGATGTTGCGATGCAAAACACACGACTGGTAGAGACACTTGTGGGGATCTTTGTCGCGGCGGGGATTGCGGCGCTCTTTATGCTGGCGATGAAGGTGAGTAACCTCAACGCCTTCTCCGATGTCGAGGGATATGAGATCAGGGCCAAGTTTGAAAATATCGGCGGCCTCAAGGTGTTGTCGGCAGTCAGTGTCGGCGGGGTGCGGATTGGGCGCGTCTCCGCAATCGACTTTGATCAGGAGTATTACGAGGCGGTGGTAACGATGGCGATCGACCCAAAATACAATCGCCTGCCAACCGACACCTCGGCGAGTATCTTCACCTCGGGACTGCTCGGTGAGCAGTACATCGGTTTTGAGCCGGGCGGCGAAGAGAAGTATCTACAGCATGGGGATGAGATTACGTTGACCCAGTCGGCGATGGTGATGGAGCAGATCATCGGTCAGTTCCTGTTTAGCAAGGCGTCGGAGGGGGCGAGCGAATAATGCGTATGCGCTGGTTACTGGCAATGGGGCTGGGTTCGATGGCGTGTGTTTCTTCTCTGTTTGCCAGTGAACCTGCTACGGCTGTTACTCTTTCGCTGGACGATGCGGTCGAACGCGCGCTGGCGACTGACCCGCGTATCGAAGAGCGCCAGCGCCTGGTTGATGCAGCGCGCGCACTACTGCAGGAGGCCGAAGGGAGCGATGACCTGATCTTTGATGTGAACGCCTTTATCGGGCTGACGACCAAGATAGATGGCGGTTTCTTTGCGGCCGATGGCACCACGCCGCGTTCCGATAAGTATGAATATAATGGCCTCACGACGTGGTCTTCGGTGAGTTTCAGTATCATTAAACCGCTCTACACCTTTGGCAAGATTGAACACTTTGCAGATGCCGCTAAGGGCAATATCGCCGTTAAGCAGGAAGATGTGCGGATCCAGCGTGCCGATACCGTCATCGATGTAACGCGTGCCTATTACGGTTACCTGGCGGCGCGCGATACCCGCTACCTGTTCGAGGATGTGGAGAAGCGTCTGCAAAAGGCTCTCGATCTGGTGGAGCGCTGGCTCGAAGAGGATAAGGGCGATGTGCGACAGGCGGATCTCTATGCGTTGCAGAGTGGTTTTGCGATGGTGAGACGTTTTCACGCCAGGGCGGAATCGATAGAGGCGATTGCACTGTCTGGGCTGAAGATGTTGACCGGCATCAGTAGCGGCGCCGAACTTGAGCTGGCCGATAGCCGCATCCGCCCGGTCGATCTACCGCAGGAGACACTTGAGGAGTTGCAGCAGAAGGCGCTGGCGCGACGTCCCGAGATGATGCAGCTGGAGGCGGGACTGCAGGCGCGGCGATCACTGGTGGCGGCACAGCGTGCGGGCAAACTGCCCAACCTCTATGCCGGGCTGGCCGGCACGGCGTCGTTTGCGCCCGGGCGAGACAAGCTGAAGAACCCGTATATATATGATCCATTCAACGACTACGGCGCTACGCCGCTGATCGGCGTTAAATGGAACTGGGCGAGCGGTGTCCAGACGGCACAAGTTGCAAAGGCGAATGCGGAACTGGCGGCATTGCTCGAGAAGTCTGCCTTTGCGCAGCAGGGGATTCCATTTCAGGTCACAGAGCAGTATTACAATGTGCAGGGACACCACAAGGCGGTGACCGAGCTGGCGCAGGGGAGCCGAGCGGCACGGCGCTGGATGACGAGTCGCTATTTTGATTTCGAGTCCGGCTTTGAAGAGGCCGAGGCGATACTGGCCGCATTTCAGGGATACGTGCTGGTCTATAGCGATTATCTGATGGCGGTGAACGACTACAATATGCATGTGGCGCGTCTGCGTTATGTGACAGGAGACTATTTATGAAACGGATGTCTTTGATCATCTCTCTGTGGCTCTTTTCTTTTTTACCGATCGGAGCGGCAGGCGCCAATGCCCCCGCGCAGCAAATGGTGATGGAGACGACCACCGAGATGCTGTCGTTGATCGAGGCGGAACGGGAGAAGATCAGGGCGCGGCCGGTCTATATCTATGAGCTGGTTGAGGGGGTTGTGTTACCACACTTTGACTTTGAACGGATGGGGCGTCTGGTGCTCGCCAAACACTGGCGCAAGGCAAATAAGCAGCAGCGCGAGCAGTTCATCAAGGAGTTTAGTTTTCTGCTGGTGCGCACCTATGCGACTGCAATGATGGATTACACCGGTCAGGAGATTATCTACCTGCCGTTCCGCGAGGGCAAGGACAAGGGCGATGTGGTGGTGCGCACCGAGGTCGATCAGAAGGGCGGTTTTCCGATTCCGATCGATTACAGCCTCCACTTTAAAGAGGGAGAGTGGAAGGTCTATAACGTCAAGATCGATGCCGTGAGCCTGGTGCAGAACTATCGTACCACCTATTCCGGCGAGATCCGTAAATTGAAGGGGATCGATGGTCTGATTGCGCAGCTGAAGAAGAGTAATGAGGACGCGCGTAATGGCCACTAGTGCCATTGAATCTCGCATTGAATTGACGGATGACGGGGTGTTTCTACTCAGCGGCGAACTCAGTTTTGCCTCGGTGCCGGGGCTGCTGCGTGAAGGTCGGCAACGGCTGATCAAGCGGGGTGCATCTGACGCTACCATCACCGTGGATCTACAGGGGGTGAGTCGCACCGACAGTGCCGGGCTCGCGTTGCTGGTGGAGTGGACGCGTGATGCTCGCCGACAGGGGGGGGAGATTGCCTTTCTAAATATCCCGGCGCAGATGGCGGCGCTGGCCCGCCTGAGTGGCCTTGAAGGGGTGCTGTCGCTATCGCTCACGCAGGCGTGACCCGCATAAATTCGTAGAAGCACTTCAAATAGTCCCTCTAGTGCCTGAATCGTCTCGTTTCGCGGCAATTTCTGGTACCATAGCGCGATAATTTATCCATAATATACTGATAGCAGTGGGCAACTGACGGCTGTCGATTGAGAGTTTTTGATGCAGATTGATGAAATTAAACAGATGATTGAAGCGGGATTGCCCGGTAGTCAGGTCAGCGTGACTGGTGACGGCTCCCATTTTGAGGCGCTGGTGATAAGCGAGGCCTTCGAAGGGAAGGGGATGTTACAGCAGCACCGCATGGTCTACGCCACATTGGGTGAGAATATCGAAAACGCGGCGATCCACGCCCTCTCGATGAAGACCTATACACCTGAGCAGTGGGACGAGGCGCAGAAACGCAGGGTGCTTTGATCGACGTTGGGATTGATGCTGGATCTTATTTGGGATCACAGCAAAATCGGGATCCCCACCGCTTTGTTTTATTTCTACGATATTTGATAAAGATTAATAATGGATAAACTGATTATTACCGGCGGAACGCAGCTCAATGGTGCGATTCGAATGTCTGGCGCAAAAAATGCGGCACTGCCGATCCTGGTGTCGACACTACTCGCCGATGAGCCGGTAACGGTCTGCAATGTGCCGCATCTGCACGATATCACGACGACGATGGAGTTGCTGGGGCGCATGGGGGTGATCCTCAGCGTTGGCGATAACATGGAAGTGGAGGCCGACGCCTCTGGTATCTCCAACTATCACGCGCCGTATGAGCTGGTGAAGACGATGCGGGCATCGATCCTGGTGCTTGGTCCACTGCTGGCGCGCTTTGGCGAGGCCGATGTCTCATTGCCGGGAGGCTGTGCGATCGGGACCCGTCCAGTTGATCTGCATATCCATGCACTGGAGGCGATGGGGGCGGAGATCGTCGTTGAGGGCGGTTATATCCGTGCGCGTGCCGACCGCCTGACAGGGGCGCGTATCTTTATGGATATTGTCACCGTGACCGGCACCGAAAATATCATGATGGCGGCGACCCTCGCGGATGGCACCACCGTGATTGAAAATGCGGCGCGCGAACCGGAAGTGGTCGATCTCGCCAACTGCCTCAACAACATGGGGGCGAAGGTTAGCGGTGCGGGTAGCGATACGATTACAATTGAGGGTGTCGAGCGCCTTGGTGGTACCCGCTATGCGGTGTTGCCTGACCGGATCGAGACCGGCACCTATCTGGTGGGCGCGGCGATTACGGGTGGTAAGGTGCGGGTGCGCGATACCCGCCCCGATATTCTCGATGCAGTGCTGGCCAAGTTGCAGGAGGCGGGGGCAAAGATCACCACCGGGGATGACTGGATCGAACTTGATATGGAAGGCAAACGCCCCCGGGCAGTGGATATCAGGACCGCGCCATACCCGGCATTCCCGACCGATATGCAGGCGCAGTTCACCGTGCTGAACTCGGTTGCCGAGGGGACCGGTACTATCACCGAGACGGTCTTTGAAAATCGTTTTATGCATGTACCGGAGCTGCAGCGCATGGGGGCCGACCTGAGGCTTGAAGGCAACACCGTGGTCTGCGTCGGCATTGAGACGCTGACCAGCGCCCCGGTGATGGCGACCGACCTGCGTGCCTCGGCCAGTCTGGTACTGGCGGGCCTGGTGGCGGAGGGCGATACTGTTGTCGATCGCATCTATCACATTGATCGTGGTTACGACTGCATCGAGGAGAAGCTCGCGCTGCTCGGTGCCAGGATTCGCCGTGTGCCCGACTAGTACTTGAATGAAAGCAGATTGAAAAAATGAGTTCAACCATTACCATCGCCCTGTCGAAGGGCCGCATCTTTAAAGAGACCCTGCCGTTGCTGGCGCACGCCGGCATCATTCCGGCCGACGATCCGACCACCAGTCGCAAACTGATCCTCGATACCAACCTCGATGATGTGAAGCTGGTGGTGATCCGCGCTTCAGATGTGCCGACCTTTGTGGAGTATGGCGCGGCCGATATGGGAGTAGCCGGCAAGGATGTGCTGGTCGAATATGGTGGAGATGGCCTCTATGAACCGCTCGATCTGAAGATCGCCAGGTGCCGCATGATGGTAGCGGGACCGAAAGATGGCGTCGTCGATGAGAGTCGCATGCGCATCGCGACCAAATATGTCGAGACCGCCAAGCGTTACTTTGCGGCGCAGGGCAAGCAGGTTGAGATCATCAAACTGTATGGCGCGATGGAGCTGGCGCCGATCGTCGGTCTGGCAGATCGCATCGTCGATGTCGTCGATACCGGTAATACTCTGAAGGCCAACGGACTGGTCCCGATGGATCACATCGCCGATGTCAGTTCCCGCCTGATCGTTAACAAGGCATCAATGAAGATGAAACATGAGCGTGTTAAACGCTACATCGATCTGATTGCCGAAGCGGTTGCCGCGAAAGGCTGAAGTCCGGCAGGATTGATTAATGCCCTAAATGATTAATATTGAGAACTCAGTTAGTTTGCTGCGTGACTTGATGGAGGTGGCCCGTGGTTAATATTGTACGTCTGGATGCTGCCGCATCCGATTTCAGAAGCCAGCTTGATAAGCGTCTGGCGTGGGAGAGTGTCTCCGATGACGCCGTGAACAGGATCGTGCGCGATATCCTGGTCGATGTGCGTAAACGCGGCGATGCTGCGGTGGTCGAATACACCAACCGTTTTGATCGTCTCACCGCTGCTGATATGGGTGCGCTGGAGATCCCGCTGGCGCGTCTCAAAGAGGCACGCGCATCTATTGATGCGACGTTGTGCAATGCGCTGGAGCGGGCGTCTGAACGCCTTTTTGCCTATCACGAACATCAGAAGATGGCGTCATGGTCCTATACCGAGGCCGATGGCACGATGCTGGGGCAGCAGGTGACACCGCTTGATCGCGTGGGGCTCTATGTCCCCGGCGGCAAGGCGGTCTATCCGTCATCGGTTTTGATGAACGCGATCCCGGCCAGGGTGGCGGGTGTTGCAGAGCTGATTATGGTGGTGCCGACGCCCGATAATGTGGTCAATGATATGGTGCTGGCGGCAGCCGACATTGCCGGCGTTGATCGTGTCTTCACCATTGGTGGGGCGCAGGCGGTGGCAGCGCTCGCCTATGGCACTGAGTCGATCCCGCAGGTCGACAAGATTGTCGGCCCCGGCAATATTTATGTCGCGACCGCCAAGGGGATGGTGTTTGGTACCGTCGGTATCGATATGATCGCCGGTCCTTCCGAAATCCTGGTGATCAGCGACGGCGAGACCAACCCCGACTGGATTGCGATGGATCTCTTTTCGCAGGCCGAGCATGATGAGGATGCGCAGTCAATCCTGGTCTCACCCGATGCAGCACACCTCGAAGCGGTGCAGCAGAGCATCGAAAAACTCCTGCCGACGATGGAGCGTGCTGAGATCATCCGTCACTCACTGGAGGCGCGGGCCGCCTTTATCAAGGTGGCCGATCTCGACCAGGCCGCCGAGGTGTCGAACATTGTCGCACCGGAGCATCTGGAGCTGTCGGTCGAACAACCACAGCCGTTGACGAAAAAGATCCGCCACGCCGGCGCGATCTTCATGGGGCGCTACACCGCAGAAGCGGTTGGCGACTACTGTGCCGGCCCCAACCATGTGTTGCCGACTTCGCGCACGGCCCGTTTTTCATCGCCGCTGGGGGTCTATGATTTCCAGAAGCGCTCAAGCCTGATTATGTGTTCGGCGGAGGGCGCCTCAACACTGGGCAGGACGGCATCGTTACTGGCGCGTGGCGAAGGGCTCACGGCGCACGCTCGCTCTGCCGAATACCGCATCAAGGATGAGTGATTTAGCCCCGTCGATGGCACTATTATTAATTTTCATATAGCCTGTTTGTCGCATGTTCGGTGAAAAGTTCACATAGCTGTCACTTTTCTCAACAGACAGATAAGAGTATGCTTAACAGCAAGCTGCGATGTACGCAGCCTGTAAGGAGAATTTAAATGACTGCGCGTAAGGCCACAGTCACCCGTAACACCTCAGAAACCCGCATTACGATTTCCATCAATCTCGATGGAACCGGCGTCGCAAATTTTGAAACCGGCGTCCCGTTTCTTGACCACATGCTTGATCAGGTGGCGCGTCACGGCCTGATCGATCTCGACATTAAGGCCGATGGTGACCTGCACATCGATGCCCACCACACCGTGGAAGATATCGGCATTACACTGGGGCAGGCGTTGACCCAGGCGCTCGGTGATAAACAGGGTATTCGTCGTTACGGCCACGCCTATGTGCCGCTCGACGAGGCATTGTCGCGTGTTGTGATCGACCTCTCCGGTCGGCCGGGGCTGCAGTATCACGTCGACTATCCGCGTGCCCGTATCGGTGCGTTCGATGTCGATCTGTTTCAGGAGTTTTTCAACGGTTTTGTCAATCACGGACAGGTGACACTGCACATCGACAGCCTGCGCGGCAAGAATGCACACCACGTTGCCGAGACTATCTTCAAGGCGTTTGGACGTGCACTGCGAGTGGCCATCGAGGCCGATGCACGCATGGCCGGTATCCTCCCATCAACCAAGGGACATCTGTAATTCGATTTGAACGGTACATATCAGATTGATCAACACATGTAGAGGTTTGGATTAGAGGTATGGCAACAGTCGCAGTCATTGACTATGGAATGGGTAACATCCGTTCTGTCTCAAAGGCGCTGGAGCATGTCAGCGATGATAAAACGCAAGTGGTGGTTACCCATGAGGCCGAACAGGTGTTGCGTGCCGATCGTGTGGTGCTACCCGGTGTTGGTGCGTTGCAGGACTGCGTCAGTGAACTCAAACGGCTGGGGATGGATGAGGTGATCAGGGAGACGGTGAAGAACAGGCCGTTTCTGGGGATCTGCCTCGGGATGCAGGCGCTGCTCGATAGCAGTGCTGAGAACGATGGCACACCTGCGCTGGGCATCATCCCCGGTGAGGCACGCCACTTTGCCGATCAGCTACGCACCCTCCCTGGTACAGGTGGGCTCAAGGTGCCGCACATGGGGTGGAACCAGGTACATCAGGTAAAGGCGCACCCAATGTGGGACGGTATTGCACAGGATAGCCGCTTCTATTTTGTGCACAGCTTCTATGTGGCCCCCGCCAGTGACAGTGTGGTGAGTGCCACCACTCCATACGGTTTTGACTTCACCTCGGTGATCGACCAGGAGAATGTTTTTGCAGTACAGTTTCATCCAGAGAAGAGTCAGCATGCAGGACTTGCGCTGTTGTCTAATTTTCTGAACTGGGATGGAAGCAGTTAATGACAACCATGAAAATCAATTTGTTTGAGGAACAATCATGTTAATGATACCTGCCATTGATCTTAAGGATGGGAAGTGTGTACGGCTGCGTCAGGGGCGCATGGATGACGATACGGTATTTTCCGATGACCCGGTTGCGATGGCGGGGCGTTGGGCCGAGGCCGGTGCGCGGCGTCTACATATCGTTGACCTCAACGGTGCGATTGAAGGTGAGCCACAGAATGCCAGTGTGATTCATGAAATCGCCGATGCCTATCCTGATCTGCCGATCCAGGTTGGTGGAGGTATTCGTGATGAAGATACTATTCAGGCCTATCTGGAAGCGGGCGTCAGCTATGTAATTCTCGGTACCAGCGCGGTCAATGAGCCACACTTTGTCGGTGATGTCTGCAGTGCGTTTCCAGGGCATATCATCGTTGGGCTCGATGCCAAAGATGGCAAAGTGGCGATCAACGGCTGGTCGAAGCTGTCGCATCACGACGTGATCGACATGGCGCAGCACTTTGAGCGTGATGGGGTTGAGGCGATCATCTACACCGATATCAGCCGCGACGGCATGATGGGTGGGGTTAACATCGAGTCCACCGTGGCGCTGGCGCAGGCGATTACCATTCCGGTAATTGCTTCCGGCGGTGTTACCAGCCTTGACGATATTCGTGCACTGGGCGCAGTTGCTGAAGAGGGTGTTATGGGCGCTGTGATCGGTCGTGCGCTCTACGAAGACAGCATCGACTTTGCCGAGTGTCAGAAGCTGGCAGACACCTTTGCCAAATAGCATATTTAGATAGCAAGCAGGTCTAGCATGAGTCTCGCTAAACGGATTATCCCCTGCCTCGACGTCGATGACGGTCGTGTTGTTAAAGGGGTGCAGTTTGTCGATATCCTCGATGCCGGTGATCCGGTTGAGGTGGCGCGTCGCTACGATGAGCAGGGTGCCGATGAACTGGTCTTTCTCGATATCACCGCCAGCTCCGATGAGCGCGAGACGATGGTGCATGTGGTCGAAGAGGTGGCGAGTCAGGTCTTTATTCCGTTGACGGTGGGTGGCGGCATCCGTGAGCTGAATGATATTCGTCGCATGCTCAACGCCGGGGCCGACAAGGTCGGCATCAATACCACCGCGGTCAACAATCCCGACTTTGTTCGCCAGGCGGCGGAACGTTTTGGTTCACAATGTATTGTCGTGGCGATCGACGCCAAGCAGGTCGCTGACGACAAGTGGGAGATCTTCACTCATGGTGGGCGCACGCCGACCGGCATCGATGCGGTCGAGTGGGCAATCAAAATGGCGGAATACGGCGCCGGTGAAATCCTGCTAACCAGCATGGATCGTGACGGCACGCGGGATGGCTACGATCTCGCGTTGACTCGTGCGATCAGCGAAGCGGTGCCGGTGCCGGTGATCGCCTCGGGCGGTGTGGGTACGCTGGAGCACCTGGTCGACGGCATCATTGACGGCAAGGCCGACGCGGTGCTTGCTGCGAGTATTTTTCATTTCGGTCATCACACGGTGCAAGAGGCAAAGGATGTGATGTCGGCGCGCGGCATTGAGATGCGGGCGCTTGATGTCTGACTGGCTTGATGAAGTGAAGTGGACCAGTGACGGACTGGCGCCCGCGATCGCGCAGGATGCCGCAGATAACAGCGTGTTGATGGTGGCGTGGATGAACCGCGAGGCGCTGGCACTGACCGTTGAAACTGGTCGTGCCGTCTACTGGTCACGTTCGCGTCAAAAGCTGTGGCACAAAGGTGAGGCGTCCGGTCATCAGCAGATTATCAAAGAGATCCGGCTCGATTGCGATAACGATGTGATCCTGCTCAAGGTCGAACAGCTCGGCGGCATCGCCTGCCACACGGGTCGTCACGACTGCTTCTTTAAAATCTACCGCGATGGTGAGTGGGTAGAAGTTGAGCCGGTACTGAAAAATCCTGACGAGATCTACCGCTAGTCTTTCCTGATTGGGCTGCATTACGAGCCGTGGCGCCACTCACTGTTGCTGAAGCCCTGATTTATTCCCGATAACCCTTCTCGAGGGCAGCAGCTGCGGAATTGTGCTGTGCATCGTTTCAAGCTCGATGGGTTACAGGCGTCACCTTTTATCTGCGCGCAAGGCATCGGTCGCTGGTTGTCGTGGTGGTGTCCGGGGGGGTATATCTATTTAGATAATGAGTGTGTTATTGATATTGGTGAGTAATGCCTGCACAGAAAGAGTGGGAAGGCTGCTGATTATTTTCACTCCGTGCATGTAAGGATGAGGGGTAGTCGACGACTAGATCAGTGTATTGCTTTGCGGGTCAGTGCCAGCTGCCGGGAGCGAATACTTTTCCGGCTCCCCATCTTAGAGCGGCTACCCCTCTCATTTATGAGGCCGCTTGCATGCCTCCCTCGGGCATGTTCAACGAGTGTGGGGAGCCGGTTTTTTCTGACACCGTCGCCGCAGTCGGCTTTTTTGATAACAGAAGGTCTTGGCACTCGAACCGTTTTGAGTGACACTGGAACGATGGATACGATGAAGGCGCTAGTGAAAGAGCAGGCCACAGAAGGGTTGTGGTTAGCGGATGTCCCTGTTCCAGAGGTTGGAAACAACGATGTCCTGATCAGGATCCACAAGACCGCCATCTGCGGTACCGATGTCCATATCTATAACTGGGACGAGTGGTCACAGCAGACCATCCCGGTGCCGATGACGATCGGTCATGAGTTCGCCGGAGAGATCGTTGAGATGGGCGCCAATGTTACCGAGCTGAATATCGGCGATCTGGTCTCCGGCGAGGGGCATATCGTCTGTGAGCGCTGTCGTAACTGCCTGGCCGGCAGGCGTCACCTCTGTGCAAACACGATCGGCGTGGGGGTTAACCGCACCGGCTGTTTTGCCGAGTACCTGTCGCTACCCGCCAAAAATGTCTTCCGGCCGAATATCAGGATCCCGGAAGAGGTGCTCGCCTGTTTCGATCCTTACGGTAATGCGGTGCATACCGCGCTCTCTTTCAACATGGTCGGCGAGGATGTATTGATTACCGGTGCCGGGCCGATCGGCATCATGTCTGCAATGGTGGCGGCCCATTGCGGCGCACGTAATATCGTTATTACCGACATCAACGATTACCGACTTGATCTGGCGAAAAGCATCGTGTCAAAGGTGATCCCGATCAATGTTCACAAGGAAGAGGTTACTACTGAGTTAATGCAGGACCTTGGCATCCTGGAAGGCTTTGATGTCTGGCTCGAGATGTCGGGTTCACCGGAGGCGTTTCAGGAGATGCTGGGCAAGATGATCAACGGTGGTCACATTGCCATGCTCGGTATCATGCCGGACGGTACCGGCATCGACTGGACCAGGGTGGTCTTCAAAGGACTCTTCATAAAAGGGATCTACGGTCGCGAGATCTATGAGACCTGGTATAAAAGCGTGATGATGGTGCAGAGCGGCCTGCCGCTGGAGAAGATCATCACCCACCGTTTTCACTACAGCGATTTTCAGCAGGGCTTTGATGTGATGCGCTCGGGTAATTCCGGCAAGGTGATTCTGAGCTGGGATTAGTGCTGGGTGGTAGAAAAAGGAGGATTGACGTGAGCTTTAAAAGCGCAAAAACGAGTCTGATACAGGAGCTGGCAGAGATAAAGGAAGCCGGTCTGTGGAAGAGCGAACGCGTTATCGCCTCCGATCAGAAAAATGATATCATCCTCGCCGATGGCAGCGAGGTGGTTAACATGTGTGCCAATAATTACCTTGGGCTGGCAAACAATCCTGAAGTGATCGCTGCGGCAAAGGCGAGTTATGACCGCTGGGGTTTTGGGCTCGCCTCGGTGCGTTTTATCTGCGGTACTCAGTCGATTCACAAAACGCTAGAAGCTAAGGTTACAGAGTTCCTCGGTATGGAAGATACGATACTTTATGCCGCCTGCTTTGATGCCAACACCGGACTTTTCGAAACCATTCTGTCAAAAGAAGATGCCGTTATTTCGGATGAGCTGAATCACGCATCGATTATTGATGGCGTACGTCTGTGCAAGGCTGCACGTTATCGATACAGGAATAACGATATGGCTGATCTTGAGAGCAAGCTAAAAGAGGCGAAGGCCGGCGGTGCGCGCCGAATATTAATTACGACCGACGGTGTCTTCTCAATGGATGGTACCATCGCGCAGCTGGACAGGATCTGTGATCTGGCCGACCAGTATGATGCGATGGTGCATCATGACGACTGCCATGCGGTGGGTTTTATGGGTAAGACAGGTCGAGGTGTTCATGAACAGTGTGGCGTGATGGATCGCGTCGACATCATCACCGGTACCTTTGGCAAGGCGCTTGGTGGTGGATCGGGTGGCTACACCTCCGGGCGTCGCGAGATCATCGATATGCTGCGTCAACGTTCACGTCCCTATCTTTTTTCAAACACCGTCGCACCAGCGATCTGTGCGGCGGCAATCAAGGTGCTGGAGATGCTATCGGCATCGACCGAACTGCGTGATCGCCTGGAAGAGAATACCCGCTACTTCCGCGACGGGCTGCAGCAGGCCGGTTTCGATATTCCTGCTGGTGAGCACCCAATCGTCCCGGTGATGCTGGGTGATGCAGTGCTGGCACAGCGGGTGTCACAAAAACTACTGGAACGAGGTATCTATGCCATCGGTTTCTTTTTTCCGGTAGTGCCGAAAGGGAAGGCGAGGATTCGTACCCAGATTTCTGCAGCGCATACGCGGGAAGATCTCGACAGAGCAATCGCGGCGTTCGCTGAGACCTATGCAGAGTTGGCCCCCTGAGCCCCCAAAAAATAATCACATTTATTTGTTGCAAATGATAATCATTCGTATTAGTATCTCTCTCATTGGAGATGGTAGCCAGCATGCACCGCTGACCTAAACCGGTTTTACTGGTAGCTCAGCAGCAACACAGCCAAGTCTCATCGGTTGATAATTGATGATAAGGAGGCGTGTGATGAGTTACCAGATCGATGCATCCCTGCAGCAGGGAATCCCTTCGTTAAGGCTGATAGATGCGCGCAGTGGTGAGGAGCGCCTGTTCTGGCAGCAACCTGAAACCACCGATGACAAAGAGATGCGGTATGCATGGCGGGCGTTATTCAGGCGGCTGGTGTTGCTCGCCAGTGGTGATCACCTGGTGCAGGAGAGAGAGCATAGAGCGGCGAGGCGACACGATGGGTTTTTTTCCAGAGAGGCGAGGCCTGCTCAACTTCACGAACTACCAGAACAGCAGCAGAGCAATGTTGTCTACCTGCCAGTCAGACGCAGTGGAGCAGCGAGATGAGTACGTTTAGCGGAAACAGTGAATCTGTGCAGGTGGGAAGAGCATTGGCGAAAATGGAGAGGAAAAGGCCGGAGACCTGGAGCCACCTCAGTAGTCATGAGCTTCTGGCTGGGCGGCGTGAGCTGGTGATCATGCACAGCGGCGAATTGTATCTATTGAAGGTCACCAGAAAAGGAAAGCTGATCCTGACCAAATAGCTGGCTACCGCAGCAAGGTTGTAAAGCAGGCAAACCGTTTGTCCGGCTCCCCACACCTAAGTGATCTCACCCTCCTCAACTTTTGAGATCGCTTGAGTGTCTCCCCCCAAAGGCATGGTTAACGTATGTGGGGAGCCGGCTTTTTATATCGTGAGTATCTGAGCCTGAGCCGGGCGCAGATTAGGTCTGAATAGAAAGTCAGCCCTGTGTCTGCGATATAGCCAGTTCCTCTACCTTGGGATGGCCATGATTAAGCAGGATATGAAGGTTTTTGTGGCAGCAGATGTTGATGATTTCAAGGAGCGGGCATGGCAACATAGATGTTGCCGATCCCGCTGAACTTGACTGTATGATGAGGCGCGTCTGCTTCGGCTATTTGTCTGGCCCTTCAGGTCTGTGGTGTGCGATTAAAGGCCGACACTCTTTTTCTTTTTTTCCCGGAGCGGTGAAAGTGCTGTCCCCCCCCCCCCCCGGTAATTAAATCACCACACCGGTCTTTGCCTCATAGGCCTTGGCCATTTCGGTCATGAAGGCCTTCTTTGAAATGCCACAACCGGTCCAGCTCAACTCCTTTGCACTGACCATCGATGTGGCAGAAGAGATCAGCGTTGTTGCTAATAACACCATTAAGATTGCTTTGAGCCAGTGCAATAACTTTTGGGATAAATGGGGCGAGGACAAGGAAGTGGTGAAGCTTTCTGACGCGGTAGTGCCCCAATTAATCGATGAGTGCTTCCAGGGAGTGCTCGATACTGTGGTGACGATTACTGACCCGTTTGAGCAGGCCTTCTTTGCCATGGCGCATCTTTCGTATTTGCAGCCTTTTGAGGATGTGAACAGGCGTGTTTCGCGTCTGGCGGCGAATATCCCGTTGATTCGGGAGAATCTGAGTCCGCTTTCCTTTGTGGATGTTCCCGAGCGGGCCTGTATCGATGGAATTCTGGGGGTGTATGAACTGAATCATATCGAGCTGTTGCGCGATGTGTTTGTTTGGGCTTATGAGCGTGCCTGCGCACGTTATTCAGCGGTGCGCCAGTCGCTCGGAGAGCCGGATCCATTCCGCTTTCACTTTCGTACGTTAGTGTCAGAAATTGTCTCAGAGATTGTTCGCAGGAACTTGGACAAAAAGACCGCCACAGGCTTCATAAACAGCGTGACAGGGAAGACGTGTCGCAAGAGGATCAAGCGCGCTTCATCGAGGTGGTAGAAACGGAAATGATGAGTCTTCATGAAGGAAACATCGCCCGCTATCGCCTGCGACCTTCGCAATACCAGACATATTGTTACCATATACCGATATTTGGTGACGTTAAGTCTGGACCTGAAGGGTGTGGATGCACTGTATGCGCGGTAATTCATAGAATCGGTGAATTGTGTCGTGTTGGATGTGCTCTATCATAATGCTCTGCTATCCCAGCTTCTTCGCCAAATCCTCTGCCTTTAGGTGCGTATACCTTCGCAGTATGCGCGGGTCTTTATGGCCGGTGATGCTGGCCGCTTGCATGATGTTGAGGTCTTTCTCGAACAGCCGAGTGGTGGCCTCGTGGCGCAGGTCGTGAAAGTGCAGATTTGCGATACCGGCCCGGCGTACGGCGCGAGTGTAGGCGCGTTTTACAGCCTCGGTGGTGAGGCCGGGGAAGCCCCGGCCGTTGATGCTGCGGGGGAGTGCACGCAGCACCTTGATGGCGGTTGTTGACATCGGCACGGTAATGGTTCGCCCCCAGGTTTCCGTGGCGGCCCGGGTATCAAAGGTCCTGGTCTGAAGGGGGTGGCCCTTTTTCCGGACCTCGGCTTGCCACTGGCAGGGGGCGCGTTTTCTGAAGCTCGCTATTGTCCCATTCTTTATCTGAGGGAAGGAATGAGTGTGACAACAGTGTGACAAATAATCATTTAGAAACCAGATACGGCACAGTCGTGGTTTGTAAGTGATTAATTTTATTGGTCGGGGAGGCAGGATTTGAACCTGCGACCCCTGCCTCCCGAAGGCAGTGCTCTACCAGGCTGAGCTACACCCCGAATGAATGATCTAGTGTGAGCGGTTCACCGAGAACTCGGCGAGTGTGTACATCGCATCACGATAAGGTGATGCAGGTAACCCTTTGATCGCCTCTGCCGCTTTTTCGGCCTCCGCTTGTGCGGCTGCAGCGGTATAGGTGAGTGCGCCGTTGGAATGAATGATCTCGACCACGGTATCGATATTTTCGAGGCCGCTGTGCTCAATGGCGTTGCGAACCAGGCTCGCCTCGGTCGGGGTGCCGTGACGCATCGCATAGATAAGCGGCAGGGTCGGCTTGCCCTCGGCGAGGTCGTCGCCGATATTTTTTCCCATCTCTTCAGATGAGGCGCTGTAGTCGAGCACATCATCGATCAACTGGAACGCGGTGCCGAGATACATGCCGTAGTCGGCCATTGCCTTTTCTGTCTTTGCATCGCTGCCGCTGATGACCGCACCGAGTTGGCAGGCGGCTTCAAACAGCTTGGCAGTTTTGTAGTGGATCACTTCCAGATAGCGTTCTTCGGTGGTGCTGGCGTCGCCGCAGTTGAGTAGCTGCAACACTTCACCCTCGGCGATCACGTTGGTTGCCTTCGACATGATCTCCATCACCCGCATATCACCGACATCGACCATCATCTGAAAGGCGCGTGAATAGAGGAAGTCGCCGACCAGCACGCTCGCCTCGTTTCCCCACACTGCGTTGGCGGTCTCTTTGCCGCGACGCAGTTCGGAGGCGTCGACGACATCGTCGTGCAGCAGCGTTGCGGTGTGAATGAACTCGATAATCGCGGCGAGATCGACATGCTGTGAGCCGCTGTAGTTCAGTGCGCGGGCACTGAGCAGCACCAGCAGCGGGCGCAGACGTTTGCCACCGCTGTTGACGATGTAGTGCCCCATCTGATTGATCAGTGCTACCTCGGAGCTGAGGCGCTCGTGGATCAGCTGGTTGACCGCATCCATGTCATTGCGGCTGAGTGCGCGGATGGCCTCAATATCATTGATTTCATCGGTTTTTTCGAGTGGTAGATTCACAGTCATATACTTCTTTTTTATAGGCGTCCGACGTTCGATTCTAAAATCCTGGCCTGGCTGTGGCAAGTTTATTAAATAGTGCCCATGGTGGTGCTGGGGAATATTAGGGTTTGACCTGCGCGGGGGGAGTCGGTAAAATTGCCCGGCTTTGGTAAATGAATATTTTTTGGCCAGTTTAGCTTCTTAATGTAAGTTGGGTTGGTTCTCACGGATTTCTGGGGTGAAGTATGTACGCGGTAATCAAGACCGGTGGTAAGCAGTATCGAGTGACTGAGGGCGAGACACTCAAAGTAGAAAAGATCGTGGCCGATGAAGGCGGAACGGTTGATTTTGATGAAGTTTTACTGGTTACCGACGGTGACAACGTTAAAGTCGGCGCGCCATTTGTGGCGGGTGGCAAGGTGACTGCGACAGTGAAATCCCACGGCCGTGGTGAGAAGATCAAGATCGTTAAATTCCGTCGTCGTAAGCACTCGCGTAAGCAGATGGGGCATCGTCAGTCTTACACTGAGGTGCAGATCACCGGCATTGCGGCAGACTAATCGAGAGGTTATTGAGAGATGGCACATAAGAAAGCAGGCGGTAGTACCCGCAATGGTCGCGATTCAGAGTCTAAACGACTTGGCGTGAAACGTTATGGTGGCGAAAGCGTGACCGCTGGTAACATCATCGTACGCCAGCGTGGCACCCACTTTCACCCGGGTGTGAATATGGGTTGTGGTCGTGATCACACCCTGTTTGCCAAGGCAGACGGTCAGGTGTTGTTTGAGAAAAAGGGTCCGAAGAAACGCACATACGTCAGCATCGTCACTGCCTGAGCAGCTACACCGCAGACGTATTAAAAGGCCCCGTCCAGTTGACGGGGTTTTTTTTTACAACTACAGGGGAAAGGAGAAACGGTAAAGATACAGGGGAAAAGGGATGGAGCGCAGCCCTCTTCCCCTGTATCTTTACCCTTTCTCCTGATGTTTTATGAAATTTGTTGATGAAGCCACAATTCAGATTCAGGCCGGTAACGGTGGCAACGGCTGCATCAGTTTCCGGCGTGAAAAATATATCCCGTTTGGTGGGCCGGATGGTGGTGATGGCGGTGATGGCGGCAGTGTCTTTCTGATCGGTGACGCCAACCTGAATACGCTGGTCGATTTTCGCCATAAACGTAACTATCGCGCCGAAAATGGGGCGAAGGGGCAGGGTTCCAACTGCACCGGGCGCGGTGGGGATGACTGCTTCATCCGGGTGCCGCTCGGCACCATCGTCAAGGACGAAGAGACCGATGAGGTGATTGGTGAGGTGCTGCGCCACGAGCAGCGGCTGCTGGTCGCGCAGGGCGGTTTTCACGGCATCGGCAACACCCGTTTCAAGAGTAGTACCAATCAGGCGCCACGCAAGGCGACCCCGGGTTCGCCTGGCGAAGGGCGCAAGCTCCATCTGGAGCTGAAGGTGCTGGCTGATGTGGGGCTGCTGGGGATGCCAAACGCTGGTAAATCGACCTTTATTCGCGCCTCATCTGCGGCACGGCCAAAAGTTGCCGATTACCCATTTACTACGCTTCACCCTAATCTTGGAGTGGTCTGTGTCTCAGATCACCGTAGTTTCGTTATCGCCGATGTGCCGGGGGTGATCGAGGGGGCAGCGGACGGTGCTGGCCTTGGTGTGCAGTTTCTGAAGCATCTGTCGCGGACACGCCTGCTTTTACATATGGTCGATGTTGCGCCGTATGATCCGACGATCGATCCGGTTGATGAGGTGCAGAAAATCACTCAGGAGTTGAGTCAATTTAGCGATGAGCTGGGCAAACAGCCGCGCTGGCTGGTGCTCAACAAGCTCGATCTGGTGCCTGAGGATCTGCAGGAAGAGCTGTGTGCGGATGTGGTAGAGGGGCTCGGCTGGCAGGGGCCCGTTTACCAGGTCTCTGCGCGGGACGAGACCGGTGTCAGGCCGCTGCTGGATGACATCATGGAGTATCTGGAAGAGACTGCCCGCCTTGAAGAGGAGGCTATCGCAGCCGCCGCTTTGGATGTGAATGAGGGTGGTATTGAAAACGGTACAGCGGAAGGTCAGCATTAGATTTAGCATAGGACGATGGGAAGAGAGCAGATTACAAAAGCGCGTCGCTGGGTGGTCAAGGTTGGCAGTTCACTGCTGACCAATGACGGTGCCGGGCTCGATGTGGGGCTAATGGCGCAGTGGGTCGAGCAGATCCAGCAGCTGCGGGCGCGTGGCATCGAGGTGGTGCTGGTCTCTTCCGGCGCGGTCTCTGAGGGGATGAAGCGGCTCGGCTGGAGTGAGCGCCCACACGCGCTGCATGAACAGCAGGCCGCCGCGGCTGTAGGGCAGATGGGGGTAGTGCAGGCGTATGAGTCCTGTTTTCAGAAACACGGGTTGCACACCGCGCAGATCCTGCTAACCCACGATGACCTGGTCGATCGTCAGCGTTACCTGAATGCCCGCAGCACACTGCGCACATTGCTGGCGCTAGGGGTGGTCCCGATCGTCAATGAAAACGATACCGTGGCGGTCGAAGAGATTCGCTTTGGTGACAACGACACGTTGGCGGGGTTGGTGACCAACCTGATCGAAGCGGAGCTGCTGGTGATGCTGACCGATCAGGTGGGGATGTACGATTGCGATCCACGCAGTAATCCCGATGCCAGATTTATTCACGAGGCGCAGGCGGGTGATCCAGCCCTTGAGGTGATGGCAGCCGGTGGTGGCAGTGGTCGTCTCGGACGTGGCGGCATGTTGACCAAGGTACGCGCAGCCGAACGAGCAGCGCGTTCCGGGGCGCTGTCGATCATCGCCTTCGGGCGTGAGCCCGATGTGCTGGCGCAGATTGCCGACGGCGAACAGCTGGGGACGATGGTGGTGCCTGCAACGGAGCCGCTGGCGGCACGCAAGCAGTGGCTCGCGAGTCAACTCAACCTCAGTGGCAGGCTGATACTCGATGACGGTGCGGTGAGGGTGCTGAAGGCGGCGGGCAGTAGCCTGCTGGCGGTGGGGGTCTCGGCCGTTGAGGGTGATTTTCACCGCGGTGAGGTGGTCGCCTGCGTCGACAGTCGTGGTGAAGAGATCGCACGTGGCCTGGTTAACTACAGTGCCATGGAGGCGCGCAAGATTCACGGGCAGCCGAGTGAAAAGATCGAGGCGCTGCTGGGGTATGTCGATGAGGCAGAGTTGATCCACCGCGATAATCTGGTGTTGACGGGTGTTTAGGTTTTAACGCTGGGTGTCAGCCAATAAAAAAGCCGCTGCCTTTCGGGAGCGGCTTTTTGCTGTCTTAACGACGAAGCTACATGGCACGGATGTGCTTGTTCAGGCGGCTCTTATGGCGTGCAGCCTTATTCATATCGATGATGCCTTTACGGGCCATCACGTCAAGTACTGGCTGTACTGCCTTGAAGGCCTCTTCTGCCCGGGCTTTGTCGCCTGCAGCAATCGCATTGACTACCTTCTTGGTCGCGGTACGCATGCCAGAGCGCATGCTTGCATTATGTGCGCGACTCTTTTCGGCTTGCTTTGCGCGCTTTTTGGCCTGTGCTGAATTTGCCAAGGTTGTTGCTCCTGTTTTGTGCCCCGAAGTTCTCCTCGGTTGCATCGCTATTCGTAAAAGGTCGCATACTATGCGTATTTTCGCGGGCTTTGTCAATCCTTGTGTGAGATTTTAGCGCCAGTAAATGAGCGCTGGATGAAATCCTGGTGTGGGGTTAAGATCTGGATTCTGAAAGATATTTAGAGGATCTGGCGTGCCTGGGCTGGGTGTGTGAGTAAAAAATTACTGCAATCGACGGCCACGGTCGGCGGGATGACGATGATCTCACGCGTGCTTGGGCTGGTGCGCGATATTGTCTTTGCGCGCCTGTTTGGCGCCAGCATGGGGGCGGATGCCTTTTTTGTCGCCTTCAAGATCCCCAACTTTTTCCGCCGTCTGTTTGCCGAAGGGGCCTTTTCGCAGGCCTTTGTGCCGGTGCTGTCGGAGTACAAAACGCAGCGTGAGCACGACGAGGTGCGCGGCCTGATCGATAGCACTGCAGTGTGGCTGGCGGGAGTGCTCTTCATTGTGACGCTGATCAGTGTCGCCGCCGCCCCCTTTCTGGTGATGGCCTTTGCACCGGGGTTTCTCGATGACCAGCCTAAATATGAACTGACTACCGAGATGCTACGCATCACCTTCCCCTATCTGCTGTTCATCTCACTGACAGCACTGGCGAGTGGCATCCTCAATACCTACGGAAAATTTGCGGTGCCTGCTTTTACCCCGGTGCTGCTGAATCTCTCTCTGATCGGGGCGGCGGTGTTTGTCGCGCCGCAATTCGACGAGCCGGTGATCGCGCTGGCGTGGGGCGTATTTGTGGCCGGCGTCGTGCAACTCGGTTTTCAGCTGCCGTTCCTGTGGCGCATGAAACTGTTGCCACGGCCGCGCTTTGAGCGTGCTCATGAGGGAGTACGGCGGATCTTCAGGTTGATCATCCCGGCGGTGTTCGGCTCGTCGGTGGCGCAGGTCAATCTGCTGTTCGATACGCTGATCGCGTCATTTCTGGTGACCGGCAGTGTCAGCTGGCTCTACTATTCAGACCGTCTGGTGGAGTTCCCGCTCGGGGTGTTCGGCATCGCGGTGGCAACGGTGATCCTGCCGACGCTGTCACGACGTTACGCCGAGGCTTCTGCCGAAGCGTTTGCCCGCACCCTGGACTGGGCGCTGCGACTGGTGGTGTTTATTGGTATGCCGGCGACGGTGGGGCTGTTTCTGCTGGCGGGGCCGATGCTGACGACGCTGTTTCACTACGGAGAATTTGGCGGCGAAGATGTGGCGATGGCGACGATGAGTCTGATGGCCTATTCGCTAGGGCTGCTCGGTTTCATCTTAGTCAAGGTGCTGGCCCCCGGTTATTATGCGCGTCAGGATACTAAAACCCCGGTGCGCATTGGGATCATTGCGATGGTCTCGAATATGGGGATGAATGTACTGTTTGTGGTGCCGATGGTGCTGCTCAACATCGACGGCGCCCATACAGGGCTGGCACTGGCGACGTCACTGGCGGCCTTTCTCAATGCCGGGCTGCTTTACCGCGGCCTGCGGCGTGACGGTGTCTACCAGCCGCAGCAGGGGTGGGGCTGGGTGATGCTGCGGGTGTCGATCGGCAGCGGCCTGATGGCATTGCTGTTGTGGCTCGGGGTCGATGAGAGTTCGGCGTGGCAGCTGTGGCCCTGGTGGCAGCGTATGTTGCAACTGCTGTTGTGGGTGGTGGCTGGCGGGGCGCTCTATTTTGTCGTGCTGTGGGTGATGGGGGTGCGGCTGCACCACCTGAAGATGGTCGACAAAGCGTGATCTGTACTGTGATAAAGCGATAGCGTGCTTTATAATCGCTGCTTTTGCTTTTATTCGGAATTGCCGTCGGCATGGAACTGATTCGAGGTCTCTATAATCTGCGCCCGCGTCATCGTGGCTGTGTGGCGACGATTGGCAATTTCGATGGCGTCCATCTGGGGCACCAGGCGGTGCTGGGACAGCTGTCGGAACAGGCCGATGACCTGGGGCTACCGCTGGTGGTGATCACCTTTGAGCCTTACCCGCAGGAATTTTTTGCGCCCGCCGGGGAGTCGCCGCCGCGTCTGACCCGTTTTCGCGAGAAACTGCAGGTGTTGCGCCGTTATGGGGTCGACCGGGTGTTGTCACTGCGATTTGACAAAGCGCTGTCTCAGATGTCGGCCGAGGCCTTTGTCGAACAGCTGTTGATTGAGGGGCTCGATGTGCGTTATCTGGTGGTGGGTGACGACTTCCGCTTTGGTCATCGGCGCCAGGGAGACATTACAATGTTGCGTGCAGCCGGTGAGAGGCACGGTTTTCAGGTGGTTGAGATGCACACGTTTGAGGTCGACGGGCAGCGTGTCAGCAGCACGCGGGTACGTGAGGCGCTGAGTGGGGGTGATTTGAACCACACAGCGCAGCTGCTGGGGCGATCGTACCGCATGTCTGGTCGGGTGGTGCATGGCGATAAACGTGGGCGCATCATCGGTTTTCCGACGGCGAACATCCATCTGCATCGCCGCGTCACGCCGCTACGCGGGGTCTATGCGGTGGAGCTGTTTGGGCTGTCGGGCGGTGCAGGCTCACCGATAAAAGGGGTGGCCAATATCGGTGAGCGTCCCACGGTTAACGGCACGCGCTGCCAGCTGGAGGTACACCTGTTTGACTTTGATCGAGAGATCTATGGTGAGTATGTGCAGGTTGAATTTATCAAACGGCTGCGCGACGAAAAGCGCTTCGATTCATTCGATGAACTCAGGGCGCAGATCGAAAGTGATGCCGCGGCAGCACGCGCACTGTTTGCACAGTCCCCTGCTGCGAAGCCTTCGCGTAGTGGTGACGAAGAGGTCGCGTGACATTTGAACAACTTAAATTTAGAAAACTTTACGAATTAAAATGGCAGATTATAAAGCTACACTGAACCTTCCGAAGACCGCCTTTTCAATGAAGGCGAACCTCGCCAATCGCGAACCGAACTTTCTTAAGGAGTGGTATGCGATGGATCTTTACGGCAAGTTGCGTGCAGCGCGCGCCGGTAAGGAGAAGTTTATTCTGCACGATGGTCCGCCGTACGCTAACGGTGATATTCATATCGGTCACGCCGTAAATAAAGTGCTGAAAGATATCATCGTTAAATCCAAAAGCATGGAGGGGTTTGATACTCCTTATGTGCCGGGCTGGGACTGTCATGGCCTGCCGATCGAGTTGATGGTTGAGAAGAAGGTTGGCAAGGCGGGCAAAAAGGTTGATGCGCCAGCCTTTCGCAAGGCGTGTCGTGACTATGCCGGTAAGCAGGTCGATAAACAGCGCGAAGACTTTAAACGACTCGGTGTGCTGGGTGAATGGGATCGTCCTTATCTGACGATGGAGTTCAAAACCGAGGCTGACATCATCCGCTCGATGGGACGCATCGTCGAAGCGGGGCATCTGCATAAGGGGTTCAAGCCGGTTCACTGGTGTAGTGACTGCGGTTCTGCATTGGCCGAGGCGGAGGTCGAATATGAAGAGCGTGTTTCGCCTGCGATCGATGTCCGTTTTGAACTGCTCGATGATGAGGTGCTGTTGCAGCGCTGTGAGCATGTTGATGGCGTCGTTGGCGAAGGGAAGATCTCGATCGTGATCTGGACCACGACGCCGTGGACGCTGCCTGCCAATCAGGCGGTCTCGGTCAATCCCGGGTTTGAATATGTGCTGGTGCAGTGTCGTGGCGAGCACGGTTCGGAGCGGCTGCTGGTTGCTGAAGTGCTGCTGAAAGATGTCATGGGGCGCAGTGGTATCGAGGATTATCGCATCGTTGCGACCTGTGTCGGGGAGAGTCTCGAAGGGCTGAAACTGCAACACCCTTTTTATGAACGCGAAGTGCCGGTGATCCTGGGTGATCATGTCACCAGCGAGGCGGGTACCGGTGCGGTCCACACTGCACCCGGTCATGGTCAGGAGGATTATGTGGTCGGTGCTCGTTATAACCTGCCGGTCGATAATCCGGTCGATGGCAACGGCATCTTTCTGCCAAATACGCCGCTGTTTGCCGGGCAGCACGTCTTCAAGGCGAACGATCAGGTGATCGAAGTGTTGAAGGCGAAGGGCGCACTGTTACATGAAGAGGCGCTACGTCATAGCTATCCACATTGCTGGCGTCATAAAACGCCGATCATCTTCCGTGCCACCCCGCAGTGGTTCATCAGCATGGAGCAGCAGGGGTTGCGTCGTGACGCAATGAAGGCGATCAAAAAGGTTGAATGGCTACCGGAGTGGGGGCAGGCGCGCATTGAGGGAATGATTGAAAAACGCCCGGACTGGTGTGTCTCACGCCAACGTACCTGGGGGGTGCCGATTCCGCTGTTCCTGCATAAAGAGAGCGGTGAACTGCATCCCGATACCTCCGGTTTGATTGAACAGGTTGCGAAGAGAGTTGAAGCGATCGGCATCGATGCGTGGTTCGAACTCGATGCGGCTGAGCTGTTGGGCGATGAGGTTGATCAGTACGAGAAGGTGGGTGATACACTCGATGTCTGGTTCGACTCCGGTGTGACCCACTACAGTGTGTTGCAGCAGAATGACGCGCTCGCCTTTCCGGCGGATCTCTACCTGGAAGGTTCCGATCAGCATCGCGGCTGGTTTCAGTCATCACTGCTGACCTCGGTGGCGATGACAGGTGAGGCGCCATACAGGTCTGTACTGACTCACGGTTTTACCGTCGATGCCAAGGGGCGCAAGATGTCGAAGTCACTCGGCAATGTGATCGCGCCGCAGAAGATCATGAATTCACTGGGTGCCGATATCCTGCGATTGTGGGTCGCGGCGACCGACTACCGCACCGAGATGAATGTCTCTGATGAGATCCTCAAACGCATGGCTGATGCCTATCGAAGAATGCGCAACACGGCTCGTTTTCTGCTGGCCAACCTCAACGGTTTTGATCCGGCGGTTGATAAGCTGGAAACAGGAGAGATGCTGGCGCTGGACCGATGGGCGGTGGCATGTGCACAGCAGCTGCAGGATGAGGTGCGAGATGCCTATGGGCGTTATGAGTTTCATCTGGTCTATCAGAAGGTGCATAACTTCTGCGCGGTCGATATGGGCGGTTTCTATCTTGACATCATCAAGGATCGTCAATACACCACGCAGGCCGATAGTGTTGCGCGGCGTTCGGCACAGACGGCGATGTATCATATCGTGGAGGCGCTGGCTCGCTGGCTGGCGCCGGTACTCAGTTTTACCGCCGAAGATATCTGGAAGCATATCCCGGGAGAGCGCAGTGAGTCTGCCTTCCTCGAGACCTGGTATCAGTTTCCGGCAGTGTCAGGCGATGCGCTGGATGACGGTGACTGGTCGGTGATCATCACGGTTCGCGAAGCGGTCTCCAAAGAGCTGGAGGGGTTGCGCGCCAGTGGCGGTATCGGTTCCGCACTTGATGCCGAGGTTGATCTCTATTGTGATGAGCTATTGGCTTCAGTGTTGTCGAAGCTCGATGATGAGTTGCGTTTTGTACTGATCACCTCTTATGCGCGCGTGCATAGTTTGAGTGAAAAGCCGAGTGACGCGGTTGATGTGACACAGAAGGGGCAGCCAGAGTTGTGGCTTGCAGTGAAGGCCTGTGGGCACAATAAGTGTACGCGCTGCTGGCACCATCGCGAAGATGTCGGGAAGAACAATGAGCACCCTGAGCTTTGTGGGCGTTGTGTCGAGAACGTTGCCGGCAGTGGCGAGTCGCGTAAGTTTGCCTGATGGTAAAGACGAAATGAAATCATGTTGAAGTGGCTATGGCTCTCTGTGGTGGTGATTGCGCTTGATCAGCTGACCAAGTATCTGGTGAGCGATTCGCTACGGCTGTTTGAGTCGATCCCGTTGCTGCCTTCCCTGAATCTGGTGCTGGCCCATAACACCGGTGCGGCGTTCAGTTTTCTGAGTGATGCCGGTGGCTGGCAGCGCTGGTTTTTTGTGGCGCTGGCGATCGGCGTGAGTGTGGTGCTGGTGGTGTGGATATCACGCCTCAAACAGCATGAGTCGCGACTCGCAGTGGCGTTGTCGCTGGTGCTAGGCGGTGCGCTGGGTAATGTATGGGATCGTATTGTGCATGGTTATGTGGTCGACTTTATCGACGTCTATTACGGCGACTGGCACTGGCCCGCATTTAATGTGGCGGACGCTGCAATCTGTGTTGGTGCAGCGTTACTGATTATCGATGCGCTTTTCAATAACGATAGCGTTGAAAACGAGGATGCAAAGGCCGGAGCGGCAGGTAAGCAAGGAAAAAGAGAGTAGTCATCATGGGTGATATCAAAATAGAACAGGTGTTGCTGGCAAATCCACGCGGTTTTTGTGCGGGGGTTGAGCGTGCGATTGAGATCGTCGAACGAGTACTGGAACAGTTTGGTCGCCCGATCTATGTGCGTCATGAAGTGGTACATAACAAATTTGTGGTTGAGGGGTTGCGCGACAAGGGTGCGATCTTTATCGAAGAGATCTCGGAGGTGCCTGATAATGCAACTTTGATCTTTAGTGCACACGGTGTCTCGAAGGCGGTGCGGGAAGCGGCGGGCGAACGCGGACTGCGGGTCTTTGATGCGACCTGTCCGCTGGTGACCAAGGTGCATCTTGAGGTGGCGCGGTATGAGCGCGATGGTGAGGAGTGCATTCTGATTGGTCATGCAGGCCACCCCGAGGTCGAAGGGACGTTGGGGCAGTATAAAAATAATGAGGGTGGTATCTATCTGGTCGAGGCGCCTGAGGATGTTGCGCAGCTGACGGTCAAGAATCCTGACAAGCTCGCCTTTGTGACCCAGACCACGCTGTCGATGGATGACACGGCGGTGGTGATCGAAGCGCTACAGAGACGTTTTCCGAATATCAAAGGACCGAAGCGCGATGATATCTGTTATGCGACGCAGAACCGGCAGGATGCAGTGAAGGCACTCGCCGAGCGGTGTGATCTGATTCTGGTGGTCGGCTCGCGGAATAGTTCCAACTCCAATCGCCTGCGTGAGATGGCAGAAAAGCAGGGTGCTGCCGCTTATCTGATAGATAGCGCCGCGGAGATAGATGCTGGCTGGCTGAATGGGAAAGAGGTGGTTGGGGTAACGGCCGGGGCCTCGGTGCCGGAGGTGCTGGTCGAAGAGGTGATCGCCTCTCTTAAAGAAGCGGGTGTCGGGCTTGTCGAGAATATCCGAGGCCGCGAGGAGAATATTGTCTTTTCACTTCCTCGCGACCTGCAAAAGGTGTCGTCGGTCTAATTCCAGCACTCCGCCACTGTAGGGGAATTACCGGTTCTACCTTGAACGCCTGTATTGGTCAGGGTCAGGTTCAGGCAGAATGGATCGGTCTGGCTGGCATTGGGGGTCGCCTGAAGGGTAAAGGTGGTGGCGGTGCTGACTGTTCTTGCAATCGCGTAGTGCCCCTTTGGTGAGGCGGCATTGAAGGCGCAGTTGGCGTTGTTGTAGGCGTTGTATTCGGTGAAGCAGCCCTCCAGGTCCTGCACTGCGTTCATCAGTCCGATCTGGCCATCAGAGCGTTTCGCCTCGGTCACCTGGGAGACATACGACGGGTAGGCTATCGCGCCAAGAATGCCGATGATCAGGACGACAATCATCAGCTCTATCAATGTGAAGCCGGCGGCTCTCTTTCTGTTTGTTAGTTGGTTCAGTTTGTTGGGGTTCACTTTAGTGCCTCCAGATAAAATAGCTTGTGATACTTTATGATCATTCCATGTTTTCCATGCTTTGCTTGTTGTTGGGTAATAGCCAGATTTCGGTAATCTGGTTTTTCCCATTAATTGAATTCATCGTAAAACCCATCTTCATGCCGCTGCGCAGGGTCCGAATCGAGCTAAACTCTGTATTAAGAGAGTGAACCTTTACGTTCATTGAAAGCGACCAGAGCATGTCGTTGATGACAATGATGCCGCGTTTAAGATCGACCCGATCTATGGTTCCGTTCATCTGAAACGCTTTTGGGTAGTAATCGGGCAGTGCCGCTGCCGAGACTGAGAGAGAGAACAGCGTTAGTAGCATCAGGCCCTTAATCTGTATCAGAACATGTTTCATAATGATGATGACTCCATATTTTTAATGTGCAAGGTTGGTTGCGGGTGATGTCCTAACGTAAGATCTCCTGCCATGAGAGACGCCCTCTTAAACCACTGGCACCGAAGTTGAGCTGTGTAGAGGTCAGCGTGCCCTCATCGTCGGTCACCATCAGGAGATCGCCGATGACGCCCAGTCCGCCAGGGATACCGCCTACTCTGAAGCCACCGGCCACTTTACCATCGATCAAGTCGTTGGCATCGATGACGCCATCATTATTGACATCGTAGGTAGGGAAGCTTGGTTGCCCGCCGTTGACTGGGTTTACGACCATTATCCAGCCGTCACCCTCTGGCAGGCAGAGCTGTGAACCCGGGATCAGGGTGGCGAAGATCAGCAGCTTACCACGCACGATTGGGTTAACGGTCACGCGCTCGCCGCTGGTTGGCAGGTCAAAATACCAGCCACTGTCGGTGGTTGCGTAGTTGATTGAATTGTTGGTCATGACACGGCTATTGGTGTTGGTACTACTGGCATCCAGTTCCTGTTCTAGCAAGTCTGTGCGATCCAGCTCCTTGGTGCCTTTGTCCCAGACGCCGTAGAAGGTCTGTGTGGCGGTGCTGGTCTTATCTCCGGCGACGACATACTGTCCGGTGCCGAAGTAGACCATCAAATTGGGTTCGTTGCTCATGGTGGTATTCACCTCGCGCTGTCGTGTCACAACCGGCCGTGATGTGATCGGCTGGATGTTATTGCTGTCATCTTCGGCAATAAAGAGCGGTTTAGGTGTGTTGCCCTGTTTATAGGCAACCTTCCAGCTGTTCTGATTTGTGCTGCTCAGATCGAACGCCCACAGATTACCCATCAGGTCGCCGGCATAGACACGATCGGCAAGGCGGTTGTCACTGGTATCGAGCCCGACTGGCGAGGAGAGACCGTTGAGCGAGGCCAGGGTGCCCACCTGGGTGTCGATCTTGAGGTAATCGCTGCCGAGTGTCCAGACCCCATCCTGACCACCATCAAGGTAGATGATGAAGAGCTTGGCGCGACCATCACCGCTGCTATTGTAGCCGTTACTGACGATGGCAGCCCATCTGCCGTTTTCCATTTTTGCGATAACAGGTTTGCCCATGGTATAGCCAAGGTCGGGATCATCGTCGCTGGTGAATTCCCACTGCACAATCGATGCGGCATTAGATTCGGCCGAGGCGAGTTTGGTGGGGTCGGTGATGTCGAGTGCAAAGAGGCCGCGACCACCGGAACGCAATCCGCCGACCAGCAGGGTGCGCCAGGATGAGTTGATGTAGACATCGGCGATTGCAGGGCTGAGATCCACATAGTAACGATGGGTATAACCGGGATCGGTGAGGTAGTGCAGCCCTTCATTAGCGTTGGCAGAGAAGATCGCGTTGGGGATGTAGGCAAACACCTCATCACCCGTGTCCTCGTCGAAGCCGTGTAGCATGCCATCGTTGGAACCGATATAGATAATACCGTCACGGGTTGCATTGGTAGCCTTGAACTCGGAGTAGAGGTTGCCTGTGGTCGCAGGGAATGGCGCTGCATCGGGGTAGTTGGCGAGCGTCTTGCCAACGAATACCGGGTTCGAGTGAACCAGATCGCCCAGCACATTGGTGCGGTCACGAAACAGCAGCCCGGTGGATTCGTTGGAGCGATCACCGCGCAGGTAGTCGAGTCGTGCCTGACCGTTGCCATCGGCACCCGAAGGGCCTCTGTTAAGGTCTGCCTGTTGCGCGGCTGAGAGACTGGCCAGGGTCTTGAATGGAATGCCTGTTGAGCTTGAGGGGGTGGTGAGGTTTTTATTGTAGGTGATTATCTTGCGTGAGCTGGGGCTCTGCGCATTGAGCTGGTCGCCAGCATTCCATTTTGGGTTTGATGCCAGGGTGCCATCAAGGTTGATCGCGGTGGCGATCAGTTCACCTTTCCAGTTGTCCGAGGGGTTGAAGAGCGCCTGATAGACCGTGGCGCCGGTATCGAGTGTGGAGGTGTTAAACGCCACTGCAGACGCGGAACTGGAGCCCTTGGAGGCGCTCACCACCGCGGCCTGGATGGCGGCGATCAGGTCGTCAGGGTTCTGCGCACTAAAGAAATCACCGCGGCCGTTGAAGGCGGTGTGCCACAGGTCATCAATTCTGCCGGGGTTTGTACCGGGGTTGCGCCAGTTGAAGCCTGGGTCTGTTGGGTCTGAGTCTGCGGCATTGCCTGGGGTCTTGAGATCGCCGGGATCCAGGTCGCCGGTTACGCCGAAGGCGACGGTGTAGGTGGTCATGTGTTGATGCGGTGCATCGTCAAGCCCTGAAGGAGGGACCTCATTGCTGAGGCCGGTTCTCAAATCGCGCTCGTAGTAGTGCATCGCCACGTCGGCCAGGGTATTTGACCACCCATCGGCATAATCACCGCCATCCCAGGGCCCCGCCCCATCGGCATCGGTGTTGCCGAGACCAGGGGAATCACCATTGTAAAAACCATCGGTCAACATGATGGTGAAATTCTTCTGGCACATACCGAACTCGCTTGCAGGCAGGATTGGACAGTCGCTGCCGCTGACGCCGAAGAAATTTCCCGCGGCACATTCATAATAGCGGCCAATGTTTCTCAGGTTCTCACGTAGTGGGGTGCCAGCGAGGGAGAGTGTTTGGAAAAGGCTGTTGAATAGGGCTCTTTTATTACCATTTGCAGGATCGATATTCATTGAGGCAACCGGGATGTTTACACCGCCAATGTTATTGATCGTGCCGTAGCCTACCTTTACACCGGTGACAGTCTCTATTGATCGACTAATGGCATATTTCACAACGTAGTCGCGACTACGGTGGTAGGTGAACCAGTTGGCAAAGTTCTGTTGCGTAGCGGCATCCTGATCCCTGATTTTGAATTCGGTGACGGTGTCACCAAAGCCGTTGTTATCAAAGCGTCCATTGCCATTGGTATCACTCCAGGTGTAATAGCGAAAGCCGTCCGGATTTCCGTCACCATCACGGTCGCTGGTTCCGCGAGTGGTTCCACCGAGCCAATTGGAGTTGTGCTGCGTCAGATCGATCCACTCGGTGGGGTTGTAGGGGTTGTTGGGGGCGTTGGTGACATCGGCATTGGTGTATGCGTTGCCATTGATGTCGACCCCTGCCCAGGGTAGATAAGTATTAGAGGGGTTGAAATAGAGTGGGTTGAAAGCGTGGGTACGAAAGCGCCATGATTCATCGTCGGCGGTATTGCAGTCCAGGGCGTTATCCCCGTAGACATTGCTGCCAAATTCAACGCCGTATAAATATGTGAAGCCGCAGTCTGCGAAGCCATCATCATCACTGTCGCGGTGCTTGAAGGGGCCGGCGGCGCCAGGATTGCTACCATCTGGTTGATTGCCCCAGATGAGACCATTTGGGCCGGTGACCATGCTTTCCCAGGCCATGCTGCCGGAATCATCGTTAAGGATCATGATGTTCGACTCTACTGCAGGCCCGACGTAAAGCGGCGCCTGCTCAAGCGCGCCGGGGGCAGCGTGTGCCATCTCCGCCAGCGTAAGCAGTGAGGCTAGCGTTAGTGTTGTTAATGAGTGTTTAACATTCATGGTCATGTTCCTGGTCTCTGTTTAGCTTGCTCTAAAAGGTGCGGACATAGTTGGATTGCAGGAGGACAACGGCATTGTCTGTGCCACCTGTCCCGCGGGCGGTGACGCGAAAGGTGTATGGCGTGCCCAGTGTAGAGAGTTCACCGTAGTCGGCGATAGTGATATCGTTGCCGCCACTGTCCGAGAGCTGGCCAGCGTACTCGATAATGAATCTTGGTTGAGAGGTGACGCCGGGGTAGGTGCCTCGATGGGCGATAGAGTTAAGCCAGGTGGCATCGGCGAAGAGATCTGGGCGGCTTCCAGCCTGGTAAAGGCCTAGCTGAGCACCATCGAAGGCGACGGCCAGGGCGTTGATGGTATTTGCGAGATAGTCTTCTCCGTCAAGCAGAGCCGTTTCCGCCGCCTCAAAAGCGAGCATTGTATCGCGGGTGTTACCGGACATTTTTTCTTCAAGTACAGTGGTGCGCATGGCGGTGACGCCGATCAACGTCATGACGACCAGCATCATCAGGCTGACCACCATCACGGCGCCGTTTTGCCTGGCGTGAAGTGGGGTGTGGTATCTGTTCATAATACGGTTGTCCTGATGGGGTTAGATGACGCGGTTACGGATTGTGCTAGTTGTCGAATAGGTGCGCAGGATGCGGCCAAAGTTAGCGGCTGGGCCGGGACCGGGACCGGGGCCAGCAGCACCAGCAGCACCAGCAGCAGCACCAGCAGCAGCACCTGAACGGCGGAGGTCCTTCAGTGTGCGCAGTGTCAGAGTCACGCGAATGCTGACGACGTTATCAAAATCTGTGACTGCGGCGGCTGAAAGGTAGCGGTTGGCGGTGTTGTCATCGTCGATATCTTCGCCATAGAGGACCTGCATATCCTGCACCCCTTCAACCAGCTCGACATCGTTGCCATTTTCATTGCGAAACAGCGCGGGTTCTCCGCTGGCGCCCGCTTTAATCGAGTAGATGATGGTTCTGACACGATAAATAGTAGCGGAGTCGTTATATTGAACTGCCTTAGATACGTTGCCAAAGCCTGGGTCATTATTGCCCAGGTTGGCGACAATGTTACTGTTAACCCCTGGGTTTGAGTTTGTGACCTCTATGACGTCGGCCTTATCACAGTCGGTTGCCATGATGACGTCGCCATCATTGAGCCCATGGTTAACGGTCGAGAGCTGGTATGAGGCGGCAGGTTCGCTATGGGTTACGAGGCCGAGCCCACCACCGTAGGCACCCTGCAGGATGAGGGTATCCGAACCGTTCAGGCCGGTATTATTGGTGCCGGTGATACCGCCGGCCGAGGGGTCGACCGGGTGGGAGGCAGGAGTGTCAGGCGGATTGGGGGGGTTGAGATTATTAGTAATTACCAGGCCTGGGTTGGCATCATTGTTGGCGCAGCCCCAGAAATCGGCCATGCGGATCTCTTTGGCGATATAGTCCATTGCAAAGCGCCCGTTCTCCTGCACTCTAGAGAGCGCTTCAGTTTTACTATAGGTCTGTTTGTTGCCGACAAAGATCTGTATCACACCGGTGAGCAGGATCAGACTGATGACAATAGCAACCATCACCTCGACGAGGGTCAGGCCGCTCTGTTTGTTTTGGGATACAGGTATATTCATTGTAGTGTCACATTCAATATTATGCATTTAAGGTCGGCCGCAGACTGCGGGTTGCAGCCAAGGCCATTGGCACCGTTGCGCCGTTCATCCCAGCGGACGGTGATGACAAAATCGACGGCGTTGCCGGTGACGGTTCCTGCGCCCGCGGGGAGTTGATCGTCAAGGGCGGTGTTCCACTCAAAGGCGTCGTAATCAGCCATTTGCGCGGGAGAGCAATTGGCAGTGATACAGCCGGGGTTTACCGGAATGCCGTTGATGTTGTTATATTCGTTTGCCGCCACCCCAACCATATTGGCACGCATGCGGTTAGCCATGTCATTTGCCATTATGGTTGCCTGACTTCTGAGGTAGGCGTTGTGATTGTTGGTCATGCTGCTGGCCTGCAGGCCGGCAAGGCCGAGCAGGCCAATCGACAGGATGACGATTGTGACCAGCACTTCAATCAGTGTGAAGCCCGCGTCTGGTTGATGTCTGTTTGGCTGTCTCATTATCCTCATCTCGAATTTTTTAGCAGGTAGTGGCTGCGACGGTGGGATCATTGGCCGGCGCGGTTCTGACCTGCCCTGCTGCATTGACTACGATGGCGCGGGCTCTGTCGCCGAAGCCTCGGTCGTCACACAGCACCAGGGTGCCGGTCTGCGCACCACCGCCGCCTACCAGTTCAGAGAAGCCGCTACTGGCATAGGAGACGTAGTTGGCGACGTTTCCAACAACACCATTAAAGGTGGTACCAGCAGGGAGTGGCCCGTGGGTATGCAGAACCACGTCGGTGTTGTTGACCACCGCATCGTTATTGCTATCGGTAAAGGCGATCCACCCCTGGTGCCAGCCGCCTGCCGCGATGCAGGTGGCGTTGTCTGCACTCTTGCAGACGGTGATCCTTGTCCCTCGCTTGACTGCATCGCTGCGAGCTGTGTTCAGTGACGTCACGAGGCTATTGGTCTGAGTGACGATACGATTATCCTTCATCATCGTTATGAAGCTGGGAACCGCCTGCGAGAGGAGAATGGCGGCGATGGCCAGCGTGATGATCAATTCGCTCAATGTAAAACCTGTCTGTTTCTTGTTCATGGGATATGTTTTAGCATTCATGTTTTTTCCGGTCACGCGAAAGGTGACGAGCTGTTATATTTGTCCGATAAACGGTCGTTTGGCTGTAAATTCCAGAGACTTATGTCGGTTCTGGCTCTCTTATCGGCGTACTGGTGATTTTTCTTTGAGGTTGGTGCAGCAAAAAATATGGGGTTAGGATGAGGAGCGGAATGGCAGTCGACTGTCTGGTGGTCGGTGGTGGACTGATTGGTATGCTGAGCGCACGAGAACTGGCGCTGGCGGGGCAGCGGGTAACTATTCTCGAGCGTGGTGCTGCCGGGCAGGAATCTTCGTGGGCGGGGGGGGGCATCCTTTCACCGCTCTATCCGTGGCGCTATCCTGCGGCGGTAACGCTACTGGCGCAGTGGGGGCAGCCGCGTTACCGGGCACTGGCTGATGCCCTGTTTGAACAGACCGGCATCGACCCTGAGTGGCAGCAGGGCGGTCTGTTGATGCTGGATCAGGCGGATCTGGTGGATCAGGCGGAGGCGTTCGCCTGGGCCGAAAACTATGGCGTGGCACTCGAGCGGTTGCAGGGCGATGCGGTATCCCGCTGTGAACCAGCGGTCGGCGCGCACCGCGGGCAGGCGCTGTGGATGCCGGAGGTGGCGCAGATTCGCAATCCACGCCTGTTACAGGCGTTACGTATAAGCCTTGAGGCGCTGGGGGTGGTGTTTATCGAGCAGACCGAGGTGCTCGGCCTGCAACAGCAGAGCGGCCAGGTGAGTGGGGTGGAGACCTCTCAGGGGATCTACACGGCGGACAAGGTGGTGATCGCCAGTGGCGCCTGGAGTGGCGCCCTGCTGGATGGGGTTGGCGATCCGCTTGCTGTTGAGCCGGTGCGCGGGCAGATGCTGCTATATAAGGGGGCGCCGGGGTTACTCAATACCATCGTGATGTCAGAGGGGCACTATGCGATCCCACGCCGTGATGGGCACGTGCTGGTGGGCAGTACCGTGGAGTATGTCGGTTTTGACAAGTCGACGACTCAGTCTGCGGCTGATTCGTTGCGACAGATCGCCGAGCGGCTGGTGCCTGCTCTGGCCGAGGCAGAGGTAAAGCGCCACTGGGCGGGGTTGCGTCCCGGCAGTGCCGCAGGAGTTCCATATATAGGGGGGCATCCCGAAATTGCTGGGCTCTTTATCAATACCGGACACTTCCGAAACGGGGTGGTGTTGGGGGTTGCATCAGCGCGGCTGCTGGGCGATCTGCTGCTAGGACGCTCGTCGGGATTTGATGCTTCGCTCTATGCTATTGAAAGATAAAAGGTATTCCTGACTGGCAAAGAAGAAAAAGTTGTCTCAAAGGACGCCTTCTTTTATACTCCCGTGCCTGTCTCATCAGGTTGTCACCTTTTGGATTTGGCCGGGGTAGCTCAGTTGGTAGAGCAACTGATTCGTAATCAGTAGGTCGGGTGTTCGATTCACCTCTCCGGCACCATTTTCGCGCTGGTTTCCTTTTGCACCGGGAGTGCTGCGCCATTCCAGCTAAACAGACGTGGCCATATCTGTTTTTATTCCTCTCTGTCGGTGATCCCTGCGGCCTTAAAGTTCTCAATCTTTTCGCTAAGGGCCGCCCGGGCTGCAGTTTTATCGGCAAACGGCCCGCAGATCTCACCGCCTCTGAGCAGGAAATACCAGCCATCTTTTGCGCTGCTGCCTCTTTTACTGATTAGTGACGATTGATAAAAGAAGCGATCACTTCGATAGTAGGGTCCTTCTTCTACTGGAGGTGGTGTGCTCTCTTTGGGAGAGGTGAAGGTCTCTTTTATCTTTTTCCACATATGCATTCTCTGATGGCAGGTGACCAAGTGGTTGTCAGGTGGCGAGGGCTCACATCCACTGTGGGTAACGATTTCCTATCTGAGAATATATAGCGTCATCTTGCTATCACGACTACAGCTCTAATTTATCGTATTTGGCCAGGTTGTGAAATGGATTGAGTAAAATAGCGCAGAAAACAGGCGTGGGCACTTAATATGAGGATGACTACTGTTTTAAAGGCCGCTTCTGCAATTTACGTTGTAACGTGCGGCGATGCATGTTGAGCTGGCGTGCGGCGGCCGAGATATTGCCATTGCAATCAGTTAGCACTTTCTGAATGTGTTCCCACTCAACTCGATTGACCGACATCGGTTTGGTAGTCACCGGGGTATTGCTGTCACCCTCTTCTTTATAAAATGCCGCGACGATATCATCGGCATCGGCTGGTTTGGAGAGGTAGTGGGTGGCGCCGAGTTTGATCGCCTCCACAGCGGTGGCGACACTGGCGTAACCGGTCAGTACGACGATCCGAGTGTGGGCATCGAGTGCCTTGAGCCGTTCGACCAGCACCAGCCCTGATGGTCCCGGCATATTGAGATCGACCACGGCAAACTCAGGCGGGTTCTGTTCGCCGAGTAGCAGCGCGTCATCGACATTGTGGGCGCTGCTGACCTCAAAACCTCTTTTCTTCAGTGCCCGGCTCAGTACATGGCAGAAGGTTACATCGTCATCGACCAGCAGTAGTGACGGGGCATCATGGAGCAGTTCGTGAGTGGTGCTCATGCGCTTATCATCAGTTGCTTGAGGGGTAGCTGGATCTTCACGCTTGCACCACCACCTTCGCGATTATCGATGGTAATGTTGCCACCCAGGCGTTCGATCACTGCATGCGCGAGAAAAAGTCCGAGCCCCTGCCCCCCTGTTTTAGTAGTGAAAAACGCGCTGCCGACCGACGCCAGTGTTTTTTCATCGAAACCCGCACCGCGATCATTGACCTCAAGTTGCAGCTGTTCATTGTCCCATTCGCCGATGATTTCGATCTGCTGTGGGGTCGCGTCAGCGGCATTATTGAGAATGCTGGTAAGCGCCTGGCTCAGGGTGTCATCGACGACGATTTGCGGTGCGGGCTGTGTCCCGCGCCACTGTGGTTGCAGTGTCACCGCCGGGCGCATCAGGCGCCACTGCTGGAGCACATCACTAAGATAGCTGTCGAGTGGTTGCTGCACACCGCCCTCGGCACGCGACTGCCCGGCACGTGCCGATATCTGTGTCAATGTCTGTTTGCAGCGTTCTATCTGTTCGCGCAGCAGCCTGGTCTGTTCGGACCTCCCTGGTTGACTGGCGAGGTCGTTTTGCAGCTCTTTAGTGATCACCGCCATCGTCGCCAACGGTGTGCCGAGTTCATGTGCGGCACCAGCGGCAAAGGTGCCGAGTGAGACCAGGTGTTCATCGCGCAGCGCCTTCTCACGCGCTTCAGCAAGGGTATGCTCGCGTTCACGCAGCGAATCGGCCAGCTTGACCACAAAAAATACGATCAGCCCGACGCCAAGCAGGAAACTGAACCACATGCCGACGATGTGCTGAGCGAAGCTCCCCTTCAGGTGATCCCCCATGCCGTGCAGCGGGGTGTAGAAAAACATCAGTAGTGTGTAGCAGGCGATGGTGATCCCCGCCATGCCCCAGGCATAATTGCGTGGGGCGGTGGTCGCAACAATCACCAGCGGTAACAGCAGCAATGAAACAAAGGGGTTGGTCGAGCCACCTGAGAGATAGAGGATGGCCGTTAGCACCGCGACATCGATGACCAGTTGCAGAAAAAAGGTGGTGATGTTGATCGTCGCTCGCCTTCGCAGGCGCAACCACGAGATGACATTGAGCGCGCCATAGAGTGAAATCACCGCAATCAGTGGCGGCAGTGGAATATGCATCTGCAGCTTGATCGATGCAAACGCCGTCACTACCAGATAGCAGAGGATGACGATGTTCCGAAGCATAAAGAGCCGTTTCAGGTTGAGCGCGATGGAGGCATCGGATGTGGCGATTGGCTGTATAAACATCACAAAACAGTTGGCTGGAGCGGTATTTGCTGCTGGCTATTGTACCGTGAGGGTTGGTGGCGTGTCGTGTGGCAAGATGTCGCATGGATAGAAACACCGGGTTCTCCTATCCTCGCCAGCTCAGGAGTTTGTCGGAACACTCGCTGCATATGCCCCATTGGCCTTCACAATCGACAAACAGCCAGTAGCATCCCCAGCCATCTTCACTACTGTCCGGAATAAATTTCATATCAGCGCCCATTGTCTCTGCGCCATGGCTGCCTGAGCCTGCCTTCGTCGTTTTTTCATTAAATATTGATCAATTTCAGGACGCTGAAAAAGCGATGTGCTG